>Ga0116144_10004125_pt1 | contig 13979 bp, 9 predicted proteins | sample AD_UKC035_MetaG_FD_89746 | JGI IMG/M metagenome (GOLD analysis project Ga0116144, IMG submission 89746) | Active sludge microbial communities of municipal wastewater-treating anaerobic digesters from USA - AD_UKC035_MetaG | ecosystem: Engineered > Bioreactor > Anaerobic > Digestate | place: USA... | reverse complement strand
ATCGCGGACAGAAAAATTGAAAATCATCATGAATTCTTTAAGTATGAAAGCCTATTTCTTCTTTCTGGATTCTCCTTCGAGAGATTTTTGCAGAGCATTGAAGATGGCAATGTGCTTATAGATTTTGATGCCAGAACCGGACATAACCATGGCACCAAATTCAGACTCCGCCAAGGTCATTGGCCTAACCTTTATGATTTTGTGGAAAAAGCCATCTAAAAATCTCATCCACACCCTCAACAACCATTGTGACAGAAGATCGTGAAACTTTTAGCGGATAAGCGGATGCAGTCGATCGGTCATAAAGCGTAGCATAATGGGGCCAGGTTTTGCTTTTTGCATTAATGAAAGAGTCAAGAGGTTCGCTTTATTGAGTTAGCAAAGAGAATGCATGACATGAAAACGATACGACCCAAAAAGTCGATGAACTGGATCGCGGCTATGGAACAGGGCGCTGCTGAAAAATAAAATAAAATTAAAGAAGAAAGATATGCCGGTAGAATAAAAAATATGACAGAGATTATAACCAGATATAATGTATAACAAGACATAACTGGCGGAGAGACAGGGATTTGAACCCTGGGTCCCGCTTTGTGACGGGACACACGATTTCCAGTCGTGCTCCTTCAGCCTCTCGGACATCTCTCCGTGTCAAGTTTTATACCATACTACGCCCGAAAGAGACAAGGCAATTCATATTTTCCGTCTTGCACATTTTATTCAAACATTGATATATCTATAATTAATGCATAATACAAAAATCTCTCCTTTTATTATTCTTGTGTTCGCTGCAGGATTTGGCGGGATAGTTGCTCAGACTATACTACTCAGGGAATTACTTGTTTTATTTTCAGGAAACGAGTATTCGATAGGCATTATCATCAGCGCATGGGTTATAAGCGAATCCATTGGGGCATATACAGGTGGTAAATTCAACAAAACATTTAACCCTGAGATACTTACATATTCTGTTCTTCTTTTCTCGATAATATTTCCAATATGTATTTATCTGACACGTATTTTCAAATCGTTACTCGATATCCCGCCTGGGGTAGGCGTAGGCATGGTGTCTATATTGTACTCCTCTTTCATTATCCTTTTTCCCATTGGCTTACTTCACGGATTCTTTTTTACAATAGCCTGTTCAGTTCATAACCAGATGACTGACAAAGGCAAAATATCCGCTGGAAGGATATATTTCTACGAAACACTCGGCACAATTGCCGGCGGCACAGTCGTTAGTATCTTTTTTGTTCCGTTTTTTAACAGCTTTTTTATCGCAATGATAATAGCCGTCATGGGAGCAATATCCTGTATTATTTTTGTAAAAAGTGCTGATGTCTTTCAATTGGGCCGTAAGAACCGATTATTGCTACTGAGTTCTTCAATTCTCTCAATAATGGTATGTATCATGATGATTTTCAATGTAGATAACAAAATACACATGGCATCCATAAACATTCAATGGGCAAAGCAAAACGTAGTTTCTTATAAAAATTCTATTTATCAAAACATTGTCGTTGTCAAAAACGAGGATCAGTATACCTTCTTCACTGATGGGATCCCATTCGTTACGACACCAGTTCCAGACATTGCATTTGTGGAAGAATTTGCCCATTTTCCTATTCTTGCACACCCCCAGCCAAAAGATATTCTTGTCATCGGTGGGGGTACAGGAGGCATCATCAATGAGATATCAAAACATCTCACCGTGAAGAAAATAGATTACATAGAAATAGACCCGGACTTCCTAAAAACAATAAAAAGATTTCCAACATCGCTTACAGAGATTGAATTAAACAATCCCATTGTCAAGCTTCATTATAAAGACGGGAGGAGATTTCTAAGAAAGACCGAAGATAAGTACGATGTCATATTAATTGGCCTGCCTCCTCCTTCAACACTTCAGATGAACAGATTTTATACATTGGAATTTTACAACTTAATAAAAAACGCTTTAAATACAGACGGGATACTCGCCCTTACTACGCCAGGCTCTTATTCATATTATGGCAATACATTGAAGGAGCTTAACGCAAGCATCATTAAAACCGTTAAGTCTGCATTTTTATATGTTTTTACCCTTCCTGGTGAATATAACATCATTTTTGCCTCACAATCGAAAAGAATAACAGGACTATCCCCTACCCTGCTAAACAATGCATTAGCTGAGCGCCAAATCGAAACCAAACTTATAACCTTGCCTCACCTCAATGACCGTTTCGAAAATGAAAGATTTATGTGGTTCGCATCGTCCCTTGAGGGCACAAAGGTACAAATTAATAGGGATTTTTCACCAATGGGGCTCTTTTACAGCATCTCATATCAAAATATGCTCTTTTCGCCGTCACTCAAATCTGTTTTTGAATTTGTAAAACAGATAAATACAACGTCCCTTTTTGTTTTTATAATCAGCATTTTTTTGTTTTTTTTACTCCTTTGCCGAAGGCATAGACATATAGGCATACCATACGCCATTACCACTACAGGCCTCTCGGCAATGGTCTTCGAGCTTATTCTCATATTCAGTTTTCAGGTGTTCTGCGGATATGTCTATTATGAAATAGGCATCTTAATAACGGTTTTTATGGCAGGTATGGCTGCTGGCAGTCTTATTGTAACCTATCGTCATAACCTGTCTTTCCAACAGTCATTGTCTGGGATGAAGGCTCTCGACACGGCGATGATAATATTCCCCCTATTCTTTGCCCTTATATCTTTATTTCAGGGGTATTTATATTCCATTCCAACATCGTCCATCCGTTTCATATTTTATACTCTGCTGATAATCTCAGGTTTTCTTGCCGGCATGCAATTTCCTCTTTCAAATATAATCTATCTCGAGCTTGTCGGGCTTGAATGTCGAGATAAAAACAAAGCCATAGGCAACACTGCGGGGATATTATACGGGTTAGACCTCATAGGGGCTTGTCTGGGCGGTATCATCGGAGGACTCATCGTATTGCCTGTGCTCGGCACTTCAAATACATGTCTTTTTCTCTCGGCACTTAAGGGAACAAGCCTTATCCTGTTGTATACAGTACCAAAAAATACAGACCATTTACGACGTCCAAGCTAATCATTTCCCAAAAAATTGCCTCAAAACAAATGACAAGGGGTGTTTTTTCTACATTCATGATATAGTATAATTCAACAGGACATAATGACATGATCACCAGAAGAGCCTTTTTGAAAATCACAATGTTAACCCCATTTATCTTTAAGGGAACGCCAGAGAGACTTTACGCAAAAACAGAACCGCCCCTCAAGGAGGCAAGTTATTATCATCGGATAGACGAAAAAAAGATGATCGTGGCCTGCCAATTGTGCCCGCGGGAATGTGTCATAGCAGAAGGGGAAACAGGTTTCTGCAGGGCAAGAAAAAACATAAAAGGCACACTCTATGCACTCGGATATGCCCAACCATGCGCCATACACGTTGATCCTATCGAAAAAAAGCCATTTTATAACTATCATCCAAAAAGCTTGAGCTTTTCCATTGCAAGCGCAGGATGTAATCTAAGGTGTAAATTCTGCCAGAACTGGCAGATTTCTCAAATCTCACCACTTGAGTCCATAAATCAGTACGCCACCCCTGACAAGATCGTTTCAGCCGCCAAATTAAGCGGATGTAAAAGCATTGCATACACATACACTGAGCCAACCAACTTTTACGAATACATGATTGACACGGCTAAAATTGCCAAAAGCAAAGGCATCCTCAATGTAAACCACACGAACGGTTATATAAATCAGGAACCTCTCAATGAACTATGTAAATACTTAGACGCTGCGAATATTGATCTTAAGGGATTCAACAACAGCTTTTACAATAAAATCTGTGAGGCTAATTTGAGTCCTGTTCTTGAAACTATTAAAACATTAAAAAAATCAGGTGTGTGGGTAGAGATAACAAATCTCATAATCCCGGGTTACAATGATGATATCACAACGATAACTAATATGTGTGAATGGATTAGGCATAACGTTGGCATCGATACACCGGTACACTTTTCCCGTTTTTACCCAACTTACAAAATGACAGGTGTTCCACCAACACCAGTTGGCACACTTGAAAAGGCACGAGAAATAGCAATCAAAGCCGGGCTACATTACCCGTATATCGGTAATGTTCCAGGTCATCCTGGCGACAATACCTATTGTCCCAATTGCAAAAAGATGCTTGTAAAAAGATCAGGCTATAATATCCTTGAAAACGCAATAAAAAACGGAAGGTGTAAATATTGCGGGACAAAGATAGGGGGGGTATGGATATGAAAAAAGATTTAAAAACTCAGATTACAAAATTAGAAATGCGAATATTTTGCAATTTTTTATTTATTTTGTTTTCTTGTGCTGCTCTTCTCATTCTGCTTCCCCACATCTTTGAAAAATCATACGCTGATGATACGCTTCAGAAGGTTAAAAAACCGGTTTTTGCAGGTTCGTTTTATCCCGCAGAAAGAAATCAACTCGAAAAAAGATTGGACATATATCTAAAGGCGGCAAGCACTCAGACCAAAAGGACAGCTTCACACATCTTTGGTCTCATATCCCCACATGCAGGATACGACTACTCTGGGCAAGTTGCCGCATATGCATATAACCAGATAAAAGACAGGGACTACAAGACTGTTATCATTATCGGTCCAAGCCATCAGGTGCCTTTTAGAGGCATCTCAATATACCCTGTCGGTTCATGGGAAACCCCGCTCGGCACTGTGCAGGTGGATAATAAAACAGCAAAGACACTTATGGATAACTGCAATGCAATAAAGGTTTATCCTGCTGCCTTCGCCCGTGAGCATTCACTTGAGGTGCAATTACCCTTTCTTCAAAAAACCCTGAAATCATTTAAAATTGTGCCTCTTGCTGTAGGTTTTATTGAAAAAGATGATTACAAAAGGCTCTCTGATGCACTTCTTAGGCTCCTTGAACAAAATCCCAAAGATATTCTTTTTGTAGCGTCATCCGATATGTCCCATTATCATTCATACAACAAGGCTTCCCAAATGGACAGGGTTACCCTGAAATGCATTGAACATCTCGACGTTGACCGATTATTCGAAAACTTGCAGAATGGTAACTGCGAGTTATGCGGTGCGCCAGGAGTTATAACGCTTATGATGATGGCATCAAAGCTTAATGCCCACGTTAAAACACTCAATTATGCAAATTCAGGTGATGTAACAGGGGATAAAAACAGGGTGGTGGGATACGGAGCAACTGCATTCATGTATGCCGACAAAAATGATAATGAATTAAGCTTAAAAGATCAGAAAACACTTCTGACGATTGCCCGAAAAACACTTGAAGAGTTTATTTCAAATGGCAATATACCCAAGTTTGATATCAAAGAAGGCCAATTACTCGAAAAAAGAGGCGTATTCGTAACCCTAAAGAAACACGATGAACTTCGTGGTTGCATAGGGTATATCATGCCTATTGAGCCTCTATACAAGGCCGTCATTGAGATGACTGTATCGTCATCTACAAAAGATCCACGTTTTCTGCCTGTTTCCAAAAAAGAACTTAAAGATATCAGCATAGAAATATCAGCGCTTACACCTCTTATGCCCGTTGAAAATCCAAACCAAATTGAAGTTGGCAAACATGGCTTATATATTACAAGAGGCGGTCGTTCAGGCCTGCTGTTGCCACAGGTTGCAACTGAAAACAAGTGGAACAGGGATGAGTTCCTCAGTCAAACGTGTCGAAAGGCAGGTCTTCCACAAAATGCATGGAAGGAAAAAGGCACTAAAACCTATACATTCACAGCCCAAATATTCTCCGAATAATACCAACCTAAATATAAAGGACATATGAAAAAAACAGGGAAAAACTCTTTTATCAACAGAAAAGATATTCAAAAAGCTCTGAAGGAATCCAAAAGACCTTTGAGCCAGAAAGAACTGGAAAAGATACTTCAAGTCGGCAAGGCAGGTCGTAAAACCATTAGAAACCACTTGAAAGATCTGCTCAGGGAAGGCTCTGTCATAATGCTAAAAAGCGGATTATATGGGATACCAACTGAGATGAACCTTAAATCAGGTACGTTGTGGTGCACAAGAAACGGCAATGGTTTTTTAATCTCTGAAAAAGATGGCGAAAAGGATATCTTTATCCCCTCCTGCTCAATCAAGCAGGCATTCCACGGCGATAAAGTCATTGCAAGGATTGAGCATTCTTTCAAAGGCAAAAAGGAAGGAAAGGTCATAAAGGTCTTAGAAAGAAAGACAAAGCACATAACTGGGTATGTAAAGGCTTTAAAGGACATATGGTATGTTGTTTCAGAAGAAGGAAAAATACCGTACCACTTCATAGTCGAAAACCCATCTTTTGAAAAAATATCCCTCGACGACCTTGTTGCAGCAAATATTATAAAATATCCGGAAGATGGAAAAGACCCTACATGCAAGATTGTAAAGGTTTTTAAAGGTTTAAACGATGTAAAATCCATTACACAGTTTGTAACATTTAAACACAATCTTCCGCAGAGATTTAAAAAGGTTGTCAATACAGAGGCAAAAGAAACTTCTTTGATTGGATTAGGCAAAGGCAGGGTTGACCTACGTTCATTGAAACATATAACGATAGACGGAGAGTCAGCAAAAGATTTTGATGATGCAGTGTTTATCGAAAAAGTATTGAACTATTATAACCTTTACGTTTCTATTGCGGATGTCTCCCACTATGTGAAGCCAGGCCTTGCCGTTGATATAGAGGCATATCAAAGAGGAACGAGCATCTACTTTCCAGGAACAGTCATACCCATGCTTCCAAAAATTCTTTCAAACATAATGTGCAGTATTAATCCCAATGAGGACAGGCTTGCAATGACTGTCAAGATGTCTTTCACAAAAGACGGTTCATTAAAGGAAACATCCTTTTTTGAATCAATTATAAAAAGCGCAGCAAGACTCACATACTCTAAAGTTGAAATGGCGCTTATACACAGGGATAAAAAGATTATCAAGGAATTGAAAGAGGTGATGCCAGAACTTGAATTGATGAGAGAACTATCTGAGATATTATCGAAAAAAAGGGAACAACGGGGAAGCCTCGATTTTGATCTGCCAGAACCAGAGGTTTTGCTGGACATAAAAGGCAAGGTTTCAGGTATAGTGAGGTCGGAAAGGCTGTTCGCCCATAGAATTATCGAAGAATTCATGATAAGTGCAAACGAGGCTGTAGCCAAATACCTGTTTAGCAACAAAATACCCGCATTATATAGAATCCACGAACGCCCCGACCGAGAAAAATTGGTCGATTTTGAGAGGCTGCTAAACAACCTGCCATTAAAACATAAAAAGATTGACGCCTCAGCAAGCCAACTTCAATCTATCCTTAAGGATGTAAGCGGTACGCAATATGAATATCTCGTAAACAAAACCCTTCTCAAGTCCATGAAGCAGGCAAAATATTCAGCCTCGAATAAAGGCCATTTTGGGCTTGCATCTAAATGTTATCTTCACTTCACATCTCCTATCAGAAGATACCCAGACCTTGTATGTCACAGGGCTTTGAAATATGCGCTTTTATACAATCTCAAAATGGATAAGGCAAGGTTTTTACCTGAGGAGGAACTTGAACGAATGGCAATCCATCTGTCTGAGCGTGAGCGCATCTCAATGGAAGCGGAAAGAGAGATAGAAGACAGAATCAAGGTGTTCTTTATGAAAGACAAGATAGGTGAAATATATGAAGGCTTGATTTCACACATCACGTCATTCGGCATTTTTGTTGAACTATTTGATTATTTCGTTGAAGGCGTCGCATTATTAAGCGAACTTCACGATGATTATTATGTCTTTCAGGAAAACAGATTCAGGCTTTTTGGAAGAAGGACGAAAAAGATATACCGCATCGGTGACAGGATTAAGGTTAAAGTCACGCTCGCCGATACTGAACTGAACCGTCTCCATTTCAGCATTGTCAAAGACGGCTAATCATGACAAGACTTCTAAAACACTCGATACAATATTCCTGCGTCCGCTGCCCGATATTTGCTTCATGTCACCTGAACTCCACCTTTAACATAGAAAAGTCGTCTTCGAATCCTTCGCTGCCATGAATTTCTTGCAGATATGCGCATAGCTCATTTATCTCGGATAAACCCCCAAAGGGTTTTTTCCGCAAAAACTCCTTTAATTCCTCATATGACCACATCGTTCCATCTGTTTTCGTTACCTCGAATACACCATCAGAAAACACATACAAACGTGAAAACGCATCTACAAAAACAGCACCCCCCTCATACACCATTTCAGGCATACCACCGATGAACATGTTCTGTGTCCTCAGTTCGAGTACATCACCGGATGCTGATACAAGAAGCGGTGGGGGATGACCTGCACTGGCATGCTTTAATTCTCCTGTTCTTTTGTTATACACACCGTACCAAATCGTAAAATAGAGATTGTTCTGTTTCTCCATTTGAAACGTCTCGTTTAGCGCAAAGAGCACCTCCTCAGGCGATCTGAAGTTAGTATTCCGTAGTGTCTGCGAACGCAGTACATTCAGGGCTGACACAGACAACAATGCTGGCCCTACACCGTGGTCACATACATCAAGCAAATAAACGGCGAAATGTTCATCATCTATCCAGTGATAACCAAAGGAATCGCCACCGAGTTGTGCAGATGGCACATATCGCCAATCGGTTACAATGTTACCTTCCATAATCGGAGCAGGCAGAAGGGAAACAACATATTCCGCCGCACTGTTCAGTTGTGCTGCAAGTGCCTGTTGACTTTTAGACAGCGCTTCGTATGCCTCATTTCTCTGTAGAAAAGCGATATATCCTCTTGAGTGGTAACGAATGCGGGCAATGAGCTCGATTTTATCCGGCAGTTTAACAAGATAGTCATTTGCACCTAATGCAAAGGCATCAGCCTTTGTCACGGCCTCTTCTTTACTCGACAATACAATAAGAGGAATATCCTTCAATTTCCTGTTCGCCCTGAAATATTTAACCAAAGTCAGCCCATCTATTTCAGGCATAACAAGGTCCTGCAGTATCACCGTTGGGGAAATTTCTGTTGCTATCTTGATTGCCTGGGTAGGGTCCTGGCAGAAATGAAAAACAATATCTTTCTCTGGCGCAAGCATACGCTTCACCATCTCCCCCACAATAAGTTGGTCGTCTATCAGCAACACCGTAATTGTATGCTCTGTTAGAGGAGTCTTGAGTTGTTTGTTGTCATCATTATCCATAAACGTCCTTTCACATTTTTATTCTTTTAATGATTGCATCTGCAATCTTTTCAACGGGAAGCACTTGTATTGCAGCCCCCAATTCAACTGCCGCTTTTGGCATGCCGTACACTGCCGATGTCTTTTCATTTTGGGCTATAGTATGCCAACCAGCCTTGCGCAGTTCGAGAAGTCCTTTTGCGCCGTCACGGCCCATACCCGTCAAAAGTACAGCAACTCCTTTTACAGGCCAATGCTTAACACTGAAAAAAAACGTATCCACTGAAGGTCTGTACGGATATTCCTTTGGTTCTTCTGTATAATGGAATACAAAATCAGACTCTAACACCAGGTGATCATCTGTGCCTGCAATGTAGATCTTATCTATTTCAGGGTGCATACCCTCTTTGGCAAGTTCGACTTTAAGCCTTGTCTGACACCCAAGCCAACTAACCAGACCATCAGCAAACTGTGCATCTACATGCTGGACCACAATAACGGATGCACCAAGTTTCTCAGGCATACGCGAAAGAATACCGGCAAGGGCTTTAGGCCCGCCCGTTGAGGAACCAATCACAACCATAGGTATATCGCTTAAAGACAATTTGCGCGGCTTATGTTTTTCACCTTTTTTAGGTCGATTCTCATTGCCGATAAGTCTTGAAATAATCTCAATCTTTCTGATTAAATCCTCTCCACCTTTAATATTTCCACTTATATCTTCAACAGGCACGGCCACCGCATCAAGGGCACCCCTTCCCATAGCTTCGAAAATTCTCGAATGGTCTTTTACCTCATCTGTCACAATCAGAATTGCACATGGATTTTCTTTCATGATTCGTTCTATTGCATAAATACCATCCATAACAGGCAAGGATAAGTTGATCAGTACAAGGTCAGGCCTATTACCTGCTGTCTTTTCAACAGCCTCCTTACCATTTTTTGCCGTCCAAACAATCCGGTTCTCAAGCATTGTGGATACAACCCTGCTAATAATCTCTATCGATTTATCGTCATGGTTAACAACACCGATACGCATTTTCTGATTGGCTCCTTTAAGTCAGAAGTCAGAAGTCAGAAGCCAGAAGTCAGAATTAGAAGATTTGATGTTTGGATGTTTAGATGTTTAGCTAACCCTCCAACCCTCTGCCCTCTGCCCTCTGCCCTCTGCCCTCTGATCTCTGCCCTCTGTCCTCTGATCTCTGACCTTTTGGCTGACAGCTATCGGCTGACGGCTGTCTTCTGTCCTCTGACCTCTGACCTCTGTCTTCTGTATTCTGTATTCTGTCTTCTGTATTCTGTCTGATAAATAACCATCTACGAGTCCTATGGCTCTCCTATCATATCCCGTACAGCAATGTTGAGACTTTTATCTTGAAAACTGCTCTTCGTTAAATAATAGTTTGCACCCGCCTCAAGACCTTTTATTCTGTCCTCCTCCCTGTCCTTATATGAGACAATAATGACGGGTATCTGTCTAAGCCTTGGGTCGCTCTTTATCTTCTTGATGAGTTCTATCCCGTTCATTCTTGGCATATCGATGTCTGAGATAACAAGGTCGAATGTTTTAAGCTGTAATGTATTCCATCCGTCAACACCGTCTACAGCGACAGTAACATCATATCCGCTGTTCTCAAGCAATCTACGCTCAACTTCTCGAACCGTCAATGAATCATCAACTACAAGAACACGCTTTCTCTTGCCTTCTGAAACCTGGTTTCTTTCTCCAACCTTATGAAGCCTCCCGTGTGTGAGAAGATTATCGATAGAGCGAACGAGGTCATCGACATCGAGGATAAGGACAGGCGAACCATCCTCAAGTATCGCACCAGCACTGACATTTGGAATTCTGCCGAGACGTGCATCAAGCGGAATAACCACAAGCTCACGCTCACCGATAAAATTGTCCACAACAAGGCCATAGCGGTTCAGACGGTCACTGATAACCACAATAAACAACGCTTGCGTCTTGTCATCAGGGGCAGGAATCTGAAGTACCTGGTGTGCATCAACAATACCTATATGTTCGTTCTCAAAGACATAAAATTGCTTGTCCTCCAATATTTTAAGTCTATCTGGACTTGACTCAATGATACGGTCAATCCTGCTCAAAGGTATTGCATAAGGTTCATCACCTATATCCACAATAAGCGTCCTCAAAACTGAAAGCGTCAAGGGTAACTGCAGATAAAATGATGTCCCCTGCCCTGGCTTTGTGTCCACACGAACTGTGCCGCCCACTTCTTGAACCATCGACATAACAACGTCAAGACCAACACCTCGACCCGATACCTCTGTAACCGCATTCGCAGTGGAAAAACCTGGAAGAAAAAGAAAATCAAACAGTTCACCATCCAAAAGATTCGTTGCTATTTCCCTTGAAGTATGACCCTTCTCTACTACCTTCTGGCGAAGCCTTTCAATATCTATACCTCTTCCGTCATCAGAAACCCTAACATAAAGCATCCCGGAGCTATGCCTTGCCTCGAGCGTCAAAGTGCCTTCGGCCTTTTTGTTGGCTGCAAGCCGCTCTTCAGGCGTTTCCAGCCCATGATCAATAGCATTACGGATTAGATGTGTCAGTGGCGCTTCAAGTTTTTCGAGTATATCTCTATCAATCCTTGTTGTCTCACCGAGAATTTCAAAGTTTGCCCTTTTGCCCATTTTTTTTGCAATGTCACGAACCATACGTGGAAAACCTGGTAAACCATCTGAGAAAGGTCTCATCCTGATCTCTACAACCTCGTTGTACAACTTATCTGCCAGGCGTTCGAGATTACGAGAAAAATGCTCAAAATCAACAATCTGTTCAACAAGCAAGTCGTTTATCTGGTCAAACTGCTTCAGTGATTCACTGAATCTTTCTCTTACCTCCTTTGATAAGGCAGTGCTTTTTGCAGATTCAAATATACTCCCAAGCAGATTTCCAAGCTCAAGATGCCAATCCTTTATCTTCAAAAGAGATACAGAAAATGGTTTTGTTGATCTCGCCTGAACGAGACATTCTCCTGCAAAGCCCATCAGACGATTGAGGCTTTCCGAAACTACCCGGACAAAGCTATCTTCTTCCTTCTCAAGCGGTTTTGCCTTTAAAACATCCTCTCTTTTTTCAGGTACTGGGATTTTTTCCTGTGATATCCGCGGTGGTTCTTCGTGCTCAATAGTAGATGGTCTTGTGTTTTTTGTATTTGGTATGTCAGGTGTTTTTCCTGTTAAAATCCCTCTGATACTCTGGCCTATTTTATCAATAGACTCAGCTTCATCTTTCAGCCACTGGGGCATTGACCTTATCTCGACAGCGGCAAGCCTGACAAATAAATCGTTGCCTTTTAAAAGCAAGTCAATATCATCAGAAGATAATGACATTTTACCATGCTGAGCAGCAGATAAAACATCCTCTATCGCATGGGCAAGGGAAACGACCAGGTCAAGTCCAACTATGCGCGCAGCACCTTTAATCGAATGAGCAGCTCGCATAAGAGGCTCAATCTTCTCCGGAACAGAGTTCTGCTCCACCTCAACAAGACCCACCTCTAAGAGTTTTGTATAATTCTCCAATTCAATACGGAAAAGATCGAGCATCGAAAGGTCTGCTATATCTATGCTATCCTTATCTTTCAACCCCCAAGGCTCCTTTTAAACGAATCGACAAGTTTATCCTCTCCCAATAAACCAACCTTTTTTTCATCAAGGTCAAAAACTCCATCAATAAGCGTTTGCGGAGCCTTTGTTAGAGTCACAGGCGGTTCTTTTACATCGCTTAAAGATATTCGATATACACCAAGTATTTCATCTACTGGAAATACATACCTCTCGCCATCTTTGCTCACCACTATCATTCGTTCGTAGATCGTTGTATCTATGTCTTTTCTTGTCTCTTCGACCGAATACTCCATAAGGTCGGCTATTGATACACATAAAAGCAACTCGCCATTTATGTTTGTAACACCTTTGAGTACATTGTTGGTTCTCAAGGGGATACGGTGCACAGGGCGGATATCCGTCGTTTCTTGTAAGTATAATGTCTTATATGCCAGCCACTCGTCTTTTATCCTGAATACAATGACAGATATGGTATCCAGTGCCTCTTTTTCCTTGGCGCCGATTAAGTTTTCCGTCCATTCTTTGAGAATATCTTGAGAGACCTCCCTGTCAAACAGTCTTCTACCGGCCTTATTATATTCTTTGCAATTGCGGCAATGCACCAATTCAAAGAGCTTAGGACATGAACAATCCCCTAAAACACCTATTTCTTTCCAACACTTTACCATGCTCGTTACTCTCTGTTATGCAAATAACCACTAATTCTTAACTGTTTTCTCATTCGCCCTCTTTATTCTCTCCATCAAAATTGAAGCCTTCTCGGGTTCGCCCTTTTTTTCATGCAAAAGACTCATATGCAACAACACATCGTGATAAAAAGGGTCCAAATATAGCGCCTTTTGAAAAAAATCCTCCGCCTTATCAAATACATCCATTGCAAGGTTTATAAGACCCATGAGATAATAAGCCTCCTTGTTATCACTATGTTCCTTCAGGAATAGTCCACACAGTCTCAATGCCTCGGTCAGATTACCTCTGTCTGCAAGTTTGCGCACACGCTCGAGGACATCTTTGGATTCGCTGTTTTTAAAATGTTTGTCATCGATACTTTTTGTCTCTAAATGACTGTCATGGGTATGCAAGACATCTTTGGTAACGTTTTGAGGCATAATATTCCTTTTTGCAGAAAAAGGTCGAGCAAACGTTTCTAATTGCATTTTATCCTTGATGCCTATTTTTTT
>Ga0116144_10004122_pt1 | contig 13989 bp, 14 predicted proteins | sample AD_UKC035_MetaG_FD_89746 | JGI IMG/M metagenome (GOLD analysis project Ga0116144, IMG submission 89746) | Active sludge microbial communities of municipal wastewater-treating anaerobic digesters from USA - AD_UKC035_MetaG | ecosystem: Engineered > Bioreactor > Anaerobic > Digestate | place: USA... | reverse complement strand
CGTCAACACCGGCCGCAATGACCAGTATTACATAGATGGCGTAGAGTGACGCCGTGTAAATGGCGGTGAAGATCAGTTTGGCCGACCACAGACGCAGGCGGCTGACCGGCAGAGCGGTGAGAAAGCGCCAGGTGCCGTTGTTGACTTCTGAACTGATCTGGTGGTTCGCTGCCAGGTAGATGAACAGCGGGCCCTGCAGAATGAAGAGAATTACCAGAGCCACGCCCGAGTCGAGCTGGCCGAAGAACGCGGCGGTGAGCAGCGACAGTGCCGCTACCGCGAGAATGATGACGAAGTACATTCTCTGTTCGAGGTAGTCTTTCAAGAGTATCGCTTTCATATTCTGCTCCTTTATGCTATACAGAGGCATGTAGACGGTTTCGGGCCAACAGCCGACACTACGACCGTGCACTGTCTCGCGTCTCGCTGTTTTGGTGTATTGCTCTACTAATACACTAAACTATTTCAGCAATAACGTCAAGCCCCTCGCAAAAAAAAAGTTTTTTCGCGGGCTGTAATGCATGTTTGGAGCACTTTTCGGCACCTGGTCGGATCAAATGTGCCCGATTTGGCTGGTTTTGAGCTTACTTACATTCCGAAAAGCAGCTTCCACTTGTAATACGCTCTGACCATTTTTACAACCGACTTCTAAAATATTCTGACTATTTTGAAAGTCGACTTCTTAAAATAGTCAGGTAAAATTGAAAGTCAAAAACCGTGTGTTTCTTCGCTTAGCCCGAATTATAAACTAACTCCGGGGTGCAAAAGGCTTTGCTGAGGTTCTGATGTATTGTTGATTCCTGCATAAATAAAGCCGGATGTTCGAGCAGGCAGGCACGGGGAGAAGTCACGACTGATTTTTCGGAAGCCGGCATTCCCGCCCACAAAATAGAGGGGGCGCGAAGTCTTGTTGACCAGTCATGAACCTGTTATATTGTTCCTGACCGCTTTTTGCGCCGACCCGCTGATGAGCCGGCGAGGTCTTGATGTGCCGCAGGAATTTTTTATTTTGACCAATTCTCAGGCAGGTTTGTAAATTTGAACGTATATCATTGCTCCGAAACCGACGCTCTTTATCTAAGGCTATCAAACAAGAAAAGCCTGAACACCGTTGAAATAACCGGTGGGGTTCTGCTGTCTCTTGCTGCAGATGGCACAATTGTCGGGATTGAAATAAAAAATATTGGCAACAGCACTAATTTTGAAAAGCTCAGGCCATATCTGCCGATTAAAGACTTCTCAGAGCCAGAAGAAGGCTATTCGACCGGCATCGTATCAGACAGCGTTCTTGATTATGTTTCCGCCGTTGCCCAGCCGCAGGTAATCGTTATTGGTGGACCAAACGGAGCCGGAAAATCAACTTCCGCTCCAGAAGTTCTGCAGGGTGCTCTTCACGTTGATGAGTTTGTAAACGCCGACACCATCGCTCATGGTTTGTCTGCCTTCAGGCCGGAAAAAGCAGCCATAAAAGCCGGCAGAGTAATGCTTGCACGGTTGCATGAACTGGCAGCGCAAAAAATGAATTTTGCTTTCGAAACAACCCTTTCCAGTCGTTCCTTTGCCCCATGGATAAAGGAACTGAAAAAATCAGGGTATAAATTTTCCATGCTGTTCTTTTGGCTGGAATCGCCGCAGTTGGCAGTAAAGCGAGTGGCAGAGCGCGTTATGAACGGCGGGCACCATGTGCCGGAAGATGTGGTTATAAGAAGATACGAAGCCGGTTTAACTAATTTTTTCAGGTCTTATCAGCCAGCTGCAGATCACTGGAGATTTTTTGACAACTCAAATGCATTCGAGCCGCGTCTGGTGGCATATGGCGAGAAAAATTTCCCTGCGGAAATTTTGATCCCTGAGATATGGGAACCTCTAAAGGAGAAATACCTGTAATGCCTGAAGCAAAAAACAATGAAAATAGCCGCATCGAAGATATTCTGATCGAGAATGCTTTAAAACGCGCCATGCGCAAGGCGGCCATCATGCACAAGAAAATGGGCAACACCGTATACGCCTCAAAAAACGGCGTCGTCTACGCCATCGCCCCCGAAGACATCGTAATCCCCGACGCTCCACCCGAAGATCCACATAGATGAACGCAGATGTTTAATAACTGCAGGCCAGGCCACTGATGAACACAGATTACCCCCGATGTTTGTTTGAATGAATTTGTGTTTTGCCCTATTATCCGAGTGCATCCGCGTTAATCTGTGCCCTGCTGAATTCATCTGTGGCCAAAAATTTTCTCGCGTTAATCTGTGGCTGCAGTTCGGGTTTGGGTCTCGATATTGTCGAAGCGGGCCGGAACCGGGATGGTTCTGACGATTTCTTCGACGGTGGTGATGCCCTGGGCGACCTTTTCGATAGCGTAGTCATACATGCATCTGAACCCGGGGGGAAGGGGCAGCAGCGCGGCACTGCCGGTTTCGCCGAGGGTGATGATTTTGCGCAGTTTTGCGTCGATGCGCAGCAGTTCGAAAACGCCGGTCAGACCGCGGTAGCCAGAGCCGCCGCAGAGTTCGCAGCCTTTTCCGTGTCTGAACGGAATGTCTTTCGGCAGGCCGGGCAGCAGTTCGAGGGTTTCGGCGTCGGGTTGATATGATTCGATGCAGCCAATGCAGACGCGGCGCACCAGACGCTGTGAGAGCACACCGACCAGGCCGGCGGCCAGAATATTGCGCTCGACGCCGAGCGACAGCATGCGTGAGACGGCCGAAGCCGCATCGCGCGAATGTACGGTGGTGAGAACGAGGTGTCCCATCTGGGCGGCCCGCACTGCCATTACAGCGGTTTCTTCGTCGCGCACTTCGCCGATCATGACGATATCTGGGTTCTGGCGCATGAAGGCTCTTGTGTAGTCAGCAAACGACATCACCGGCGTGATCTGCTTCTGGTTGACCCGCGAAATTTCATATTCAATCGGGTCTTCGACCGTGAGAATTTTTTTACTGTCATCTTTGATGTGCTCGATAACAGCGTAAAGCGTCGTCGTCTTGCCGCTTGAGGTCGGCCCTGACACGAGAATCAGGCCGCCCGGCTCATGCAGCATCGCATGGAAAAGATTGAACTTTTCGTTCGACATGCCGAGTGATTCAAGTTTGATCGTCAGACAGGTTTCGTCGAGCACGCGCAGAACGCAGTCTTCGCCATACAGGCCCGGCAGAACCGAGACTCTGAAATCGATACGGCGCGAGCGACCATCCGGGGCGGTGTAACGCGCGACTATGTGGCCGTCCTGCGGCAGACGCCGGTCGGCGATGTTCAGTTCAGAAAGAACCTTTACATGCTGTATGACCGATTGAATGTTCTCAGGGCTCAGCGGCGAGGCAACTTTGTGCAGAACCCCGTCGATTCTGTATCTGAGGCTGACGTTGTTGCTGTAAACTTCAAGATGAATGTCTGAAGCGCGTTGTTGAACCGCAGAGGCAAGCAGGCTGCCACAGATATCGGCCGGCTTCTGGTCGCGCTCAAAAGTTATTTTCTGGTCGTGGCGCAGGGCAATCCGCTCGCGCACCGGGCCGGCATTGAGGGTGGTGTGAGCAACTTCACTTTCTTTGTAGGCAAATTCAAGAGCCTGATCGAGCTCGTAGGCATTCAGCTGCACATGCTTGAACTTAAGGCCGGTAAGATTCTCGACTTCTTTTAGCGCCTGAGCGTCGGCAGGGTCGAGCATGCCAAGAACCGCTTGATGCTCGGCGTTTGCCGGCTTTTTGCCGATCAGCACCACCTGATGTTTGCGGCAGAAATCTTCGGGCAGCGTGCGGATAAAATCGCGATGCAGGGTATAATCGGCCTGGTCAGTAAAATCACGACGGCTGGTCGGCATAAGTTTCCCCCCCCATTTATCTGTTTCCTAAAGCCTAACCCGACTCGACAAATTTCGCAAACTGTAAAAAAACTTTGCCTTCAACCGGGGGTGAAATGCTGTTATACTCGCGATGAAGCCCACAGCAGGAGAGATGGCTTGACGAGAGATATTATCGCCCTTGCCGGGCGCGAACTGAAGCAGCACAAACGCCGCACCCTCGCGGTGATCAGTGGCTATGCGCTCACTGTCGCTTTTCTGATCGTTCTCGCGGCGGTTCTGCTTTATTCGCGCGTCGTTCAGAATATCACGATCGGCGAGGCCGGCACCTATTTTGTCACCTGGCTGCCCGCCTGCGGCGACATCAGTTCACTGAGTGAAGAAGACCTGGCGAAACTTGCACGCGGCATTGTCCCTGCGGTCTGCAAATCGAAATGCGAGAACTGCACCGGCTGCAACAAAAAGCCGGTCGACATTCTCAACGAGGGCTTCGTCATCAACACCAACGGCACCCGGCTGCTGACACTCGATCTGGTCGCGAAGATCCGTGCTCTGCCTCTGATCAGAGATGCTTCGGCCTGCCTGATGTTCAGGTTCCGTAACCCGCAGACAAACACGATTTTCGCGGTCGGCGGCATCGATGTGCAGAGTTCTGCGGTTTCAACCAACTGCTGCGCCGCTTCAGATCTTATCGAGGGAAACTTTCTGAACGGCAGCTTGACCGGCCAGGTGCTCGTCGATATCGGCTTTGCCGGTAACCACGGGCTTAAATGCGGCTCGACTCTGGTTATTGCCAGTGAAACCTTTATGGTGGCCGGTATTATCAATTCAGGTGCCCGGCCGGTTAAACCCGACGTGATCATGCTGTTCGCCGATGCTGAGAGGGTTATCAACCGCCGCATTCACAACCCGCTCGAAAACGAAGCGAACCTGATTCTGATCGAAAGTCGCGATGCCACCGTGCATGGCAGGGCGCTCGAAGACGTAAAAGCACTGATGAAGGGCGACAGCCTGCTGACTACCGGTTGTTATTTTCCGGCAGCGAAGGCAATCGGGCTGAACACCAGACTGATCTGGGCCTTTATGGTTCTGGTTGCCGTCGCTGCGATGCTGTTCTCGGCCAGAATTCAGTGGGCCTCGGTAATCGAGCGACGGCGGAGCTTCGCGATTCTCAAGGCAATTGGCTGGAACAACCGGGTCATCATTCTGCAGCAGCTCGCCGAAACTCTGGCGCAGTCTGTGGCAGGCAGCCTGGCCGGCCTGATCGCCGGGCTGGCAGTTCTGCTGCTGGTGCCTGTAAACAATCTGCTCGGCATCGACGCCACGATGACCGGGGTTCTCAATCCCGGCCTTTTCGCCGCCGTCGTTGCTTTCGCCGTTACTGCCGGGGTTCTGGCCGGCCTGCTGCCGGTAATACTGGTGATCAGACAGCGGCCAGCTGAAGCTTTGCGCCGTGTATAGTTCTTTGCTAAATGTGACGGAGGACCAGGTGATTAAATAATGCCGATAAAGGCGGAATTTATCATGGGGCAGGCAGCCGGGAAGGCTTGCCGGCGTTGCGGTTAAAATTGTTGGTATATGATTAAATGATGCTGGAGAGTTCGAAGATGTCTCTGTTACAGGTCGAGAATGTTGCTAAAAGCTTTTTTCAGCGCGGTAACGAGCTGAAAATTTTCTCTGAGGTTTCTTTCGCGGTAGAACCTGGCGAGCTGCTGCTGATTTCTGGCCGCAGCGGCACCAGCAAATCGACGCTGCTTAACCTGCTTGGCGGCCTTGAACCGGTCAGTGCCGGCCGCATCGTTTTTAACGGGCGGGTGGTAACCGATCTGAGCATGTCTGAACTGGCAGAACTTCGTGCCACCGGCATCGGCATGATTTTTCAGAATTTCAATCTGATTCCTGGCTGGTCGGCCCTCGAAAATGTCGAAGCAGTGCTGATGCACCGCGGTATCAGCCAGACTGAACGACTGCAGCGCTCGACTGCGATTCTTGCAGAACTCGGGCTGGGCGAACGCCTTCACAATCTGCCGGCCGAATTGAGCGTCGGGCAGCAGCAGCGCGTTGCCATCGCCCGCACTCTTGTAAATGACCCGGCCATGATTCTGGCCGACGAGCCCACCGGCGACGTCGACCCCGAAACCGCCGACGAAATTCTGCATCTGCTGCTGCCGCGCATAAAAAGCGGCAGAACCGCAATGATTGTTGCTTCGCACGGGCTGTTCAACCCGGCACTGGCCACCAGAACCGCCATTCTTAAAGACGGAAGGCTGCATCTCTGATATGTCTGACGTTATTACCTGCGCTCTGAGAGAGCTGAAAAGACGAAAGCTGCGGACCCTCGCCGGTCTGTCAGGCTTTTTTCTCGGCTGTATGCTTATTACCGCCATGGTTCTGATGCTGCAGTATGACCTGCAGGCGAAAAACGCGCTGGTAAACTATATGGGCAACAAATTTCTTGCCTATGCGCCGATGAATCTTATCGGTGCCGGTGATGAGCCAGCCGTCAGACCGCTCGACCCTGTTAATGAGGGCTTTTTTACCGAGCCAACGGTAGTTACCCGGCTGTTGCCGGCAAACCTTGCGGCCAGCATTGCGAAGATTCCAGAAGTCGGGGTGGTGACACCTTTTCTGCTCTACCGCTTTAAAAACAGCCAGGACGGCCACGTCTTCAGTATCGGCGGCATCAGACCGGCAGATGTGCGGGCTTTGCAGGCGACCCTGATTTCTCGCCACGACATCATCAGCGGCGTCTTCTTTCAGCAGAACGACCGCAACGTTGTCATCGTCGACAAATCATACGCCGACATTTGGAACCTCAAGGTCGGGTCAGTGGTGAACATCGGCGACACGCTTTTTCCGATCATCGGCATCGCCGGTTCGCACGCCCGCACCGCCCGGGCCGATGTCTACATGAACTGGCCCGATGCCGAAGCCGCCATCAGTCGCCGCCTCAACCGGCCTTTGAACAACGAAGCCAATCTTTTTCTCATAGAAGCCACCGGTGCCGAAACCGTCGCCGTTGCCATGCAGAAGGTGCAGGCCCTGGTTGAACAGGGCATCACCAATTCGGTTGTCTGCTCGATTCCGGTTGTCAAATTCATGGGGTTGAGCCAGAACTCGGTCAGCGCCGTAATGCTGATCGTTGCCGTGCTTGCGATGCTTTTCGCCGGTAACGCCCAATGGTCAGCGGCTTCTGAACGTGCTCACGAAGTCGCTGTTCTCAAGGCGATCGGCTGGCGCGACCGCAGTATTTTTGCCCAGTTCATCGTCGAATCGCTGCTGGTTTCGTTGGCCGGCGGCATATTGGGCGCTGGTGCCGGTTATGCGATGTTCAGAACCATCGCTCGGGTAATGGGTGCACGCATCGACGCCGCCTATCAGGTTGTCGATGTGCCGGCCACGCTTGCCTTGCTGATCTTTGCCACCGCACTGGCAGGCATCATCGCCGGCCTGGTTCCGGCAGTCAGGGCTGCGGCAACCCGCCCGGCCGAGGTTTTACGCGACCTTAACTGAGATTCGTCTCAGTTCGACAGGAATTTGCAAATTGTCCGCCACAGCCTTCCGCGTGCACATTATTTTTATAAGTGCCTGAGTGAAAGAGGGTAGTGGCATTTTTTCGTATGTGGCCAGCAGATCCGGCAACCAGGATTTTTGCAACGATTGCTCTCTGGCTGGCTGATTCGATATTTGACATTTTTAGCGTTTGGTTTATACTTAGAGCTACTTAATGCGACTGGTGGTGAGAAATATAATAGCCGATTTTTTGAGTGTTCTGCAGGCCGGTGGGCCGGTTATGTACCCGCTGACTCTGGTTGGCGTGTTCATTTTCGCTCTTGGCGTATACCAGACGGTCTGGCTGACGATCTGGACCCTGTGGTCAGACCGTTATTCATGTGCCGGCGCTCCGCGCTGGGCGCGCAAGGCTATCGAAATGGCGAAAAGCCGCAAAGGGCTTGCCGGGCTTTCGCTGCTCGAGTCGATCGAACTGTGTTTCTCGCGCATGGAAGACTGCCTGACGCGGCGCGTACCCGCGATGCGCTTTCTTGCGCAGATAAGCACGCTGATGGGCTTTCTCGGAACCGTAACGGGGATGGTCAAAGTATTTAATACGGTCGCCAGGCTTGGCATGGTAACGCCTTCAGACCTCGCCGGCGGCATTCATGAAGCTCTGTTCACAACCGTTTATGGCCTGATGCTGGCGTTGATCGCCTGGGGTTTTACCTATGCGGTCGAGGCACTTGCCCGCCGGCATCTGCGTCAGCTTGAAATTCTGGTATTTCACGAGCTTGAAATTGGTGCCGATGCCACAGAAGCTGCGCCAGTCACGGTTGCCCCTGATAAAGTTGCGGCGGGTAAAAACTGATGGCCCTGCGCAGAAACAATGCGAAAGAGGGCTTTGCTCTCGATCTGACTTCGTGTTCAGATATTATTTTTACTCTGCTGTTGTTTTATATTCTGACCCAGAATTTTCTGCCGCAGACACCTCTTGAACTGCCGGCGATTTCTTCTCAGACCCAGGGCAGCACAAGTGCGCAACGGATCGAAGTTGCGCAGAATGGTCAGCTCAGTCTGAACGGCGCGGACATGGCCGCCGACGCAATTTTATTGCAGATCGGCGAAAAGTTTCGCAATGCCAGCGATACACAGATAATCATCTATGCCAGTCACCTTTCGCCTGCTGGTGTCTCTATCGAGCTGCTTGACAGGCTGCGACAGGCCGGCATTACCCGTGTTGCCTTCGCCGGTCGCCCGGAAAGTGAAAAATGACCGTTTTCGGCGCAGAAGAACAAAGAGTCGAAAGACTCACGACATTTGTGAGTCTGGTTCTGGCATTGATTCTGCAGCTGTCGGCCGGCCTGCTGCTTGTCAGAATGTGCCGTGAAGAGGTTCTGACGCGTCAGCCACCGGTGCCCCTGATAACGGTCGATCTCGCACCTGAGCCCGCACCGGCCGGCCCGGCAAAGATCGCAGCGCCAGCCCCCGTCGAAGAAACTGAGAAGGTCAGAAATGTGCCTGAAATTTCTCAGCCGGTGCCTCCGGTTGAAGAACCCCAACTGGTTTTGCCGCAGCCCCAGCCAGAGCCTGTGCCAGAACCGCAACCAGCACCAGAGCCGGAAAAAATAACCCCGGAGCCCGAAGTGATACAGCCTCCGGAAGAGGTGCCAATAGAGCCACCGGCTTTACGGAAGACCGAAGAGTCGAAAAAGCCGGAATCACAAAAGAAGCCAAAAATAAGCAAAAAAGCAGAGCTTAAGCCAATAAAACCGAGCAAAAAAACGGTAGAAAAAACTGTCCAAAAGCCAGTATTAAAAACGGCTGAAAAGCCGACACCACAACCTGAACCGGTAAAGGCGCCTGCAAAGCCCGAACCGGTTCTGTCGACACAGCCCACGGCAGCTGCTTTGCCAGAGTCTGCTGCACCGACTTTAAATGCTGCTGCCCAGACTGACAGAAATGCCGGCAGCCAGACTGAAAAGCCGGTTAAGGCGCTCTCAGGCGAAGAGCAGAAGGCCATAACCCGTTACCTGGCGCAGATTCGCAAGTCTCTCGATCGCAGCCGGATCTACCCGCCGGAAGCAAGAAAAAAGCGCATAGAGGGCATAGTTCCGGTTAAATTCAGAATTTCTGCAGACGGTCAGGTCGTTGGCGTCGAAGTTGCAGGCAATGCCCCTGGTATTCTGTCTGATGCGGTAATTCAGATGCTTGCCGGTCGCCGTTTTCCGCCACCGCCGACCGGCTGGCAACCCTCAGCCGCCATCGAACTCAACATCAATTTCAATCTCCGCTGACCTCGCTGTTATGGCTGCAGAGCAAACCATTAAACTCTTGGATTCCGGGTCTAAGCCCGGAATGACAAAATTCATATCCGTGATTCCTGCGTAGGCAGAAATCTTGTTCTGATCAGCATGTGAGCATGTTAGTGCGTTTGCCATTGTTTTGGCTGAAAAAAGTGGCCGGGTATGTGAAGCATGGGGTAAAATTGCAAAATGAATACTACGCAGAATGTCGGAACAAGACAGCCGGTGCAGCCGGTTTTTCGCCTGGCGGTGCGCTGCCTTTGCGTTCGCGAGGGCAGAGTGCTGCTAGTTCGCCACGTTTCGGCGAATTCCGGTAGAGAATTCTGGACATTCCCCGGCGGGCTGGTCGAGAAGGGTGAGTCGCTGCAGGCCGCTGCCTGCCGTGAACTGACCGAAGAAACCGGTCTCACCGGAACACCCGCAGGTATTCTGGCACTTTACGAATTTTCTCAGAACAATCTGATCGAAGTGCTGATCGCTTTCTCAGACCTGCATGGTGAAGCCATTCTCGGCCACGACCCTGAAATTTCCGAGGATGCCCCCCGGGTTCTGCAGGAAGTCAAATGGTTCTCAATTGATGAACTCCCTGAGATACAGCAAAAAAATGTAATTAAAGATTACCTTTCTAAGCCGGAAAAGATGCAGATTCAGATGCCTTTTAACTTGAACTTCAACTGACAGTGTTTTAAAACACCTTCTGAATCATATTCACGTGCAGTTTACGGCCGAATTTCTTTGACGGGCGGGTTGATCGATGAAAGAAAAGGGGCCCGGAAAATTCCCGGGCCCCGAACACAGATTACCGTAAAAGAATCAGCGAAATTTGAGTTCCATGCCAAGAGTTACGAGGCGACCGGGTTCATAGTTGATCGGGCCGCTCTGGTTGAGATTGATGCTCCCATTTTTGGCGAACACGGCTTTGCCGGTCGCCTGGCTCAGCTGAACGTCATCCTGATCGGTCAGGTTTTCGACATTCAGATAAATTGCCAGATCTTTGGTGGCCTGCTGTCTGATGTTGAGATCGAACATGGTTGAGGCATCGACTTTCGGGTAAGTGGCGCCGATCGCTTCAGTTTCACCCTGGTGTGACATGGTCAGCATGGCGCTGAGCTTGTTGTAGCTGTAGGTAGTTCCGGCAACCGCACGAAATTCAGGTTTGCTGACCAGTCTGAGATTGTCGGTTTTGTTTTCAGCCTTGTTGAAGTCGGTGTAGCCGACCCAGGCGGTGAATTTATCGTTGATTCTGCCGTTAACTGAGAGCTCGATTCCCGAAATTTCAGCTTCTTTGATATTCTGAAACTTGTTGTTGGCATCGGCTTCGATGTAATTTTCGATATCTGAATCGAACCAGGCGAGCGATGCCTGCCACTTTTCGTTGAATTTGTGATTCAGTCTGAGTTCGAGATTGTCGATGTCTTCGGCTTTGAGATTGGGGTTCCCTCTGCCGTTGCTGCGGTAGAGTTCCTGCATATTGGGGTTTCTGGTCACCCGGCTGAGACTGAGACTGGCGCTGGTGTTGTCATTGATGGCATAATTCGAACCCAGTGCCCAGGAAAATTCTGCATCGCCTTCATAATCGGTATCAGAACGGCCGGTAACATTCAGATCGAGTTTGTCAGTGGCCTTGATGTTATCGCTGACAAAGTAACCGGTGGTATCGACTTTTTTTCTGGTTCCGGTGTCGAAACCGTGCCCGATATCTTCGATTTCCTGTTTGATGGCTCCGACCGTGACAAAATTGCGATCGTTGGCCTCGATGTTGTAAAGAAGTTCCATCGTGTCCATTTTAACGAGAACATCGCCGTTGGCGTTCAATGTACCGATCTGGAGGTCCTTGTCGTTCGGATACGCCCAGGTTGAAGAGAAGTCTTTGTATTTGGCGTAACGCAGTGTCAGATTGCCGTTGTCGCCAAAGTCTTTTTCGATCGTATAGTCGTATAAAGACATGTTCCATGGTTCGAATCTTTCGTAGAATGACGGGCATGAAATGGAACCCTGGTTTTCAAGAATCGTTGCTTTGAGAGTCCAGTCGTTTTCAAGTTCGAGCTTGCCGCGATAGAGAAAGGAGTTACTGTCGTTGCGGTTGTTGATAGTGCCGAGGTTGACCGATGATTTTGGGTTGGTTTTATTGGCGGCATCGTTGAAGTTGTTGAAATCTTTAAAGCGTCTGTCACCATCGTATTCATCCATGAACAGGGCGAACAGATGCTCGCTTTTTTCTGAAACATGACCGTAGATGTATTCCTGGTGTCTTTTGCCATCACCGCCAATTTCCTGGGTTATGGTTAAGTCTTCGAGGTCTCTGGCGGTCGGCAGCACGAAATTGACGGCACCGGCAACGCTGTTGGCGCCATAAACCAGCCCGGCCCCGCCGGGAACGACGGTAATTTTCTGCAGGCGGCTCATCGGAAACCCGGAAAGCGGTGAAGTTCCGTTCCAGCCGGTGTTGATCGGGCAGCCGTCGAGGGTTATCGCCATATATTTGCCACCAAAGCCGCGATATGAAGGGGTTATTGTCGCTCCGCGCAGGCCGCCATCGAAGACGATTGACGGGTTATGTGAATGCAGCATTTTTATCGGGTTGCGCTGCAGCTTCAGTTCGATGGCCGATGATGCGATTTCATCCTGCGGTCTGGCGATCAATGACTGATAAGTAGCACGTTCGGCATCGATATTCAGGTCAGACAGTTTGTAAGTCTGCTCTTCTGAATAGCCGACGACTGCGCCTGCCATGAAGAAAATCGCTACCAGAGCACGTAATGACAGTGAAAAACTCTTTCTCATGTAAAGCCTCATTTTTGGGAATTCATGTTTTAAGAGATTTTATGCAATTAAATAATACTTGGCAAGATGAAAAATATTTTTACATAATCACAGTAGCTTAAAGTAGTGTTAGGATTCAGTTGTCGAACCCGGTGCCGGCATGGGCAAACGGGCGCCCGTAAAGCATTCTGCAGAAGTTTTCGTGTTCTGCCCTGAGGTCGATGTCGGCAAAGCGTTCGGGGTAGAATTTTTTGGCCAGCCAGAGAATGCCGACCGGTGAATAAGCCGGAAGAAACCAGTTGGTAACCCACGCCTGGCGGTCATCGGCCGGGGTTTTATAGACACGCTTTTCTTTGACGGCGCGCAGGCTTTCCCACCACGAGGCCCGGTAAAAAATGTCGTTTTTGGCATCGTCGATTATCAGGTCGGGGTCGAATGCGAAAAGCAGTTCAGCGCACCCGGCCGAATCGGCAGGGTCGTCGCCTGAATCGAGAAGTCTGCCGCCGGCGAGTCGGATCAGGTTGAGGCCGTAGGTTGCCCGGCTGCCGCGCAGCACCATCTGGTTGCCAGTGGTATTGATCATGGCGACTTTTATTCGCTCCGTTTTCGGAATGTCAGCGGTGCGTGAGGCAACCAGTGCAAGCCGGGCTCTGAAAAAATCCCTGTAACTGTCGGCTTTTGCGGCGCGGCCGGTCATTTTTCCGAGGCTTTCGACTGATTTGAGCCATGCATCGATTGTTCCGAAGCCGGCCTGCAGTCTGATGGTTCGTATACCCTGCTGCTCGAGAGTATTGACCACATTACCCGCTGCAGATTTGTCGTCGGCGGCAATAATAAAGTCGGGGCTGGCGCTGAGAATCGTTTCGATATTTGGAATGCTCGTTTGGCCAGAATCGGCAGCCTTTTCGAATGCCGGTGCCATGCTGCGGTAAAACGGCCCGACTTCACCGTTGTTCAGGGCGGTTGCCTGGCGGGGCAGGCAGACTACCTGCCCGGTAAGGTCGAGAATGAAAAGCAACCCCAGTGATTGCGGATAAAGAAGCGCGATTCTATGCGGCGGGCTGGCAGTTTCGGCCCCGGTTGGGCATGAAAATACCAGCATTAGAATGAGGCAAAACAGCGGTATGAAAAATGCCGGTATTTTTTGAATTTTATGTTTGATTGATGTAGTCGCGATATCTTTCAGCATTTTCCGGCTGTTCCTCTTTCTCTTATTATATGCCCTGGCTTTTCTTCGCATGTGAATGGATGAATGATTGAGCTGGTTCAAAAGATCTGGACCGGCCTGTTCAATGGTCATGTTTAAGAATTGAGAGATTAAACACAACTTAGCGTGTCTGTAAAAATTATGTGCTTATAAAATAGCATAAAGTTTTTCGTCTGTGTTAAAGTAGAAAAAAATAAAACGAGAGTTTGTGATGCGACGCATTGCCGTTTATCTTGTCTGTTTGACTGTTCTGGTGCTTGCTGCAGGCCTGTCACTGAACCTTGGCAACTTTCACATTCCGATTATTCAGGTTTTCAGAATCGTTTCGGCAAAACTTTTTAATACGGCGATGCCTGAAATCGAAAAGTACCAGGATGTCGTGCTGCTGTCGCTCAGATTGCCGCGCATAATCATGGTTCTGT
>Ga0116144_10004120_pt1 | contig 13989 bp, 17 predicted proteins | sample AD_UKC035_MetaG_FD_89746 | JGI IMG/M metagenome (GOLD analysis project Ga0116144, IMG submission 89746) | Active sludge microbial communities of municipal wastewater-treating anaerobic digesters from USA - AD_UKC035_MetaG | ecosystem: Engineered > Bioreactor > Anaerobic > Digestate | place: USA... | reverse complement strand
GGATGCAGGCAGGATCATTTCTTTCCACCAGCAACCGCTGGGCCATGTCCCGGGACCAACCATCCGGGTGGGATAGATCGGCCACCAATTCATCCGTAGTTTTAGCCGACATTTTTACTTGACTTACCCGTTTATGCTTTTCGGGGACGATCCTCCAGATCCGTCCCATATGAATAGGCAGGACCAGGTTTCTTTTCAGGGTCTGTTCGCGCAGGTAGGGGGTCACATAGGCCCCGTGTTGTATGAGTCCCCTGTACATATCCGCTACATACAGGGCGCCGTCAGGTCCCGAAGCCAGGTAGACCGGGCGAAATCGTTCGTCGGAGGAAGCGAGAAATTCCTTTCCCGGGTGTGGATCATGGGCCGATAAAAGGAAACCGTTTTCTTCCAGGATGTTCCGCTTGACCAGGTTGCCTGAAGGTTCACAGACGAAAACATTCTGATAAAATGCCGGGGGGAAAACGGCAGATCTCAATACCAGTGGGGAACAGGCAGCGGTGAATTCAAGCAATCGGCCAAGGCTGTCCAGGGTGCCGGGAATGTATCCCCTGTTAACCGCCGGATTGGGTCTGACCGGATATACTCTTCGGTCCAGGGTAAGCCCATGGTCAATGCCGCTGCCCGGGATATGGTTTTTATTCCTTGAAAGGTAATTTGGCGGGACCAGGTCGGCATGGAGTTGAGACCAGTTGTAATTGTAATAAAGCCGCCCTTCATCATCGTGGCAAATTCCCCACTGACCCCTGAATTCTGTACTGTCGCGGATCCATGCGCCGTTCTCAAGCCGGTATCGGAGCCTGGATTTGGCATTGTAATACCAGTTGTCCATCCCTCTCCAGAGCCCGTTATCCGAATGCTCCGGCAAGCCATTGGTAGCGTAAGTCGAATCCAATAAAAGTTTACGGTCCGGCTGGAGGTCGCCATCCTGGTCTTCCACCAGCCAAAGGGCTTTGTTTTCAGCCACGAGCAGTCCTCCTTTCACAAGGGCCATGGCCCTGGGCAGGATGAGGCTGTCCAGGAAAACCCTGCTGCTGTCCATCAATCCATCCTTATCCAGGTCCTCAAGGATGCAGATCCTTCCGTTGGGTTCCAGTTCTCCCTTACCGTCGATATCGGGCATAAAACTGCGCATTTCCACCACCCAGAGGCGGCCGTCTTCATCAAACTGGATCACTACCGGATCCTGCACCAGCGGTTCAGCGGCAACCAGTTGGATTTCAAATCCCGGTTCGAGCTGAAAAACGTCTTTTGCTTCTTCGGGGGAGAGTGGTGGCGAAGGGTCTGCAGGGACTGGGCTGCAGGCGGCCAAACACAGCCCAAACGCCGTCAAAAAGGCCCAGAAAAGGGGCTTAAAATAAATCTGCTGCATCCGGGCATGAAGTTACAATGAAAATGGTTATTGCTTTTCACAGTTAAGGAATTGGTATTGCCCTGCAGCTTGATTCACAGTTGAGATTTGACTGCAAAGATCCCACAACGACACGAAGTTCCACGGAACCAAAGCAAACCATCCCTTCACATTTACCTGAACTCCCGTGCCTTTTAGGAAAGGAAGCAGGAAAGCCATTCCTAAAAAAGGGCTTAGAAAGCCGGTTTTTATAGGTAGTGCGGAGGAAAAGATTGAGATTTGACCCGAAGCCATGGGGGATCATAGGAAATTAACGCTTTTTTCAGTCAATTCCAGTCTGCTGAATCGTTACTATTCCATATTTACTTTGTTCATTCTTGTCATTCCGGAATATTATAGCCTGGTTTTAATGAAAAGGAGAAAATCAGGGCTAAGTTGAATAAACAAGTCCACCCATGAAATCGAAACTGACTTTGCTCATCCTGATCCTCGCCCTGTCGGGGGTTTATATCGGATACCGGATGTGGAACAAGCCTCACCTGGATATTGCATCCGCCGGTCCGGCAGCATCCCTGACGGCTTCCGAATTGCTCGCGGAATATCAGTCGGACGAATCAGCCGCCAACGCCAAGTATTTGAACAAGGTCATTTCCATAAACGGGGTCATTGAAGCGGTGAGCAAGGAAGCGGATCAGGTGAGCATCCGCCTTGCCACGGAGGATGTCATGGCTACGGTGATCTGCAATTTGGACCCCTTTTCCAGTCATGCGGAGACGGAGTTTGTCACTGGCCGGAATATCAACCTAAAAGGGGTATGTTCCGGGATTTTAACCGATGTGGTCTTAGACCGCTGCGTGGTAATAAACCCTTCTTTCAAATAAAACCGGGGATATGCAGTTAAAACCCGTCCTTATAATCGCCTTCCTGGTATCCGTGACCGGATCGTTGCCGGCTCAAACCGGCGCAGGGGGCCGCTACTTTACCAGAGGAGCTGCCATCCAGTTTTTTTCAGACAGTCCGCTTGAAAAAATAGAGGCCTCTACCAACAGCGGAAATTGCGTTCTGGATTTGGCTACGGGCAAACTTGAAGCCGCCGTCCTGATCAATTCCTTCAATTTTAAGAAAGCCTTGATGCAGGAGCATTTTAATGAAAATTATATGGAGTCCTCCAAATTCCCCAAGGCTGTTTTCAAAGGAAGCCTGGATAAACCCCAGGAGCTCACCCTTTCAAAAGACGGGACGTACAAAACCATGCTTAAAGGGGAGATGACCATCCATGGGATCACCCGTCCCATGCAGACGGAGGTAGTCTTCCGGGTGGGAGATGGCAAGATATTTGCAGAAACCGCATTTGACGTCACGGTGGCCGACTACGGGATCCGTATCCCGGCCCTGATGCGGGATAATATTGCTAAAATTGTTCGCTTAACGGTCAAATCGGAATTACAGGAATTAAAAAAAACCTAAACCTCCTATTCATTCAATAATCTAAAAATGTTATGAAATACCGCTTACTCTTTTATTGCTTCATCCTTGTGGCTTCTATGCCCTCAGCGCTTCGTGCCCAGGAAGACCTTTTGTCCATGATCAGGGATTCCGCATCTACGGAAAAACAACCCGTAAAATCAAGTTTTAAAACTACCCGGGTGGTCAATTTCCAATCCCTTGAAAATACCCATGCCAGAAACCTGGATATCAAAATCAGCCACCGTTTTGGATTTCTCAATCTTGGTATTGAAGAACTTTTTGGCCTGGACGCCGCCACCATCCGCCTCGGCGCGGAATACGGGATTACCGACCGGCTGATGGTGGGATTCGGACGAAGCAGCTTTGAAAAAACGCTCGATACCTACTTTAAATGGAAGACCATCCAGCAAACCAGTGGAAAAGGAGGGATGCCGGTCACGGTTTCCCTGTTTGGCAGCGCGGCGTTGCGTACGTTCAGGGTAAATACCGACCTCGAGGACAAATTGCTGAACCGTATGTATTATACCGGGCAGGTCATTGTGGGCAGCAAAATTTCAGAGGAGTTCAGCCTTCAGCTCTCACCCACCATAGTGCATCGCAACCTGACGGCGACGACCTCGGAAAAAAATGATGTGTTTGGGATTGGCGCAGGGGGAAGGTTTAAGGTATCCAAACGTATTTCTCTGAATGCCGAATACATGTATCTGTTGCCGGACCAGGTGGCTCCGGGCATCACCAACTCCCTGTCCATCGGCTTCGACATTGAGACGGGGGGACACGTCTTCCAGTTGCATCTCACCAATTCCACCGCCATGATTGAAAAAGGATTCATTACGGAAACGACCGGAGATTGGGGTGACGGGGACATTCACTTCGGGTTTAATATTTCAAGAGTATTTGATTTTTCGAGGAAAAACAAAACAAAGGCCGAGTAGGGGGTATCCAGCATGGAGAATTTCGGAACAGTAGGGGGCAGCTAGAAGTATAGTCAATCCCATGGTTTTTCGCCTGGGAGTTGGCATCAGTGAAGACTCTGGGCTTTGGCCCAGCGTGTACGCTTTACCAACAGCAAGCCATCCAACCGATTTGGGCTAAAGCCCAAATCCTCCTTGAATCCTCCCAACCCCAGCCTGAAGGCCGGATTTGGAGAAATGGTACCTTGGCGCACGGAGGGCTGGAGGACACGGAGATCACTTCCTACATATTCAGTTGAAAAAACATTCTCCGTGCTCCCCGCGTCCTCCGCGCGAATTACATTCGGGATACCCTCGGCTTTAGCCGGGGGCCATAGCTCCAGCGGGAGGTGGTTGGTGGGTGGTAAGCCCTTTAAGACTTCCTCCTTGGTATTATAGTTTATTTTCTCCTGGTTTTCCATTGAATTTGCCAGTTGCTGCTTTAATCCGGCTTACGGCAACATTCATAAACCCAGTCCGCGTATTCAGGAATGGCTAAGGTATGCCAGCAGGTGATGGCCGGCACTTCATAGGGATGCAGGGTTTTGATCCTATCGGTCAGGGCTACCAGTGCCTCCGGATCCGTTTTGAGCAAGGCGGCGTATTCCGTTTCTTCCAGGAAGTTTTCTTTCCAGATATACCTGCTTTGCACGGGAAAGATATTGGCACATGCCGCGAGTTTTTCGACAATGACCTGGTTGCAGATTTCGCGTGCCTTCGTTTCGTCCGGAAAGGTGACCTGTACTTCAAGGATGGTCTTCATGGCTTTTCTTTCGGTGAAATTCAATCAGCCTTTCCATCGGCCTGGGCAGGATCATCCCGCAACGCACCCCATTTCGCTCCAGGCATTCTTTGAGGACATCTGTAAAATAATGGGCCACCGACCCGACAAAATGTACCGGCAGTGACCGGTATCCTTCGTATTTGCTTACCTGGGTATCCAGGAAATCCTGAAAATTTTTGAGCAACAGGGTGCGGATAAAAGGGTCCCCGGTATGTTCCACCGCGAATTTCATAAAAGAGGCGAGGAAGGTATTGGGGGTATTTTTTGAATAAAGGTGGGACAGGATTTTTTCATGCCTGCCGGGGAAAAATTCATCAAATGCGGCACGGACCGCAGCCGGCATTTCCCGGTAGAAATAGGCTTTGATCAGCAGTTTGCCAAAATGGGCGCCGCTGCCTTCATCTCCCGCCAGGTAGCCGAGGGTGGGAATGTTATCGATGAACCGTGCCCCGTCGTACAGCCCGGAGTTGGCCCCGGTCCCCAGGATGCAGGCAATGCCCCGGGAATGGCCGCAGGTAGCCCTGGCAGCAGCCAGCAGGTCCTGGTTGACTTCAATCTCCGCTCTTGAAAACAAACCGGCCAGTCCTTTCCGGACCTTCTCCTGCTGGTTCTCTTCGCGGCAGCCTGCTCCGTAAAAATGAACCTGGCTCACTTGCTCCGGGGATATATCATGCAGCAGGGATTGCAGGGTCTCGAGGTATTGGGGAATTTCATGGGTATAGGGATTGAAACCCGGTGCAACCAGTTTATGCACCGTTTCCTCCCGGATGAATACCCAGTCGCCTTTGGTGCCGCCGCTGTCGCAAATGGCTATCATGATTCTCCGGGTTTAAATTCAGAAAAGCGGATCCGGAACAGGGCATCCTCCGCCTTTTTGGAAACCACTTTCCACCGGCCCTCGTAATCGATGGCGGTGGGGTAATATTTGCCGGCAGTTTGATTTACGTCGATTTTCATGTCTACCTTAAATTGATACAACAAGGTTTTGGCCTGCAGGGTATAGGTTCGACGCACAACCTTTAGGCTCCCTTTTTCAAACCAGGTATGCAATTGTTTGATGACGGTACGGGGGGAATGAAGGAATTGAGGTTTGGCTTCCACGGAGAATTTATAGCAGGGCCGGTGAGAGAGGCTGTCCGCACTGATCCTGTAATCGTAATAGGCCATCATTTCCTTTTCGAATATAGCAGTTTTATTTCCCAGCAAGGGTACGCGGGCTATTTTCCCCGGTGAGAAAATGAGGGTTTTTAGTTCTTCCACGTGTTTTTCCATTCCTTTCGACCTGGTATCCTGCACGTCCGCCGGTGCGGGATGACATATTTTCCCGTGGGTAAAAAAAAGCCGGTCATAGAGTTTTGCCGTATAAAACCGATAATCCCCTTTCGGATCCAGGAAGGGCCCGGAGACCAACCTTTGTTCTTCCTTCATCTGCCGGCAGGATGAGTCGTAGACCTGGTGGGCCAGGCTTCGGTATCCCGCCTTTTCCTGCCGGGACTTATCCAGGATCACAAGTTTGTTTTCAAAGGAATACGAAGCGAATCTGAGATTGCGGAATGCCTCATAAAAACTGGTGTCCCTCAGCACCAGCTCAATAAAATCGAGAACATCGAAACCCCCGCGTTCAGCGGTGATCACCACGGAGTCCAGATGGATGTGCCGGTAAATCGCTGCGGGGTCCTCCTGGGCGGTGGCTGAAACGGGCCGGCACCATATAAAAAACAGGGAAAGGAAACGGACAGAATATGGAAGATTCGAATTCATTCCTCAAGCCAGGGTTCGATCTCCTGGTCAAAGGCGGTGTCTTTATAGCCGTCGATTTCGCGTCTTTCCTTTTTGGTGGGCCTTCCGGCGCCTTTTTCCCTCACCTCAGCGCTGGCTTTTCCTATAAACCAGGATTTGTATTTATTCAGTTCCTCTTCCGGGGTTAGGTTCTCATAGTATTCGCGCGCCAGCTGGGCGCTGACCCGTTTTTCCAACAAATCTTTCACACGGATCATCAGCCGGAAGCCGTCTTTGTGAACCCGGAGCAGGTCACCGGCCTTGATTTCGCTCGAGGCTTTTAATGCTTGTTCACCGCGGTAAACCCGGCCTTCCTTACAGGCATCGGCGGCCACCGTCCGGGTCTTAAACAACCGGATGCTCCAAAGCCATTTGTCCGCCCTGACCTGATCCATGGTTATTTAAGGTTGGCCTGGATTTCGGCCATGACCCGTTTGTCTTCTGCGCTCAGCAAGGGCAACTGCGGGTTCATTTTTTTAAGGGTCTGGAGCACGATTTTGGCTATGTAAAAATTGCGGTACCATTTCTGGTCCACAGGTACGACATGCCATGGAATGACGCTGTTGTTTATGGCGTATTCATAGGCTTTCATGTATTCGTCCCAGTGGAGGGCCTCTTTCCAGTCGACGCTGTTGTGCTTCCAGTTGCGCGCGGGATCGTCAATCCGTTCCTGCAGTTTGATCCTTTGTTTTTCTTTTGAAATATGCATGTAGAATTTGAGCACCTTGGTGTTGTTGTCAAATTCCAGCAATTGCTCAAAGGCGTTGATCGCGTCCATGCGTTGTTTAACCCTTTTCAGATCTATCCATTTGTGCACCCGTTGGATAATGATGTCCTCGTAATGCGAACGGTTGTAGATCTGAATATATCCTTTCGCAGGGGCCCGCTGGTGCACCCTCCAGAGGAAGTCATGGGCAAACTCCTCTTCGGTGGGTTTCTTGAACCCAAAGGCATCGATGCCGATGGTGCCGCATTCCTCAAAAACTTTTTTGGTCGAGCCATCCTTGCCGCTCGCATCCACTCCCTGGAAGATGACCAGGAGACTTTGTTTTTTTTCCGCGTACAGGGCGTGCTGGTAATCCCCGATCTCTTTGGTCATGTGTTTGAGGAGGGTCTTGGTAGCTTGTTTGTCCATGCCTTTCGGCGCTTTCGTGGAGATCAGCTTGAGTTTATGCATCAATGTTTGGATTGGATTGGGATCAAAGATAAAAAGGATAAAGGGGTGCTCACACCGCCATCCGGCTTCTTTTGGCCAGGTATGCCTGCAGGATGGGTTTATAGCCTTTGGCGATGTCGGCTTCGACCAGGTCGATTTTGTACTGCAGGCAGGTCATCCGGATCTGGTCGTAGAGGGATGCCATTTGCCGGCGGTATTCCTTTTCCACTTCCCTGGGCAGCAGCCTGACTTTTTCACCGGTTTCCAGGTCGATGAAAAGATGGGGCCGGTTTTCGTATTGGAACTCGATTTCCTTGTTATGGTCTACGGTATGGAAAAGAATGACTTCGTGTTTATTGTGTTTGAGATGCTGCAGGGAGGAAAACACTTCGCGGATATGGGAGGGGTCGTCCATCATATCCGAAAAAATGATCACCAGCGACCGTTTATGGATCCGGTCGGCGATCTCGTGAAGCACCTGTGCCGTGCGGGTGCCTTTGTGCTGCCCGGGTTCATTCAGGACTTTTTCAAGGTGGGAGAGCAGGAGCCGGTAATGGGCCGTGCTGGATTTGGCTTCGGTATGGATTTTTAAGGTTTCATCAAAAAGGTCCAGCCCAAAAGCATCCCGCTGCCTCTTCAACAGGCTCATGAGGGAGGCGGCGCCCAGTGCGGAGAATACAAATTTATTCTGGCTGTCCAGCGGGTTTTCCGAAGCGGCTTTAGGAAATTGCATGGAAGAACTGGCGTCGACCACGATCTGGCAACGGAGGTTGGTCTCTTCTTCAAAACGCTTGCTGTAAAGACGGTCCGTCCTTGCAAACACCTTCCAGTCTATGTTTTTAGTGCTTTCTCCTTCGTTGTAGATCCGGTGTTCGGCGAATTCCACGGAAAATCCGTGAAAAGGGCTCTGGTGAAGGCCCACAATAAAGCCTTCCACCACCTGGTTTGCAAGCAGTTCCAGTTTACTTATTTCCCTGATGCCGGGTTCTTCCAATCTTCTCATCCCGGCCTGCAAGATAGGCAGAATATCTGGGTGATTCCGGTAAGGAAAGCTTAAGACATGAGGGCTTCCAGCTTGTCCGTGAGGACCTTTTTACTGGTTGCACCTACGTGGCGATCCACCAGCTTGCCGTTTTTGAAAAACAGAAGAGTGGGGATGCTTCTTACGCCATACTCCATGGTGACTTCAGCATTGTCGTCTACGTTCAGTTTGCCAATGGTCGCCTTATCCTTGTATTCCGCCGATAATTCCTCGATGATCGGACCGATCATCCGGCAGGGCCCGCACCATTCAGCCCAAAAATCTATCAATGCCACTCCTTGTTTATCAAGGACTTCCGTTTTAAAGTTACCGTCTGTAAGCGTTTGTGCCATTTTATCTTAAATTTAAATGAACTTGTACAACAATTCGGTGAAGCGTTTGGTTTATTAAGTCCAAAGATCTTGATAATTTTAATATGATTTTAAGATCCCGGCACAAAATTACCGGAATCGTTGTTTTCTCGTTCATTTCGGTATTGGCCTTTTTTTTATCCCCGGGCCTGTTGGAAAAGGTTTACGGAGGGTTTATATTTCCCCTGGTCAGGGTGATCTTCAGCATCCTGATCTGGATCCCATTTCCTTTAATATACCTGGTCCTTTTTTCGTTGCTGGTATGGCTGGCCCTTCTTTTTCGAGGTAAAGGCAGCGTTAAAAACAAGGCCTTACGTTCCGGGGCGCTTACCCTTTCGCTTATTTTCCTGTTCTATTGGCTCTGGGCTTATAATTATAAAAGGATCCCTTTTGGAGCCCGGTTTCCGGTCACCCTGGCGTCGGTCGACAGCCAGGCCCTCCGGGAAGAATTGCAATTCGCGGCTCAGTTCCTGCTCGAAAACAGCCCGGGGCATCGAAGCTACCCTTCCATTAAGGAGACCGAGGGCATGATCCGGCCCTGGGTCGATTCGGTGTGCAGGGCGTACGGATACCGGACACCCGGGATGATCCGGGTGAAAGCCCTTTACCCAAAAGGTCTTTTGCTCCGGATCCGTACCGCCGGTTTTTATTTTCCACACGGTGGGGAGGCTTATATCGATCCCGGACTGCATGAACTCCAGGTCCCCTTTACCATGGCGCATGAAATGGGCCATGGATTTGGTGTCGCGGATGAAGGGGCCTGTAATTTCATTGCCCTTATGGCCCTGCACCGTCACCCGGATTCCATGATGCGATACAGCGGGGCCATGGGTTACTTCAGGTATGTGGCCGGCGCCTACCGGTTTTATTTCCCGGAGGACTACCAGCAATTCAGGGATCAATTGCCTTTGCAGGTACAGGATGACCTGAATCAAATCAATGCGCGGTTATTAAAGTATCCGGATATCTTTCCAAAACTGAGAGACCGCATTTATGACCGTTATTTAAAGATGCAGGGCATTGATGAAGGACTGGCCAGTTATGACCGGATCATTGATATGGTCAGGGAGGCGAGGAGAAGGGGAGTTTGGTAGTGGAATTAAGGAATTAAGGAATTAAGGAATTAAGGAATTAAGGGTGGAAGAGTTAAGGGTCAAAGGCGAAAGGTTAATGGTCAAGGGTAAGGAGGAACAGACCGACCATTCAACAACAATTCAGCGATTCAACAATTCCGCGATTAAACGATTCCACAATCTCAAGCCAGGCAGGATTCTATGAGGCTGGTATAAAACTCCTGCAGGGTATTTCCGGCGGCACGAATTTGCTGGGGCACTATGCTGTTGGCGCTTTGGCCGGGAACGGTGTTGATCTCGAGCATAAAAGCTTTCCCGGATGCCTCATTGTAAATAAAATCGATGCGCACCACGCCTTTACAGTTGAAGATATGGTACAATTTTTTTGCCTGGTTTTGAATGAGCTCGCGGATGGCCGGGCTGACCGGGGCAGGGGTGATTTCCTCGGCCATTCCGGTCGTGTATTTGGCTTCGTAATCGAAAAATTCCTTTTTACTCCGGATCTCGGTGATGGGCAGGGTCACGATATCCTTTCCCTGCCGGTACACGCCAATGGTCAGTTCTGTGCCGGAAATAAATTCTTCGACGATCACTTCATCGTCCTCTTTAAACGCTTTATCCAGGGCCGGCGCCAGTTCTTCAGGGCTGTTGATTTTGCTCATGCCAATGCTGGATCCCCCATTGTTGGGTTTTACGAAGAGCGGCGGCTGGAGCGGACCGAATACCTGTGCGGGATCCACAGGATCCCCTTTAAAAAAATGGAGCGACCGGGATACCGGGATACCGGAAAAAGCCGCAACGGCTACCGTATATCTTTTGTTGAACGTAATAGCGGAGGAAGCCAGGCCACAGGCCGTATACGGCAAGCCCAGCAAATCAAAATATCCCTGCAATTTTCCATCCTCTCCCGGAGTACCGTGGATCCCGCACAATACAGCTTCGAAAGTGGTTTTTTGCCCATCCAGGGTAAAACTGAAATCATTTTTGTCCATAGGCACTTCAATTCCCTGGGCAGGGTTGTAAAACCAACCGTCCCGGCGTATGTCGATCCGGTATAAATCATACCGGGCCCGGTCCACATGGGCTTCAATGGTCTTGGCCGATTCGTACGAAATCACGGCCTCCCCGGAATATCCGCCGGTGACAAAAGCGATTTTTTTCTTCATTGGATAAAGGTACGATGGGAATTTATATTAAGAAAAAATCTAATATTTTAAACGGGGTTGTCCTTTAATTTAAAACAGGATTTCCTGCAATCGTGCCAGCGATTCCTGCAACCGGTTTAAAGCTAACGGAATATCCCAGGACTCCCTGTTCCTTGGTTCCACCCGGTTGGAGACGGCCCGGAGTTGCAGGCAGGGAACCCGGTGGACCATGCAGGAAGCAAAAAAGGCGGCTCCTTCCATGGATTCAATATCGGGCTGCAAGCGTTTTATCATTTGATCTATTTCTTCCTGGCGGCCGCTTACGCGGTTGACCGTGACGGCCCTGACTTCCAGAACCCCACTCATAATGTAACGGTCCGGCGGCTCCAGCCGGTATGCCTGGAAGGGATTGTTTTTTTCCCGTATAAGGGTATCGAGTGGGATGAAACTACCATCGCGGTCCTGGGCACCGAGGTCGGCAAAATAATCTTCCCGGACCTGCACCACCTGACCGATGCCGATCTCAGGACGGAATGAACCGGTAATGCCTGCCTGTATGGCCAGGCCCGGGATCTTTTTGCTGAAATATGCCGCCAGGAAGAAGGCGGTCGACGGCGACCCGGCCCCGGTCACGAGGGTTTCAACTCCTTCCGCAAAGGGTCCCAGGGCTTCCAGTTCCAGGGCTGTGGCTGCGCATACCAGGATTTTGGTCATTAATCCGTCCCGTTTTCTTTCGGAACAAAGATATATCTAAGACTCAAAGCGGGAGAAATCCCCAGGGCTGGATGAAAGTCAAAGGAAATGTCGATGGCCAGGCGCGGATCCGGTTGCAGGCCAATACCGGCGCCTAAACCAGCAGGATTCGCAGTAAACCCCATTCTCAGGGATAAAACGGGCACCACCCGGTAGTCCAGGGCAAGGTGGCTCTTCCATGGGCGATCGCCGGTTTTTTCCCATTCTGCATACAAGACAACCCCTTCGGATAATTGGTAAGACAGTCCGGCAAGATTTGCTCCAGGGGAAGAGGTTTTGGAGCCCTTTCCCCGATAGAGAGGATTATAACTGCTATATCCAATGCCTAGATCCCCATTGATTTTGATCATGAAGCCTAGGTCAAAACCCAAATTGGCGGCCGGTTCAGCCTGGCTGACGTGCAAACCAAGATAATGAAACGAAAGTCCAATAGCCAGGTTCGGGGACAATGCCCGTCCATAACCCATACGAACCAGTTGCCGGAAGTATTCAGGCAGTCCGTACCATTCCATGTTCAATCCGAATGCCGAATGGGTTCCAGAAGGAAGGATGGCCTGAATAGATCCGGCCCGGATGCCGGTCCCTGTGAACCGGCTTTGGGCATGGGCTGAGAAACTGGTTTGATGCAAGTAGCCCAGTACGGATGAATTTGACAAATACCCATCGGGTTCCTGGAGGCAAATGCCCAAGCCTCCCAGACCGGTGCTTTTTGCTCCGCGGATTTCAGGTAATCCGCTTTGCCCTTTAAGCAAAGGAATAACTGCTACAACATAGAGGAATATGATGCAATTAGGGTGCAGCTTGCAGGGTTTTCTCGCAAATAAAGATAAGGAATCCAGTGATCAAGGCTTGGGGAAAAACAGAGGCGCAGATCAAGACGACGCCTGTTTTCCCGCGTATATTTACCGGTTTAAGTCCGGAAACCATTATGGCAAAATTCAGGTCTCATTATGCGGGGAGCGGTGGAAAAAGGGGCAGGGGCAAATCCTTTTTATTCCGGACGGTCTTGTATGGCATGGTGCTCCTCTATTTATTGTATGCGCTTGCCCGTTTCATCCAAAAAGCGGATTGGAAATTGCCGGGGCAGGCGGAAGACCGGGTTGAATCTATGGGTGCACTGGATTCGCTGGATTTTTTTCCAGCCGTCAGTACCGGGAATCAACTGGTCATACACCGTCATTTCGCCTTGTCCTATTCCGAAAAGCATGAGCAGGCGGAATGGGTTGCCTACGAACTTACCGTGGACGAGTTGAATTCGGCGAGGCAGGAACGATTCGATTATTTTTCCCCGGACCATAAAATAACCACCCGTTCCGCCGTACACCGGGATTATTCCGGATCGGGATATACGCGGGGCCATCTTGCTCCGGCTGCGGATATGGCCCACGATCCGGTGGCGGCGGAAGAATGTTTTTTCATGAGCAATATCAGTCCCCAGGAGAAAGCTTTCAACAACGGGATCTGGAGGGAATTGGAGGAACAGGTGAGGGACTGGGCGCGGAAAAACAGAAGATTGTATGTGGTTACCGGGCCCGTACTCAATCAGGGGATCCGGGGGAAAATCGGTAAAAACAGGGTGAGTGTGCCGTCATTATTTTACAAAGTACTGCTTGATTACACCCCACCGGATTTTAAAGGCATTGCCTTCCTGCTCCCCAATGAACGCAGTGAACGGAAGTTGCAGGAATATGCATACCCCATCGACAGTGTGGAAGCCCTCACCGGGATCGATTTTTTCACTAAACTCGAAGCTTCCGGAGAAATGGAATCCCTGGAAAACAGCATAAACCTCCAAGCATGGCCCTTCAGCCAGGAACGGTTTAAGGAAAGGGTGCAAGTGTGGAATAAACAGGAATAAACCAGATGCGATTCCGGTTTATTCCTGTATGGGCCGGTACCGGTGTAAGGCTTAGTTGGAGGAACCGGTTACCGGAGGAGTAACGGGAGCGGGTGCGGGTACCGCTGGCTTAGTTACTTTTTTAGCTGGCGCTTTTTTTTTGGCTACCGGTTTTTTCGCAGCGGGTTTTGCCGCTTTTTTAGCTACCGCTTTTTTAGGGGCGGCTTTTTTGGCTGCGGGTTTTGCGGCTTTTTTGGCTACTGGTTTTTTAGCTACCGCTTTTTTGGCCACTGCTTTTTTAG
>Ga0116144_10004116_pt1 | contig 13994 bp, 13 predicted proteins | sample AD_UKC035_MetaG_FD_89746 | JGI IMG/M metagenome (GOLD analysis project Ga0116144, IMG submission 89746) | Active sludge microbial communities of municipal wastewater-treating anaerobic digesters from USA - AD_UKC035_MetaG | ecosystem: Engineered > Bioreactor > Anaerobic > Digestate | place: USA... | reverse complement strand
CTGCTGGGGCTGTTCGACCGCTTCACCCCCAAGTTCGTCAAACAATACCGCACCCTGCACCGCGACATCGTCAGCGCGCTGGCCGAGTACCGGGCGGAGGTCGAGGCGCGCGCCTTTCCGGCCGCCGAACAGTCGATTTTCATGGATGAGGCGGAGTGGGCATCAGTAACGCGTAACACGTAATGCGTAACCGGAATGGTGTGAAGCTTTTCCGGGTTACGGGCTGCGCGAAACGTGACCGGGATGACGCCACGCCCCTCCGGGTTACGAGTTACTCGTTGCGGGTTACGCATCGCAGGAACTTGCCATGACCCTACCCACCTCCCTCCTCATCGTCGGAACCGGCGCGCTGGCCAGCTTGTTTGGCGCGCGGCTGGCCGCGGCCGGCGTGCAGGTGACCATGCTGGGCTCGTGGCCGGAAGCACTGGCCGCGCTGCGGACGCAGGGCGTGCGGCTGGTGGAGAGCGACGGCCGCGAGCAGGCCTGGCCCGTGCGGGCGGTGGCCGACCCGGCCGAGTGCCGCGGCATCCCGCACGCCCTGGTGTTGGTCAAGGCCTGGCAGACGGACCGGGCCGGCCAGCAGTTGGCCGCCTGCCTGCCGCCCAATGGGCTGGCGCTGACCTTGCAGAACGGCTGGGGCAACCGGGAAAGGCTGGAGCAGACGCTGGGGCCGCAGCGGGTCGCGCTGGGCATCACCACCCTGGGCGCGACGCTGCTGGCGCCGGGCGTGGTGCGCGCCGGCGGGCAGGGGCCGGTGACGCTGGGCAGCCATCCCCGCATCCAGCCGCTGGCTGAGCTGCTGGGCGCGGCCGGTTTCGAGATGCGCCTGGCCGAGGATGTGGCCGGGCTGGCCTGGGGCAAGCTGGTGATCAACGCGGCCATCAACCCGCTGACCGCGCTGCTGCGCGTGCCCAACGGCGCGCTGCTGGAGCGGCCCGAGGCGCGGGAGCTGCTGGGCCTGGCCGCCAGCGAGGCCGCGGCCGTGGGCCGGGCCCAGGGGCTGGGTCTGCCCTTCGACGACGCCGTGGCCGCGGCCGAGGAGGTGGCCCGCCGCACCGCCGCCAACCATTCCTCCATGTTTCAGGACGTGCAGCGCGGCCGCCCCAGCGAGATCGACGCCATCTGCGGCGCAGTGGTGCAGGCCGGCCAGCGCGTCAACCTGCCCACGCCGATCAACCAAACGCTCTGGCTGCTGGTGCGCGCCGCACAAACCATCGCCCAGTAACCAAACAGCTCTCCATTCACCCATTCACCATCTGCCAGTCACGATCACAGGACCTGACTCAATGAAAGTTGTCACCACACTCGACGATCTGCGCCATGCCCGCGCGGCTCTGGCGGGGCCGATGGGCCTGGTTCCGACCATGGGCTATCTGCATGAGGGTCATATCTCGCTGGTGCGGCGGGCGCGGACAGAATGCGCCAGCGTGGCAGCCAGCATCTTCGTCAATCCGGCCCAGTTCGGCCCCAGCGAGGACCTGGCGGCCTACCCCCGTGATCTGGCACGCGATCTGGCGCTGTTGGAGGAAGCCGGCGTCGACCTGGTCTGGACCCCCACCGCCGAGATCGTCTACCCGGCCGGCTTCCAGACCTGGGTGACGGTGGAAGAGATGGCGCGGCCGCTGGAGGGCGCCCACCGCCCCGGTCACTTCCGCGGCGTGGCCACGGTGGTGGCCAAGCTGTTCAACGCCTTCCAGCCGCAGCGGGCCTATTTCGGCCAGAAAGACGCCCAGCAGGCCGCGGTGATCCGCCAGATGACGCGCGACCTGGACTTCCCGGTGGAGGTCGTGATCTGCCCGACGGTGCGGGAACAGGATGGCCTGGCCATGTCCAGCCGCAACGCCTATTTGAGCCAGGAGCAGCGCGCGGCTGCGCCGGTGCTCTTCCGTGCGCTCAGCGCCGCGGCCATGGCCTGGGCCGCCGGCCAGCGCGACGCCGAAGACCTGCGCCAGCTCATGGCCGGGATCATCGACGCCGAGCCGCTGGCCAGGCGCCAATACGTCTCAGTCGCCGACCCTGTCACGCTGCAAGAGCTGGAAGGCCCTGTGGCTGGCGCCCTGCTCTCCATGGCCGTCATCGTCGGCACAACCCGCCTGATCGACAACCTGGTTCTGGGCGAGGCCTGACCATGGCCTGCCCGACAATCAAGACAAGTTTTCAACGGACTACACCCCTATGCTTCTGGTAATCGACATCGGCAACACCAACATCACCCTGGGCCTCTACAGCGGCGACCAATTGGGGCCGCGCTGGCGGCTGGCCACGGCCCATGACCGCATGCCCGACGAATATGGCTTGCAGTTTTTGGGGCTGCTGGCGCACGACGGCATCGACCTGGGCCAGTTCGACGGCATCTGCCTGGCCTCGGTGGTGCCTTCGCTGACCGGCAAGATCGGCGAGACCTGCCGGCGCTACCTGGGCCAAGAGCCGCTGGTGGTGGGCGCGGGGGTCAAGACCGGCGTGCGCATTCGCGTGGACTACCCGCAGACCGTGGGCGCGGATCGGGTGGCCGACGCCGCGGCCGTCAAACATCTCTACGGCGGGCCGGCCTGCGTGGTGGATTTCGGCACGGCCACCACCTTCGACGCGGTGTCGGCCGAGGGCGACTACCTGGGCGGCGCCATCGCGCCGGGCATTGGCATCTCAGCCGAGGCGCTCTTCACCCGCACCGCACAACTGCCCCGAGTCGACCTGCTGCGCCCGCCCAGCGTGATCGGCCGCAGCACGGTGCATGCCATGCAGTCGGGGCTGATCTTCGGCTACACCGGACTGGTGGAAGGGATGGTGAGCCGTTTCCGCGCCGAGCTGGGCCCGGAGATGAAGGTCATCGCCACCGGCGGCCTGGCCGAGACCATCGCCCAGGAAACCAGCGCCATCCAGATCATCGCGCCCTGGCTGACCCTGGAGGGGCTGCGGGTGATCTGGGAACTGAACCAGAAGAAAAACTGAAGGAGAACAAACGAAATGTTGCGACAAATGTTGTTGGGCAAGATCCATCGGGCCGTGGTGACGGGCGCCGATGTGAACTATGTCGGTTCAATCACGGTGGACCCGGTGCTGTTGGAGGCGTCCGGCATTCTGCCCTACGAGCGGGTGCAGGTGGTGGACGTGGAGAACGGCGCGCGGCTGGAAACCTACACCATCCCCGGGACGCCAGGCAAGGGAGAGATCCAGCTCAACGGCGCGGCCGCGCGGCTGGTGGCGGCCGGCGATCACGTGATCATCATGGCCTATGCCGCCATGAGCGAGGAAGAGGCGGCCGCGCATCGGCCCAAGGTGGTGCTGGTGGGCGAAAACAACACTATCAAGCGCGCGCTGCACTACGGCGACGCGCTGTGACCATCAGAATCAGATTGACAGCCGGGAAAAACGGACATATACTCGCCCTGTCGTTGCTGTTCTGATTCAGGCATTGCGTCAGCAGAAAGGCCCTCCCATGAACATGAAAACCCTCATCGTCCTCGTGATCGCCGCCGCGTTGCTGGGTCTGACAGGCTGCACCCGTCAGACGCCGGAAGACGCGCTGGCCAAGCTCTGCACCAACGTGCAGAACTTCGACGCTGCTGTTCAACAGATGCAGCAGATCACCCCAGAAACCACCGTGGGCGACGCCAAGAAGGCGCGCGCGGCCGCCGCCGACGCCTGGCAACAGGTCACCCGCTCGGCTGAAAAGCTGAGCGAGGTGCGGGTGGACAGCATCCAGGAAGCGTGGACGAACCTGGAGCGCACCATCGACTCGATCTCGAACCGGGATACCATCGCCGAGGCCACGGCTGAGGTCGTGATCGCCGCCACACAGGTGCGCGCCGCCGTGGCCCAGGTGGGCAGCGTCTCCTGCCCCGATCTCAACCTGGGCGCGGCCGCTCAGCCGGCTGCTGAGGCCACATCCGCCGTCGCCCCCCCGGCAGAGGCCGTCGTGACTGCGCCGCAAGGCGCCGCCAACGTCTACACCGGTGAGATCCCCCTCTCTGACGGCGCGGCCCAGGCGCTGACGCTCACCCTGCACCCCAACGGCGAGGCCTCCATGGTTTTCGGCGCTGCCGGCGGCGCAGAGAGTCCGGCCGAGGATGCACAGGTCTTGCTGGGATCGTGGAGCGAGAACGCCGACGGCGCGCTCAGCGTGGCGTTGGATCGTCTGGAGGGGGGCACGGAGCTGGCCCTGGCCGAGACCTTCCTCTTCACCCGGCAAGATGGTCAACTCGTGGCTGTGGAGTACAACCGAGAAGCTTACGGTCCGTCAGGCTTCACCATGCAGGCAACCATGCAAGCGGCGCTCCCCGTGGAGAGCGCCGTCATCACCAGCACGGTGAGCACGCCGATCACCCCGACGACCGAGGTCGCGGCGGCGCCGGCGGAGGCAGGGGCCGCGCCGCAGCCAGCCGGCGGTGCGGCTGGGCCGGTCTGGCAGCTTCAGCAGATGCAGCAGGGTGTTGCTGTCACCGCCGTGCCCGACCCAAGCCTCTACACGCTGACCCTGTTCGAGGATGGAACCGCGCAGGCCACGGCCGCGTGCAGCGTTGGCAGCGGCGCCTACCAGATGAACGGCAGCAGCATCAGCTTCCAACTGACCTGGGGCGCCGCCACGTGCGCCGCGCCATCGCTGGATCGCCAGTTCGCCACCTATCTGAGCTACGCCAACGCCTATCAACAGCAGGATGGCGCGTTGGTGATCTACTTCAACAACAGCGCGGGCCAGATGCTTTTTGCCGCCGGTCCATGACCGGACGGTCGGGGCTGCGGTCGCCGGTTAGCTGGCCAGCTCAGCCAACTGGCCGGCGATCGCCTCCTGCACCTGCGCCAGGAGATCGACATAGCTCTGCGCCGGCGTGATCGACTGGAGCTCGCTCAGCAGGAACATCACCCAGGCCGGCCATTCGGCCTTGGGCTTCAGCGTGATCAATTCAGCCGCGGTTTGCAGCATCTCGGTGATGGTGTGATCGTAGGGTTGGTCGGTCATGGAGAATACTCCTGGGAAGTTCAGCTCTTCTTGAGCAGATCGCGGATCTCGGACAGCAGCTTGACCTCATCAGAAGGACCAGCGGGGGCCGCGGCAGCCTCTTCTTTCTTGGAACGTTCCTGCATCTTGTTGATGCTGCGCACCATGAAGAAGAGCACCAAAGCAATCAACAGGAAGTTGATAATCGCCTGAATGAAGAGGCCGTAGGCGATGGTAGCTTCACCCACCTGAATGGACATGGTGGTGAAGTCGGTGCCGCCCAGAAGCACGCCAATCAGCGGCATGATGATGTCGTTGGTCAGCGAGGTCACGATAGCCGTGAACGCGCCGCCCAAGATAACGGCCACCGCCAGGTCGATGACATTGCCCTTGGCGATGAACTTGCGGAACTCAGCGAACATGCAGATACTCCTTTCCCAACAAAGGCGCAACCGACAAGCTGCTGCGCCAGACTTTGTGATGGCAGGGACCATCGCCTTCGATTGTACCGAAATCTGACCGTGGCGGCAAATCATCAGCGGCAGGGAATGGTTCGACTCAGGACTACAGCGCTTGCGGGGGCGGCGAAGCGTCTGAACAACTGCAAGAGACGCTCAAGGCGTGAGACGGTGAGCAGGAAAGGAGCAGTGCCGGGCCTGGCCGACGCGAGTCGGGCGCGCTGACCCGCCTGAAGGCTCGACTCCAGCTTAGCCGCCATCATATTTGGATTTGCTGGTCTGGCTTTTGACCGTTATGCGTCTGGCGCTATAATAGGACAATCGCCCGATTGCGGCCGATTTTGGCAGTTTCAGCAGTTACTTCACCCCATAGAAAGGCTCCTCTCATGGCAGACACTTGGCTGACCACATTGATCACCGACACCCCCCAGGCCGGTTTCGAGCTGGCCATCACCCTGAGCCGGCGCGGCGTCAAGTACACCCAGCCCGACGCCGCCGTGCGCGACCGACTGCGCACCGAGTATGCCGAGAATGCCGACTCGCTGACAGCCGCGTCGCAGGTTATCGCCATCAACTTCCAGACCATCGCTGCCGCCAACAACTACTGGCGCAAATAGAACCGTCCACGAGAGCTGCGGGCCTCGGTCGGAGACCGGCCCAAGCGATTTTTGGCTTAGTTTGAGCATTGACGCTCGCCCCGGAGGCTCCCAATGGAGTTTGTCCTCAATGGCCACGCCAGACAGTTCGACGGCGACCCCGATCTGCCGTTGCTGACCTATCTGCGCGACCATGAGCAGATCATCTCTCCCAAGGATGGCTGCGCGCCGCAGGCGGCCTGCGGCTGCTGCGCGGTGGAACTCAACGGCAAGGCGGTGCTCTCCTGCGTCACCCCCATGAAAAAGGTGGGCGGCGGCAGCGTGACCACCACCGAGGGGCTGGACGAGTTCCGCCAACAGGTCTACGCCCACGCCTTCGTGGCCACGGGAGGCATCCAGTGCGGCTTCTGCATCCCCGGCATGGTCATGCAGGCCAACAGCCTGATCAACCGCCAGGCCCAGCCCAGCCGGGCTGAGATCGAGCAGGCGCTGACCCCGCACCTCTGCCGCTGCACCGGCTACAAGAAGATCGTCGACGCCATCGAATGCGCGGCCGAAGCCATTCGCAACGAGGAGGAGATTCCGCGCCCCAGCAGCAGCGGCCGGGTGGGCGACCGTCACCCCAAGTACGATTCCTTTGCCGCGGTGCTGGGACAGCGCCCCTACGTGGACGATCTGCATGTCGAGGGGCTGCTGCACGGCGCGCTGCGCTTCAGCGACCATCCCCGCGCCCGCGTGCTGCGCATCGACCTCGCGCAGGCTGAGCAGGTGGCCGGCGTGGTGCGCATCCTGCGCGCGGCCGACGTGCCAGGCCGGCGCAGCGTCGGCCTGATCCAGCAGGACTGGCCGCTGTTCGTGGCCGAGGGGGAGGAGACGCGCTATGTGGGCGACGCGCTGGCGCTGGTGGTGGCCGAGACTTCGCTGGCCGCGCGCCTGGCCGCGGAGCAGATCACGGTCGAGTATGAGGTGCTGGAGCCGCTGACCGATCCCTTCGAGGCGCTCAAGCCGGACGCCTTCCCGATCCACCCCGGCGGCAACATCCTGGCCACCACCGTGGTCCAGCGCGGCGACATGGCCGCGGCCCGCGCGGCTACGGCCTTCACCGCCGGCGGCCGCTATGAGACCCAGCGCATCGAGCATGGCTACATGGAGCCGGAGGCGGCCGTGGCGCTGCCGGGCCAGGACGGTTTTGCTGTCGCCGTCTACTCCCAAAGCCAGGGGGTCTACGAGGATCGCATCCAGATCGCCGCGCTGCTGGGCCTTCCCCAGGAGCAGGTGCGGGTGATTTTGGTGCCCAACGGCGGCGGCTTCGGCGGCAAGGAGGACCTTTCGGTGCAGGGCCACGCCGCGCTGGCCGCCCACCTGCTGGGCCGCCCGGTCAAGGTCAGGCTGACGCGCGACGAGTCGATCCGCATGCATCCCAAGCGCCACCCCATGACGCTGGACTACGAGATGGGCTGTGACGCGGCCGGCCGGCTGACCTTTGTCCACGCCCGCATCGTGGGCGACACCGGGGCGTATGCGTCGGTGGGCGCCAAGGTGCTGGAGCGCGCGGCCGGCCACGCCACCGGCGCCTACCACGTCCCCGCGGTCGATGTCGAGGCGACCGCGGTCTACACCCACAACGTGCCCTGCGGCGCGATGCGCGGCTTCGGCGCCAACCAGTCGGCCTTTGCCGTCGAAAGCCTGGTGGATGAGCTCTGCCGGCAGGGCGGCTTCGACCGCTGGCAGTTCCGCTGGGACAACGCCATCACCGAGGGGCGGATGACCGCCACCGGCCAGGTGATCGAGGGCGGCGCGGGCCTGCGCGCGACGCTGGAGGCGGTGAAGGAGGCGTTCTACGCCGCCCCCATCGCCGGCCTGGCCTGCGGTATCAAGAACACCGGCATCGGCAACGGCGTCAACGACGCGGCGCTGGTCAGGATTTCGATTCTTGCCCCCGATGTCGTGCTCCTGGATCACGGCTGGACGGAGATGGGCCAGGGAGTACACACGGTGGCCGTGCAAGCGCTATGTACTGAGACCGGCATCGACCCGGCGTTGGTGCGGGTGCAGGTGGATACAGCCTCCGGCCAGGAGGCGGGCATGACCACCGCCTCGCGCGCCACCTCGCTGGTGGGCAACGCCACCATCGCCGCGGCCAAAAAGCTGGCCGAGGACCTGAAGACCCACCCCCTGGCCGAGCTGGTGGGCCGGCGCTATGAGGGCAGTTGGATCTGCGACTGGACCACCGCGCCCGAGGCCGTCACCGACGCGCCTGTCACCCACTATTCCTACAGCTACGCCACCCAACTGGTGATCCTGGACGACGATGGCCAGATCGACCGGGTGATCGCGGCGCACGACGCGGGCAGGATCTTCAACCCGACGCTGTTCGAGGGCCAGATCGAGGGCTCGCTGCACATGGGCCTGGGCTACGCCATCAGCGAGGATCTGCCCATGGAGGGCGGCCATTTCAAGAGCACGCGGCTGCGCCAGTGCGGCATTCTGCGCGCCAAGGAGATGCCGGAGCTGGAGGTGATCGGCGTCGAGGTGCCCGACCTGTACGGCCCCTACGGCGCCAAGGGCGTGGGCGAAATCGGCCTGGTGCCCACAGCCGGCGCAGTAGCCAACGCGCTCTGCCAGTTCGACGGCGTCCGCCGCACCAAGCTGCCCATGACCATGCCGAAGAAGCGCCGGCCGTAGGTCACGCTACCAGCATGACGCCGGACTTCGCGAGCCAGAAAATGGGCACTCCCTACCAAACGCTGATGGCAAGCGTCTTGAAAAATTTTCTCAGGTCGATGGGTTAAACGACCGACGACTTGAACAATATCCCCTACAAGTCACAACTCATTACACCGTGCAAAGGAGCACAACATGATGAAACTGTCGAAACGCATGTCCCGTCTGGGCACAGAGACCGCCTTCGAGGTCTTGGCTAAGGCCAAGGCGCTGGAAGCTCAGGGCCGGGAGATCATCCACCTGGAAATCGGCGAGCCCGATTTCGACACCCCCCACAACGTGATCGAGGCTGGCGTGACGGCCCTGCGCGGTGGGTATACCCACTACACACCGGCGGCCGGCATCCTTCCCCTGCGCCAGGCCATCGCCGACGAAGTCGCCCAGACCCGCGGCATCCCGGTCCACCCCGACCAAGTGGTCGTGGTCCCGGGCGGCAAGCCCATCATGTTCTACGTCCTGCTGGCCATGGTCGAAGCCGGCGACGAGGTGATCTACCCCAACCCCGGCTTCCCCATCTACGAATCGATGATCAACTTCACCGGCGCGACTGCGGTGCCGATCCCGCTGCGCATGGAGAACGATTTTGGCCTGGATGTGGATGAGCTGGCCAGCCTGGTCACCGACCGCACGCGGCTGATTGTCCTCAACTCGCCCGCCAACCCCACGGGCGGCATCGTATCGGCCGAGCAGATGGCGCAGGTGGCTAAGATCGCGCTGGAGCGCGGCATCCCGGTGTTGGCAGATGAGATCTACAGCCGCATGCTGTACGAAGGCGAGTTCGCCAGCATCACCAGCGTGCCCGGCATGCCTGAGCAGACCATCATCCTGGACGGCTTTTCCAAGACCTACGCCATGACCGGCTGGCGGCTGGGCTACGGCGTGATGCCGGTGGATCTGGCCCGCCAGATCACCAAGCTGATGGTCAACTCCAACTCCTGCACCGCGGCCTTCACCCAGATGGCCGGCGTCGAGGCGCTGACCGGGCCGCAGGATTCGGTGGATGCCATGCTGAGCGAGTTCCGCCGTCGCCGCACCCTGGTGGTGGATGGGCTGAACCAGATCCCCGGCTTCCGCTGCCTGATGCCCAAGGGCGCGTTCTACGCCTTCCCCAACATCGAGGGCACCGGGCTGAGCAGCCAGGCGTTGGCCGACAAGCTGCTCTACGAGGCGGGCGTGGCCGCGCTGGCCGGCACCTGCTTCGGCGCCTACGGCGAGGGCTTCATCCGCTTCTCCTACGCCAACTCGGAGGAAAATCTGAAGAAGGCGCTGGAGCGCATCGGCGACGTGGTGGCGAAGTTGTAATGCGTAATGCGTAACCCGGAATCCAGAGCCGATCGCTGTGTTGCGGAGAGCTTTGCGGATGCGTGATGTTGTTGTAATGCGTAATGCGTAATGCGTAACCCGGAATCCAGAGCCGATCGCTGTATTGCGGAGAGCTTTGCGGATGCGTGATGTTGTTGTAATGCGTAATGCGTAATGCGTAACCCGGAATCCAGAGCTGATCGCTGTATTGCGGAGAGCTTTGCGGATGCATGATGTTGTTGTAATGCGTAACTCGTAACTCGTAACCCGGAATCCAGAGCCGATCGCTGTGTTGCGGAGAGCTTTGCGGATGCGTGATGTTGTCGTAATGCGTAACTCGTAACTCGTAACCCGGAATCCAGAGCCGATCGCTGTATTGCGGAGAGCTTTGCGGATGCGTGATGTTGTCGTAATGCGTAACTCGTAACTCGTAACCCGGAATCCAGAGCCGATCGCCGTGTTGCGGAGAGCTTTCCGATTACGCATTACGCATTACGCATTACGAGTTACGTCCCCCATCCACCAACCGACACGACCCGAATCAACCAAGGAAAGATAACCGTGAAACCAAAGGTACTTATCACCCGCCGCGTGCCCCAGCCGGGCATCGATCTGGTAGCCGCCCAGTGCGAGGTGGAGCTGTGGGACAGCGATCTGCCTATTCCGCGCGCCACGTTGCTGGAGAAGGCGGCGGACAAGGACGCGCTCTACTGCCTGCTGACCGAACGCATCGACGATGAGCTGCTGGACGCCGCACCCAACCTCAAGGTGGTCAGCCAGATGGCCGTGGGCTTCGACAACATCGACGTGGCCGCCTGCACCCGCCGCGGCATTCCCGTGGGCAACACGCCAGGCGTGCTGACTGAGACCACGGCCGATTTCACCTGGTCGCTGCTCATGTCGGCCGCGCGCCGCATCGTCGAAGGGGTCGAATACGTGCGGGATGGCCGCTGGGTCACCTGGGGCCCCATGCTGCTGATGGGACCCGACCTGTACGGCGCGACGCTGGGCATCGTCGGCATGGGACGCATCGGCCAGGCCGTCGCCCGCCGCGCGATGGGCTTCGGCATGCGCATCCTCTACAGCGACGCCCAGCCCATCCCCGGCGTGGCCGAGGAGTTCGGCGCCGCCTACGTGGAGCTGGATCAGCTCCTGGCCGAGTCCGACTTCGTGACGCTGCACACCAATCTGACGCCGGAAACCTACCACATGATCGACGCGGCCGCGCTGAAGGCCATGAAGCCCAGCGCAATCCTGGTCAACGCGGCGCGCGGCGGCGTGGTGGATCACGATGCGCTGGTGGAGGCGCTGCGCAACGGCGAAATCGCCTACGCCGCGCTGGACGTGACCGAGCCGGAGCCGCTGCGGCCGACCACCCGCTGGTACACATGCCCAACTGCATCGTCGTGCCGCACATCGCCAGCGCCAGCATCGCCACCCGCACCAAGATGGCCACCATGGCGGCCGCGAACCTGCTGGCCGGCGTGCGGGGCGAAAAGCTGCCCAACTGCGTCAACCCAGAGGTGCAGCAGTAATCCCTTCGGTTGCCCTGTCAACCGCTCAATTCCGCCAGCAAGGAGAACTACCCCATGTCACCTGATCGAATGGCGCTCTATCTGCAAGACGCCCACGAGCTCTCCGAGGGCATCGAGCTGGCCAAGTACGCCGAGGCCAGGGGCTTCGAGGCGGTCTGGCAGGCCGAGAGCCGGCTGGTGCGCGACGCCATCGTGCCCATGGCCGCCTTTGCCGCCCACACCACCAAGCTCAAGGTGGGCAGCGGCGTCATCAACAACTGGACTCGCAACATCGGCCTGCTGGCCGCCACCTTCCTGACCCTGGACGACCTGGCGCCCGACCGGGTGATCTGCGGCATCGGCGCCTGGTGGGATCCGCTGGCCAAGAAGGTGGGCATCGAGCGGCGCAAGCCGCTGCTGGCCATGCGCGAGACCGTCACCGTGCTGCGCCAACTGCTGACCATGGAGGAAGTCACCTTCCACGGCGAGTTCCACCACGTGGACGGCATCCGGCTGGATGTGGTGCATGGCCGCACCACCCCGCGCCATGTGCCGATCTACATCGGCGCCACCGGCATGCAGATGATGGAGCTGACCGGCGAGATCGCCGACGGCGCGGTGCTGAACTACCTGGTGGCCCCCAAGTACAACCTGGAGGCCATGGACGCGCTGGAACGGGGCGCCAAAAAGGCCGGCAGGAGCATCGACGACATCGACCGGCCGCAGTTGATGATCTGCTCGGTGGACACCGACCGCAAGAAGGCGCTGGACGGCGCACGCAAGATGATGACCCAGTACCTGGGCCAGCAGCCGCACCTGATGAAGGCCAGCGGCGTCAGCCAGGAGCTGCTGGATGAGATCCACCAGGTGTTGACCTGGCCGGCCACCGACGAGGAGATCGAAGGCGCGATGCATCTGGTGCCCGACGATGTGGTGCAGATGTGTACCGCCAGCGGCTCGCCCGAGGAGGTCAAGGCCAAGGTGCGCGAGTACATCGACCACGGCTGCACCTGCCCGATCCTCTACCCGCTGGGCGATCCCAAGCTGATGATCGACATCTTCAGCGAAGGGTACAGTTAAGGCATCCATGCGCCGGGCGCACAACCGTCGATGAAAATGGCGGGCTCGGTGGCTGCGCACAGACCGGCCCGAGCAGCCATTTTCAAGTACAAACCAACATCAAGAGAGCCGGCCTGCGCCGGCTGACCAGCCACCTTCGACCCGCGCAACAACGAGACAGGGCACATCACCACGGATGGCGCCCTGTTTTGTTGTGCCAGTACAACCACCGAAAATGCGCCACCCTCTGCGTTCTCTCCTCATCGGCCTCACCCTGACCTTCGCCAGCCTGGCAGCGGCGCTTCTGCTGCTGGAAGGGCTGACGCGCCTGCTGCACCTGGCGGCGCCGGCCGAACCGACCGGCAATTTCTGGCGCACCGACCCGGAAACCGGCTGGTCGCTGCAGCCGGGCGCGACCGGCCGCTGGTTCAACCCGCTGGGCGAGTATGACGTCGATGTGACCATCAACAGCCAGGGGCTGCGCGATGTGGAGCGGGCTGATTACCACAAACCGGAGGGGGTCTATCGCATCCTGCTGTTGGGCGATTCCTATGTGGAGGGGCTGCGCGTGCCGCTGGAGCAGACCTTCGGCAAAAGCCTTGAACGGGCGCTCAACGCCAACGCGCCGGCCGGGCTGCGCTACGAGGTCATCAACGCGGGCGTCAGCGGCTGGGGCGCCGACCAGGAGTTGCTTTGGCTGCGCGCCGAGGGGGCGAAATACCAGCCTGACCTGGTGCTGCTCTCCTTCTTCCCCGGCAACGACTTCCAGAACGTCTCCGAAGCCCTGGAGGTGGCCAACATGGGCCGGGTGCAGAAGCCCTTCTTCGTCGCAGATGACGCCGGCGGGCTGACGACCCATTACTATCCCTTCGATCCGGCCGCCGCGCCGCAGCCTGATCGCCCTGCCCCGCCCGATGAGCCGACCGGGGACGCCGCTGACCGGCTGGCGGGCCTGCGCGCCTGGCTGACTGACCATTCGACCCTCTATCGCTTCACCGCCAACGTGTTGGACGAAGCTGCACCCGACCTGGCCCTCTCCCTGGCCCGCTGGGGTGCGATCGACGCGCCGCTGGCCCGGGCCAATGCAGCCATGGGGCCGGACTACGTGCCGGTGGCCTATGGCATCTATCATCAGCCGCTGGCGGCCGAGTGGACCGAGGCCATCGCGCTGGCCGGCGATCTGGTCCAGACCATGCAGGATGAGGCGACCGGAATGGGCAGCCGGCTGGCCGTGGTCAGTGTGCCAGCGCCGGAGCAGGTTTACCCCGAACGCTGGCAGCGCATCATGCAGCGCTACACCCCCATGCAGACCAGCCAATGGGACCTGGAGCAGCCCAGCCGCGCGGCGGCGCAGGTCGCCCAGCAGGCCGGCGTCCCCTTTTTCGACCTGTTGCCCATCTTTCAG
>Ga0116144_10004115_pt1 | contig 13995 bp, 18 predicted proteins | sample AD_UKC035_MetaG_FD_89746 | JGI IMG/M metagenome (GOLD analysis project Ga0116144, IMG submission 89746) | Active sludge microbial communities of municipal wastewater-treating anaerobic digesters from USA - AD_UKC035_MetaG | ecosystem: Engineered > Bioreactor > Anaerobic > Digestate | place: USA... | reverse complement strand
TGGCCGGTTACTATCTGGTGCTTTAATGGCGGAACGGTGATACAGATAATCGTGTTCTCGTGGCAAAGGGCGTGCAGGGCCGCAAGGAATGCTCCGGGTGACATCTGATGCTCAAGAACGTGGGCGCTCCAGATAAGATCGAAGGTCTGCTTCCAGGGGTACGCCTCGTTATAGAAGTCGCCCTTGATCCCCTTCCAGTGCGAGTGCACTATTTCAGGAAGATCAAAGTCGATCCCGGTGACGCTTTTCCCTTGTTCGAGGAATACCCGCGCCTGCTCGCCAGCTCCGCAGCCGATATCAAGCACGGTCTCAAAGTCGTATTCGTTCACTAGCTTTCGAAGAGCCTGATCACCCCACATGCCTGACCTCGATGAACCGGTTTAAGAATTGAATCGGCTCCCCTGTCCTTAGCTCCTCGAATGTCCATTGGGTGTAAGCCAGCCGGTTAAAGTAGTCCTCTGTGTCGCGCCACTTCGGGTGTTCGATGTCGGCCAGGTCGGTATTGGCGGCACCTGAATAAATAGCCATCGGGTCACAGAATACCGGGACGCCTTCAAGTAGCGCCTCTTGTCCGGATGTGCTATTCAACGTCACCATGGCGAAAGCGCCCCGGATGTCATCAATAAGCGGTGTTTCGTTCGGGTTGCTTATGCGGTCGGCTTCGGGAGGGTTGACGTAGCCGCCGGAAACGAGGGAATTAAAGATGTTCGGATGCGGCCTGAAAACTACCGGGCGCTTCGTGTGGCTCTTAATGGTCAAAATGGTTGACTGCTGCCAGCGGATCATCTCATTCCAGCCCATTCCATGTTGAGCGTCGCCGGGAGTCTGGCCGCAGACAAGGACATACTCGCCACGGTTGCGCTTCATCTTTTTTGCCCGCTGAAGGCCGAGCGCATCGAACCTGTCGGGCGGACATTCGACCGGAGGAAGCCAACAGAGCTGATTGATATTTACTTGGTGATACCCCTTTGAGCGGAGGAGGTGCCCCCATTCCACGACAAGAACAGGGACACCTACCGCTTTACAGGAGGCGAGGAGAGAAGAGTTGACCTGCTTCAGGCCGCAAACAGCACCAACATGAGGCCGATCCACAATATTCGACGCCTGTTGCCGCCGATAAATAACATCCATGCCGAGCGCCCGCGCTCCCGCTTCCAGCGCCTTAATTGCATCCCCCGGGGTTTGGTCGTATATCGCAAGCAGCATACATGTGCCCCTTCTTTATGAGATGTATGCCGCCAGGGTGTTGACTAGGGTCACCTGCACTCCCGTCTTGTCCTGGGCCGCGTTGTCGAAATACGCCTGGAACGGCAGGTCGATGTAAATGCCGCCAGGAGTGTCGATTGCCGGAGCGTTCTGGCCGAAAATGACTTCCTGCATAAGGATGTCAAGCGAGTATGCGCCGTTCGTCAGCGTGAACTGAAGGCTCGACTCGGTTCCGGCCGATGCCTTGCCGTACAGGGTCCAATCCTCAAAGATGGCCTTGATATTGCCAGAGACAACGCACTTTCCTTCAGGCAGCGAGCCGCGATAGCCGGAAGCGCCGATAAGATACTGGCTCTCGTCCAGTTCGTTAGAAATCGTCAGGCTTGCACTCAAGAGCGTTGCGATAGGCGAGCCGCCTTCCTTTGCCGCGAGGTGCTTGAAGGAATACGGGGTAAGCGTTACTGAAGTCGGCGTACCGCTATCCATCGAGGAGGTGCCGGTTGTTTCCTTCCCGCCCACAATTTCAACAGAAGCCGAAAGCTCGCCGTCTCCACCGAACTCAAAGGACATCGACTTTGCCTTGCAACCGTTAAAGAGCTGGTAGTCGCCGTTATCCGTGTAGCCATGCTCAAGCACCCAGGAATCAAGCGAGTCAGGAATATCGAATACATGAGTATAAGGCGCAGAGTTGCCGGTTGAGACCGGACCACCTAGAAGCATCTGCAGCCAATAGCCGATATTCGCCTGATCAACCGGGATGACGACGGTTCCGGCAACGCTGATATTCCCTTGAGACGGGGCAACGTCGTCGCGCCGGCCTTTCAACACTTTTGACTTAATAAGGTTCGAGCTGCCCCGGATGGACGAGGACATAAAGGGCAGATTGATCGTTGAGCCGCCTGCAATGTTGGGGGTCGTGTTGTACGTTACCTCCTTCACGCCTCCGAGAATTCGAGCCTTTGAACCTTTAGCCTGTGCCATGGTGTATTCCTCCTTGATGTGTGTAGGGTAAAGAAAAAGGGCAGCGTAAGTGGTGTAGGCACCTACACTGCCCTTTCCTTATTGTCTCCTCAGGATGATCAGTCCCGGAGCATTGCCCTATTGTTTGACGTGTATCGTGTTACGTTACTATAACCGGATCGCTGGCACCTATCAGCCGGGTAAAGGAGGCTGTAAGCACAAGCCGGCCGGTGAATATCGGAAAGTAGTCGCCTTCCTCTTCGTCTCCTATCGTGTATTCCTGATCAGTCCAGTCAACCGTTGGTCCGGTGAATGTGATCGCTGAAATTGCTGTCCAGATAAGATCAAGCAGCGCTTCAACTCGTGTCGGTCCATCCTGTAAAGATTTCGTCACCCCGCTAACCGTGGTCGTGGTAACGGTGCTATCTTCAAGCGCTACTTCAACAGCTATCGCATAGGTCCATGACTGCTGCAGATCGCCTCGTGTCTTGCTTAATGGCATGACATTAATCGCCGGGTATGTAGCAGGAGACTGTGCGCCACGCTTTCCCTGATGTACCGCATGAGCGCCGCCAAGGTTGGTGGTGCAGTATGTCTTGATGGCGGACGATGCTACTAGATCGGTGACTATCTTCTGCACAAGGTCATCAATGGTCATGCGCTCTTTCCCATTTTGCTTAGTTCGTATTCGATCTCGTGGTTGAGTTCTCTGTCTAAGCGGTCCTGCGTGTATTCCATGACCTTCTTTAAGGTGTTGCCGCCAAGAATCTCGGCCACGGCGGGGCCGCCAAGCTCTTTGATAGGATGGCGGAACATGACAGTCTCGCCTCCTTTGCGAGTGTATTCCTTCGGTATCCTTCCCCACGCCCTGTCACTTTTCTTGCTGCCGAATTTGCGGGAGTTCTCAAAAGTCCAGATGCGGACAAAGACGCCCTTGTGCCCTATGTTTCCGCCTTCGGCATCAAGGGCCAATATCCTTGAACCGGAAAAATTCAAGGGCATGGTCTCAATGAATGCGCGGTTGTGCCTTTCTTTGCCATCGCCTTTATCATAGGTGACGCCCTTCGATGTCTGTCGAGCCTTGAAAGCGATCAAGGGAAGGCGCTTGCCTTCGGTATCCACCAGTGCTGTCGGGTTTGAATTGGTTGCCTGTTTAATGGTGGTGGCCTTCTTCACAACAGATGCCGCAATAGGCACTCGCTCGCGCACCCGCTTTGATATCTCCGTCCTGGTTCCTGTTGCTGTCCGATTGGCAGCACGCCGGGCGGCATTCGCAAGGGCTTTGTCTGCCTTCGCGTATCCGCGCCTAAGCATGTTCAGGGTCTTTGTGTCGAGTTCGCAGGTGATTTTCATCAGTACCTTTTGTGCTCATCCTTGGAGCAGGTGAGCTGATGATACTTTGTTCCCTTTAAGACTTTCCGCACGGTCCAGGTATCGCTTCCCACTGTTACCGTGTCGCCTTCTGCCGGGGCTGATACATCGGCGTTATCTACGGTGAGAGCCATTCTCGCGCCGATGTATCCACCCATGTCGTCAAACAAGTTCTGAACCTCGTACAGCGCCTTAATAGCCGTGGTCTTGTAGGTAACCGCTTCGCCGTCACGGGCAAGAATTTTAGCTATATCGTTCTGTACGAGTGATTGCAGTCCCATTACGGAGCCGCCTGTGATACAGCCGCACCATAATCAATATAGGTGATGGCGATAGACCAGCGGCCAGCGTCAAGAGTGTTCCAGTTTCCGCCCGGAGTAGCGTTCACATAAACCGACCGGGCAGCAGCCGCGCTCGCTAACTCGGGAGCATCCCCGGCAGCGGTTGCCAATAGGTCGTTTGCGGAATCAACTTCAGCGGCGGTTAAAAGCTCGCCGCCTCCTGATGTAGTACCAACGTCGATACTCATGGTTTGAGATCCGGTCACGGTCTCAAGGCAGCGAAGCTGAATGCTCGTCACTTCCGCCCAAGCGGGCACGATTTCTGTCAGGGTGATCACCTGCTCAGTGGTATCGGCCGCATCGTCGTCGAACTGGTAATCATCGGTGCTTGCATCGTCATCAACGTCGATCGTTTTCACAATGGTCTTGACGGCGGAAAGAACGATGTCGGCATTTGCATCAGATGTGATGTCATCGCAAGCAATGTCGCCCACGTTCGAAATACTGTCATCGCTAAACGTGATTCCCGAGGTTCCGGCATCAATCGTAATTCCGCCTGCGCCTGTGGAGGCCGTCAGGCTGATCGCGTCCGCCACCGCTTCGGTTGCGGTGAGATTGATCGAGCTTGCGCTTGTAAGGTCAAGGTCTTCGCCCGCTGCAGAACCGGCAACGGTCAAATCCATTCCGCCCGCGCTCGTGCTGATTGTCAGAGCATCGGCCCCCGTGCCTTCAGAGGCCAGCACCAGGCTTGAGTTTTGCGCGCCGGTAACGGAGAGCGTTAGATCCTGCGCTGCGCCGTCTGCCGCAAGGGTCACGGTTGAGGCCGCGGCGTCGAAAGTGATTCCGCCCACTCCTGTAAGGTCATCAACGGTTCCGAGCGCGATCCCGGTTACACCGGTTGAGGATTTGAGGCCGATCACGTTTGTCGAGGCGTCCATGTCAAAAATCAAGTCCTCGCCCGCTTCCGTGAATTTGATTTCGCTGTTGGTTGAGTTGGCGAGAACAGCCTCGTTTTCCAGGGTTACGCCTCCAGTGGCTGTAAGCGTCTCGGCGACTGTTAGGTCGGTAAAGGTGCCAAGACCCGCCGCGCTTACCGTCCAGGTTCCGCTGGTCCCATAGATGTCGTACCCGGTTCCGCCGTTTACGAACTCAAGGGCGTCCTGCGTGCTGTTGGCTCCCATGGTGATCTGCATGCCGCCAAGGGCAGCGCTTGAGCCCGGAGAGCCGTTAAGGGTAAGCAGCCAGGCAGCGTCCGCGTCGGTGTTGCTCAGGGCGATAGCGCCAGAGTCAACAGTTATCGCCTTGCCCGCTCCCGCTCCGCCCTGGTCGTAAGCATCGTCAAGGGTGTTGTCGCCATTGCCGGAAAGCAGATTGGTTGCGGTTCCAGAGTCGTTGATAAAGTAGAGAGCATCCGAGTTGACGTAGAGCTCGCCGTATCCGGAATTGGGCGTACTATGGGCCGCGCCTTCATCTTTGAAGCGAATGCCGAATTTCTGCAGGGTAGGAGTGCCGGCCCATGCTACCCCTACTGCAAAGATCAGCAGCACGAATGCCGCCAGTAGTTTCTTTTTCATGTTGGTCCTCCTGTTGGAAGATAAAAGCGCCGCCGGGAATGCACGGCGCTATTGGTGTTTCAGTTGTTACTCATCAGCAGGGGCGGTTGTCGTTGCCAAGCACTGCAAGCAGTAGATGTAATCCGTGGCACCGATTTCGCAGTCCCACGCGATACGCGCCTGGAAAGCGATCCGGGAATTCAGGTACGCCTGAGTATCCATGCCGAGGGTCACGTACTCAAAGCGCAGCTTCCACTTCCGCTTGAACTGCTGCGGGAATGCGCCGTAATACCATGCTGAGGTTGAGAGGTCATCGAGCTTCGGAGAAGAGACTACGCGCTCAATCGGGATATGGAAGAGGCCACGCGGGCCCCAGTTGGAAAGCTCGTTCTCAACGCCGGGCACGTATTCGCTATTAAGAATTTTAGCCAGCGTTCCGAGTAGCGCATCGGGTACAACGATCTGAAGCATCGAGCGCGGGATGGCGATACGTTTGCCCCGGTTGTTCTTCATTGATGCAAGCCGGGTTCTGGCCGCATCAAGGTCGGTTTCGTCAACGAGAGCATTGTTGGTGATTCGCGTGCCCAGAGGTGCGCGGGTGCCGGGAGTGTTGGCGGTGGCGCTATAAAGGGTCGTGCCAGTGCCATCAGGCCGGTAGACATAAGGCTCGGAAGCAGATGACTTAGAGCCGTAGTGGTCCGTGACTCGCTTCAGGGTCTGCTCTTCAATCCAGTCAGAGGAGATCTGAGGAATGGCGTTCACCATCGAAACGATGTCAGCCATTTCATTCTCTTCGATCATCTCAGCGGTGATGCGAAGGGTGCGGCCATTTCTTTTATGCCGAATCTCAGCCTTCTCTTCAGTCGCGGAGATTTCCGGGAAGTCCTCACCTTCTTTCACTTCCTCAATATCCTTGTCGAGGTTGTGGACGGCCGCAATCGAGGTCACTTTCTTGTTGTCCTCGATGTCCTCCACCAGCCGCTCTCCCACGGTTTCAATCGACTGATACTGTGCATTCATGGCTGCGATAACCAGAGAGCCGGTGAGCACCGGGAAGGCAGAGGCCATGATAGAGCGTTGCGCCCCGGCCATTTCAATGCGGAGAGGCACCTGAATATCGCAGAGGGATTGGTAGAGTCCCTTTATGTCGGCGATATCTTGCAGCCGAAGCTCGCCCTTCTTGGCAGCCGCATCCATCGTGCCAAGGAAGTCGGTCGGGTGCGCCTTTGCAAAGTCGCGAATTTCCCCATAAGAGAACGTATCCTGGTACTCTATGGGGGATTTAATGAACTGTCGTTTCATGTTTATACCCTCCAGAAGGAAGTTGATTTTCGGTTATCGCCATTAGGTAAGCGTAATATCGCTATCAGCGCCAGAGATAGAGGCGTAGCTGAGCCAGTTCGTTCCGTCCCAGACAAGGCTTATAAAGTCGCCTTCGTCGGTAATTGAGACGGTATTGCCAGCTGTATGAACCGCGCCCTTGATAATCACTGAAGCGGTGTCAGGCTTCGGGTCGAAGGCCATAGCATCGGCAGCGCTACAGGCAAGCGTCACGTTCCAGCCGATAGGAAGGCCGGGAGCTGTCGCCGGAGTCGGAGCGGTAATGGTCACCCCGCCGGACGCGCCCATGTTGGTCACAATCGCGCCGCAATCCTCGACTTTCAGGGTGAGATTGGCCGTGGTGTTGATGACCTTCTTCAGGTTCTTTCGGAGCACGGTCATGCACCAGTAAGAGTACACGGGATTGAAAACCACCTGAGCCGTGGACTTGTTGGTGATTGTGGTTCCGCTGACAGGGTAATTGTCGAATCCGCACACAAAGGCAACACAATCACCATCCTGATCCTTGGTGAGCTTCTGAGAATCGGAAGCGGTAAGCTCCAGGCCGTCGCCGATCACGATTGCAGCCGCCGCGTCAATGGCGAACTCGAAAACATCGTCTTCGCGGATCGCGATGAATTCCATGTAGCGGGCAACATCAGCCGCTTTCTGCTCTTCGTTCGCAATGGCGAGAGAGTAGCGCCGGTCGGCTGCGGCATTGGCCGCGATCCAGTAGCCGGAGGTTTCGTCAAACGTGCAGATCTCGCCGCGCTTGATCGTCGCGGTAGAGCCTGCCTGGACCTTTCCAGGGAACACGAGCGGCTTTATGTCGCCGCCGAGGTTCTTTACCCAAGGATATTTGTTGACAGCCATGTTATATTCCTCCATGAAAATGGTTTTTTGCTTATAAGGCCTTAGCTCGCAAAAGCAACGCGGGGCGATTTAAGAGACCGCACCAGCTTTGCCCGGTCCTCATCCGTTACCTTTTTGCCCTGCTCGCCTTCGGTTCCCTTGGTGGTGTTTCCTGCGTCGGCTTTGCCGGTACGGAGATCCAACAGGTACTTTTGGATCTCAACTTCAGTCTTGCCAGAGCGGGCGAGCTTCGATACTTCAAGCTCAGCCTCGGGGGAGATGGCGCTTGCACGGTTCGAGAGGTCGTCAAACTGTTCAACCGTGATCCGCATCTTCGGCTTATTCTCCTCTGCCATTGCGTCCTTGACTGCGGTTGCAATCAGGCCGGGCAGCGCTGCGCGCTCTTTCTCAAGCGCAGTCTCAACAATTCGCTGAACGTCTTTTTCTTCCATGGTTGATTCCTCCGGTTTAGTGTTAGGTACTTCGGTTCGTTCTATTTCAATCCCCTCCAGTGAGCGCCCTACGCCGACCGTTGCATCTGCCGGGATCGGAGTAAGCGAAATTTCGTAAGGCGTCCAGCGGGTGGCGATATATGCCGGGCCTTTATATCCTTCCCATTCCTCGTCTACCCGCACCTCGCGGGCTTTGTTGATCATGTAGCCGACAGACACACCTTTCAGCGAGCCGCTTTCGACTTTCTTCATGGCGCGGTTGCCATCCTCGTCATCGTCAAAGACGATTATTGCCTTCCCCTTTTTGTCCTCAAGGCGCGCTTCGGTTATGCGCCCAACAATTATGTTGGCGTTGTGGTTAAGCAGGGCTGATCCCATTTTCTTCAGCCGGGAGAGGTCAACGTTTCCTTCTCCGTGAAGCAGGATCTCTGAAGCGCCCCAGCGACTTACAGGTTCTTCTGAAGAAAAGGAAAGTTCGACGCTGCGCTTTTCTTTGTTGATGGCGCGAGAATCGATCTCAAAGTCTCGGTAAAAAAGTTTCTCGTTTCTCATCTGCTACTCCACGATGGCGAGCTTACGCCCGCCGTCAGTCTTGGTTTCTTCATCGTCAGGCTGCGCCTGCACTGGAGCGGGAGTTTTCTTCGGGAACTGAATACCGTACTTCTCCTCAAGCTCTTTGATCTTCTTCAGCTCCCGCGCCCTGGTCTCAAGGGTTTCATCCACATCCTCGCCTTGAGAGGCGCAAACATTCGTCAAGGTGTCGAAGTTGTTCTCAACGTCATTTGTCTTTCCCTGAGACTCTTTGAGCGGGTCTACCCAGCTCCAGCCGCCAGGAATCCAGGCCACGTTTAGAACGTCATCGCGCCGGGAGTTGTAGAGGCTTGCGCCGGACGCGCCCATGTATCCCATAAGCACCATGTCTGCGAGCACGTTCTCGTAAACGGGATTGCAGAGAGTGTCGATCAGGTACGCCTGGCGGACGCGCATGGAGAGGTAGAACTGAAGAAGCACAGTCCGGGCATTGCTGTAGTTCATTCCCTGCCAGTTCTGGGCGAGCACTTCCGGGGGAATGTCGAGAGCATTAGAAGGCCCGCGCAGGAGGTGATTTACCAGGTGGTCAAGCTGATCGTTCGGGCGCTGGGGAGAGTGTATATGCACATCTTCTCCAGGTTGCAGGTAGTGCCACTTGTTCGGTGCGAACTCATGGATGCGCTGAGTGTTGCCCGCATCGTCTTCGTCAGAGTCCGCAACCGTGTACGCTCCCTGGTAGTCATCGGGACGCTCGGTCTTGACAAAGCCGGTCATGCAGGCATCTTCAAGGGCCGCCATGATCTCGGCTTCCCGGTAGCGGTCAAGGTCTTGAAAGTCTTTCAGGCCGGCAGCGTATTCACTGAAGCCTCGGGACTGCTCAGGCCGCAGGATGTCAAAGAGGTGCAGCACCTTCCGGGTGCCGTTTGCGTTGTAAGCGGGTATGCGCTCATAAGAGTCGGTTTTCCTTCCGATCACTTTCAGCGTATCGCCGGGGTGCTCCTTCATTATCCAATAGGCAACCGGGACGCCTTCGGAGTCGTACTCGATACCATTCTTGATGAGCGGGTTTCTCAGTTCGTCAAAAGGCGTGCCCAGGCGGTCGATCTCTAAGACCTCCAGGCAGTAAGGGACAAATCGGCCAGGGCGCTTGCTGGTGCGCCCGACGATCAACGCCTCACCGCTTCGGATAAGCTCGGCCTGCACAAGGCGCTGTATCTTGCTCCAATTCGCAAGCAGTCTGACATCTGCCTGCTTCGCCCACCGCTTAAAGCCTCGCTCGGCCAGGGCGTTAAACAGTTGAGCGTCGCGCTCCCGAATTTTCACCATGCTTTCAGGCGGCGAGAAGTATGTTTCATCCGCTTTCACCCGAGACTGAAAGCGGATACCTAAGCCCACCACGTTATTGACGATGCGCTTGACAGGACCGGCAACGAAGCCGTTGTTGTATTCCATCTGGCGGATATGCTGCCGCAGCTTCTCAGCGCCTTCGGAGATGTAAGCATCCGCGCTCTTGGCGGTCGTAATGAAGTCGTAGCGCATCCGGTCGGAAGAAACCGCATCGAAGCCGCGCTCTTTCTTCTTGTAGGTTTCTAGCCGGGTCAGGCGGCTTCTAGCGATGTGGCGCTTGAGTGCAAGTTGGGGAGAAAAGTAGGCGATGGTTGAATCTAGCCAGCCCATTATGCAAACCTCCGATGTCGGCCATAGGAGACGCGGCTTGAAGGCGATCCAGCCGTTTCCTTCGCTATCTGCTTCTCTATGAACTCAATCCACTTTTGAAGCTGATCTGGGCCGTTATAGCGGACATGAAACCCGTTCACCTCGTACTCGCCGATGCAGGGGTCACCGTTTGCGATGTGATCCGAGAGAGCATCCTTGAGAGAGGTCAGAAGTGCCGCCCAGGTCGTAAAGGCCATCAGCGCACCTCTTCAAAGTGGAAGCCGCATGCTCTGCAGCGGTAAGAAGCGTATGGTCCGCGCCGCTGGATGGTGACAACAGGAGAAGCGTTGCACTCAGGACAAGGAGGCTTCCTGTAGCGGAGCATCCTGTCTTGAGGCTCGGCCATGGTGGTTTGTAGTTCTTCTGTTGGTACTGGTATGTCGCGGGACAGTGAGCCAAGTGGCTCATCTAAAGAGAGGGGCTTTGACTTGTGCTTTTTGGACATGGAGACCTCAATAAGATCGTGAGATTGATCTGTTTGAGGTCAGGATAGAGGAGGATTAGAGGGGTTGTCACTTGGACGTGCGTGACGTACGCGCTGTGTGTGACCTGTGGAAAATAAATTTTGCATTTTCATGAAAATAATGCTTGACAGTCAAGTATGAGCCATGATAAAAAAATAAGCGTGATGCAGTGATGCTCACAGGCAAAGCCGGGCCTTAGACGCGGCGGAAAAAACCAAAGGAGAAAAACAGAATGAAAAAAGAAAACGCAATCGCCGGATACACCCTTAACGAAATCATTATTGAGGCGCAGCAACTTGCCGAGTGGTTCGGCCAATTCCACCAAAGAATATCGATGCCGATGGAAACCAAAAACACGGTGAACATGGAAGACTATTCCATGCACCTTTCTTTTCAGGTTGGCGGCTGGCATGAACTACCGATGGAGGAGCGCAATAGATTCTCTTCCGATCTGCGAAACACTATCAATCAAGGCTTCGGCGTGATCGAGGTTAATGTGTGGGCTCGATGGGGCGGACGCTTTTACAATGAAGAACTGATTGAGGGCACCGTTGCATCAATTCTCATTGTTGACCGCAGAACCCGCTGGGACGATGGCTCTTACGAGCCAAAGAGCTTCGGCGAGGCCAGGGACAGAATAAGAATCCTTCTTGACAATCCTCCAGCCGCGAAACTGATTGGCCATGAAAGCTATATTAAGGCTTGAGGCTATTGGAGACGATGAAAGACAGCGCCTGCGCCTCTATGGGGGAATCCTCGACGAGGCGCTTGGCGCCGGTGTGGGTCGCGGCGTTATTGGAAAATTCCCTGCTCGGTATTGGGTTGCTGAGATAACCGGAACAGATGATCATTTCGGCCTTAAGCGTTCTTTCCTCCAAGGCCACAAGGATTATTCACATGCCAACGGTGTCGGTTCTCGCGGTGTTTATATGCACTACCTGCTCGATGAGGGCAAACTGTACGAGGTGAAAGAGCCGGTTTCGTGGAGATCGAGTGAAAGATATTTCTGCCGCGTCGAGTCTAGAAGGATTGTTAAAGTCAGCAAGGACGAGGTGTTAAGGTGCCTAAAAGATCGCTCGGAATAAACGTATTTGAAGCGGCGAAGCAACGCATCTCATGGGTATTTGATACCTTCCCGCATATATATGTGTCATTCTCGGGCGGTAAAGATTCCTCAGTTATGCTGCACATGACAATGGATGAGGCCGTTGCCAGGCAGCGCAAAGTAGGCGTGCTATTCATAGACCTTGAGGGACAATACAAGCTCACCATTGATCATGTTCAGGAATGCTTCGGTTTGTACCGTGATCATATTGATCCGTTTTGGGTAGCGCTTCCTATCCACCTAAGAAACGCAGTCTCTCAATATCAGCCGCATTGGGTTTGCTGGGATCGTGAGGCGCGCAATGATTGGGTAAGGGAGCCACCGTCCGAAGCCATAACAGATACATCCTATTTCCCATTTTTTCGCCCGGCAATGGAATTTGAAGAGTTTGTTGAAGAGTTTGGGAACTGGTACGGGCGCGGGGAGTTGACGGCCTGCCTTGTCGGGATCCGGGCCGATGAAAGCCTGAACCGCTTCCGCACTCTAATGGCCAATAAACAGCGCATCGAGGGTAAGCAGTGGACAACATATAAAGGCGGAGCAGTTTATAACATTTACCCCATTTATGATTGGCGTACCCGAGATGATTGGATCTATGCCGGAAAATCCGGGAAGTCTTACAACAAGCTTTATGATCGGATGTATCAAGCCGGCCTTACGATTCATCAGATGCGGATCTGCCAGCCATATGGAGACGATCAGCGCAAAGGTCTATGGCTTTTTCACTTGATCGAGCCTGAGACATGGGCCAAGATTGTTGCTCGCGTCAACGGTGCCAATCAGGGAGCCCTCTACGCTCAAGAAACCGGGAATGTTCTTGGAAACATAAAGATATCAAAGCCGCCAGGCCACACGTGGGAGAGTTTTGCAAGGCTGCTGCTTTCCAGTATGCCGCCAAAAACCAAAGAGCACTTTGAAAACAAAATCGCCGTTTTTCTGAAATGGTATGTTGATCGCGGATATTTTAACGGGATACCAGACGAAGGCGAAATGACAAAAGACAAACCCTCGTGGAAGAGAATTTGCAAAGCGCTCCTGCGAAACGATTACTGGTGTAAAGGGCTTTCTTTTAGTCAGCACAAGTCGGCGGCTTATGAAAAGTATCTCAAGGTAATGAAAAGGAGGAGGCAGAAATGGGGATTGATCTAACAGCCAAAGAAAACCATCCTGTTTCGCATGTCGTGTGGGTTGTTTCGGATCTGGTATATGCTAACGATTACAATCCAAATAGTGTTGCTCCTCCAGAAATGAAACTCCTTGAGCTTTCCATTGCGAACGATGGCTTTACGCAGCCGATAGTTGTCTGGAAAACAATAGGTGGCTATGAGGTGGTTGATGGATTCCACCGGCACGTCGTCGGAAAGAAACTCGGAATGCAGGAACTCCCCGTGGTTATTATCAACTCTGAGCGTACCGACAGAAGCGATCGGATCGCTGCCACTATCCGGCACAACAGAGCTCGCGGGAAACACCAGGTGGCCATGATGAGCGATATAGTGCAGGAGCTTTCCAGGCGCAACTGGTCAGATTCCCGCATATCAAAAGAACTTGGAATGGAGCCGGATGAGGTTTTAAGACTCAAACAAATCTCAGGGTTGGCCGAGATGTTTGCAGATGAAGAATTTTCCGAAGCGTGGGAGGCCGATATATGAAATGCCCGCATTGCAAGAAGGATATCCGAGAGGCCCTGATTGTAAGCGAGGCTGCGCGAATCAATCGAAGGAAAGCAAAAAAGACGCTCTCGCCGGAAGAGGCAAAGAAGATGGCGGAAGCAAGGTGGAAGCCTAGGAAGGATCACTCGAAATAGCTTTCCGGGTCAAGTGCTCGCCGTTTCAGAAATTCGTCAACCGAGGTCTCGTATACCCTCAGATATGACTTCCTCCTGATTGCCTTCAACTCGCCATCCTTAATCAGCTCATAAACATAGGATCGTGAGCAGTTGAGGCGTTGGGCCGCGACATTAACGAGTAAGAGTTTTTCGTTCAACTTTCCCCCTCCTATGCTGTGGTTAATTCGAGTTCGGCGTATTTGTCAACCTAGGCAAAAAGTCTTGATCGGTGTCTGTGAGAAGGTCAACGTCGGGCTGTGCGGCGTTAGAAACGTCCTCCTTATTCTTTCGCGGGGTAATGGTGTAATTCTCATTGATGTAAGTCTTGAGGAACAAAAAGAAAGCCTTCGCAGCTT
>Ga0116144_10004113_pt1 | contig 13997 bp, 11 predicted proteins | sample AD_UKC035_MetaG_FD_89746 | JGI IMG/M metagenome (GOLD analysis project Ga0116144, IMG submission 89746) | Active sludge microbial communities of municipal wastewater-treating anaerobic digesters from USA - AD_UKC035_MetaG | ecosystem: Engineered > Bioreactor > Anaerobic > Digestate | place: USA... | reverse complement strand
CGCGCCGAGCGCGCGGATCTGCTCCTCGAGCACCTTGGACGACTGGATGCGCAGCTTCTTGCCCTTCAGGTCGGCGGGCGTCTTGATCGGCGTGTTCGCCGAGAAGGACTTGAAGCCGTTGTCCCAGTACGCGAGGCCCCGGATGCCCTTGGGCTCGAGCTTGGCCAGCAGCGCCTTGCCGGCCTCACCGGTCGTGACCTTGTGCAGCTCCTCGTAGCTGTCGAAGATGTAGGGCAGGTCGAAGACCTCGAATTCCTTGACGCCGATCGGGCCGAACTTGGCCAGCGACGGCGCGAGCAGCTGCACCGCGCCGAGCTGCAGCGCCTCCATCTCCTCCTTGTCCTTGTAGAGCGTCGAGTTCGCGTAGACCTCGACCTTGACCTTGCCGCCGGTGAGCTCGCCGGCGCGCTTGGCGAAGAACTCCGAGCCCTTGCCCTTGGGTGTGTCGTTGGCGACGACGTGGCTGAACTTGACGACGATGGGCGCCTGCGCGCGGACCAGCGGCGACGAAACGGTCGCGAGCGTGGCGGCGCTGGCCATGACGAGGGTGCGGCGGTTGACGGACACGGGAGTCTCTCCTGAAGGTGGATCGGATGGATGGCCGGATGCTTCCGGCGTCGATTGTGCGCGGGCGCTGCGACGCCCGCCAACGATGGATACCCGGTAATGCGCCCGCCCGGGGCCGCGTCACGCCAGCCGGTCGGTGCGGCCCGGCCCGGGTGGGCGTTCAGCCCAGCTTCTCGTCGGCCTTCTCGCCTTTGCGGTAGACCTCGTAGATGCACACCGGGATGCCGAGCCCACCCAGGTGCTGCTGGATCAGCGGCTTGACGTCGGCCCAGTCCAGCGCGCCGACGCCGGTGGCCAGTCGCGGCAGCGCGACGCTCTTGATGCCTTCGTCCTGGACGTGCCGGGCCAGCGCGCGCAGCGCGCGGTTGACGTCCTCGATCTTGGCCTTGACGGGGCGCGCCGACTTGTCCTGGCTCTGCATGCCCTGCGTCAGCAGGTTGATGATGCCCCGCGTCGAGCCGTCCTCGTTGACGCCGTGCCAGACCCAGATCTCGCCGGTCTCCGGCGCCTTGGCGTGCATCGCGTGGCGGTAGTCCTTGACCATCGACGGGAAGCGCTCGCGCAGCGCCAGCGCCAGGCCCGAGTCGAACGGGTCGTGGGTCGCGATGCCGTGCGCGATCACCTGCGCCTCGCTCAAGAGGATGTCGCCTTGGACTTCTCGAATCATCTGGTTCTCCATGGATCGGGGGTCGAAACCCTCAATTATCCGGGGTCTTTCGGATCTCTTTGCGGCGTGGCGGCGCGGCCTCGGCGGCGGGATGCGTCGGCGGTTGCGCGTTCAGCGCAGGAAGGGGATCTGCGTGAAGACCTGCAGGATGGTCGCGTTGACCAGGTCGACGAAGAAGGCGCCGACGAGCGGCACGATCAGGTAGGCCTTGTGCGAGGGGCCGAAGCGGTCGGTGATCGCCTGCATGTTGGCGATCGCGGTCGGCGTTGCGCCCAGACCGAAGCCGCAGTGCCCGGCGGCGACGACCGCCGCATCGTAGTCGGCGCCCATGAAGCGGTAGGTGACGAACGCCGCCCAGGCCATCATCACGAGCACCTGCACCGCGAGGATGATCGACACCGGTCCGGCCAGATCGGCGAGTTCCCACAGCCGCAGGCTCAGCAGCGCCATCGCCAGGAAGAGCGAGAGCGAGGCATTGCCGAAGACGTCGATCGCGCGATCGAACATGTCGAAGTGGAAGAGGTGCGTGAGCACGTTGCGGATCACGACGCCGCTTCCCAGCGCCCAGATGAAGGTCGGCAGTTCGAGCGCGGTGCCCTTGGTCCAGCCGCTGAGCAGGTCGGCTGCGGTCAGACAGGCGCCGAACATCGCCAGCGTCTCGATCGCGACGTAGGCGGTGATCAGCCGCGGCTCGTCGAACATCTCGAAGGTCAGCCGCTGTTCGTCGCTCCTGTCGTCGATCGCCTCGTGCCGGGGTTTGCCGGAGATCGTCTCGATCGAGGTCCGCGGGCCGGCCTCGGGCATCGGCCGGCGCTTCTGCTTGCGGATCAGGTAGCGCGCGACCGGCCCGCCGATGAGGCCGCCGAAGACGAGTCCGAAGGTCGCGGTCGCGATGCCCAGCGTGGTTGCGCCGACGATGCCGTACTTGTCCTCGAGCACCGGACCCCAGGCGCCGGCGGTGCCATGCCCGCCGGTGAGCGTGATCGAGCCGACGACCAGGCCGAGCAGCGGCTTGAGCCCCAGCGCCATCGCCATTCCGACACCGATCAGGTTCTGCACGACGATGAACACCGAGACCACCAGCAGCAGCGCGATCAGCGGCCGCCCGCCCTCCTTGAGCCGCGTGAAGTCCGCGCTCAGGCCGATCGACGAGAAGAACATCAGCATGAAGGTCGTCTGCAGCTCGGTGCTGAAGCGCAGCTTCAGGCCGATCGTCGCGTTCAGCGCGGTGATGATCACGGCGGCGAGCAGTCCGCCGGCCACCGGCTCGGGGATGTTGAAGGCCGAGAGGAAGCGCACCCTGAACACCAGGAAGTGCCCGACCAGCATCACCAGTGCCGCCAGGATCAGCGTGTGATAGCCGTTGAGCGTGATCTCCATGTCTCCTCCTGTTCGGCGCCTCGGGTATCGGGAGCCGTCCGGTTCCATCGGCTGCGGCCGTGGCCCTCGCCAGCGCCCATGCTCTGCGCGCGTGCCGCGTGCGTCAAGATGTGCTGCGCCCGGACCGGCCCCGAGGCTGGCGCTAGACTGAGCGGCCCGGACGAATCCCGAATGAAGACCACGACCAAGCGCAAGAGCACTGCCGCCGGCATCGCCGGCGAGCACGCTGCGGGCATTCCCGCACCGGCCGAATCCGCGAAAAGCTACGAATGCGTTGCGCTGGTGCTGCAGGGCGGTGGCGCGCTTGGCTCCTACCAGTGCGGCGTGTTCGAGGCGATGGACGCGGCCGGGCTGCATCCGCACTGGGTCGCGGGGACGTCGATCGGCGCAGTCAACGGCGCGATCATTGCGGGCAACCCGCCCGAGCGCCGCGTCGAGCGCATGCATGCGTTCTGGGACACCGTCTGCGAGCCGATGGGCGTCGGCGTGCCGATCGCGATGGGCGTGCGCGCGCTGCTCGACGCGCTGCCCTCGGTGCCGGCGCTGCACGCATGGGCGAATTCGCTCGGGGCGCTCGGGGCGCTGACGCTCGGCCAGCAGGGTTTCTTCCAGCCGCGTGCGATCTCGCCCTTCCTGCTGGCCGACGGCAGCCCGCAGGCGACGAGCTTCTACGACACCGCGCCGCTGAAATCAACGCTCGAAGCCTTCATCGACTTCGACCGCATCAACGCGCGCGGCGGCGTGCGCCTGTCGGTGGGCGCCACCAGCGTCAGCACCGGCAACCTGCGCTACTTCGACAGCGCGCACGAACGCATCGGGCCCGAGCACATCATGGCTTCAGGGGCGCTGCCCCCGGCCTTCGCGGCCATCGAGATCGACGGCGACCAGTACTGGGACGGGGGGCTCGCGTCGAACACGCCGCTGGATCATGTGCTCACGGAGCTGCCGCGCCGCGACACCCTGGTGCTGCAGGTCGACCTCTGGAGCGCGCGCGGACGCCTGCCGCGCACGATGGGCGACGTCTTCGACCGGCAGAAGGACATCATGTACTCCAGCCGCACGCGGCTGGGCACCGACACGCAAGCACAGCTGCACCGGCTGCGCCATGTGCTGCACGAACTGCTGCAGGCGGCGCCCGAGGCCGCGGTCGACCCGCAGCTGCGGCGCGCACTGCGCGCCTTCACCTGCGACCGGGTGTTCAACATCGTCCACCTGATCTACGAGGCCAAACCGTATGAGGAGCAGTTCAAGGACTACGCCTTCGGCCTCGGGACGATGCGCGAGCACTGGGCGATCGGGCTTGCCGACATGCAGAAGACGCTCGCGCACCCCGACTTCTTCGTGAAGCCGCCGCGTTCGGCGTCGGTGGTGACGCACGACGTGCACCGGATCGTCGCCGCGCGCGAGAACGGCGACACGGCCTGAGGGCCTGAGGACCTGAGGGCGGCAGGCCCTCAGGCCGGGAGCGCTCAGCTCGGCAGCGCCTTGCCGGCGGCGTCGGTGCTCACCAAGTGGCTGCGCGCCTTCTCCTGCAGGCTCTTCGACAGCGGCACGCTCTCGTGGTGGTCCAGGCTCGCCTGCACCGCGACGCAGTCGCTGGTTGCCAGCAGGGTGCCGCTTTCCTCGTCGACCATCTGGTGCAGGAAGCGGAAGTATTTGTCGCCCACCGCGAGGAAGCCGCTGCGGATCTGCACCAGCTCGCCGCCGCGCAGTTCGCGCAGGTACTGGTAGTTCTGTCGCACGATCGCAACGCGCAGCGCCTGCTGCTTCATCGTCGCAGGGGTCAGCCCGATCGCGTGCAGCAGACCCCAGGTCGCCTGGTCGAAGCGCTCGACGTACATGTGAGAGTTCATGTGTGTGGCGCCGTCGTATTCCGACGCCAGCACGGCTCCCTTGAAGGTAATGACCCAATCGGACATGGTTGCAGCCTCGCTCGTGCGGCCCGCCTAGGAGGCGAGATGTTCGTCGGCCCAGGCGGTGACCCACTGGATCGCCGCCTCCTCGGGCACGTCACCGGAATTGGCGTCGTGGCGCAGCGGTTCCCCGGCGCGCCGCGCGCCCAGCTCGGTGAGCAGCGCATCGAAGCGGTCACCGGCCTTGCAGAAGTTATCGCCGTAAGTGCCGTCACCGAGCGCGATCACGCCGTAGGTGACGTTGTTCAGCGGCGGACGCCGCTGCTCGAGGTTCTCGAAGAACTCGAAGGCGTTGTCCGGGATGTCGCCGTAGCCGTGCGTCGACGTGCAGACGATGAACACGCCGCCGCGGGAGAAGACGTCGATGCCCACGGTGTCCATCATCAGCACCTCGGCATCGTGGCCTGCAGCCTCCAGCGTCTGCTGCACCTCCTGTGCGACCAGCTCCGCGGTGCCGGTCATGGTGCCGACGAGCAACTTGATCCGCGTTCCCATTCCTGCACTCCTTGACGCGGGATTGTGGCGCGCAGTGAGCAGAACAGGCAAGAATCGGCTACCGAAATACACAGGCAGTGCGGGTTTCGTTCCCGACGGATCGTCATGAGGTATATCGCCATCATCGGCAGCGGCCCGGCCGGCTGCTACTTGGCCGACCAGCTGCTGCGGCTGGCCCCCGACGCGCGCATCGACGTCATCGAGCGCCTTCCCGTACCTTTCGGGCTCGTGCGCTACGGCGTCGCGCCCGATCACCAGGGCTCCAAGGCGGTCGTGCGCGTGCTCGACCGCGTGCTCGCGCGCGAGCAGGTCGGCTTCTTCGGCAACGTCGAGGTCGGGCGCGACGTCACGCTCGAGGAGCTGCGCTCGCTCTACGACACCGTCGTGCTGGCGACCGGCGCGCCGCTGGACCGCAAGCTGGGCGTTCCCGGCGAGGACCTGCCGGGCGTGGTCGGTGCGGCGGCCTTCGTCGGCTGGTACAACAACCACCCCGATCACGCGCAGCCGCCGCTGGATGCGGTGCGTTCGGCGGTGGTCATCGGCAATGGCAACGTTGCGATCGACGTCGCGCGGCTGCTGGCCAAGTCGCACGCCGAGCTCGCCGGATCGGACCTCGCACCCGACGTGCACGAGAAGCTCGCCGCGCTGCCGATCGAGACCATCCACATCGTCGGGCGCCGCAGTGCGGCCGATGCCAAGTTCACGCAGAAGGAGCTCGCGGAACTCGGTGTGCTCTCGCGTGCGAGCACGCGCGTGGCCGGCGTCGCCGACCCCGCGGCGATCCCCGGCGACACCCCGATCGTCGAGATCCTGCGCGGCTTCGCGGGCGACACGCGCGAGCTGCCGATCCGCATCGTCTTCCACTTCGGCCTCGCGCCCAAGGCCTTCACCGGCGGCGGCAAGCTCGAGGCGGTGCGCTTCTCGCGCGCCGACGGCAGCGAGGAGGAGATCCCGGCGCAGCTCGCGGTGACCTGCATCGGCTACCGCAGCGTGCCCTGCTGCAGCGCGGAGCCTGCCGACGGCGTGTTCGCCAACGACAACGGCCGCATCGACGAGGGCCTCTACGTCACCGGCTGGGCGCGGCGCGGCCCTTCGGGGACGATCCCGACCAACCGCACCGAGGCGCAGCAGGTGGCGCAGCGCGTCGCGGCCGAGACCGTGGCGCACGAGCGCAAGGGGGGCGAGGGCCTTGCGGCGCTGCTGACCGAGCGCGGCGTGCGGCGTGTGAACCACACGGCCTGGAAGGCGATCGACGCGGCCGAGCTCGCCCGCGCCGGCGAGGCGCGCTGCCGGCAGAAGTTCGACTCGATCGACGCGATGCTCGCCGCGATCGGCGACACGCACTGAGCACCCCCAGGACCGGGCTGCGCCCGGCCCGCCCCCGCGGGGGCCAAGCAAAGTGGCAGAGCCACATTCCTGAGAGGTCTTGAAGGGCGGCGCCGACCGGCATCCGGTCCCGGCGCCCGGAGCGCCGCAGGTGGCACGCGCGGGTCCGCCCCGACCGTCCCACCACAGAGCGCCTGGGAGAGCAACATGCAGGAGATGATCGACAGCGTCGCGCGTTTCGTCGCCGGGGAGATCGCGCCGCACGCAGCGGCGGTCGACCGCAGCGGGCATTTTCCCGACGGGCTGGTGCCGCGGCTCGGTGAGCAGGGGCTGCTGGGGCTTGCGGCGCCGGCGGCCTTCGGCGGCGTGGAGGCCGATCTCGCGACCTTCGGCGCCTGCGTCGAGGCGGTCGGGCGCGCCTGCGCGTCGACCGCCTGGCTGCTGCTGGCGCACACGATGAGCGTGCGTGCGCTGCTCATCGCCGGCAGCGACGAGACGCGGCAGCGCCTGCTGCCCGATCTGGTTGCCGGTCGCCGGCTTGGCTGCGCGATGGCGGCCACCGAGGCAGGGGGCGGCTCCAACCCGCTCGGCATCCGCACGCGCGCGCGGCGCGACGGCAAGGACTGGGTGCTGGATGGCGGCAAGGAATTCATCAGCCTTTCGGGCATGGCCGACGTCTACGTGCTGATGGCGCGCACGGGCGAGCCGCCGCCGGCGCTTGGCTGCTTCATCGTCGAGAAGGGCGACGCCGGCGTGAGCTTCGGGCGGCGCGAGGAGCTGCTCGGCGTGCGAGGGGTCCCGGTCGGCGGAATCGCGCTCTCGAGCTGCAGGCTGGAATCCTCGCGGCTCCTTGGCGACGAGGCGGGCGGCCTGATGGTGATGGGCGCGGCCGGCGCCCACGGCCTCGTCGGCGCCGCGTCGGCGGCGCTGGGCATCGCCGCGGCGGCGCTCGACGATGCGGGCGCGCACGTGAAGGAGCGGGTGGTCGCGGGTGCCGCGCTGGCGAGCCAGCCCGGCGTGCAGGCGGCGCTCGGCGACATGCGCATCGAGCTCGCCGCGGCGCGCGGCATGCTCGTGCAGGCGATCCGCGACATCGCCGGCCACAAGGGCCCGCCGCTGCCGCTCTTTGCCGCCAAGCTCACGGCGACCGAGACCGCGGTGCGCATCGTCGACCACTGCATGGCGCTCTTCGGCGCCGCCGGCTATTCGCGCGAGCTGCCGGCCGAGCGCCGGATGCGCGATGTGCGTGCCTTCACGATCCACTGGGCGAACAACGAGGTCCTGCGCGACACGATCCGCAAGGCGTCGGTGGCCTGAGGGCGCGGGCGAGCACCCCGGGGCGGCCGATGAAGGACGGGACCGACCGGGCGCGCGCTGCGCCCGGCGACGGGACGCTGCCCGTGCCTTCGCGCGGCTGGATCCTGGCCGCGCTGATGTGCACGATGATGCTCGCGGCGATGGACACGACCATCGTCTCGACCGCGATTCCGCAGATCGCCGGCGAACTCGGCGGCTTCGCGCTCTTCAGCTGGGTGTTCTCGATCTACCTGCTGGCGCAGACGGTCACGATCCCGATCTACGGCAAGCTCGCCGACCTGGTCGGGCGCAAGCCGGTGCTGGTCGTCGGAACGCTCGTCTTCCTCGCAGGTTCGGCGGCCTGCGCAGCGGCCTGGAACATGCCTTCGCTGATCGCCTTTCGCGCGCTGCAGGGCATTGGCGCCGGATCGATCATGGCCACGGTCAACACGCTGGCCGGCGACCTCTACCCGGTGCAGCAGCGCGGCGTCGTGCAGGGCTGGCTCTCGAGCGTCTGGGCGGTCGCCGCGGTCGCCGGCCCGGTGGTCGGCGGCGTCTTCGTCGAGCATGCGTCCTGGCGCTGGATCTTCCTGATCAACCTGCCGGTGGGGCTGGCGGCGCTGGCGTTGATCGGCGTCTTCCTGCACGAGCGCTTCGAGCGCCGGCAGCCGCGCATCGACTACGCTGGCGCCGTGCTCGTGCTGCTGGCGGTGGGCGCGCTGCTCGTCGCGCTGCTCGAGGGCGGGCAGCGCTGGCCCTGGCTTTCGGCGCCGAGCGCGGCTGCTTTCGGCGTCGCTGCGATCGCCGCGACGCTGGCGATCCGCGTCGAGTCGCGCGCAGCCGAGCCGGTGATGCCCGGGTGGCTGTGGCGCGACCGGCTGCTCGGCGGCTGCAACGTCTCGATGATCGGCATGGGGCTGGTGATGATGGCGCCTTCGCTGCTGCTGCCGACGCTGCTGCAGTCGGTGCAGGGCCTCGACGCGATCGCTGCCGGCCTCGTGTTCGCTTGCATGAGCATCGGCTGGCCGCTGGCCTCGGCGCTGTCGGCGCGCGTCTACATGCGCATCGGCTTTCGCGATGCGGCGCTCGTCGGCACGGCGCTGGTGATCGCTGCGCTCCTCCTCTACGCGGTCCTGCCGGACCCGCTGCCGGTGATCGGCGCGGTGCTGGTCCAGCTCGTCCTGGGTGCAGGCTTCGGCCTGCTCTCGACCCCGCTGCTGGTGGGCGAACAGTCGGTCGTCGACTGGGGCCGGCGCGGCGTGGTCACCGGCGCCAACATGTTCTCGCGCTACCTCGGGCAGAGCCTGGGCGCGGCGATCGTCGGCGCGATCTTCAACGCGACGCTGGCCGGGCGGCTTGCGGCAGCGCCGGCGGCGCTGGGCGGCGCGGTCCCGGAGCGCATCGATGCGGTCATCGGCGTGCTCCAGGCGCCGCAAACGGCCCCGGCGGCGCAGGCCTTCCTGCGCGAGGCGATCAGCCTGGCGACGCGGAAGGCGTTCGTTGCGATGCTCGTTCCGGCACTGGCGATTGCGCTCGTGCTGCTCTTCGTGCCGCGCCGCTTTCCGCTTGCCGCGGCCAGCCCCACGCCGGTCGCCGATCGCGCAGGCTCGAGCGGCTGAGCAGGCGGGTGTGCCGATCTCCTGGATTTCCCGCCCCTGGCCTTGTGCGCGTACGGCGCCTCGCATCGCGGGTGACGAAGGTAAGTGAGGCCCCGCTCTCCGGGCAGTCCTGAGCCCGTTTCGCGAAGACATCCTTGTCGGACGGCGAGAGCGCTGCGGCCCGATCCGGATCAACCCGAACACCCTCGACGAGGCTGCGGACGAGGTTCGCAAGGGACATAATGCGGCTCAAACCACTGGAGATAAACCCATGACCGAGCCCCAGGTCCAGCCTGCTGCGTCCCCGTCCGTTTCCACCCTTCCGGCCCAGCCGATCAGCGCCGAGGTGCTGAAGGAGAAGTACGCCAAGGGTGACGAGGCCACGGCGCTGCAGGTGCACCAGCGGGTGGCGCAGGCGCTGGCGCAGGCCGAGGCGCCGCAGCGGCGGGCCGAGTGGGCGACGCGCTTCCTGTGGGCGCTGCAGGAGGGCTTCATCCCGGCCGGGCGCATCCAGTCGGCGGCGGGCACCGAGCTGGCGGCCACGCTGATCAACTGCTTCGTGCAGCCGGTGGGCGATTCGATCGCGCAGCTCGAGGACGGCCATCCCGGCATCTACACCGCGCTGACCGAGGCCGCCGAGACGATGCGCCGCGGCGGCGGCGTCGGCTACGACTTCAGCCGCATCCGCCCGCGCGGCGCCTGGGTCGGCAGCACGCAGAGCAGCGCCTCGGGCCCGGTGAGCTACATGCGCGTCTTCGATCGCAGCTGCGAGACGGTCGAGAGCGCCGGCGCGCGCCGCGGCGCGCAGATGGGTGTGCTGCGCTGCGACCATCCCGACGTCGAGGAGTTCATCCACGCCAAGGACAGCGGCGACCTCGCCAATTTCAACATCAGCGTCGGCGTCACCGACGCCTTCATGCAGGCCGTCAAGGCCGACGGCGAGGTCGAGCTCGTGCACACCGCCGAGCCGGGCCCCAAGCTCAAGGCCGCGGGCGCCTACGCGCGCACCGACGCCGACGGCCACGTCCAGTGGGTCTACCGCAAGCTGCGCGCACGCGACCTGTGGGACCAGATCATGCGGTCCACCTACGACCACGCCGAACCCGGCGTGCTCTTCCTGGACACGATCAACCGCGACAACAACCTCGCCTACTGCGAGACGATCGCCAGCACCAACCCCTGCGCCGAGCAGCCGCTGCCGCCCTATGGTTGCTGCTGCCTGGGCTCGATCGACCTCACGCGCTTCGTGCGCCGGCCGTTCGAGGACGAGGTCGCCTTCGACGAGGCCGGCTTTGCCGAGCTCTGCAAGGTCGCGGTGCGCATGCTCGACAACGTGCTCGACGTCAGCGTCTGGCCGCTGCCGCAGCAGCAGGAGGAGGCGCGCCGCAAGCGCCGCATCGGCCTGGGGTTCACGGGCCTGGGTGATGCGCTCGTGATGCTCGGCCTGCGCTACGACACCGAGCCCGCGCGCGCGATGGCGCGCCGCATCTCCGAAGTCATGCGCGATGCCGCCTACGAGGCGAGCATCGAGCTCGCGCGCGAGCGCGGGCCCTTCCCGCTCTTCAATGCCGATCTCTTCCTCTCGGGGGCGACCTTCGCGACGCGGCTGCCCGCGGCCATCCGCGAGCGCATCCGCCAGCACGGCCTGCGCAACTCGCACCTGCTGTCGATCGCGCCGACCGGCACGATCAGCCTGGCCTTCGCCGACAACGCCAGCAACGGCATCGAGCCGGCGTTCAGCTGGACCTACACGCGCAAGAAGCGCATGCCCGACGGCAGCCTGCGCGAGTACGCGGTCGAGGACCACGCCTGGCGTTTGTACCGCCACCTCAAGGGCGAGGACGCGCCGCTGACCGATGCCTTCGTCACCGCGCTCGAGATGAGCGCGCAGGACCACGCGGCCATGGTCGCCGCGGTCGCGCCCTGCATCGACACCTCGATCAGCAAGACGGTCAACGTCCCCGCCGACTACCCCTACGCCGACTTCCAGGGCCTGTACATGCAGGCCTGGGAATCGGGGCTGAAGGGCCTTGCGACCTACCGGCCCAACGCCGTCGTCGGATCGGTGCTGAGCACGACGCCGAGCGTGCAGACGGCGCCCAAGCCGATGCCGATCGACGACGCCAACCGGCGTCTGGCGCTCGAGCGCCTGCCGGCGCCGGTGCTCGCCAGCCTGCGCTGGCCCGGCCGCCCCGAGTTGCCCGGCGGCAACGCGGCCTGGACCTACATGGTGCAGCACCCCTTCGGCGACTTCGGCCTCTTCGTCGGCGAGCTGCCCGAGGAGGACGGCGTCGGCGCAAGCGCAGGCCGCTCGCGCCCCTTCGAGGTCTGGGTCAACGGTGCCGAGCAGCCGCGGGGCCTGGGCGCGATGGCCAAGACGCTGTCGATGGACCTGCGCGTCAACGACCCGGCCTGGCTGCAGCTCAAGCTCGACGCACTGTCGACGGTGGCCGAGGAGCGCTCGTTCGAGATGCCGTTCCCGCCGCACGGCGAGAAGCGGCTCTTCCCCGGCGTCGTCGCGGCGACCGCGGCGGTGATCCGCTGGCGCTGCGGGCAGCTCGGCGCGCTGCCGACCGAGGACGACACCCGCCCGACGCCGGTGATGGACGCGCTCTTCTCGCGCCAGGAACCGCGCACGGGCCCCTCGGGCACGCTGGCCTGGGCAGTGGACATCGACAACCCGGCCGCCGGCGAGCGCTTCACGCTCACGCTCAAGGAGATCACGCTGCCCGGTCCCGACGGGCTGCCGGTGACGCGCCCCTGCGCGATCGGCTTCTCGGGCAATTACCCGCGGGCGCTCGATGGCTTGGCGCGGCTGCTGTCGCTGGACATGCGCGTGATCGACCCGGCCTGGATCGGGATGAAGCTGCGCAAGCTGCTCAACTACGCCGAGCCGCTGGGCCACTTCATGGCCTTCGTACCCGGCCTGCCGCACGGCCAGCAGCGACAGCAGATGTGGCCGAGCACGGTTGCCTATCTGGCGCGGCTGATCATCCACCGCTACGCGATGCTCGGCGTGCTCGACGAGGAGGGCTTCCCGCTGCGCGAGATGGGCGTGCTCGAGTCGCCGCGCAGCGGTTCGGCCGAACCGGGCCGCGTGCAGGCGCTGCAGCCGGGCAAGCCCTGCCCCGAGTGCGGCAACTCGACGGTGATCCACAAGGACGGCTGCGACTTCTGCACCGCCTGCGGCTACGTCGGCCAGTGCGGTTGAGAATTCGGTCCGGAGGAGTCCGCACTTCGTCATTCTGTCCGGCGATCCGGGAGTCCGCATGGATCCCGACCCGCTGGCCCTGCTCGCTGTCCTGCGCGCGCGGCGCTCGGTCGACGCGCGTGCGTTGCGGCCGCCGGCGCCCACGCCCGAAGTCCTGCAGCGCGCAGCCGAGGCGGCACTGGCCGCGCCGGATCACGAGGGGCTTCGGCCGGTGCGCTTCGTCCATGTCGGCAACGACGAACGTGCAGCTCTTGCCGAGCTGTTCGCGTGCGCGGCGCAGGCCGCGGGGCGGGACGCGAAGGGCATCGCGATGGCGCGCGAGAGGGCACACACCGGGCCTGGGCTGCTGGCGATGGTCGTGCGCATCCGCGACGACGTCGCCGACGTCCCTCCCTACGAGCAGTGGCTGACCGCGGGCGCGGCGCTGATGAACGTGCTGCACGCGCTGCAGCTGCAGGGCTTCGGCTCGAAGGTGCTCGGCGGCAAGGCAGCGCGCAGCGAGATCGTCCGTCGCGCCTTCTGCCACGAGGGCGAACAGCTCGCGTGCTGGATCATCACCGGCACCCGTGATCCCGCCGAGCCGCTGCCCGCGCCGGTGCGCATGCCCCGCGACCTGCTCGTCGACTGGGCGCCTCCGCCCTGCTGAATCCTGACGACGAAGCCGGGCGAGGGCGTGCGCGCGCTATTGCCGCTGCGCGGCGTCAAGTTTTCGCTCAGGGCGCGGCCGGCGGCGCGAATTCGTTCCAGGCCTGCAGCGCTTCGGCTGCGTACATCAGCGCCGGTCCGCCGCCCATGTAGACGGCCACGCCCAGCGCCTCCTCGAATTCGGCCTGCGTTGCGCCCAGGCGGCGCAGCGCCTTGACGTGGTAGCCGATGCAACCGGCGCAGCGCTGGCTGACGCTGATGCCCAGCGCGATCAGCTCCTTGTGCTTCTCGCTGATCGCGCCTTCGGCCATCGCGCTGCCGGCCATCGCGTTGAAGCCCTGCATCGTCGCCGACTGGCTCTTGCGAAAGGGTGCCAGCGTCTGCGTGATCGTCTGCGTGAGGGCGGGGTAGCGGCCTTGGCTCATGGTCGTTGCGAAAGGATTGTGGATACCCTGTAGGGTAGAGCAGCGCGGTTGCGCCTGCCTGACGCCGGTCAACCCACGCCGGTCAACCTCGCACCCGGGTCCAGGGGCAGCGAAGCCCAGGCTTACGGTACGCGGGGCCTGCGGAACTACATGCTGCGCCGGTACTGGCCGCCGACCTCGAAGAGCGCGTTCGTGATCTGCCCGAGGCTGCAGCAGCGCACGGCGTCCATCAGCACCTCGAAGACGTTGCGGTGATCGATCACCGCCTGCTGCAGGCGCTGCAGCATCGCCGGCGCCTCGCCCGCGTGGCGAGCGTGGAAGTCCGCCAGGCGCTGCAGCTGGCTCTGCTTTTCCTCCTCGGTGCTGCGCGCGAGCTCGATGTGCTCGGGCACCGGGTCGCCGTGCGGGTTGCGGAAGGTGTTGACACCGATGATCGGGTACTCGCCGCTGTGCTTGAGCTGCTCGTAGTGCAGG
>Ga0116144_10004110_pt1 | contig 14003 bp, 10 predicted proteins | sample AD_UKC035_MetaG_FD_89746 | JGI IMG/M metagenome (GOLD analysis project Ga0116144, IMG submission 89746) | Active sludge microbial communities of municipal wastewater-treating anaerobic digesters from USA - AD_UKC035_MetaG | ecosystem: Engineered > Bioreactor > Anaerobic > Digestate | place: USA... | reverse complement strand
GCTTCACCCCGTCTGTCATCCTGAAAAGTTTTTGTTCAGGATCTCAAACGAGACCCTGAGTAAACACATCTCAGGGTGACAAAAAAGGGGGGACAAACAATAGACCTTGAGCAAAGGAATCTCAGGGTGACAAATACAATGAAAAAAGTCGGCTTCACCCTCATAGAAATTCTTGTCGTCATAGCCATAATAGGCATACTCGCCGCAATGCTCCTTCCCTCTCTTGCAAAAGCAAGGGCAAGGGCAACGCAGGCGGTCTGCGTATCAAACCTTAAACAGCTCGGCATTGTCTTTCTCCTGTATGCGGAAGACTGGAAAGAAAATTTTCCAAAAGACGCTTCAATGACAAACGTCTGGTATACCCAGATAGCCACATACCTTCCCCAGTCGAGGGAACGATTTACCGCATACAGCGGGATGTACGACCCTCTCGAGGACGACTGGCTTGCCGGCATACTCAGGTGTCCGGGCGAGGCAAAAAGCTCGGCTTTCTGGAACGTAGACTGGAGCGGCATGGAGCCGGCCGTAAACAAGGTTGCCACGTGGTATGGTATGAACGGCTACCTGTGCGGCACCAGCTCCGATCCTGAGGCCCGTTTCTGGCCCAGCCTTGCGGGGATAAAATTTCCTTCTTCCACGTTTCTCCTGGCAGATATGAACCCCGGGCCATTGCTCGACAACTCGGACTATTACGCCCGCATAAACTTCAACCATCCCGATATGGGTATCTCATACAGGCACGCCGGCAGTGCCAGTATGCTTTTTTGCGACGGCCATGTTGAATACAGGACAAAACCCCAGGTGCCCCGGTGGTACCCCGGCACCACGGATGTTTTCTGGGCAGGTACTCCTTGATATTTAGATTTTTGAAAATGCATAGTATCAACCTGCGGGAATGGAAGTTGAATAAGCTTGATAATAAAAGGTTTTGCAAGTACCACTTACGCGTTTGGAAGTTGAAAGTTTTATTAAAAAAAAGCTTGACAAAAAAAGGGTGCTCCCTTATAATTTAAATATAAAATTTAAAATTATTCTGTTCACATGAAACTCAGCGAGTTAATCAGGATACTTGATAAAGAAGGATCTGAAGATATAGTTTTTTATGAACTTATCCTTCAGATTTAAGGAAGTATGACAGTTTAACCAACTTTTTTTATTCCGTAACCGTAGCTTGCGGTCGGAACCTTAACTTTTGCAAGGAGGTGGTGTGCGAAAGAATAAGGATTTATTCAACTCAATGCTTCAGCGGGAAAGGCCCTTGTCCCGCGGCAAAAAGCCAGGTCAGAAAGGGCAAAAAACAGAAGAGGAGGGAAGAATAATATGAGTAGATTTAAAAAGTTTGGCGCAGTAGCTCTCATTCTTGCCGCCGTGTTTGCTTTTTCCGGCATAGCACAGGCAAGGAACGTGGGCCAGATAGTATACGTCGAGGGTGTCACCCGCGACGCCACGGGCGGCGTTAGAAACGGCGAAGTCCTCACAACTGCCGGCAACATGAAGGTACAGAACATCGCCACGGGTACGACCCGCACGGTCGTCACCAACGGCGTTGTTGTTTCCTACGTAATGCTCAACCCCGCGTTCACGGCAGACGGGAAGAAAATCCTGTTTACCGCCAATCCGGCTGGCCTGTATGCGATATACCTTGTCAGCTCGCAGGCGGGTACAACCCTTGCGACGGCAACTCCCCTGAGGGCGGATGCAGTTCAGAACCTCAGGTATGCGACCCTGTCTCCCGATTCAGACGGGGCGACAGCGGGCCTGCTTGCCTACACCAGGGATACCAACCCTGCAACGGGGACCCACGAGCTCTGGGTATATAACTTTGCAACCAAAAAGTCCACCCTTCTCGTGCAGGAAACAAACAGGCAGTTGAAGCATCCGGTCTTCCTCTCCGACAGCAACACGGTAGCCTACGTCGGGGTGAAGGCAGGCATCCAGGATATCTTTACGGTCGATGCGACAACCGGTTTTATAACCGCTGTCACGGCAAACGAAAGCCCGACGCCCATGTACGGAAGGCTGGTAAGCAACGTCAACAAGATTGTTGGAGCAGCGGACGTGCTTATTTATTCAAAACAGCTGGCGGGCACCTACGGATACGAACTGTTTGACGTATACGTGCGCGACCTTTCCACCGGCATCGAGACAGCCGTAACGGCAACATCCCTGAAGGACGAGTTTGAGCCGGCATTCTACGGCGACGATACGACAAACCCCGTTCTCGACGATACCACCGGCGACATGTTCTATGCCGCGGACATAACGGGTCTTGTGAGCGTGTGGCAGACAAACTTCGACGCCCTTATTCCCGCACAGAGCAACGGCGCCAAGTTTGAAAGAACCAACCTCGCTTCGGGCCTTGCCAACTGGGGAGTCGGAATAGTCACCACGATAGGCGAATTCCCTGTAGGGCTCAACGATACCCGCTTTGTATTCAACAACGCCGATGCCAACCCCATCGAAATAAGCAGGGCTGACGTGGCGGACGCCCTCGACGGCAGCACCACCGGCCTCATACAGATTACGACAAGCGGCACCGTCAAGGCAAACCCGTCTCTCGCTGGCAACGGCGGAACAGTACTGTATGACGATGCAAATCAGCAGAGAATTAACAGGATGAACCATGACGGTTCCTTCGGTTCAACAATTGCAACATTAGTGCCACCTCAAATCGCGCTGCAACAGCCTAACATTTCTTCCGACGGAAGGTGGGGCGTATATGTGAGGGACGGAGACCTTGAGGCGATATACCTGCCTACGGGTACTGTCACTCCCCTGGGCCTCGGCCTTACCGATGCGGAAGACCCGTGCTTTAACCCCGAGATGACACAGATTGTCTACACGAAGAACAACGGGGCAAACGGGGACAAGATATGGATGGTGAGGGTTACCATCGACCCCACTCTCAACACTATTGTTGCAGGAACACCCATAAGGCTTACCGACACGGACCTTTTCGTAAATGACAGGTATCCTTCCTTCTCATATGACGGGAAATTTATCATATTCACCTCCGACAGGTGGGACGGCGTGGATGCCATATTTGCGATGAACTCAGGCAAGGATGCCACCAGCGGAAGCGGCGTGACAAGGATTGTCCCGGCCGCATCCCTTAACGATGCCAACCCGTTTGCCGTCTTCGGACCGGTAAATACCGACCTTGCAAACTACTACGTGGCATACGTTGATGCGGATGGCGTAATCCAGATAGCCACCGTAATGAGGCAGATATGCACCGCGGTAAGCGGAGAAAACCTTGTTGTCGACCTTGCCGCAACCACGGGCCTCGAGCCCCAGGGCAAGTTTGCATGGGCAAGGGAAAGGTTCAAGGGAAGCGTCTATGCGGAAAGGGTTCTCCAGTCCAAGGCAGTCGCGGCAACTTCAACAGATTATTACATAAAGGTTGACGTTGACGAAGCCGCCGTTCCGCAGGGCTTCATCCTCCAGGAAGTTCTTCCCGGATGGACCACAGCGGCAGCCAATATCACCATTGACGGCGAGCTGGCGAATCCCGCTTATGTCGCATGGCTTCTTAATACGCCTGCGACAGGGCAGAATACTCTTAAGATTGTCTTCTCTGCCCAGTTTGTATCGCCGGCACCCGGCACATCCGACCATAAGCCCGAGGATCACATCATAAAGATAACGGTCGCGACTGTGGGCACCACGGGCGATACCCAGAATATCACGGGTACGGTTGAATACATGAGCGCCCTCGGAAGCACCATCGACGACATAGCGGGCAACAACACCGTTCTCCTTGGAAATCCGTACTGTCCGTTTGACATCTACAATGCGGAAGGCAATACCCGCATGGATACGGATACGGGTATCATCGAGAACCTTGACCTGCTCTATGCTATCGACTGCTGGGCGGGCGACGTTCAGCTTGACGGGCACATGGGCCTCTGGCCTCTTAACCCGCAGGCGAACTACGACGGTATCATACTTGATACAATCAATATATGGTCAACAGTGGCGGTAGGCGGAGCGGCAGGAGAATACCTGTTTAATGCGGTTGTTATAACGCCTGAAATGTACTGGCAGTCCGGCGTATGGATACCGTGAGCATCTTTTTCCCATTTCTCTTCCTCGCCCCTTCGGGGAGAGGATAGAGGTTAGGGGAAAGAGGAAAGTATCAGGAAAGGAGGCGGTCTGAAAACCGCCTCCTTTCCCTTTTGTCACCCCTCCTGCCTGCTAATCATCCTCTCCTTGCCTCTCCCCCTGATACGCCTCTATTCAGGATCTCTATCTCTCCCTTTTCTCCTCTACCCATCGGGGAGAGGGTAGGGTGAGGGGCTCTTCTATTTCCTGTCATCCTGAACTTGTTTCAGGATCTCAAACGAGACCCTGAGCAGGTACATCTCAGGGTGACAAAAAAGATTAAAAACTATGAGAATGAAAATCCCCATTTTTTTATTTGCATTAAAAAGAATTTGGTTGTAAAATAAAATTAACAAGGGGGTAAAATGGCGACAAAGGCCAAGAAGGTGGTAAAGAAAAAAGCAGCGCCGAAGAAAAAAGCTTGTAAGAAATAAGGCAGAATATTATAAGGCAGAGGGCGCATTTACGCGCCCTTTGCCTTTTTATTTTTGTTGTGTCAGCTGTTATTCAAGTACGGACTTGCTCCTTGTCCTCTGGAGTTCCACGCCGGCTTTTCTTTTTTCAAGAATGGCAAGCGACAGTTCCACGAGCTCTTTCGCCTCGTCGGGAGACATCGTTCCGACAGCCACCATGTCCCTGTCGCGGATTGTGTTCCAGACGAATGTAAGCGCCTGGAAAGGCCTTATGTGGCCGGCCGCCATGGGTTTTATTACCATGACAGGTTTTTGCGCGTTGTTAATGACTTTTGAAATCCAGTCAACTTCAACCTGCATGAGAAATCCGAGCGCATTGTAAATAGAGATGTAGGTTTCTATGTCAAGGGCGGATTCGTCTGCAAATACGATTCCTTCGGGCATGTGGGTGCTGAGTCCTGGTACCATCTTTCTTTCCCGTATCAACTTTACAAGGCCGTCAAACTTTCTTATTTTGCGGGTGCATCTGTCAATCATGGCGTCGGTGGTGCACTGGTGGGGCAGGCATATGGCCGTGCCGCTGGCAGCTTCCTCGTCGAGTATTTTGCGTGTCTGCCCGTTTTCAAAACCTTCCTCGGGTGTAACCGGGCTAACGGGGAAACTCGGGGTGGAAATTATGATGGCTTTCGTGCCCGTCTTGTCTTCCGCCTGCCTGATTGCCTCTGCAAGCGGTTTTTCCGTTGACGCCCTTCCCATTACGGCGTTTATTCCGTAACTGAAGAAAACTTCCAGTATCTCCGATATTTTGTTCCTGCTTCTCACGTTATTCTGTATGTAGAGACTCTTTGCTTTCGTGCAATGGCTGTACCCGAGAAACCAGTTTGTTCCTATTATCATCCTCGGCAGAGAGATGCCTCCCACTTCGGTGCGCGGAAACTTTTTGTCCATGCGGCTGTCTCCTTTTTTTATCAGGTGCAAGATGCTGCAAATCCTATTCAATTATACCTGTTTTCCGGCAAAAATAAAATTAGACGGCATGTCCTTTGTAAAAAAAGATGGAATATGGTTAAATTAATACCATTAAACAACGGGAAGCCCGTGGAGTTTTCAGCAACATCCTGCGGGGGTTGTGCCAGGTAAATGGAAGAGACGGAGGACCGTCCTCCGCAAAGAACGCCGAGGACCGACCTCCATCAGATTGTAGCGGTGCGATTTATTGCACTTCTTTTCTCCTGTCATCCTGAACTTGGTTCAGGATCTCAACAACAGACCCTGAGTAAACACATCTCAGGGTGACAAAAAAAGGAAAGTGCTTCGCAGAAGGTTTTTTGTAGCGGTGGCATTCATCCCGTAAAATAAAACGGGACAAGTCCCACGGTTTTAAAAAGGGAAGAGACAGAGGACCGTCCTCCGCAAAGAACGCCGAGGACCGACCTCCATCAGAAAAAGAAATTGCGATTTGTCCCGTCAGGGGCACCGCGTCAAAAGACATCAAAAAGGTTAGGTGTTTCATTATGACAGACGGAAAATTATTGAAAGACTAATACTGCAAATATATAGCCAGGTTTGACAGAACGGCAGATGCATACCGGAGGATATCATGAAAAAAAGAATATTGTTTCTGATGCTGTTCGTTATAATTATGCTTTTTTCCGGATGTTCAATACTGAGACTGCTTTTGTGATTTAATTTAATAGAGAAACATAAAGACGCCATCTTTCAATGGCGCTTGACCCGCTATGCAAAAGGTAGTAATATCTATTGAGGTTGAGCAGTTGAAATTTCACGTGAAAAAGGAGGACGGCCATGGGAAAGAGTCATGAAGCCAAGAAGGATGTAAAAAAGAAACCGGCAAAAACGCTGAAAGAGAAACGCCTTGAAAAGAAAGCGAAAAAGATGGCAAGATAAAATAGTGTAATAGGATAAAGAGAGGACTGAAATCAAAAAGCGAGGAGAAAGATATGGGAGACAAAGGTAAAAAAGCGGCAAGCAAAAAAGAAAAACAGGCAAAAGTGAAAAAAGAATCAAAAGTCAAGAAGCAAGAAAAATAGGCTTTTCATTTGACCGGTGCTTTTAATGAAATAACCTAACAATAATGTGTGAGGCAGATGATGTCAAAGTATTTATACCTGCGGATTGCCGCAGTTTTTTTGTTGCTCTGGCAGACGCTGTTGTTTGCAGACGGGTTGGTGAAAGAACCGGCTCAAAATGCCAACCTGAGCGAGGCTCAACCTTTTTGGGCAATCACGGGTGAAAATGTTCGCCACAAGATTGAAGAAGGTGAATCTCTTTTCAGGATAGCAAGGATGTACGGAGCTTCCTATACTGCTGTTGCCCGCGCCAGCGGCATAAAAAATCCCAATATGATTTTTGCAGGGAAAATCCTTTTAATTCCCCTGAGGTCCATTGTTCCCGGGAAACTTGACAGGGGGCTTCTGATAAATATTCCCGAGTTCCGCCTTTTCGTTTTCAAAGACGGCGCTGTGACCGGAGTGTATCCTGTCTGCATAGGTCTGCCCACTTGGCAGACTCCTCTCGGAGAGTTCAGCGTGGCAAACAAGGTGAAAGACCCTGCCTGGTATATGCCTCCGGATATGGCGGAAAAAGAAAAAATAAAAAGGGAAATAATTCCCGCCGGACCCAATAATCCCGTGGGTGACAGGTGGATAGGAACTTCAAAGGAACATACGGGGATTCACGGGACCAACAGTCCTATGTCCATAGGCAGAGCTCTCAGCCATGGATGCATAAGGCTTTATCCCGAAAGCATATTGAAGGTTTTTGATGAAGTGGACGTGGGGGACCCCGCAGTATTTGTCTATGAGCCGGTAAAAATTATCGATACTGGAGAAGAAATACTGGTTGAGATACATCCCGATGTTTATTCTCTTATTCCCGACCTCTGTCAGCATGCCAAAAAGCGTCTTGAAGAACTGAACCTTCTTGACAGGATATGCCCGGAAAAACTTGAAAAGGCAATAGGTCAAATCTCCGGCGTGCCTGTTCCCATAGGAAAATAAAATAACAGGAATAAAAAACAAACCCTCAATGAGGATTTACAATATATATTGACATTTTTCTCCAACAGTCTTAATATATAACTGCAGTCCATATTCACTTTGCCTTGTTTGCCTGTGAAACTTCAGGCAAAAGGAGATGTGGAAAATGAAATATATATGCCCTTACTGCGGGGGAAATCTTAAAGAAGACCATATAATCTCCGGTACATGCTGCCATTGCGGGAAAGTAATAAATCTGCAAACCATAAAAAAGTCAGAAAGCCTTCCTGAAGAAAAAAACATTCAGAAGAAAAAAGAAATAAGATATCGGTGTCCCGAATGTTCGGTGTTTATGAGCAGGGAAAGCTTTCTGTCCGGCAGATGTCCCCGATGCAATGCGGTTTTTCATTTCGACCAGCTTTTTGAGAAAGAAAGAAAGTCTGACAGGGAAGGGGAAAATAAAAGATACCGCTGTCCTTACTGCAATAAGAAGTTTACGATAGAAATTCGCGGAGACTACGGAATAATCCACGCCAAGTCAACCAGGTGCCCTCATTGTTCAAGGGATGTAGAGCTGGACGAAAATACCGAAACAGAAATATAGTTTTTCCCCTTTCACGTTCCCCGCCAAAAACCATTTTTGCAATTCTGAAATCATACTGCAGCGGTCTCCCTGAAATGCCCGGGATAAATCGCTTGCCCCGGGTTTTTCCGGGGCACCGCTACAAAAGGTATGGAAACGACGGTTAACCCCCGCAGCTTCCTGAAAACGTTCGCTGCCATACAGGCTCACTTAAGCTGCAGGGGATCCCCGTCGCAAAAAGTGATATCCTGGACACAAGCATTTCAGGATGACAGGCGGGGAATATCGAACGAAATAATTTCATGTGCACAATGTAATTGACGGTTGAATATTATGTGATAAAATGAGGTTTTTGAGCCCGGCATGATTAACAAGGCAAGCAGGAGATTGCGGATTGTAGCGAGGCAAGAAAGATGCTGGGAATTGAGGATACAAGGAAATAGCGGAAGAATAAAATGGAAAAAAACAAGGCGGATGAAATAAGAGAAATACTGGTTAAATATCCGGAATATAGAGAGGCCCTTTTTTGCCGCGGGTACCTTGTTACCAGCAGGGTATTTGAGAATACTGACGGATACCCGTTTTACGGACAGTGGAAAATCGCACCTTTCGGAAAGCTCCTTGACGGTTCAGAAGTCAGTATATACTGCCACAAGTGGCAGTCATGCAATATCGTTGAACTGGAAGGCGTTAAAGCCGCCCTCATAGGCCATGCATATAATCCGTTTGACATGAAATACAGCGAGCCGGATATTCTCCATGACTGCATAAAGGCTTACAGGAAGGGGAGGGCGGTTTTTTTTGACAAGGTAAGCGAGCTGACAGGTATCCACGTTATTCTCCTTAACGACAAGGGAAACCTTCTTGCCTTGCAGGACTGTGCCGGGATGAGGGCCTGTTATTACGGCAAACAGGGCAAAGATATTTATCTCGTCTCCCACCCCCGTATGGCAGGAGATATATGCGGTCTGGATATTGACCCCTTTGTAAAAGAGCTTACAGGAAAATGGTTTTTCAGATACGGGTGGCAAATTCTTCTCGGCAGCCTTTCGCCCTATAAAGAGTTTAGAAAGCTTGGATGCAACACCTGTCTTGAATTCGGCACTCAATTCAGCGTGCGCAGGTTTTATCCCGTTAAGCCGCACCCAGAATTGACTCCCGGCAGTTATGACCAAGCGATGAAGACCATAGCCGGGCTTATCAGGAACAACATAGAGCTTTCTGCGATGAAGTGGAGAAGGCCTCTAATTTCTCTCTCGGGCGGAACGGACAGCAGGACGACCTTTGCCTGTGCAAACGGACTTTATGACAGGGTGAAATGCTTCAGCTTTCATAGCAAGCCTTCCGAGGTTATTGATGCCGGGGCGGCGCACGAGATATGCGAAAAAATGGGAGTTGAGCATAGAATATATCCCATACCGGATACAAACGCGCAGGTGAAGGACTATGAAATCCTCAGGAAAATCATATGCCACAACATCTCTTATATTGCCATACCCCATGAAAACGAGATAAGGAAGTATATTTTTCTCTACAGGCTCAATGATTTTGACGTGGAACTGAAGTCATGGATATCTGAAATCGGTCGCGCGATAAGGGAGAAAAGGTACGGGATGAAGTTTCCTGAAAAACTTACTCCGCGCCATTTCAGCATATTCCAGACAAGGTATATGTTTGCGCCGCGCCTGCTGAGAAAAACAGACGGGTATTATAAAGAGTACATGGAAGAGATAAACCTTGAAAAGCCGCTGTATAACTATGAGCATGTGGATTTCCACACGTGGGAGTTTGTGTTCGGATTCTGGGGGCAGGGCGTTGTCACTTCTCATGACATTTTCAGGCATACCGTTACCATGCCTATGAATAACAGGAAGATTATAGACATGTTTCTCTGGTTTCCCCACGAATTCAGGAAAAACGATATGCTTCACAGGGGAGTCATAAAGCATGCAAACAAAAAGCTTTCAGAAATCGACATATCCGTTCACAACCCGTATATCGGAGGGAAACGCGTTTTTCTTGAAAAAGCATATTACAGGTATGCAACCATGTTTAACAGGAGCCCGGAATAAAGTCACTGCAGGTTGCGTGCCGGCAAGATATTGTCTCTACTTCAGGAATTGGGGCATCCTTGCGAGCCTGTCGAATTCCCCTATTTTTTCTCTTTCCCTGATAATGTAGGTTTTTCCCTCGTGAATCATCACTTCGGCGGGTCTCTGACGGGTATTGAACTGGTTGCTGTGGCAAAACCCGTAAGCCCCCGCATCGTGCAATATGATTATATCTCCGACATCAAGCGGCGGCAGTTTGACCTGGCTTCTGAGGATGTCTCCGTCCCAGCATATCTGTCCGCATATATTTACTGCTTCAAAGCCCGACTTTCTTTTTCCAGCCCTCGATACGCTCACCCTGTGCACTGCCTTGAAGAGAGGAATCCTCGGTATTGAATTGATGCTTATGTCGCACCCTGCATAAGTTTCCTCTCTCCTTTTAATTACCTGCACCTTTCCGAGAAGGTACCCGGCATGGCCCATTATATACCTTCCCGGCTCAACAACCAGTACGGGTTCTTTCAAACGGTAACTGCGGACTGCACTCTTTATCGTGCCTGTAACTGCTGAGGCTGCGGCGTCAATGTCCAGGTCATTATCTTCTTTCCCGTATTTAATCCCATATCCGCCCCCCATATCGATGAAATCCATGTCTATGCCCGCTTTTTCTTTCAGCTGTAATGTCCAGCTCATCAGCTTTTTCGCCACAGATTCAAAATAAGACGGGTTGGCAACGTTTGAGCCCAGCATCATGTGAATGCCGAATTTTCTTGCCCCGAGTTTTTTCAGCTCGGTGTATCCTTTGATGATTTCTGTTTCCGGAATGCCGAATTTCGAGTTTCTGCCTGAAAGTGAAATGAAAGAATCGTCTCTTATATCAAGGTCGGCGTTTATCCTGAAGCCGAAACCGGTTCTGCTGTCTATCCCGAATTTTTTCAGCCTGCCTGTCAGGGAGATATCGTCAAGGATTATGGAGTTGACTTTCTTATCAAGGGCATATTTCAATTCTTCGTCGCTGTTGTAGTTGCCCACATAGCTCAGGAAAGCTCCCCTGACCTTTTTCCCGAGGTAAATCTCTCCCATGGAAGAACAGTCGAATCCTGCACCGAGCCCGTGAATGAATTTCATAATGGCAAGGTTATTGTTGACTTTCACGGAATACAGGATACGGAAGTTTTTGTACCTGGAAGAAAAGGCCTCGTCTATCTTTTTGTATCCGCGCCTTATTTGGGCAGTATCGTAAACGTAAAGAGGTGTCCCGTATTCTTCCGCAAGCTTTAATACATCAACCCCCGCAATTTTTTCAAGTTCCATGATTATGTTCCTGTTTTAAATGCTTTTATTTTACCACACCTTTTTTCATGATAAAACCGTGGCAGCGGGAACGTTTCCCTGCAAGCCTTTTTTCCATGAGAACGAGCCCCGATGAAACAGTAAACTCGCCGAACTTGTCGTTTATTCTGTCTGAAACGGACAGCAGCCTGTCTCTTTTTTTATCTTTTTCAAACATGGGAACCTGTTCCTGCCCTTTTACAAGGCTTGAGACGCTTACCCCTAAAAGCCTCACGGGTTTTTCTTCTTCGAACGTTTTCATTATGGAAAGCGCCGTCCTGTATATATCGCATGCGTCGTTTGTATGGTTCTGGGCGCTTTTTTGGCGTACAAACGTCGAGAAATCAGAAAACCTCATTATCATGGTTACAGTCCTGCCGCTGTACCCGCCTTTCCTCAACCTGCGCGCAACCTGTTCGCACAGGCGGTAAAGCGTCGATTGTACAAGGAGGGGGTCTGAAGTGTCCCTGAAAAGGGTGTACGAATGGCCCATGGATTTGTATTCAGGCTCCTGCCAGTAAAAATTTACGTGCGAGGAATATTCCCCCCTGCCCATGCAGTGAAGTACGTGCCCCTGGATGCCGAATACCCTTACCAGTCTTTCCTCGGGGTAATCTGCAAGGTTTCCGCATGTGTATATGCCCATGGAATCCAATTTAACGGCGAGTTTTGTCCCTATGCCGCAGAGTTTATCTACCGGCAGGTTTTTCATCAATTCCTCCACGTCCTCTTTCTTTATAAGGGTAAGTCCGTCGGGTTTTGAACTGTCGCTGGCAAGCTTGGCCAAAAGCCTGTTGGGCGCAATGCCTGCCGAGCATGTCAGCCCCAGTTCTGTTTTTATTCTTTCCTTGATTTTTTTCGCCTCCTCTATTTCGCCTCCGAACCTTTCTTTGCCCTCAGTTATATCGAGGAACGCTTCGTCTATCGAATAACATTCCACCCTGGGCGTAAATTCCCTGAATATTTCAAGGAGCCTGGAGGTCGTGTATAGATATTTTGCCGAGTTGCCCGTGACTATCTCGGCTTTGGGGCATAGTTTTAAGGCCTGCTTTAGAGGCATCCCGGACTTTATACCGTATTTTCTCGCCTCGTAATTTGCAGTGGCAACTATGGTCCTTGTTTCGGGGCTGCCTGACACAAGGACCGGCTTGTCTTTCAGAAAGGGGTTGCTTTTTTCCTCGACGGAAGCAAAGTAGGCGTCCATATCCGCGTGGAGAATTATCCGTTCCATTTCAGCCCTCTACATAAATCCTGTCAAGCATCCATTTTAATTTTCTCGTATAGAAGGAAAGTTCATAAAGGTTTGCACTTGCTACCACGGAAAAGTAATAAACCAGCTCGTCACCGTTGGTGTCATGCCAGATATAGCTTATTTTTTCGACAGGATACTTCCTGTTTTTCCATATGAACCACCTTGGCTTTATCCTGTTTTTCCCGAATACTGCCCCGACTTCCACCTGTTCAAGGATGTCTTCCATCATTTTGCCGTTTTCCTTTTTTTTAGCGGTAATACCTGATAAGCCCGATGACTTTTCCTATGATTTTCACGCTGTTATCTATCACTATCGGTTTATAAGCAGGGTTGGCAGGTTCCAGCAGAAGTGTTTTGCCCCTGCGCCTGAATCTTTTAACAGTGGCTTCTTCTCCGAGCATGGCAATTACTATTTCTCCCTGTTCGCAGGTGTTCTGGGGCTGTACGATTACATAGTCTCCCTCGCAGATTCCTGCCTCTGCCATGCTGTCGCCCTTCACCTTGAGTGCGAAATTTTTTCCCCGGCCTGACAGTTTTTCGCCTGCTTCTATTTCACCGTCTGTATCTTCAAGTGCAAGCTCGGGTTTGCCGGCTATAATCCTTCCGGCTATGGGAATTGACCGGGACAGGGATTTTTTCAGAAGCCTTATTCCCCTGGATATTCCGGGCATGCACTCTATGCATTTTTTATCTGCCAGCGCCCTCAGGTGGTCCCTGACACTGCCGGTGGAGGAGAACGAAAATCTTTCTCCTATCTCCCTGATTGTCGGGGCCGAACCGTTTTCCCTGATTCTTTTCTCGATGTAATCGAGTATCTCTTTCTGCCTCTCTGTCAATTCCATTTTTTGTCCTCCTGTGTGAATATACCGCACAAATGTGCGGTTGTCAACAGGAGCAGTAATATTTTGTCATCCTGAAACGCTTTTGTATCGGTCTCCCGGGACAAGTTGAAAAATCTTTTGCACTGTCTTTGTAGCGGTCGCATTTATCCCATATAACGGGACAAGTGGAACGATTTTAGTGAAATAAATCCTTTATCCCGGGCATTTCCGGGGCACCGCTAAATTAAATAGTGCGATGAATCGCACCGCTACAAAAAAACTCGCTGCGGCACACTCTTCATAGCATATATCTTTTGCCCTTAATATAATATTGCTCAATCAAGTCCGATTGACCTGCGCAGTATAAGTATGACATCGGAAATGTCGACGTTGCCTTCGCCGTTGTAGTTCGCCCTGCTTTTAAGCCATTCCGGATATTCAACTCCAT
>Ga0116144_10004108_pt1 | contig 14007 bp, 14 predicted proteins | sample AD_UKC035_MetaG_FD_89746 | JGI IMG/M metagenome (GOLD analysis project Ga0116144, IMG submission 89746) | Active sludge microbial communities of municipal wastewater-treating anaerobic digesters from USA - AD_UKC035_MetaG | ecosystem: Engineered > Bioreactor > Anaerobic > Digestate | place: USA... | reverse complement strand
TTTTTGTTGTGCTCCATGACGTAGGCTGTCAGGCGCGGAAAACCATCAGACAGCGGGACAATAACGTCCTTGAGTATGCCAATCTGTTGATTGGCATTGTCATAGATGCGGGCTTTGAGGAGATCGCTCAGATAAAGCATGGATGATTTCCGATAACGAACAGATGTGTATCGAAATTATACCGAAGGTTCATGAGAATCAATACATTTTACCATACGCATCACAGACAAACCAGCTTCCTTGTCAACTTAGACGTTTCCTGTACCAGCGGCGGACAGATTCCCCGATGCTGAGAATCATACCGACCAGCACAGGGATGAGGAGAAAGGTCAGCAAGCAGCCGATAGCAATCTGTGTGACGAGGTTGGAGCTCGTGAACAGATAGGAAACAGCTGTGATGACGTACCTCTCCCAGATTAGCAGGCCGCTGACAATCGCGAAAATCGTCCAGGTACAGGAAAAAAGCCCGTAACCCAAATAGATTTTTTTTTCCAGCGGCAGTTTGAGTACCCGTCTAACGATCCGGTGGGGGAGCAGCACGCTCGTGTGGTGGAGGACGTTGCGTAATCCCTGACTCCAGAAATGCCAAGATTTTTTTCGAAGCAGGGGTATTTCGAGCACATCGATGAGCAGGAAATAGCCGTCAAATTCACCGAAGGGTGTCAGGTTGAAAAAAACGATGAGATAGTTGATGAAAGCAATCTGGTACAGCATATGTGCCAGTTCGGTAGCGCTTGGCAGGATGAACATCCAGAGGGTTGCCAGACTGGCGATGATCAGATTGACATACAGGCCGGCCCAGGTAACAGCCAGCCGTTGTTTTTTCGGGGATAGCCACATGTCGGATGTGTCGACGTACAGAGTCGGGATGCCATAGTGAAGGAAAAAGCCACCTCGTTCGATGGTTCGGTTAAAGTGCTTAACCGTCAGCCCATGACCCAGCTCGTGGAGCAGGAGACTGATGATATTGACGAGCAGGAATGTCAGGGGATTGAGCAGCCGGAAGGCGCTCGTACCCGGATCGGCCGTATAGCTGTGGTCGATGAAGAAATTCCAGGCATACAGCAGAGTGCCGGTGACAACAGTTGCCAGGCAGACAGCCTGCATCCCGGAGCTGTAGAGCCATTTACCCAGGATGCGGTAAAGCTTTGTGAAGAATGCATCCAGACCGGCAAGCTCCCGCGAACGGAAGTAGATGTTATGAAAAAAATGATAGAGCCGGTAGAGCGGCGATTTTTGTGCTCCGGCAGCATCGAGCTGTTCGAAAATGCTCTGATGTGGTTTGGCGAGCATATGGTGTCTGCTCAGGCTGGAGACGAGGTTCACGACTTTGTCAAAAGCGAAGAGCTGGTAGCGGGCGTAGTAGGCGATGACAAGGTCATGAATCGTATGCGAGCCGTCCATATGCTCCCAGAGGAAATATTCCGAACTTTCCAGTCGGCAATAGGTATCCCTGTCCGGATTCTTGAGAACATACCAGAGATCAGATGCCGGGGAGGACGAGTCTGTCGTGTCTTTGGCACGTCGCTCCAGAATGACGTAGTCGAGGCGCTTCGGCCTTTTTTTCGCCAGACTGCTCCGCTCCTGCAGCGGTAGATACAGGTTTGCTGCCGGAGCAGAAGAACAGTTCGCTTTCTGTCTGGCAAGCTCAGACCAGAGGTTCGATTCAGGGGTGTTCATTCCAGTTCTGGCATATCGATGGGTTCGGCTACCGGTTTGCAGACCCCGCAGTAGAGCGCCTGGTCTACCATGATGACTTTAGGCGTATCGCCGGTTTCATCATAGGCAGCGAGAATATTGGGGTGTTCTTTGGCATGGTCTTTACAGAGGGCTCGTCCGCACAGGGCGCAGACTCCCCGGGCTTCAGTGTCACAGTGCCAGCAGCGCATGGAAAACTCCTGAGATATTTTGTTTACAAAGCATCTACAGCATAGCACAGCACTATGTGAAATTGAACCGGTGTTGCTGCTGCCGGTCTTGAATCCTGCGGACAAAACCGGTATGATGCTAGTTGGTTTTTCCCTAGCCAAGGAGTTAACATGTCCCAGGAAATTGTTCAGACGATTATCGGCCGTTTGGTCACTGACAGCGCCTTTCGTGAGAAATTTTTCGGTGCTGACCGCGAGGCAGTGCTTGCTGAATATGATTTGACACCGGATGAAAAAGACGCGCTCATGAAATTGCAGAAGGAAAGCGTGGATGCGTTTGCCGGCCAGCTGGACGAGCGGATCAGCAAGGGCGGTAGCGCTGATTTTATGTAAATCATCAGATGTCGGCAGTCGACTATCCCTGGTATTTGTTGATACCAGGGATTTTTTGTTTACTGGTCTTTACGGTATTTTTCCGGATGCTCGAGAACTTGCCGTAAGAATAGATTCAATTCTGGAAGTGGCATGGATGTGGTTAGTAAATATTGTTGAATGATATCAGCAGGTTCGCCTATTGGTATTGTCACAGTTATACCCATCGCCTGCAGTTCTAGCAATAATTTTTCAACTACGTCAGGATCGATGACGGATGCAAGCGCAAGAGCGATGATTAGGTGATTCTCACGGTCGTTTGTCGCTAGGAGGGCGAGATTGAAGACGGAATTCGCTATTTCAGTATTATTTTGCAATTGTAGACATAAACGAATCGCTTCCTGGGCGTCAGTCTGGGCATGTTCGTCTTTTTGTTCTGGTTGTCTGATACGCGCAAAAGTAATATTTGTCAGTAGTCGTGCTCTAATTTTTTGCGAAACAAGCGGGAGATCATCCCTGACCGCATTTATTGATTCGATAGCCGTCGTTAATAATTGTGTACCAGTTTCAGGCGGCATATAGGTCGTCGCATCAACCAGAATGCCCGTATAATTTGATGTCAACTCCACGGCCAGAGCAGGCATATTGTGCTCTCTGCATAACGCCAGCGCGTTACTGAAGGCTTTCTGGGCTTCAGTGAAGTATGTAACCAAATCTTCAGTATAATCCTGGTGAGCATACCGGACAGCGTACTCAGTATATCGAGCTAGCGCAAATCCGAGACTGCCCAATACGCGGACTTGTTGACTAAGCAGTTCCTGGGTTGCGAATTGGTTCCTTCTTGCTCTGAGTGATCTTTGAGGTTGTTCGGTAGTGACGTTGGTAATTGCTAGCCCTGCTTCATATTCAGCTCGCGCTTGTTGAATATTGGATTGCGCTTCAGATAAATTACTATCTTTCATTGCTTGATGTGCTAATCTGGCATTAGCGGTACCTTTTATTTTTGCAGCCCATACTCGTAATGCTAGTATTTCAGGATGATTGATATCAGTTTCATCGAGAAGTGCTAGTGCAGCAACAGTGTCTTGCACTGCTTGTTCTGGTGCAGATGTTTGCGCAAGAGCAAGATCAAGTTTCAATTGAATACGTTGCATGTCAGTCGACACATCCTGATCAGCAAAGTTCTGTGCTCTTTCCAGATATGCGATGAGCATATCGTCATTACCTAATTCCGCTTCGACCCGGGCAGCTTCCTCCAGGGCGTCGAATACTACTGGGCTGTTCTGTGACATATGAGCAAGGAGCGGTTCGTTCAACGCACGACGATAATAGATGCTCGCTTGGGCTAGATGATTACGGGATGCAGCGGTACGGGCAACAAGCAATGAATAGGTGAAGACACGGTGTGCCAAAGTAGGGAGCCATTCGGCATTTCGATCTACTTGATTCTGATCGGCAAGGCTGAATGCTTGATCGGCGTGATATGACAAGCTGGATAAATTGGCGGGAAGTTCATTTTTATCGTGTGACGCTTGTTGTTGGATTTCTAGAGCATTGATAAATCTGACATGATGCATCATTCGGTCTGCAACGCCTAAACGTTCGTACACATACATAGCAAGGTGAGATAACAAAAAAGAAATGCGGTCATCCTGTAATGCCAGCCAATCACCTGATAGAGATGTTGCCTCGTCTTTAATGGTTTTTTCGTCACAATTGAAAATAAGCATTAACGTTTGTATGCGTACTGCTGCCCCGGCTACCGCACAAATTCTTAAGAACTGTTGTGCGTGCGAGGGTAGTGCATCAAAACGTGCTTCGAGAATGCTATTAACTGTATTAAGGTTAATGGATAGTGCGGCCTCTTGGGTGCGATCAATCGTGATTTGGTAATCGCCTAATTGATTATACTGAACGGCAATGACTTGATTATTAATTAGGTATTCGATGACTTGACTGGCATGATAGGGAGAAAAGGAATTTGTCCCCAGATATTTATCTTTACGTAGCAGTTCTATAACTTCTGGCATCCCTGGCGTTGCGTATGAGCAACCAGTAGCCTCCGGATAAGCTGGAGCAATTCCCTGGGTGATAAATTCTGCCAGCTGTTGATCGTCACGAAGATTACCGAGTTCGATTGCTAGATCTGTATCTGCTGGTTTAAGCAATGCTGGCAGGGTAGACGATGTTCTTCCAGCTGCGATGATCGAGATGGGAGCGGATAGTGATCGTCCCAAGGAACGGATAACCGCACGAACAGCACTATTATCTCCTCTTGGTGTGCGGGTATGTTGGAAATCATCAATAATGATAATCAGTCCATCCCTGCGCTGTGCAGTTAATTCTATAAAAGCGGTGATAGCATCCTGCATCATTCCTTCAGAGGGTGGTTCCTGGCCTGATTGTGGCCAGCCCATGAAATCAAGCAAGGCTCGTTGGTAGGGCAGGAGTAATCCTGAATCGGCCAAATGTTCTGAAAATGCGATGTTAGATTGTATAGCTTCTGGTCCGCATAGAGAAATGATTAGAGGCCGTAGAACCTGCAAACCGCCTGTGTCTGCATATGAGGGTAAATCCAAGACAATATAGGGATGTCCGCTGCTTTCTGCGCTTGCCAAGGCGAGCCGGGTCTTGCCCGGCGTGGTCAGATTCGCGTCGGCGCTGATCGTAACCAGCACCCCTCTTTTTTCAGAGCGGCTAGTTGATATAGCATCATGTATTTGAGCTATTTCGGTTTTTCGTCCAATGGCCGGGCCGATCAATTCACCGTTGTTGCCCTCATAGGTGTGGACAGGAATCGCTGTTTCAAATCCTTTTAATTGTTGCTCTCCTAAATCGGTATGTCTCACATTCCAGCGGTTGAGTTGCCGGAGGGTATCGCCGGAAATGAGAACTTGTGCATGATCAGCACGCTGTTGCAGTCTGGCTGCGAGGTTTACCGATTCACCCATGACGGTGTATTCGCACCGCTGCTGTGGGGATCCTACTTTGCCGGCGAAAACACGCCCGGCATGTACGCCGGCTTTTGCTCTGATAGCAGAGCCATCCTGGATAGCATGTAAGGCGGTCACTGTTTCCCGGGCTGCTTCGCAGGCGTTATAGACAGCCCGATCATTTGCGACCGGCGCACCAAAGAGAATAATAGCTTTGTACCCGTGAGCAGAATTATCGCATTTATTTAGTGTGCCGCCGTATTTTTGTACAGCGAGTGTATCGATCCATTGTAAACAATCCTGCAATGCGGTGATAGCTGCTTGGTCATTGTCTGGGTCTGCTAGTTCAAATCCGAGGAACATGACAGCAACCAGACGGTAGTGATCCGGCTCGTTTTCTATACCCCGTGGAACAAAATTTTCTAGTAGTTCTAGTTGGTTTTGCTGATCGAGACGCTGACAGGAACGTACGGGTGATGTTGTATCCAGGCTGGATGCAGTCGGTTCATCGCACGTATCCTGTCCATGTATTCTCTTTGTTCCGGGTGTTGCCTGTTCTTCGGCAGCAAAGGCGTTTTGAACAGTTCTCCCGTGTAGCAGTGTTCCATGTTTCCCCGGAATGATGGTACAGGATCCGATATCACGACCAATACGAACTTGAAGGGTAATAGATTGTTTGTGATGATCCTTTATATCAGGTATAGAGCCGTGCTCACGTACATATTGGAGGATTTCATCTTCAATGGCAATAACACGTGCAAGCAAATCTGTAGTTTGATCACCAGATTGAGGATTCCCGGGAGGTACAAGTATTGTGATCGCATCTCCGGCAAAAACATACACGTCACCGCCGTGTTTGTAGACGATGTCAACAAATGCCCCGAAGAAGCTATTTAGGATAGCTACAAGTTTTGTTTGCCCATCGCGCTGATGCGAAAGCAGGTCAGCTAGAGCAGTAAAGCCTTTGATGTCGACATGCAATACGGCTGCAGTTTCGTAGGTTACTGGTTGTAGATCTCCAGTCCGTCCTTCGCGAGTTTGATCTGCTATAGCGTTGATGATGAGATCTGGGACATATGGGTGTAAAGCCTCTACTCGTGCAGGAATATCCAGCTGATTACTATCGCCGGTCGTTTCGCAGAGGGAGAGTTGCGCTACTTCAAACTTACTCATAGTCCATGGCAATAAAAAACAGACAGCCCTTGTCGGGCTGTCTGTTTTGGTGTTTAAAATATGATATACTGTAATGAATCGACTGGTTATCTAGTATATACCAAAAACAGGCAAAGTGCGAGCACTATCTTCAGTCAAAAAAGGGCCATCCGACCTGGCGTCCACGCCGGGCAAACAGTACTTCGTCAGCGGCAATCCTGTCATCCGTCCCGCCGTGAGCCTCTGCCCGGCGGACGGTTGCGACGGCAGGACTGACTGCTCGTTTTATTCCCAGCACCGCTATATCCTCTGCGACCGGGAAAGCGGCAGTTATCTCCTGCTCGGAGAGCGAGAGCTGTTCATATTCCGCCATCTCGACGGCAGGCACAGTATGCAGGATTTGGTCTACGAGTATTTTCGCAAATACGAACGTTTTGCCTATGATCCAATTTTATATTTCGTCAAAATACTTGCAGGTATGGGATTTCTGGAAAGCTCCTCCTACAAAATATTTGCACGCGAGCAAAGCAGACAATCATGGTTTGATTCCATGCTCAACCGCTTCCGCCGTCTGCTGGTCTGGAAAATTCCCCTGCCGCATAGTGACCGGTTGATTACCTTTTTGTTCAAAGCTGGAGCTCACCGTTGTTTCAGCAGTACAGCCAAATGGTTTTACCTTTTCTGTTCTGTCATCGGCGTTGCCCTATTTATTCGGTTATTTGCCTCAGGAACCCTGGCACAGTACCAGTACACCGGCGAGCGGGAAGGCTGGTTTATCATTGCCTTGCTCGGTCTGTTTGCCCTTTCTCTCAGTCTGCATGAGCTAGCGCATGCATTTACCTGCAAACACTACGGAGCGCATGTCAAGGAAGCCGGGATGGTGTTGTATGCTGGTTTTCCCATGCTTTATGTGAATACCACTGATATCTGGACCAAGTCAAAGCGTTCCCGAATTTTTACTTCGCTTGCAGGCGTCTGGATCCAGATGGTTTTATCCGGTCTGGCCTTGATGGCTGTAGTATCTATCGATGCTGCCTGGCTGAGAATCGTGCTGATAGAGTTCGTATTCGTCAATTATCTTGGGGTTCTTTTCAACCTCAATCCATTTCTGGAAATGGACGGGTATTATGTACTGGTTGACCTGGTGGGCGTACCGAATCTCCGGAAGAAAACCGGAGAGTTCCTGCGCCGGGGATGGATGCAGAAACTGAAACGCGGAGAACGACTAACCCGTACTGATGGCTGGTATATCGGGTACGCAGTTTCGCATATATGCTGGATTATAGTACTGGCTGTTTTTGCGTCGCTGTACTGGCAGCATCATCTGGAGCTGTGGCGTCAGATACTCTAAATAGCTATTAATACAAAAGCGGTCGGGTCTGCGACCCGGCCGCCTCATACTTTTCACCTTTTTTCAACCGTTGGACACGTGATATGACTATATGCCCGGTAGAGGTGCTACCCCGGCGAGATCGCCAATGACATTCACCAGCTCCTTGCCTTCGGGCAGGACGATCTTGGTATTGTTCTGGAGCGCTTCCACGGCGGCTTCAAGCTTTTTGAGCAGTTGGGCATTGCCGACAAAGTATTTCTGGGCTGCTTCGTTTTCCAGCCGGATTGCTTCTGCCCGGCCTTCGGCCTCGAGGATGCGGGCTTGCTTGATACCGTCCGCCTTCTGAATCTCGGCGCGCTTCATGCCTTCGGCTTCGATCTCGACGGCATTGGCCTGGTCGCGGGCAGCGATTTTCTTGCGTTCCGCTTTGACGACCTCGTTCATGGCCTGCTGGACATCCTGGGGGGCTTCGATTTTCTGGATTTCCACGCGTAGGACTTCCACGCCGTAGCTTTTGGTTTCCTTGTCGAGGATGGTTTCGACATTAAGATTGATCTGGTCGCGGTTTTCATTGGCCTGGGTAAAAGACATCTGTCCGATGACCGCGCGCAGGGTTGTGCGAGCCAGGGAGGTGAGCTGGGACTCGTGGTCGTCGACATTGTAGAGGGTAGCCCGGGAATCCTTGATCTGGTAATACACGACCGCGTCAACAACCGCATTGAGGTTGTCCTTGGTAATTACGGTTTGCGGCATGATGTCAACCATGCGTTCGGTGATATTGACGTAGTTGCCTTTTTGGAAAATCGGAATAATCCAGTTAAACCCCTGATCTCCAGTGCGGGTGTATTTGCCTAATGTTTCCACGACCAGCTGATGGGTAGGGCGGACGATGCGGATACCCATGAGAAATACGAGTACAACCGCGATGGCAATAAATGCAGTTAGCTCCATGATCATTCCTTTGTTAAAAAGATGAATATGATTTTTTAGGGATTTGCAGTCAGTATAGCGGAATGGCTTCAGAGGGTAAAGTAGTCTGTTTGTCTTGACTTTTTAGCTTAGAGTTTTATTGTATAGAAAATTGTATTATCAAGTGATTCTTGTGAAAATCAGCAAGCATTACATCCCACTGTTTAAAGGGATCGACCAGAGCACCCGACGCCTGCCGTTCCTTATGGCTGATTCGGGGCAGTCCGGTCCAGTTATCTGTCTCACGGCAGCAATACATGGCGACGAAGTGACCGGCACGGCAGTAATCCACAAAATATTCAAGCGTTTTGAAAAGGATCCTTTGCGATCAGGAATTATTTATGGGTTTCCTATTCTGAATCCAACAGGTTTTGAAGCGATTTCCCGGCGCGATATTTACGGCGGGGAGGATCTCAACCGGGCATTTCCCGGCAAGGAATATGGTAATACTGCCGAACGGCATGCCTGGATCATCGGGCAAAATATCCGGAACTTCAAACCGGATTATGTGATTGATCTGCATACTGATTCTTTTAATTCGATCATCTATACAATCGTTGATTATATCGACGGAGAGAAACATCAGAAAACATTTGCCCGTAGCGTCACGTTGGCTGCTCAGCTTGGGATCACTTGGGTTGTAGACACAGAAGAAACAGGCGGATATGATCCGGCGACCTGTCTGACCGGATATCTGATAGCACGAGGTATACCGGCTGTGACCGTGGAGCTGGGTGCCCCCTTTGTGGTGATGGAACCCGCCAAGCATTATGCTGTTGACGCGATATGGCAGTTCCTCGCCGGGCTCGGCATGATCGCCGGTCAATTGAAACAGCATATAGGCATATTGCCAAAACGGGCGCTGGCCGCAACCCGTCATATTTATACCCAATCAAGCGGCATTGTTGAATACAAGGTAACCGCAGGTCAAAAAATTACCCGGGGGCAGACTTTAGGCAGGGTAAAGAATGTATTCGGGGAAACGATTGAAACTATAACTGCCCCGGTTAACGGATTACTTTTATCGCATGAAGACCAGTCCGTGACGTTCCCCGGTATGGAACTATTCACGCTCGCCGAAGAGGTGAGTATGCGTCAGTATGTACCTAATCCACTTACATTAAAGGTTGAGTATGGCAGAGGATAAGCCACCTCTTGCTCAGTTGCCTGCATTGCCGTCAGCAAATTGGGCACAGCGGGAGGTGAAACGATGAAGTTTGACACCATATTTATCGCTAATCTGGCGGAAATAGCTGAACCGCTCCTCAAGCATATGACGCCGGTGCAGCGCGCCATTGAAATTTATGAAGACCATGTGTATTGTGACCGTTTTGTCTGTTCAGACGACGATGACCGGATACTTGTGACACCATTGCCTATTGACCCGGTTTTTTTTGCTGATATGAATAAATTGATGGGATTTCATAATGTTGTGAATTATTGGCCTGAGAAGATCGATGCTTCGATCTGCGAAGCGATACTCAATGAAAAATGGATGAGAGAACGGCTGGTAACTGTCATTAAGCGCAATCCCGGCATTAAAATTACTTCGTATGCAGCCACTGCTCCGTTTAAAAAATTATTGTCGTACCTGAAGAAAAGAAAATTATCATTTTCTGCGCCGGAAATGCCAGAAGCGAGTGATCTATGGACTGCATCATTCTTTGACAGCAAAGCGGGTTTCCGGCAGGCGATGAGTTCCCTGGATGTTGAGCATCCGGACATGCCCCGGGGATTCGTGACAACCTCTCCCACAGAAGTCATTGGCTGGAGTGAATACTTGCTGCGCCGGGAGGGGGGATTTGTTATGAAAACCAATCGCGGGCTGGCCGGTGCAGGTATCAAAATAGTTAAACAGGGGGATATGAAGATACAGGATGTTGAGGGATTTATTCGGCAAGTAATGCATGATGAACCGTATTGGCAGCGTGATGATACGGTTATTGAAGAATATGTCACACCCAATACCAAAGTTGGTGCTCGCGATTTAAGTATTGAGTTCAAGGTTGACAACCGTGGTGTAACCTATCTGTATCCCTGCGGAATGCGTATAGCTACTGGTGGTGGTGTGTTCAAGGGGGTTGAGTTTGGCAGAGGAGCAGTTGACCGGAAATTAGCGGCTGTAATGGAAAAAACCGGCAAAGAGTTTGGAGGAATTCTGTATGACAATGGCTATAGGGGATTTTTTGATATGGACTGGGTGTATGGCGGAGCGCATAAGATGTTTCCGATCGAAGCCAATTTACGTCGAACAGGCGGAACGCATGCGTATGAACTCGCCAAACAGCTTCTCGGAAAAGATTTCCTGAACGACTACTATGTCGCGTCCCAGATGAAAACCGAAGCGCCCCGGTATGCCGGAAAGAAATATGCACGATTGAAAAAGGAGCTTGGGCATCTCTTTTTTCCTATTAACGGGGTCAAAGAAGGCGTAGTCCTGGTGATGACGAATTACCTTGCAAAAGGACAGATTGGGTATGTGGTCATCGGACGTAACAAACAGCGTGTTGCCCATATCGAAGCAGAGCTGCTCGCAGGTCTGGAGTGAAATGATAGTCCATTGACTTGACAAATTCCGATAAATTTACTAGGATTTAAGTAACGGAAGAATATGATCAGATCCGGTCAGCGAATTGGCGGCTGGTGCAAGCCAATCCGGAGGAGATCAGCACTGCGCTTCCGTCCAGGATGACGGTTAACCCCGATATCGGTTGTGCAAGCGGGCTAACGCCCAAGTAAGGTGGAACCACGTTTATTCAAGCGTCCTGACATGCGTCAGGACGCTTTTTTTGTAACAGGAATCTATATGACAGCAGACCAGCCAGTGGAATTATGCGATATCCGGGTATTGAAATCGCACGAGCATACAGACCCCGTACATGTAGAGAAATTGTTCGATAAGATCCGTGCGGATGCAGTTTGGACGCATCCGGTCGTTATCGAACGGGATCATGGGGTGATCCTGGATGGACATCACCGGTTTGCCATTGCTAAACGGCTCGGCCTGCGGCGTATCCCGGTGGTGCTGCTCGACTATTTTGATCCGGCCATACAAGTCTGCCAGAGGCGTGAGATGGTGGTTACCAAAGAGGATGTAATCAAACGAGCTAAACAGCAGAATCCCTACCCGTGCAAGACTACCAAACATGTTTGCACCCAGAACGGTTCGCTCTGTCCGATCATTGCCATGGTGCCGGTGGTGAACATTCCTTTGGATCAATTACGATAAAGGTTGTCAATGCGTTATCAAGCTATTGAGGAACTGATAGGAAAAACACCGATGCTTGCTCTGCATCATCTGACATCGAAAGCATCAGTGCAAGTGTATGCCAAACTGGAAGGCCAGAATCCGGGTGGATCAGTCAAGGATCGTTTGGCGCTTGCCTTGATAGAGGATGCCGAGAGAAAAGGCGAGCTGACCAGGGATAAGACAATATTGGAATCCACGAGCGGCAACACCGGGATCGGGCTTGCCATGATCGCAGCGGTGCGCGGTTATCGGGTCGTGCTCACCATGTCGGCTGGCATGAGTGAGGAACGCAAGCAGATACTGCGCGCTTTTGGCGCAGAGCTGGTGGAAACAGATCCGAAGCGGGGGACAGGCGGGGCACGCGAAAAAGCACACCAGCTCCATGCCGAGCATCCTGACCGATACTGGATGCCACAGCAGCACAGCAACCCGGCAAATCCGCGTATGCATTACGAAACAACTGCTGAAGAAATTTTACAAGACGTTCCAGATATCACGCATTTTATTGCCGGTATCGGGACATTCGGAACTCTGGCCGGGGTGGGCAAACGACTAAAGGATTATAACACTGGCATTAAGATCATCGGGGTTGAACCCGAACTTGGGCAGCCTATCCAAGGATTACGCAACATGCAGGAGGAGTACCCGCCGGAACTTTTTGCAGAGCATCGGCAGATTCTTGACCGTACTATTACCGTACGTCTGGCAGATAGCAAAGAGATAGCAAAACAGCTGGCCCGTTCGGAAGGGTTGTTTGTCGGGATCAGTTCGGCTGCAGCAGCCTGGGCAGCACAACAGGTTGCCCAAGAGCTCACAACCGGGACGATGGTGGTGTTATTCCCGGATCGGGGCGAGAAATATGTCAGTACGGGATTATATAATTAACTTACATGGTGTACGGGTACTGACGACCGTTCATATCAAGTCCCTGTCTGAGGTGCTGCTTCCTCGGGGAATACACGTAAATAAAAACGAGAGAATACTTCCTGTGCATTTTGCAGGGTAATGGTGTCGAAATTTGCAAAAACGCATATAGATATAATGTACCATGCTTTTTTAAATGAATTAGCTTCAACAGGAGTCAGTCGTCCTGCTTCTACTGCCCGGTTAATAGCTAAGTCCATTTGCTCATCATCTCGTATCAGGTTATCTGCAGCAGTTTCCAAGGGGGAATACGTCATAGAATATATTAGTATAATCATCTAGTCTTGATATTTTACTACTACTACTACATGTCCATACGTACCAGTTTTGATATGAAAATGCGAAGTATGCTAGGATACGGACGCTTAGCACTAACGAGAGGTTAGCCATGGGTCTTATTGATTTTTTGAAAAAGATTGGTGTCTTAAAAGTCGGTTCCCAGAGCTGGAAAGGCGATGCCGCCAATCGGCCGGTTGATGTTGATGATGAACTACAGATCAGCCCATCTGAAACCACAGATACCGGTTCGGCTGATTCCGACAAGTAAGGGTCAATCGGTTCAACAATACAATTTTTTAGTTCGTCTGATGAAGTGATAACTGTACACTTCACAGCTTGATGGTGCGCAGGCGCAGGGAGTTACTAACGACGGATATGCTGCTTAACGCCATGGCAGCGCTCGCCATGACTGGAGATAGCAAGATGCCCACGGAGGGATAGAGGATTCCGGCAGCGATAGGGATAGCGAAGATATTGTAGCCGAACGCCCAGAAAAGATTTTGCTGTATCGTCCGTAATGTCGCACTTGAAAGATTAAACGCTTGCACGAGTTTGTTGATATTTCCTTTAACAAGCACGACATTCGCTGACTCGATGGCGACATCCGTCCCGGTGCCCATGGCAATGCCAACATCTGCTTGAGCGAGAGCGGGAGCGTCATTTATGCCATCGCCAACCATCGCCACTTTTTCTCCTGCTTTTGCAGTCTGGATTTTTTTCACAGTATTTGCTTTATCTGCGGGAAGTACTTCGGCGTATACCTGGTCAATCCCGAGTTGTCTTGCAACGGCCTCGGCGGTTTTCCGGTTGTCGCCGGTCAGCATAGCAACTCGTATACCCAATGCATGCAGCTGAGCTATGACATCTTTGGCACCAGGCTTGACGCGGTCGGCTATCGAACATAGCGCGACTACTTGTCCACCCAAT
>Ga0116144_10004100_pt1 | contig 14025 bp, 11 predicted proteins | sample AD_UKC035_MetaG_FD_89746 | JGI IMG/M metagenome (GOLD analysis project Ga0116144, IMG submission 89746) | Active sludge microbial communities of municipal wastewater-treating anaerobic digesters from USA - AD_UKC035_MetaG | ecosystem: Engineered > Bioreactor > Anaerobic > Digestate | place: USA... | reverse complement strand
TCGCGCTCATCTCGGCCGAGGTAACGACGCTGAAACCTTCGCGTTTGCCGATGTCGAGGACCAGCGCCTCTTCGAGCGACCGCGCGAACGCCTCTTCGACCTCGACCGCCTCTATCTTGTCGACGAGCAGTTTGCGCGCCGCAACCGGGCTTGTCGGGACGGGGTCGTTAATTGGCACGGGGGCTTCGGCGGCGCAAAGCACCGGAACCGCCGCAAGCAACAAAAGCGCGCTCATCATCCGCTTCATGGGCCATCCCTCCCTGAGATCAGAAACGCCCGGATGGTATCGCTCTTTCACGAAATTGCAAAAAATATCTCTCCCGTGTATCATGGATCGCAGGTCGAGGAGATACTATGTCATTTTTTGAGCGGACAGCCATCATCTACGGCCCCGCGGCGTCGGCGCGGCTTTCCCGGGCGACCGTGGCCCTGTTCGGGCTCGGCGGGGTCGGAGCCGCCGCCTCGGTCGATCTGGTACGCGCCGGTGTCGGGCATCTGGTGGTCACCGACTTCGACGCGGTCCAGGAAAGCAATCTCAACCGGCTTGCCATCGGGTTCACCGACACGGTGGGGCAGGAAAAGGTGACCGTACTGCGCGATACGGCGCACCGTATCAACCCGGCGGTCATTATCGAAGGACACGCCCGTTTCCTGCGCGGCGCCTCGGTCGCTGACAACATCCCGGAGGCCGATGTCTACCTCGACGCGATAGATGCCCTCAACCCGAAAGTGAACCTCATCGCCGCCCTTCTCGCCTCCGGGAGGCCGTTCCTGTCGGTACTCGGCACCGCGGGGCGACGCGACCCTACGCGACTGCAGGTGGCGGACATCTGGAGCACTCACGGCTGCCCGCTCGGGTACTTCGTCCGGAAACGGCTCCGCAAGCAGGGTATCGATGGCAGATTCCCTGTCATATTCTCTCCCGAACCGCCGGTGGAACCGGTCGAGAACCCCGACCAGCGCGACGACGGCAAGGGGCGCATCCGCCGGATACAGGGATCCACCCCCTTCGTGCCGCAGGCGGCCGGGCACATCGCCGCATGGTGGCTTGTCGAGAAACTACTATCCTCTCAGCGAGGAGCATCATGAGGCGGTACGATATCGAGAGGACGCCGTGGGGCAATTTCTACCATTTCGCCGAACTCGATTCGACCAACGCCGAGGCGATCCGCCTCATCGAGAAAGGGATATCGTCAGGCATCGTCATCGCCGACCGGCAGACGGCAGGCCGCGGCTGCGGCGGCAACGGCTGGTTCTCGCCGAAGGGCAGGAACCTCTATGTGTCCTTCTTCTCGCGCACCGAGATGGATCGGTCGCGCGATCTCGCCAAGATGGCCGGCGTCGCGCTCTACGAAACGATCGCGGGGGTCATCCCGACGACCCGACTGCTCCTCAAGTGGCCGAACGACATACTCGCCGACCGGAAGAAGGTCGCCGGCATACTCATCCAACAGGTCAGGCGGGGCCCCGCACTGCTGGCGGTCACCGGCATCGGCATCAACATCGAGACCCCCGACAAACAGGCGTTCGCTTGGCGCTGGGAACCATCGTCGCTCGAAGAGACGGCGGGCACATCCGTATCGCCGAACACCGTGCTCAGGAGACTCGTCTCTTCGCTCGAACACTGGCGTCATGCGGCGGGAAACGAGATCGATACGCGCTACGACGAACTGGTCGCGTGGATGACCGGGAGAACGACGAGGTGGCTCGACGGCGGCGCGGAACGGCAGGGAACGATACGCCGGTTCGCCGACCGGCATCTGACCCTTATCATCGCCACGGACAACGGAGAGGAACTGGCGCTTTCGGCCGGAGAGGTGACCGGCCTGCAGATACCCGGGGATGACCCTGCCACGGAGGTGTGATATGAAAGAACTGCTGACGATCTTGCTCGCTCTGGCGACCGCTCTTATCCTCTCGTCCTGCGGCGAGGAAGAGGACCCTGAAGAGGTGAACGACCTGCCCGATTGGGACTATGTCTCATCGAGCGACAACGCCGCCGGCATCGATGACGCGCCAACGACCCTCGATGAGGAAGAGGCGCCCGATGAAGCGACGACCGACCAGGCGACCGGTCCCGACGATGCCCCTACCGCGTGGTGCGGCAACGGTTTCATCGAGCCGGCCGAACGGTGCGACCTCTCCCCGAGCGACTGCGCTAAGATAAACCCCGGCCTCACCAATATCGCGAACTGCAAACCCGACTGCTCGGGTTGGTCCATGGCCGACTGCAGCAAGAACACCAAGGTCTGGGGCGTCATGACGCTCGACTTCAGGACCGACTATATCCTTAACGAATCGCGTTTGAACGACCCTGTTTATTGCGAACAGGGACTCCAGCACCACGATGCCTTCTTCGGGATGTATGGCGACAACACCCCTATACCGGCCGCAACGGCGACCGTCACCTGGAGCGCCGCCTCGAACACCCCGGCGGGCAACGGCCTCTACACCACCTTCGTGCGCCAGCATTCCTTCAACGGGACCACCGAGATATTCCCCTACATCGAGATAGAGTTCCCCCCCGGCGCGATGACGCTCGCCGACTATTCGGTCAACAGCACCGATACCATCTTCTTTAACAAGCGGATGGTCCGTGTTCGCTTGATCGGCGTCAATGGAGGGTCCCCCTGTGTTGCGGCGATGGGCTTTTGGGGGACCGTCAATGTCGAAGATGCGTGGCAGATCGACCCGGCCGAAGGCGGGCGAATCGCGCTCGTGTCGGCCAATATCGAGTTCTACCCGCCACGCGAACTGCCCAACCTCGCGCTCGAGGAAGGTGACCCGCTCCCCGATGATCTTCTTTCAATCATGAAATATCCCGAGTGTCCCTAACCCTAAAATTTGACAAAGTTTTCTTCCGGCGTAAAGAATGCCTCGTATGTTATTCACCGTGTAATAGGTCATAAAGCATGAGAGAGTTCCTCTTTTATGCCTATATTCTCCTTCTTTTCATGCTTTCGGTGTTCGGTCTCCATCGTTACTACATGGTGTGGCTTTACCGAAAGAATATCAACAGACGCCCCGAACCGAAGCATTGCTTCCGCGATCTGCCGCCAGTGACCATCCAACTGCCGATATTCAACGAGAAATATGTCGCCGAACGACTCATCGAGGCCGTCGCCGCCATTCGCTATCCGTCCGACCGGCTCGAGATACAGGTACTCGACGATTCCACCGACGAAACGACCCTCATCGCGGAGCGAAAATGCGGCGAAGTGCGTGGACGCGGCATCGACATTCGCTATATCCACCGTGATGACCGGACCGGCTTCAAGGCGGGCGCCCTCGAGAACGGCCTCCGAACTGCACGCGGCGAATATGTCGCCGTCTTCGACGCCGATTTCTTGCCCGACCCCGATTTCCTCGAGCGGACGATACACCACTTCACCGATCCGGGCATCGGGATGGTACAGGCGCGATGGGATCACCTGAACCGCGGGTGGTCTCTCCTCACGGAGAGCCAGAGCATCCTGCTCGACGGCCATTTCATGATAGAGCACACGGCACGCAACCGGAGCGGCCGCTTCTTCAATTTCAACGGGACCGCCGGCATCTGGCGCAAGACCACCATCGCCGACGCGGGCGGCTGGCAACACGATACGCTGACCGAGGATCTCGACCTCTCCTACCGTGCCCAGATACGGGGATGGCGATTCGTCTATCTGCCCGACATAACGGTCCCGGCAGAACTGCCGGTCGAGATGTCATCCTTCAAATCACAGCAGTTCCGCTGGGCGAAAGGTTCGATCCAGGTATTCCTCAAGCTGTATCCATCCATCCTGCGCTCGGCGCTCCCCGCTAAGGTCAAGATGGAAGCATTTTTCCATCTGGGCGCTAACTTTGCCTATCTGCTGATGACCCTTTTCTGCGTCCTGCTTCCGCTTAACATCCTTCTGCGCCACCGGCACGGGATACGCGAGGTCATCTTCTTCGATTTACCGGTATTCCTGCTCGCTACCATTTCGGTGTTGTTCTTTTATTTCTATTCCGAAATGGCGGTCATTCGCTCGACGGCCCACGTGGTGCATGCCTCGAAACTGCGCCTGCTGTTCTATCTGCCGGCAACCATGGCGGTCGGCATCGGACTGACCGCCAACAATGCGTGCGCCGTTATTGAAGCCCTGATACGGAAGACATCCCCGTTCGTACGGACCCCGAAATACGACATCACGGGTTCCGGACGAGGGAACGGTCGGCTGGCCAAGGTGCTTGCGAACGCCTATCGCTCAAAGACCATCAACGGTGTGGCGCTCATCGAGGCCCTCTTCGCCGTCTACTTCACGATAGGGATCCACGCTGCCTTCCTTGCCGGCTTCTGGTTCAGCATACCCTTCCTGCTCCTGTTCCAGTTCGGCTTCCTGTATACTGCGGTGATGACCCTCCTCGGAGAACCGATCGCGGCCTTGCTACGCCGTCTGAATCCGACCCCCTAAGGGCGGGCACACTACCTGCACTTCCACAGGATGTCGGGAGAGAACATCTCCGGCTCTGTCGTCCGAAGCAACGATCCGTCCTCGAACAGACGATACAGATACAGCCCCTTACCGGGGAGTGTTTCGCCGGCACGGCTCCGGTCGCGCGCCGCGAGGATGGCGGGAAGGTCATCCGGCGCGATACGCCCCTTCGCTACGCCCACCAGCGTCCCGCAAAGGATCCTCATCATATGTTTGAGGAACCCGTCGCCTATGATGTCGATGGCGATGATCGGCCCCCGCTCCTGAAGAGAAGCATGATAGATGGTCCGGACCGTTTCGGTCACATCGGTATTAGACGCCTGGAACGACTTGAAGTCATGTGTGCCGACAAGGTGTGCCACGGCGAGGCGCATCGGTCCAATATCGAGCGGATAGCGGCTCTGCCAGACAAGGTCATCAAGGAACGGTGAAAGCACCTCGGTCCGGCAGATGATATACCGGTAATGTTTCCCGGCCACGAGCGTTCGGGCGTCGCGATACCCGTCACGCCGCTCGACCGAAAGGACCCGGATGGAGCGCGGGAGCAGGGTATTAAGCCCCATACGAAGATTGTCGGGGGCGATATCGCGGGCCGCCTTGACCGTCGCGATGAAGTCGATCGCATGCACCCCCTCATCGGTGCGACCGCACCCCGAAGGATTCGGGAATTGATCGGTGTCGAATATCCTCTCGATCGCCGTCCGCAAGGTCTGCTGTATGGTCGGCACTCCGACCTGCATCTGCCAGCCGTGGAACCCGGTGCCGCGGAAGGAAAGTCGTAGAACGAACATCGGCGTCAAAAGTCGAAAAGGATGCCGAATTCGAACCGACTCGACGCAAGGTCGAATCCGTTCTTTGCAAAGAAATTGTCCACCCGCTCCAAGCAATAGTGCGCAAAAAGCGAGGTGTCGATGATGCCGGTCGCCTCCCGCAGTTTTATCGCGGTCTTCTGATCAAAGAAATTCAGCGACAACTGTATGCCCACCGAACCGTGCAGACCGAACTTCCCCCCGTCCTCGACAAGATGTTTGTCTTCGATGATCCACCAGATGTAATAATCGAGACCGGCGGCGATATAGGGGCGGAGCGGGAACTCGTAGACCGGGCGCAGTTTCAGTTCGGCCATGAGCGGGAGGAGGTAAAAGTAACTCCGTTCCATGCCGGCGGTGCCGTCAAGGCGCACCGTTCTCCCCTTGAGTTCGACGAACCCGATACCCGCCTGCGCGGTGAGTTTGAGATATTTCCCCGCCGGGATATCAATCCCGCCATGAAGCGCCGGAAGATAGTTCAGGTCGGAGGTGAGTATCTCGCCCATCGGGGAACCGGTCGCATCACGATCGATGTATTGGGGATCGTAAAAACCGCTGGCAAAAAGGATATTCCCGTGTACCGTTATCTCGTCATCCTCTTCCCCTTCGCCCTTCTCTTCATCCTTTTCGGTCTTTGCTACTTTCTTGTCCTTTGCTCCATCATCCTCGTCTTTCTCTGATGCGCCGGTCATCCCGGGCAACAACAAAAAACACAGAAGAAAGGATATGATGACCGCGCGACGGGAAAGGGATCGGCACACCAACAGGACCGGCGACAGGAACAGAAGTCCCGCCAACCAAGGGTGCATCATGAGCCAGGCAATGAGCACCAACGGGAACAAGAGTGCCTGCACGACCGGCCGCAGTATCGGGGCTTCCCACATGACCGAAGCGATCGCCGGGCCATGATCGTAATATGCCGCGACGAAGGCACGCCCCCAAGCATATGGCATCAAAAAGGCATCTCTCCACCTGCGTAACAGGTCCACATGCGGATGCCTGCCATCCCCATATCCGACGGTCGCGATGAAACAGTAGTCCCCCTTCTCCTTTCCGCCCGCCGACTTGTAGTGGCTCCAGAATCCCTCCGTGGTCGCCGCGCTTCCGGTCGCATCGATGGAATGGCCCGGATCGCCGTTCCCGGCAAGATCTTCCGCCCACACCCTGATGGCGTAGATATACGCGTCAACGCCGGCATCATTGTTAACGAGCGCGTACCCGTCCTTACCTTCAAGGGTGAAGGTCGCCGTCTCGTCGGACCGTTGGGACTCTTTCAGGTCGAAGGTGAAGGAGAGGGTCGTTCTTTTCTCCTTTCCCTCGTAGACGAAAAGGCCTTCCATCTCCACATGGTAACGCCCGATCGATTCGCCGCTCTTTCCCCGCGCATCGATCTCCGGTCGCGTTATCGTGAGGTATATCTTCCCGTTACCGCTTTCGGTCTTGACGGCTGAAGGGGCGGCCGGGGGCACATTGTCGAGACGGACGGTGAACGGCTCTCTCGTTTCATCCGTACCGTACAACAAGGGCTGTCTGACCAGAGCCGTATCGTTGTCGGTGACGGTATCGGTGTCGACATCGATATCGTCATCAGGGACCGCATCGTCATCGACGGCATCCCGGTCAACGACGACGACCAGATTGAAATTGTACTGACCATCTCGCTCCGCCGGCCAGTCATCCTGTTCGATAACATCTTCGTCGGATAGCAGGTCGTCATGGGCGCCTTCTTCATCCGGCACGGTCACCTCATCGGTCACCTCGTTGTCCGAAAGGAGATCGTCATCATCGTCCGATCCTGCGGCGAACGATCGGGAAAAGACCACGCCGCCGCCGGCAAGATCATAAAGATCAGATCCGTTCACCGAAAGACGGTTCCCGGTCGCAGAAAGGTCCCCGTTACTACGCGAGGATCCGGGGAACACCGTCGTCATGCCATTGACCAAGACCTCGATATAGACCTCTTCGACCGCGCTCAATTGCGGGAGATCGAAGTATATCTCGAGGGACCCGTCATTATTGATCTCTCGGTGCGCCGGATCGAACGATATCTCGGAAACATCCTCGGCATAGGCAAGGATCGTTGCCGCCAGCAATACCATCACCACGGTGAACTTTCTCATGCCTGCTCCTTGCCGATGATCGTTTCGGCGATCTGAACCCCGTTAAGCGCCGCACCTTTCCTGATGTTGTCGGCGACCACCCACGCCTGCACTCTCGCGCGATCCGCACCGGACCGCCCGCACCTGATACGGCCAACGAATATGGCATCCCTCCCTGCAACATCGGCCGGCGTAGGATAAACCAGTTTCTCCGGATCATCCATAAGCGCAAGTCCCCTCTTTTCGCTGATAGCGGCACGCAACCGATCGAGGTCGGCGGCACATCCCAGATCGGCGGTCACCGACTCGGCATGGCCATAAAAGGTCGGCACGCGCACCGCCGTGCAATCGATGTCGAGGTCAGGTCTGCCCAGTATCTTGCGGGATTCGTTGATGAGCTTTTTCTCCTCTTCCGTGTAACCGTCGGGATGGAACTTGTCGATGTGCGGGATGACATTGAACGCGATCCTCTGAGGGAAAACCTCGGGGACCGCACTTCTGCAGGAAAACAGCTCGGCCGTCTGGCGTTGCAATTCCTCGATGCCCTTCTGTCCGGCGCCGCTAACGCTCTGATAGGTGCTCACTACGACCGACCTGAGACCGAACAGATCGTCCAGCACCTGAAGGTACGGGACCAACTGTATCGTCGAGCAGTTCGGGTTTGCCACGACATATCCTTCCGCAAGGCCCTTTTTCAGGAGATGACCGTTGACCTCGGGCACCACAAGCGGCACTCCCGGTTCCATGCGAAAGGCGGAACTCTTATCGATGACCACGGCGCCGTGACGGGCAAAGATCGGCGCGAAACGAGAGGAAACGAGCGCACCCGCGCAAAAAAAGACGATGTCGTGCCGCGCATCTTCGGCGGTCGGCTCTGAAAGGACCGTGATCGGCACTTCCGAGCCGCGGTATTCGACCATCGCACCCCGTGAACTCTCGCTCGCATACAGCGTGATCTCCGCTATCGGAAAATGGCGCTCACCAAGGATGGAGAGCAATTCCCGGCCGACCGCTCCCGTCGCGCCGACCACCGCGATGCGATATTTCTTCATCTGTGTACCTCCTGCTCGGAACTAACGCCTCGTATCGACCGCCGATATTACAGAAAAGGGGCGCGATATGCAACTCGTATGCCGTTTTTATTCGTCAATCTTTCCATACGATTACAAACAAAACATCTTCTGTTTACCGACAAGATGCCACTCTGACACGAAAAACTGTCACCTTTTCCGGACCATCGAGAACCCGGATCGTTCGTGCCATCTTTTTCGATGCCGTTTTATCTTGACAATGAAACATCGGCATATAACATTACCGCGATTAAGATTTTTGTTTCCCTGCGTACGGAGGTCTTTTCATGGTTTCGATATCGACATCCGAGTTCCGGCGTGGACTAAAAATAGAGATGGAAGGGGTGCCCTACGCGATCGTCGACATGGTGCACATCCAGCAGAAAAGGCGGGCCGTCATCAAGACAAAGTTACGCAATATCCTTTCCGGCTCCATATCCGAATACACTTTTTTAAACGGCGACAAGGTCGAGAAGCCGGACCTTGATGAACGCACCATGGAGTATCTGTACCATGACGGCGACCATTATCACTTTATGGATCAAGAAAGTTTTGAACAGATAACCATCGACGAACGGATCATCGAGGATGCCATTCCCTTCATGCGTGAGAACGAACGGGTCCTCGTGCAGTTCTACAACGGCTCCCCCATCTCGGTCGAGCTACCGCAATTCATTGAACTCACGATAGCGGAGACCGAACCCGGCTACAAAGGGGACACCGTCACCAGTTCCTTCAAACCAGCAAAAGTCACCACCGGAGGGACGGTGCAGGTACCCATGTTCGTCGGCGTCGGTGATGTTGTCCGCGTGAACACCGCCGAGAATTTCAAGTATGTCGAACGCGTTAAGAAGTGACCGGGGCCTGTTTTGGGCGAAGTGACCAATAAAAAGAACCTGTTTGGGTTCCCCAAAAAGACGAAGGAATCCGAAGAGATAGATCAGTACCTCGCACTCATAAAAAAAGAGCCCGACAACGACCGCAACTATATCCGTCTCGCGGAGCTATACACCCGCGCCGGCGAAGAGGAAAAAGCCATCGAGGTCTACGAGAAGGTCGCTCTTCTTTTCGAAAAGAAGGGGTTCTTCAACAAGGCCAAGGCCGTACTCAAACAGGCGCTTGCCATCAATCCCGACCATGGGCGCATCAATGTGCTTCTCGCCGATCTCGACAAGGATGACGGACTCATTAAGGACGCGGTCATGCGCTATCAGACCGCCGTGAATTATTTCATAAACACCGGCAACAAGGCGGCCGCCACCACCATACTTAAAAAGATAGTCGAGATCCAGCCCCAGAACATCTCCTATGCGATAAAACTCGCTACGCTCCTGGTCACGGAAAAAATGTATCACGATGCGGAAAAAATCCTGACGCCGCTCATGGTCTCGCTGAAGAGCACCAACAAAAGCGCCGATTATGTCGCCGTCCTCAAACTGCTGTATCTTGCCAAGAACGAGAATCCCGACATCGGTCGCGAACTGGTGAAGGCCTACATCAAAAGCGGGAATCACCCTCAGGCGCTCTCCATGCTTCACAAGTTGCTTCTCGCCGATCCCGAATCCACTGACCTGCTCGAACAACTAGCATTTCTTTTTGAACGGATGGGAGAAAAAGAGAAACTGGAGGCGGTCTACAAGCAACTGGCATCCGTTCATCAGGAAAGGCATGCGACCGAAGAGAGCCATAAATATTACCGTAAGGTACTCGAACTCAACCCGCGCGACACCGAAGCGCTTCTTGCACTTAACGAGGAGGGACGCCTTCGCGATATCATTTCGGGAAAGATAGCTTCCGCCTCGGTCGACATCGCGGGAGACGAACACGACGAGGAAGAAGATGAAGATATCGAGATAGAACTTGACGATCATGAAAAATCGGCGATATCGACCCCAACGGTCGCTCCGTCCCCTCCCCAAGAGAATTTTGTTCCGGAAAAAAATGAGCCGGCACCCCCAAGCGAGACCTTACAACGCTCCGCATCCTCGCGCCAGACCATCAAAGAGGCTCAGGTCTTCCGCAGTTACCGTCTTTTTGATCGCGCACTGGAAAGACTGAAAGCCTATCCATCTTGGGAAAAGGATGTCGACATACTGGATCTTATCGCCGAGATACATATCGAAAAGAACGATATCCGGTCAGGTGCCGAGACCATTTTCCAGTTGATAACGGTTTATCTCGAAAATGGCGACGAAGCGCACGCCAAGAGCATATTTTACGACGCGAAAGACATGTTGGAGATCATGCCCGAAACCTTCCAGCAGATGCAGGAGGTTCTCGCGAGCATGGAAGAACAGCCCATGATGCTTTCGACACCGGAGGACGCCCCGACCGCTCCTCCTTCCCCGAAGGTCGATCACCATACCGAGGCCCCGCTTCTTCTCGATCCCGAAGAAGAAGATGCTCCTTCATCACCGCCGGCACCTTCGGCGGCCGACAAGGAATTCGCCGATATGGCACGCGACCTGCTGACCGAACTGAACGAGATACGCGAACCGGACCAGAAACGACTGGATGAATTGGAATTCTTCATCAGCATAGAGGACTATCAAAGCGCGACGATACTTCTACAGGAACTGGTGTCCAGTTACCCGGAGTCGAAACTGCTTGTCGGTTTTCGCGACATCATCCCCCTGAAAAAAGAAGAGAACATCGCCGACACACTTGACGAGGTCAAGGAATCGCTATCGAAGACCATGCGGGGCGCCGACCAATCGGCCGAGGATTTTTACAACATGGGGATCGTCCATCTCTCGATGGGCATGATAGCTGAGGCCATCGGCTATTTCGAACAGGCGGCGCAGATGAACAGTGCCGACCCGAAGTACCTGATCGCCATATCCGATGCGTGGTTCCAGAGCGGCAAGAACGCGCAGAGTCTCAAATATGCTCAAAAGGCGCTCGAAAAGGCGACCGATAACGATTCAAAAGCGGAAATTCTTGAAAAGATCGCGAATCTTTACTACAGTGCGGGAGACACCAGTCGCCAGCAACAGGCGCTGGAAGAGGTAAAAAGACTGAAACGGAGATGAGCGTGAAAGGGTCTTTGGGTCTTCTTTCCCTGATCCCGATTTGCTTTCCCGTCATGTTGTATGCCGGGAAACTGACGGTCACCGTCACCTACGCGCCTTCCGCGGTCTCCCGCGAAGAGACCATGCCGGAGACCCCGATCAAGGACAACTACCATCAGGTACCGGTGCTCTCCCCCGAAAAAATATGGGAACCGGAAGGGTATTATGCCGTGCTGGAGGGCACCGATAAGGGCGCCCCGGTCGACGAAACGGCTTACCTCCGCGGTCTTTCGGTAAATCGCAGCTATTTTCTTCTTAAGGTCGACGGGAAACTCCTTCTGCAGAACGGAGAATCGTTCACGCGGGAATTCACCGTGATCGACGACACCGGCACCGTGACCAAAGAATTCATCGTCAAACCGAACACCACTGCGCCCTACACCTTCATGCGCACCGGCACCTACACCTTCATCGACAATCGTAATCCGACCTGCAAGATCTACGTCAAGGTGCTCGCAGCCTGCGTGATATTCCCGGTGCGCGGACCTTCTTTGCGAATAGACCTGCCGGTGCTGGACCCCGGCACCTACTCCTTCAAGATCTACTATGCTTTCCGACATATGTTCCAAGAAGATTTCTCTATGGTCGGGGACTCGGTGCAGGATGTCTCCTACCGGATAACCGATCGCGAGGTCTTCCGTAGTGACTCGACGACCTTTACTGGAAGCCGCATCCTCTCCCGCTCTCCCGTTTCTGATCGTCCGGGACCGGCTAACGCCCCGAATGCGGGCACATCGCAACAGCAACCATAATCACGGAGGGGCTGTTATGTTGGGAAATGTCTGGCTCAAGATCAAGGTGTTCTTCTTCATCTCCAGCGTTCTCGCCTTCCTTTCCTTCCTGTTCTTCAACCTTTTCGACCATCTGGTCACCAGGATAAACTTCCAACAGGGAGCCGATAACACCTTCCGGTACCTCGAGCAGCGCATAAAGAACCACCAGTACGAACTCATCACCCGCTCCTTCGAGATATCTTCGAAACTCAAGGTCACCGCTGATAAAAAGACTAAACAGGTGGTCTTCGACACGCAAGGGATCGACCCCAACCTCCTTTTTGCGTTTCTTGACGGTAACGGTTCTCTCGTGACCGGCAGTTTTCGTATCTTCAATTCCATGGTGGGAGTGCCGGCCGTCGACCGCGCCATCCGCGACGGGATCGCTTCCGACGGCATGCTGAAAACCGAGACCGAAAGATACCTCATCGGCGTAGCCCCCTTCAATGTCGATCTGGGACTTGATAGACCGAAACGGATGATAGCGGTGACCCTTGTCCCCATCCGCGAAGCGTTGAGCGGCGTATCGGTGACCTTCCCGGCGCAGGTCTACACGGACAACACCCTACTATACGAATTCAACAAGGAGTCCCTTCTGAAGATCAATTCGGGTGAAAAGCAGGCGGAGATACAGAAGGCAGTAGAGGATATTCTTGCGGGAAATGCTCCCCGCACTATCGACCGGTGGCTTCACATCTCTTCTTTTTCTCTGCCTTCCGATATCCGCTCGGCCGGCGGCAGAACGACCTTTGTGGGATTCATGAGCGCGCTGCCCGGCTACGAAGTCTATAACAAAAGCGTCACCTACATAGGCCTGTATGCGCTCGCGGCCATCATCATCACTCTCATTTTCACTATCCTTATCACCTATGATGTCGACCGCGGATTCAAGAAACTCGCCGCCGATATCTCCCGGCTCAGGATCGGAGAGAAACTGGTACTGCACAAGTATAGCCATGGCGCAGGGATCGTTGTCTCATCGCTGAACCACCTTATCGGCAACTACCAGAAACATACCGAATCGGTGGGGCATGGATCTTCTCTCTCCGCCTTGGTCCCCGAAATAAAGGATGAAGAGGTGGAGATACCCGAACCCTCTTTCGACAAGAAACGGGAATCGGCCCCCGTCACGGACACATCAAAGACCGTGCGCACCGGCGGCACCGATCCGAGGATCGCGCAACCGGTCGACAACGCTGACCCCTATGCCGCTCTTTGGGAGACTTATCGTGGCATCAAGGAGAAAAACGGGGAAAAAGCAACGGACCAGGAAAGAATCTCTTTTCTCGCGAAATTGAAAACTAACCGGGTTTCCATCATGAGTAAATACAACTGTCGGGATGTTTCCTTCGTCATTGAGGAGAAAGAGGGGAAACCGGTCATTAAAGCGAAACCGGTCAAATAAACAGTTCATGAATTTCATCTGCAACAATTGCGGTTTTTCCGCCGAGATACCCCAAAAGATAGAGACCTGCCCCCTCTGCGGAAGCTCCAACACCGAATGCTCTACCTCCATTGTCGAGTCGGCCCCGCAAAAAACTTCGATATCCATCGAAGAAACCCCGCGGGAGCATGCTCGGTCAAACACCGATCGGCCCTTGAGCACCACTGGTGCGCAAAAGATCGCGTCGACCGAAGAGAATAGTCGCGCTCAAGTGATCAACCTCTCTGAAGAGTTCTTCAGCAAGAAGCCGTACCAGGAAGAACACGAGATAGCCGAGCTCCTCAAGGAACTCGGTGCGGAGG
>Ga0116144_10004083_pt1 | contig 14062 bp, 11 predicted proteins | sample AD_UKC035_MetaG_FD_89746 | JGI IMG/M metagenome (GOLD analysis project Ga0116144, IMG submission 89746) | Active sludge microbial communities of municipal wastewater-treating anaerobic digesters from USA - AD_UKC035_MetaG | ecosystem: Engineered > Bioreactor > Anaerobic > Digestate | place: USA... | reverse complement strand
GTAATGAAGACCGAAAAAGAAAAAATGCTGGCCGGAGAACTCTATAACCCGCTAGACCCACAACTTTCGTCCGAGCGCAGCCGGGCCCGACTTCTGTTTAAGGCACTTAACGATACCCGGGACGACCAGCAGAGTGAGCGTGCTCGTCTCATCAAGGAATTGATCCCGTTGGCCGGCCGGGATGTCTGGATAGAGCCACCCTTCTACTGCGATTACGGGAGCAATATCACCCTTGGTAACAAGGTCTTTTTCAACTTCAACTGTGTGGTCCTTGATGTGGCGCCGGTACGAATCGGCTCGGGTGTGTTTTTCGGGCCTTCTGTTCAGATCTACGCTGCAACGCACACGATGAACTCAGCGGGCCGAAAGGCAGGGCTTGAACTCGGCAAACCGGTCGAGATCGGCGATGATGTGTGGATAGGCGGCGGTGTGATTATCTGCCCGGGAGTATGGATTGGTGACCGTACAGTCATTGGAGCAGGCAGTGTGGTGACAAGGAGCATCCCCGAGGGAGTATTTGCGGCAGGCAACCCTTGTCGCCTTATCCGTACAATCGAGGAGATGGTTTGAATGGTATGATGGCAGGCACATGATGGATATTGGAATTATCGGTGCAGGAGGTGTCGGAACATACTCCGGGGGAACGATCTGACGACATGCTTCAGTGCAAGGCATAACCATCTTTTTGTAGCCAGGACACACCATTAAGCTTTGTAGCCTGGATTGAGCGGAGCGAAACCCAGCATCAAGAATGATGCGGACCCCACCTGCCTGCCATTCTCACCGCTGCACTATACACAATAAGATAGACTGTCGCACTGCCAAAGGCAGCTCCGGTACCGGCATAGATTCCGATCGTCGGATAGGTGACGTGTACTGTAAGCGCATAGGCAATGATAGCGCCGAGGCCTCGGGGTGCGTGCTTGAGAATCGTGTGAGCATGGTGTTTGCCATAGGTGGCATGGACGATAATGACGAGCGGCAGGATGGTTGAGGGAAAAGCGGACAGCACTCCCGCCCACTGTGGGCCGAGCGTTCGGGCCAACGAGATGATGAGCACGATGATCGCTGCCGCAATCAATGCCCGGACCAGAAGAACCCGGTGCGAGATCGCTATAGCCTGCTCGATGGTGCTATCCGGAATATGGTGCATCAGGAAGAGAAAGACCGGAATCGATGCGGCGGCACCTAGTGAAGCAGTGATCGGACCTACAGAAAGCAGCTGCATCAGCCAGGATACTGCCAGAAACACCAGCACTGAGGCGATTGCGGCAAGTGGCAGCGTCTTTCGCCTGAGAATGGAGGAAATCGTGACATAGCTGTAGAGGAAGCTCTGTACTGCGATCAGGCCGAGGGGCGTATAGACGGCGCCACGAGAAGCGAATGAGGGGCTGATTTCCAGGCCGTAAAAGAAAAGCGTTATCGCAGCACCGATGGGATATCCGGAAAGAATGCCGGCGGTCCGTGGACTCACGTGCTCGGCGATGAGACTGAGGGCCACGACCGCGCATACTGACGTGACTATCTTGGCAAAGAGGAGAGAATCGAGCATACGAATGATTCAAGGTTCAAAATTCAAGATTCAAAATTGAATCGAAACAGATCAGTGTTGAAATTCCTGATTCAACCGCACGTCATATGCTGTATAGCGTCTTCTTTCCAGCTGCTCTTCCCTGTTGATGTGAACGCCAAGTTGCATCTTTTGAATCTTGAATATTGAATCTTGAATTTGAATTCGCCGGAGACGTCATTCCTCCTCCCCCGATGCATCCATGCCGTGTTTATCCAGGCGATAACGCAGGGAGCGAAACGAGATATTGAGCAGCTCGGCGGCTTTTTTCTTGACCCCTTTGCTTCGGTCCAGGGCTTTGATCAGCAGGTTCTTCTCAATTCGGTTCATCACTGCATCGAGATCGATTCCTTCCGAAGGGACGTCCATATCGGAAGGCTGGGCAAAATCTGAAGGAAGTTCTTTCTGGCTTTGCTTGTAGGCAGCCAGAGTCAGGCTTTCGGGCAGAATGATATTGGATGATTCGAGTGCCACGCTGCGCTCAATGAGGTTTTCAAGCTCCCGCACATTTCCCGGGAAATGATAGTTTTTGAGTGCATCCATCGCGTACGTTGAAATCTGCTTGATCTCTTTGTCCATCTCCCGGGAGTACTTTTCCAGAAAGTACTGAGCGAGCAGACCGATATCCTCCTTGCGCTCCCGCAGCGGCGGAATGCGCAGCTGGATGACGTTCAGGCGATAATATAGATCTTCCCGGAACCGACCCTCGATCACTTTTTTTTCAAGGTCTTGGTTGGTCGCGGAGATAATACGCACATCGACATTGACCTCCTGCGTATCACCGACTGGAGTAAATGCTTTCTCCTGAACAACTCGCAGGAGCTTCACCTGCAGCGCTAAAGGGAGATCTCCGATCTCATCGAGAAAAATGGTTCCTTCGGATGCCGCTTCAAAGAGTCCTTTCTTAGTGGTGTGGGCACCGGTAAAGGATCCTTTCCGATGGCCGAAGAGCTCGCTTTCCAGAAGATTTTCCGGGATCCCCCCGCAGTTGATCGGGATGAAAGGCTTATCCTTGCGGTTGCTGTGGCGGTGGATGGCCCGGGCAACCAGCTCTTTCCCGGTTCCGCTTTCTCCGATAATGAGAACATTGCTTCTGGTTGCGGCAGATCGGGGAATGATGGCAAACAGTTTTTTCATTTCCGTACCGATGCCGATGATGTTGTCGAAGCTGTTCGATTCTTGGCCTTGCTGCTGATGCACTGACTGTTGTTCCAGCTCCCGTTTTCGCAGCGCGGTTTTCAGAAGCGCTTTCAACTCGCCGACATTGAAGGGTTTGGAAATGTAGTCGAATGCGCCTTCACGCATGGCTTGTACTGCTGATTCCAGCGAGCCGTATGCCGTGATCATGATTACGACGGTTTCCGGACTTGTGGACTTCACCTCGCGCAGAACCGAGTAACCGTCGCCATGAGGCATCTTGATATCCACCAGAATGACGTCGAAGACTTCATTGCGACAGATCTCTACTGCTTCGTCACCGCTCGAAGCAAGGGTGACGTCGTAGCCTTCTTTCTTCAGGGTAATCAGGAGGAACTCGCGAATTCCCTTCTCATCATCAACAATAAGTATTCGGTGCATTGGCTTGAAGGACCTTTCTGGTTGGCCGAATGAAGACCTGATTCGCATGGTATTCCTGCAGCTTCTTGATCGTATCGGCAAAGAGTGGCCGCTGCCGTTCCTGCTGGATTTCCAGGATAGCTTCTTCCATATCGGAGAAGTAGGGAACAAACCGGGGAATTGCTGCACGACGAATGATGAAGCTGTCACTGAGACTGTTTTCGTCCTTGCGATTCGGAACATTCAGAATGAAGGCGACGGTATTACGGCTAAGATGCTCCATGATGCTCGCACCCTTCGCACTGGAAATCTTGGGAACGATCTCGTTTACCGCGATTCCGTAAGAGGTGAGGTACTCAGCCGTGCCTTTGGTGGCGAGAATACATGATTTGTACTGTGCCAGGAGCCGTACCAGAAAGAGCAGTCGCTTGGTGCGGTTTCTGCGGTCGACGCTGATGAACAGAGCAGGAGCTGACGATCGTTCAAGACGCTGACGCAGCGTCTCGTCATGATTGAGAAGGCCTTTGCGCCGCATTTGGGATTCGATTGCGTTAACGGCTGCGGCAGCAGCGGAGATAGTGGTGAAGCAGGGAATCTTGTTGACAATTGCCTGCTGCCGGATGATGTAGTTATCGCTGAATGGTCCTTTACCGAGAGGAGTATTGATGATGAGATCTACCTCGAGCCGGGCAATGCGTTCCATGACCGTGCTGGCAACGCTTTTTTCCCATACCTTGCCAATCACCTCGGCCACCGGGATTCCATGCCGGCGCAATGCCCGGGCAGTTCCTTCCGTGGCTACGATCTTGAATCCCAGTTCTTCGAGCTTTTTGGCAATAAATACGATGACTCGTTTATCCTTGTTCTTGACGCTGATGAAGACCGTGCCTCCGAATTTTCTACCCAAAGGCAGTTCCAGACCGGCGCCCATCTGACCGAGGCTGAAAGCGATACCAAAGTCGTGATCGATGCCCATGACTTCACCGGTGGACTTCATCTCCGGACCGAGAACCGAGTCAACGCCAGGAAACTTGTTGAACGGGAAGACCGGTTCCTTGACCGCTACATGGTCAACCTCAATCTCGGTAATGATGCCCAACTCTTCGAGTGAATGCCCGGCCATCACCAACGCTGCTACTTTAGCCCAAGGAATGCCGGTAGCTTTGCTCACAAAAGGCACGGTGCGCGAAGCCCGTGGATTTACCTCGAGCACGTGAACGACATCGTTTTTGATCGCGTACTGAACGTTCATCAACCCGCGAACCCTCAGCTCCTTGCCTAAGGCGCGGGTATTCTCTTTGATGGTTCGAAGGAGGTCGTCATTGAGGGTATAGGGCGGCAGTACGCAGGCACTGTCACCGGAATGAACGCCTGCCTCCTCAATATGCTCCATAATTCCGGCCACCACAACGCGGTCGCCGTCGGATACCGCGTCCACATCCACTTCAATCGCGTCTTCCAGAAACTTATCAATCAGGACCGGTCGCTCCGGGGAAACGCGTACCGCCTCTTCCATGTATGCCCGTAAGGCTTCCTCGTCGTAGACGATTTCCATGGAGCGGCCGCCGAGCACATAGGAAGGCCGCACGACCGCTGGGTACACGATTTCTTCGGCAATTATTTTTGCTTCTTCATAGGAGCGGGCACATCCGCTCTTTGGCTGAACCAGGCCGAGCTTCATGATAATCTCACTAAAACGTTCACGGTCCTCAGCCAGGTCGATGTCATCGGGATCGGTTCCGAGAATCGGGACTTTCTGTTCTTTCAGAGGAAGAGCGAGATTGAGCGGCGTTTGCCCTCCGAACTGAACGATAACACCGAGAGGCTTTTCCCGGTCCACAATATTAAGAATGTCTTCACGCGTGAGCGGCTCGAAATAGAGACGGTCAGAAATATCGTAATCGGTTGAGACCGTCTCCGGATTGCAGTTGACCATAATTACCTCATACCCCTGCTCCTTAAGAGCCAGCGCGGCGTGAACGCAGCAGTAATCAAATTCTATCCCCTGGCCGATGCGGTTCGGACCGCCCCCGAGGATCATGATCTTAGGCCGGTCGGAAGGCTTGGTTTCATCCTCCTCGTCATAGGTCGAGTAATAGTAAGGAGTATATGCTTCGAATTCCGCAGCGCAGGTATCCACCAGTTTGAAGACAGCTTCAATGCCGATAGACTTGCGAAAATTGCGAAACGTCATTTCATCAGTATGCAGAAGTTCGGCAAGCCGTGGATCGCTGAAGCCAGCCTGCTTGGCTTTGCGCACCAGAACCGGCGTGATGCTGGAGAGGCTGTGCCGCCTGAGCTGCTGCTCCAGATCAACAATCTCTTTTATAGTATACAGGAACCAGGGGTCGATATACGTAAGCGCATGAATTTCTTCCACGGTCATATCGCGCTTCAAGGCCTTGTAAATGTAAAAAATGCGTTCCCAATTGGGCACCTTGAGCTTGGAGCGGATTTTTTTGAGTGAATTGCGGTGACGGCTTCGTCCCTTTTTTCCGTTCGGCGACGGCTTTTCTTTCTTGTCCAGCCCGTAGTACCCGATTTCCAGAGATCGAACCGCTTTCTGAAGCGATTCTTTGAATGTGCGGCCGATGGCCATTACTTCGCCCACTGATTTCATCTGAGTATTGAGCGTTTGATCAGCTTCCGGGAACTTGTCGAATGCCCAGCGGGGAATTTTCGTTACTACATAGTCGATCACTGGCTCAAACGAAGCGCGGGTATAACGGGTAATATCGTTGGAGATTTCATCAAGCGTCAACCCGACCGCCAGTTTTGCAGCAATCTTGGCAATGGGAAAGCCGGTAGCTTTCGAGGCCAAGGCCGAACTGCGGGAAACCCGGGGATTCATCTCGATGACCAGCATTTCTCCGGTCTCGGGATGAATGGCGAACTGAATATTGGAGCCGCCGGTTTCGATGCCGATTTCCCTGATGATGGCAATCGCGGCGTCGCGCAGGCGCTGATATTCTTTATCGGTCAAGGTCTGGGCCGGAGCGACGGTGATACTGTCGCCGGTATGAATTCCCATCGGATCGAAATTCTCGATGGAGCAGATGATCACCACATTATCGTTCAGGTCGCGCATGACTTCGAGTTCGTACTCTTTCCAGCCGATTACCGATTTTTCGATCAGCACCTGATTGAATTGGGTGTCCTTGAAAAAAGGTTTCAGAATGGTGCGCAGCTCGGCCTGAGAGAAAGCTATTCCGCCGCCGGTTCCTCCCAGGTTGTAAGCCGGTCGAATAATGACCGGATAGGAAAGACGTTCCGCTGCTTCAATCGCTTCCGAGAGCGTGTACGCGTATTCTCCTGAAGGCATCGAAAGGCCGACTCGGTCCATCGATTGCTTGAACAGTTCCCGGTCCTCGGCTTTCATGATTGCATCGAGCTTGGCGCCAATGAGTTCGACCCGATATTCGTCCAGGATGCCGCTCTTAGCCAGAGAAATGGTGGTGTTCAAACCCGTCTGCCCACCGATCGTGGGGAGCAGCGCCAGATAGTTGGGCTTTTTGTCCGGATTTTCTTGGGCGATAATATCGGCTACCACACTGGCATTGACGGGTTCCACATAGGTACTGTCAGCCATCTCCGGGTCGGTCATGATTGTGGCCGGATTGCTGTTTACCAGGATGACATGGTACCCTTCCTCTTTCAAAGCCTTGCAGGCCTGGGTTCCGGAATAATCAAACTCGCAGGCCTGACCAATGATGATTGGTCCGGAGCCGATCAGCAGAATTTTTTGAATATCTGTTCGCTTAGGCATGGTAGTGAATCATCATTTCCCGAAAATGGTTGAACAAATAGGATGCATCGTGCGGTCCTGGCGATGCTTCCGGATGGTACTGTACTGAGAACAGGGGAATCTGGCGATGCTGCAGCCCTTCCACGGTGTCGTCGTTGAGGTTGATGTGTGTGATCTCGATCTCGGCCGGGTCGAGGCTTTTATAGTCGACACAAAATCCGTGATTTTGTGAGGTGATGGCGACGCAGCCAGAAGCCAGATCCTTAACCGGTTGATTGCTGCCCCGGTGGCCGAATTTGAGCTTGTACGTTCTGCCGCCCAGAGCGAGTGCGAGAAGCTGGTGGCCCAGGCAAATGCCGAAGATGGGTGCTTTTCCGATCAGGGCGCGCACTGTCTCCACGGCGTACGGCACCCCTTGCGGATCTCCCGGCCCATTGGAGAGGCAGATTCCCTGAGGTTTGAGGCTCAGCGCTACTTCAGCCGGCATTGAAGCGGGTACGACCGTCACGAGAAACCCCTGTTCCACCAGGCGGCGCAGAATGTTGCGCTTGACGCCGAAATCATAGACGACTACATGCAGGCGCTCTGAAGCATCATCAGCGTGAACGGTATAGCCTTGTTCCAGATGCCAAATGTCCTGATTCCAGGGGTATGACTCTGCACAGGTTACTTCCCTGACCAGATCGCGCCCGACGATGGGCGGCGCACCCTCCAGTTTCTGCTGCAGGCTGGGAATGTCAAAGTCGACCGTGGAAATAATTCCCAGCTGCGCGCCTGCATCGCGAATATGCTTCGTCAGGGCACGGGTATCAATCGACTGTATTCCCACGACTCCGTGTTCTTTCAAATACTGATCAAGACTTTTTCGTCGACGCCAGTTTGAGGGATGATTGCAGCATTCGCGCACGACGAAACCTTCTGCCTGAGGGCGGAGAGATTCAACATCTTCTTCATTGATCCCATAGTTGCCGATGTGGGGATAGGTCATGGTGACGATCTGCCCTTTATATGACGGATCGGTAAGCACTTCCTGATAGCCGGTCAGGCTGGTATTGAAAACGACCTCTCCACACGTTTCTCCCTGGCTGCCGAAAGACTCGCCGTGGAATACACGGCCGTCCTGCAGCAACAGAACTGCCTGGTTATGTAGCACGTTCGTGATCCTCCCATACGATAGTACCATCCACAATAGTCATCACTGGCCCGCCAACAAGCTTTCGACCTCCGAAGGGTGTATTGCAGCTGAGTGAACGAAAGCGGGCAGGGTTAACAATACTTTCTCGCTCAAGATCAAGAATAGTTATATCAGCGGCTGCGCCCTGCTGCAGGGTACCGCCGGCAACGCCGAGCAGGCGCGCCGGATTAGTGCTGAGGAGGGTGACGGCTCGATTGATAGACATGCCGGCTTCGTGTACTAACCCACTCAGGGTAAGCGCAACCGCAGTCTCCAGTCCGGCGATGCCGTTCGCTGCACGACCATATTCCAGATCCTTATCTCCTGTGCCGTGAGGGGCATGGTCGGTAGCAATGCAGTCGATGGTGCCGTCCAGAAGCGCCTGGCGCACTGCTTCCCGGTCAGCACTGGACCGCAGCGGCGGATTCACCTTGGTGTTGGTATCGAAAGAAGTGACCGCCTCATCAGTCAGAGTAAAATGATGCGGTGTCGCCTCAGCGCTGACATGAACTCCGCGCATTTTGGCACGGCGAATGATGTCCACTGCTCCAGCAGTCGAAACATGGGCCACATGGAGTCGGGACCCGGTCATTTCGGCGAGAATGACATCCCGGGCTACCATGACGTCTTCAGCAGCCGAAGGGATTCCCGGCAATCCTAGCCGGGTGGAGACAAGGCCCTCATGCATGACGCCTTCGGCAGAAAGGGTTTTGTCTTCGCAATGGGAAATGACGAGTAGATCGAAATGCTTCACGTATTCCAGAGCGCGGCGCATCAGATCGCTGTTCATTACCGGCTCGCCGTCATCGGAAAGTGCAACGACACCTGCTGCTTTGAGGCTGCCGATATCACTCAACGATTCACCCTGTAGGCCTCGAGTAATAGCGCCGATCGGATATACTCGCACGCAGCCTTCCTGTTGAGCTCTGCACCTGATGTAGGTGGTCACCACCTTGTTATCGTTAACCGGATTTGTATTGGGCATGCAGGCAACCGCAGTGAAGCCGCCGGCAGCGGCAGCACGACACCCGCTCGCAATGGTTTCCTTCGTCTCGTATCCGGGTTCACGAAGATGCGTATGCATGTCGATGAAGCCTGGAGCCACGATAGTACCCGACGCATCGACGACCTGAAGATCGCTGCTTTTCCCACCGGCTACACCGGTGATCGTGCCAGGATCGATGCGGGGCGCCAGTTGAACGATGGTTCCCTGATGAATAAGAATGTCCGCATAATCATCTCGGTTCTGACCGGGATCAACAATCCGGCCATGTTTAATGAGCAGCATCAGGCACTCCTTTCCCGGCAAGAAGATAGAAAAGAGCCATGCGCACGGCAAGACCGTTGGATACCTGCGTGAGGATAAAGGACTGGGGACCGTCGGCAACCGGAGTGCTCATTTCCACCCCTCGATTGAGAGGACCGGGGTGCATAATCATGACTGTCTTTCCTGCATGCGTGATTCGCGCTTCATTGATTCCAAAGAAACGGGCGTATTCCTGAAGCGAAGGCAAAAGATGCTTGTTTTGCCGTTCGAGTTGAATTCTCAGACACATGACCACATCAGCATCGGCAATGGCATCTTCGACATTGAGGAAAACAGAAACCCCCAGTTTTTCGATGTGACTGGGCACCATTGTGGCCGGTCCGGCTACGCGAACGTCTGCCCCGAGTTTGGTAAGACCCCAGATGTTGGATCGGGCAACTCGGCTATGGGTAATGTCACCAATAATGGCAACGCGAAGCCCGGCTATGGCCCCCCGATTTTCTCTGATAGTCAAAAGATCCAGCAAGGCTTGGGTAGGATGCTCGTGACCGCCGTCGCCAGCATTAATGATCGAGGCGGAGACGTGAGGTGCGAGGAGGCTGCCAACGCCGGCAGCGGAATGCCGTACGACGATGAAATCAGGAGCGAGAGCCTGCAAAGTGAGAACTGTGTCTTTTATAGTTTCTCCTTTCACTATGCTGCTGGAGGCAGTTGTAAAATTGAGGACCTCGGCTCCCAGTGTTTTGCCAGCCAGTTCAAAAGACATCCGGGTGCGAGTGCTCGGCTCATAGAAAAGGTTAATGACGGTCTTGCCTCGTAATGGTGCTTCCCGGGCAAAGGCACAGGGGGACAGCCGCTTGATTTCCTGAGCAGTATCGAGGATAAGACTGATGTCTTGAGATGCGAGGTGCTCAAGCCCCAGGATATGGTGCGTATTCAAGGTCATTCCGAATTCCTTATAATGACTTCATCACGTCCGTCGTCTTCCAGCAGGCGCACATCGATAACCTCTCGTCGGGGGGTCGGAACATTCTTTCCCACATAATCGGGGCGGATGGGAAATTCCCGATGTCCACGATCCAGCAGCACCGCCAGCTGCACGGCCTGCGGCCGTCCCAGAGTAATCAGGCCATCCATGGCAGCCCGGATGGTTCGACCGGTGCAGAGAACGTCATCTACAAGGACGACTCTTTTACCTTGTACGGAAAAAGAGAGCAGGGAGGGTTCTCCGTGATCTATGCGGGTGGAAGCCGGGCAATCGTCCCGATACCGGGAAATATCCAGCTCTTCAACCGGCACCACGGTTCCCTGAATTTCCCTGATCTTGCGGGCAATACGTCGAGCCAGGGTAATGCCGCGTCTCCGAATACCGATGATCACCAGGTTGCCGAGGCACTGATTTTTTTCAACAATTTCGTGCGCCAATCGGCTCAGGACTCGATCGATTTCAGGTGCGGAAAGAATAACACGCATATCCGTACCACCTATTTCAGTCAAAAAAAAACCTCCTTACCTATCAGCAAGAAGGTTTTCGACTATTTCTATTACGGTATTTTCCAACTCTGGTGTCCCTTCTTAATCTCTCAGGATTAAATTAAAGGGGTTAGGGGAATTGTGCACGTATGGTGCTTTTTCGAACTTTAAAAAATTTTACTTCAGCAGCATTGTGGAGTCAAGACATATTTGCGAAGAGCACGGAGCAGCGGAGCAAAGAGCAATTGAGCACGGAGCTAAGAGCGTAGAGCAAAGAGTCGCGCGGGATTACGGGTTGCATGATGCAGATTCTTCAATAAACCAGAACTCCTAACCCGCAACCTGCAACTCGCAATCCCGCTCAGAGCGGGACTTTTTGCTCCGCTGCTCTATGCTCGACTGTTCTTTGCTTCATACTCTCTGTTCTTTGCTCCAGGAGGTCACCGTATAATGTCTCCCATGCGTGACCACCGGTTATAATTGACGGCATCGTAGAGTCTTACCGGGAGGTTCCAGAGAGCCCGCTCATGAGGTGAGCCATTGGACCAGTAAATCATAAAAGCCTTCCCCCTCACTGATTCAAGCGGAACAAACCCCCAATAGCGACTGTCTTTGCTGTTGTCGCGGTTGTCGCCGAGCACAAAAAGATGATTCTGCGGAACCTTAAGAGGTCCGCAGTAGGGACATCCTCCGGCAAAGGCGAGACTGTAGTTGCTATAATAAGCATGGGGGTCCTCATATTCCTGCCCGTTAATGAGCACCTTTTTATTCCTTATTTCAATTGTGTCGCCACCGACTCCGATTACCCGCTTGATAAAATCCTTCGAAGGGTCTTCAGGATAAATAAACACGATTACATCACCCCGCTTGGGGTCTTCAAACGGAAAAATCTTTTTACTGTAAAAGGGAACTTTGAGGCCATAGATGAACTTGTTGACCAGGATATGATCCCCAACCAGCAGAGTCGGGATCATGGAACCTGACGGTATCTTAAAGGCCTGAACTACGAATGCGCGAATAAACAAAGCCAATATGATGGCTAAGACAATAGCCTCGGTGTACTCCCGAAATTTTGATTTACCTTGTTTCATGCCTGATCTCATTCTAGTGAATGCGCGTATCCTTTCACGTAACTGGTGTTTCTGACAGTGCAAAGTTTGACGACATCGTAAAAAGCCCCGCCTTCGGCGAGGGATAAAGAACTGAATCCCGCTCCGAGCAGGACTTCGGCGGGATTACTTCGTCGTCTCCAAGACGACTTTTTACGAGTCCATCAAGTTTGGAGAGACAAAAGGGAAGTAAAAATAAATTCTATATATTAAACAGACATTGCAGAAAAGTCAAAGTAAAACATAAATTCTTGTGGGAGCGAAGGGCAGTTGATCCTGGAGCAGCGGAGTCCCGCCTTTGGCGGGATTGAGATCAGTATCCACCCGGAAGAATCCAGGGGCGGAAATGGCAGACTAGCGCCCTGTTATTTAGCGACTTAATCCTAGTAAGGGTTGAATTCCCCTGTTCCTGACGTGACATTTTAAGATTGACAAGCGGAAGTATTTTCTTTATCTTGATGCTACAGATGACAATACATAAGGCGGGCATAGCTCAGCTGGTAGAGTGCAAGCTTCCCAAGCTTGATGTCGCGGGTTCGAATCCCGTTGCCCGCTCTTTTGCTTGCCTCAGTTTGCCCAACCTCGCACTTTCAAATAAATATTTAGTTGATTTTGTGGATTTTTGCGCTATAATTACAGATTGAGTGCCAACGAAGTGGGCAAAATGCCCACTTTTTTATTGGGTTGAGAAGCCCTCGATTAGCTTCTTTGTTTCTTTTGTTTATTGCCGAGATGAGTAGTGTTGAGAACGATATTGTGACCCGTGTGCGCTCTTTCGCACTCCCTGTACTCGAAGCATATGGTCTGGAGCTCGTTGATATTTTCTATGGCCGCGAACCTGGGGGGTGGGTTGTTCGGATCTCAATGGACAAGGAAGGAGGGGTGACTCTAGCGGATTGTTCGAAGGTAAGCCAAGAATTGGGCTATATTCTTGAGGTCAAGGATGTCATCAGCCATCCTTTTAACCTGGAGGTCTCTTCCCCGGGACTTGATCGCCCCTTAAGAACTGAGCAGGATTTCGAACGATTCACCGGCAAGCGAGCGAAGATCAAGACCAGCCGTGCTATCGATGAACGGCACAATTTCAAAGGCATCCTTCGTGGTATTCAGGATGGCCATGTTCTCCTTGAAATTGACCACAAAAGCTGGAAAATTCCGCTTGATGCAATATCCAAGGCTAACTTGATATATGAATTTTCCGAATGATGACCGGTGGCTGAGCTGGTCGGAAGTCAGGCGGCACAGTGTCGAGAATACCTGGTTCAGGCACATAGAGTGGTTTCTCGAAGAGAGATCGACACCGCATGAGACTTTTGCGAAGCCGTTACTGATGGTTCGGTCACAGGGCGTCATAACCACCAGACAAAAAGGCAGAACAGCGTGAAGAAGGTTGAACAATTTTCATTAGATCGGGTTTTATCCGAAATTCGCCGAGAAAAGGGCATTGAAAAAAATGTCATTATCGAGGCATTGAAAGCAGCGCTGCTTTCGGCGGCGAAGAAAAAGTATGGTCCACGAATGGTGCTCGAGGCACAGTTCAACCAGGAGCGGGCGGAGATAGAACTTTTCAGTTTTCGAACTGTAGTGGATAATCCACGAAGCGGCTATAACGAAATCTCTCTGGAAGAGGCTCAGCTGCTTGATCCAGAGGTAGAAATCGGTGACAGCTTAGGCGTCAAGATAGAGACTAAGGAATTCGGCCGCATTGCCGCGCAGACTGCAAAGCAGGTTATCATGCAGAAGATCCGGGATGCGGAAGGGGAAAACATCTTTCAGGATTTCAAGGATCGCCGTGGTGAGATTATCGCCGGCACTGTACATCGATTCAACAAGGGAGACATTGTTGTCAACCTGGGCCGCACTGAGGCAATCCTTCCCGCATCAGAGCAGATACCAGGTGAGAATTTTCGTCAGGGTGATCGGCTGAAGGGCTTTATCCTGGATATTCGCCGTTCTTCGAAAGAGCCCCAGATCCTCATTTCCCGCACGAGTCCGCAGTTCCTGGCAAAGCTTTTTGAAATGGAAGTCCCGGAGATAGCTGAGGGCGTAGTAAAGATCAAGAGCGTTGCCCGGGATCCCGGCGTTCGTTCGAAGCTCGCGGTTATGTCTGAAGACGCGGATATTGATCCGGTCGGTGCCTGTGTCGGTGCCAAGGGGTCTCGTGTGC
>Ga0116144_10004076_pt1 | contig 14073 bp, 10 predicted proteins | sample AD_UKC035_MetaG_FD_89746 | JGI IMG/M metagenome (GOLD analysis project Ga0116144, IMG submission 89746) | Active sludge microbial communities of municipal wastewater-treating anaerobic digesters from USA - AD_UKC035_MetaG | ecosystem: Engineered > Bioreactor > Anaerobic > Digestate | place: USA... | reverse complement strand
TTAATCAAACCGGGACTAAGCCTATTGGAAGTATCACAGGCCATAGGCGTAAAGCTTGCTCACCCCATACTGGGAGCAATGGTCAACAACGAGCTTAGGGAGTAGGATTACTGTATTTACAGCCCCAAAACTATCCGCTTTATCGATATTACCCATCCTGCGGGGATGAGGATGTACCAGCGCAGCCTTTTCTTCCTGCTGAGTAAGGCCGTCAGGGATGTTGTACCGGGGGGTAAGCTAAGGATTGAACACTCGGTGTCCAAGGGTTTTTATTGCGAAATTGAGGGCCTTAATGAGGCGTTGGAGTATCCCCTCATATTTTCCATTAGCGACAGAATGCACGAGATTGTTGACCAAAATCTACCCTTTAGCAGGGATAAGGTGCTCACCACCGATGTGGTGAAGCTGTTCAGAGATTTGGGCGACGATGAAAAGGCCAACCTGTTCGAAACCCGTTCAACCCTCTACACTTCGGTGTACTACCTCAACGATTCTGTGGATTATTTCTTTGGTAGTCTGGTGCCGTCCACGGGTTACCTCAAAGTTTTCGATTTGGTGAAGTACTACCAGGGAATGCTCCTGATGGTGCCAAAACGCAGCAATCCAAACGAGATGGAGGATATTGTGCTGCAGAATAAGATGTTCGACATCTTTCGCGAGTATCGCGAGTGGGTTGATATTATCGGCGTGAGCAGTGTGGCCACCATCAATAAGCAGGTGCAGCAGGGCGGGGCCGGCGAGCTGATAAAGATTTCGGAAGCCCTTCACGAGCGAAAGGTGATTCAGATAGCCGACCAGATATACTCCCGTAGGGACAAAGTACGCATCGTGCTGATATCGGGGCCTTCGTCATCGGGTAAAACAACTTTTGCCAAGCGAATTGCCGTGCAGCTTAAGGTTTCGGGGCTGAAACCCTACACCATTTCGCTTGACAACTACTTTGTGGACAGGGAGAAAACGCCCCGCGACGAGCATGGCGAGTACGATTTCGAAACCATCCATGCCCTGGATATTGAGTATTTCAACCAAGACCTTATCCGCTTGCTCAGAGGCGAGGAGGTGGAGTTACCCAAGTTCTCATTCGAAACGGGTAAGCGCTTTTTCGATGGCACCAAGCTGGCCATCGAGAGCAACGGTATAATCATCATTGAGGGTATTCATGCCCTGAACCCGGAACTGACCCACCTGATTGAAAGCGAGAGGAAGTTCAGAATCTACATCTCGGCGCTCACATCGCTCTCCATCGATGGCACCAACCGCATTCCCACCACCGACAACCGATTGATTCGCAGGATAATCCGCGATTATCGCTATCGCTCTTACAGCGCACTCGACACCATATCGCGGTGGGAAAGCGTCCGCAGGGGCGAGGACAGGTATATTTTCCCCTATCAGGAGGAGGCCGATGTGATGTTCAATACCTCGCTGCTCTATGAGTTTGGCATCCTTAAGCCATTTGCCGAACCCATTTTAGCACAGGTACCCATGAACGTACCCGAGTATGCCGAGGCAAGGCGCTTGCTGAAGTTCCTCAGCTACTTTGTGGGCATCCCATACGATGAGATTCCTCCCACATCAATCCTCAGGGAGTTTTTGGGAGGAAGTACGTTCTCCTACAAGTAGTACCATATTGCACGGGTTGAGAGCCTTATCGCTCAACCCTCAGCTTGGCATTCCAATACCTATCCCCGCTGTTGAGGGTTACTATGTAGAAGCCCCTGGGGAGATGGTGTGCCCATACCGCAATTTCCTGTTCCCCGCTCATCGCATATTCCCTTCTAAATACCTCTTGACCAATGGTATTGCTTATGGTAATTACTGCTCGTTCGGCAATGCAGTGGGGGAGCGATATTCTGAATTGGCCGCCATTGGGATTGGGGAAAATGGAAAGGGAAGAACCTTCCGTGATGGCTGGCGACGAGACGGGCGGTGTAACATAAATCACCACACTGTCGCGGCTTTCGTTGCATGGGTCGGAAACGGTGAGGAAGAAGGTGGTGGTTTCCAGTGGCGTAGCCACAGGATTTTGGCAATCTGTGCAGCTAAGATACTCCGATTCGTCCCACACGTACTGCGACAGGAAATCGCCACCGCTACCCTGCAGGGTAACTGACTCTCCCCTGACAATGGTAGTATCATTCCCCGCGTCGGCTTGGGTTATGGGGTAAACAATTACTTCGTGTGTAATCTCGTCCGATTTCGTTGTGTTGGAAGCCGTAAGGCTAACCGTGTAGGTTCCGGACTCGTTGTACTTGTGACTTGGGTTTTGCAACGAAGACGTGTTCCCATCGCCAAAATCCCAGTGGAAGTTGTAGGCATTTTGCGATTGCGATGTGAAAAAAATGTTGTCGCCATGGCATCCGATATCGGGAGTATGGGTAAATGCCGCCGTTACGTCGGCTGTGTCGGTAACAAACAGCAGCAGTGCAAGGGTATCGTACGTAACGGGTGTGCATTGCTCGTTCCGCACTGCCAGGGTCACCGAATATTCACCACCTTTGGTGTAGGCGTGCATGGGATTTTTTAGGCTTGAAGTGTTGCTGCTCCCGCTATCGGTATCGCCAAAATCCCATGCGTAGTGAGTGGCATTTGTGCTTGTATTGATAAACTGAATATCAACCATCCTGTCGGAGGGGTGGAGAACGGGGGCAACAGGGTAGTAAAAAAATCCTGAACTGGGGGGCAGACAGCGTAGCGAGTCGATGAAATCAACGGTATGGATAACATCGCCGGCCTCGGTGCGCAATCCGTGTACCTTAAGCACCGGTTGCCCAAAAAGTGGTGAAAACCACTGGATTAGTAGTTCGGTTCGGTGCAATGCCACCGTATCGCCCTGGTAGATTACCGAATCGGTTACCTCGATGGTGGTGAACATACGCAGGGTTTGCGGAAATGAGGTGTATGGCGTTGCCAGCGAACCCCGGCCGTCAACCATATTTACCCGCTTTTGTGTTCGCCTTGCGGATAAATCGTAGCCAAAGGGTTCAAGGTTGATATAGAAACCCGAGTTGCTGGAATCAGCGTTTTGGTATGCTATGGGAAATACGTAATTCACGTCGGGTTGGCTGAAGGGAATGGTTAAGGGCGCCGAATTGCCCCCCACCTGTGCTGTTATGCCAATCATGGTTGTCTCCACCTTGTTGTTGCTTTTCTTTTGAAACTCAGTGTAGTCGGAAATTTCAGCCTCGGCCAGGCTGAAGTCCTGTTCGCTCTTCAGAGCCATATTGCTCAATGTCGCCCATTGGGCCAGACAGCCAATGTAATTGCCCCCCGAGGCCACACAGGTAAACATGAAACTTTCGAAATATCCCGATTGGTTGGGCCCCACAAACCACTCCTCGTTTTGTTCGGCAATCTCCATTTCGGAATAGTTCCACACCATGTTCTCCCCGGTATAGTCAAAGGCTAAACCCATCAGGTCAACCACATTTACCCTGCTGTAAATGTAGCTGCTATCCACAGCAGCGTAGTGGGTGTGCTGGTACTGAATTTGCCCCAATCCTCTGATTGTCAGCAAGAAAATAAGCGCGATTATCAGTTGGTATCGTTTTGTCATGGCCGGAATGTTTTTAGTGAAAACATCATGCAATTTAGCCCTTTTAACGTAATTTTTTCAATGCCAAATATTAATGTTAAATTTTTTACGGCATTCACGGGAGGATACGTTGCTCTAAACCTTAACAATTTCGTGGTTTTAGGCTTATTAATAGAGAAAGTCATAAAAAAAGGGGTGAAGTGCTTGAAAATTTGTACAAACATATACATCACCCCTTTTTCTGGAATTACATACCAAGCTGCTCAAAATCCCTTTCCGCATCCTTATCGCCTCTGCCCGAAAGGTTGATAATGGCCAAACTGCCTTTCCTCTTTAAAATTTTGCAAGCAAGCGCAACCGCATGGCTCGACTCAATGGCAGGAATAATGCCTTCAAGCCTCGAGAGCAATTTGTAGCCTTCAATGGCCTCGGCATCGGTTACGGGGTAGTAGGAAGCCCTGCCCGTATCCTTCAAGTTGGCATGTTGCGGGCTAATCCCGGGGTAATCCAACCCGGCAGCAATGGAGTGCGATCCCACCGGATTTCCTTCCTCATCCACAAGGCAGTATGAGTAGGTTCCCTGAAAAACGGCAGGTTTACCCATGGACAGCGTGGCTGCGGTATTTTCGGGCGTTGCATTGCCACCGCCTTCGGCACCGTAAAGTGCCACCTCCGCATCGTCCAGAAAGCCGGAGAAAAGACCAATGGCGTTTGAACCACCCCCCACACATGCAAATGCGCACTGTGGCAATCGTCCCTCGGCGTTCAGAATCTGTGCCCGTGCCTCTTGCCCTATCACACTCTGGAAGTAGCCAACCATGCGGGGGTAGGGGTGGGGCCCCACCTGCGAACCCAATAGATAGTACGAGTTCGGGTGTTCGATGTAGTAACCCAACGCCGCATCAACGGCATCCTTCAGGGTTTTTGAGCCTAACTCGGTGGGTATCACCTCAGCACCCAGCAGCTTCATCCTCTTCACATTTAGTTCCTGTCGCTTAACGTCTATTGCCCCCATGAACACTTTGCAGGGAATACCCATAAGGGCTGCAGCCGTGGCTGTGGCCACACCGTGCTGTCCGGCCCCCGTTTCGGCAATTATCTCCCCGGCACCCATGTGCTTGGCTACCAGTATCTGTCCTATGGTATTGTTAATTTTATGCGCTCCTGTATGGTTCAAATCCTCACGTTTCAGGTAGATGATGGAGCCCACATGGTCGCTCAGCCTGCGGGCATAGTAAAGCGGTGAGGGTCGCCCCGCATAGGTCTTCAGATAGTGGATAAGTTCCCTTTGAAACTTGTCTGTTTTCACTATGCTGTCGAATGAATCGGCCAGCCTTTCCAGCGGCTTTGCCAAAACCGGAGGTACGTATGCACCGCCATAGCGTCCATAGATGCCATTATCGTGATTTAACATCGAGTTGAGAGGCATAACCTCTACTTGGGTATTAATGGAGTTGATTGTTTTCATTTTCTTCTTGTTTTTACTGATTTGGTATTGATACTATGTTTCTGGTTTTAATTCCGTATTGCCTAATGCGATACGGTAAGCACCCGCGTAGGGCGCAAGCTGAATTTTGGCGGGAAGCCCCGCCAGCACCATGCCCAAATCAGTATGAGAAAGAAAATCTGTGGCATATCTGTTATTGCAGTATATTGTTAAAGTCGGTTAATGTTAAAAAAAAGCCGCAGGGTAACTCCTGCGGCAAACTATCAATTACATGTATAGCAACTACGGCCTATGCCACAGGAATGAGACAAACCCGTACCACCACCATGCTATATTGCTATACATTACCATGAACTTTAATTTTTATAGCCATACAAATAAAAGCAAAATTTCATTCTATTGGCATAAAATCGCGAAGAAAAATTAAAAATCTTCAGTAATCAACTGTTTAAAATATTTATAATGATGGCAAAATACATATATTCACGACTTTATCCTCGATTAGTTTTGCTTATCCCCGCTAATTTCAAAACTACATCAGGCTTATTGCATGGTGTATGTAGAAATAGTTGGCCACATCGTAGTATGAAAAGTTGGCCATACTCAGCCGCCCATAGGGAAAGGTTTTGCTTTGTGCCGTTTGCTGTAGCTGTTGGTATGTGGCATTTAGGCTAAGATTGTAAAGCGACGAGAGTATGAGCAGCTCTTCATGGGGATTGCTGTCGATGATTGCGCTAAACCTGTTTTGTCCGATGGTCATAAAGCACGCCAAATACTCCATCTGCCATTGGTGCTGCTTGAGCCGTTTAAGCCGTTCGGTTCGCACGGATTTTACGTTGTCCGGTGTGCTGTACTGTACTATATGGCTGAAGTTCGACAGTGCTTCATTTTCCATCACTATCGTTTCCAACTGTTCCACAAACGAGGGTTTCATCTGAAAGCGCCCAATGGAGAAATCGGCGGCCAACGGCCCGTCATCCACATAGGTTAATTCCAGTACCGTTGTCTCGGCAAAATCTCTAAAACGGTTATACCTTATCAATTCGGGGAAAATAATGGCCATTGCCATACGCTTATCCACATCATACCTTTGGGTCAGGTGATTAAAGGCATCGGTTTGCGAGCGCAAAAAGGAGACAGCCTCATGGTACGAATCGCCAAAGAACTCCCGGGGCGATAGGGTACCATCGCCCCAGGAGGCCAATAGGAATGGGAAAAGGAGTACAGCAAAGACGCGGTACATGTTTGGCTAGTTCAAGTTTAAAAAGTCTCTCAGCTCCAATGCAGTTTCTACCTTTTTGCTTTCCATTTCAAATGTTACTTCCGGCAATTCGGTGTTCCTTAGGGTTTCCAAATCCCACTGTTCGTAGTTCTCAACCGGATAGTAGAGTACCTCGTTCCCGCTGTAAATCATTATGATGCGATGCTTTGACTCGGGATAGATTCTAAAAGAATTTTCAAGTGAAGATTCATGTAGAGTAAGATAGCCACTATTGTCCCCAAATATAATAATAACTCTATTTTCAATCTTTTCACCATCTTTATTTGTGAATGTGGGTATAACCCTTTGCCAGTTATCCATTTTCATTAGCGCATCAAAATTATAAATTCCTAATCTATTGATAGAAAATGTCCTGTAGGTTTCTGCCATAACATTTATACGGGCCTGCTCCTCTTTTACCTGCTCCATGGCCTCGTCGTATTGCGCTTGCCATTGTTCGGGTTTTAGTTTTAGCAGATTTTTTAAGGGCAACACAGCCTCCATTCGTTTTGTAAACACCTTGCCGTCATGCTTTAGCGTTAGTTCATACAGGTTGTAACCCAAAGGCTTAAATTTGCAGTTCTTATCAACCCACTTATCATTCTCTTTTTCCCATTTAGGTACAATTTTTTCTGCCCACTTGGGGAAAGGCTTGTTATCCAAATGTTTCCAAAGGAGTTCGGCAGGTTTATAATAACCATTAAGAAACTTAATATCACCTGATAAATTTATGTTATAAATTCTTGCATTATACGCTTCTAATTTTTGTCTAATAGCTTTGCTTTCCTTATTATCGTTTATGGCTCGCCAGTTATTATTAAAATAGATATCTAAAAACCTCATATAATCCAACACAAAATGGTCGGGGCCCAAATAGTTTTTTGGAATTTTCTTTTGTAGCTCTTTTAGTGCTTCCACTTTTTCAACATTCACCTCGGCGGGGTCGGGCAGGTCAACCCATTCCCATGCGCCCGTTTCGGGGTTTAGGTAGAAAAAACTGTAGTCGTCGCCTAGGTACTGAGAGGCAAAACGGATATCAATTTTCTTCTCCTCGGCAAAGGTTACCTCATTGTCACCATTGTAGGCATCAATTTCAAACATACCGGCCGTGGTGAAAATGCGCCTTTCGCCCATGGAGTAGAAATCCATGTGGATACCCGCCAGCATAATGTCTATGGCATCGTGAAATTCGCGGTAGGTTACCGTGATTTCGCCCTCTATCTCCTTGCCATCAACCCTCACAAAGCAGTTGGCAGGGATAAACAGCGTGGTTCCGCCGGGTGTTAACAGCATTGTGTCGGCAGTGGGCTTAATGCTGTACTCTTGTGGCACAATCTCCAATCCGGGGATTGGCGGGGTGGGTTTCCACAGTTTAGCTTCTCTTTGGCACGAACTAACTGCAATAGCAACCAGAACAGTTAGTAATAACAAATAATTTTTCTTTTTCATAGTTTTTAACATTTTAGGTGAGAAAAATATGATAGGAAAGACAATTTCATTCAACTACTTTCCAACTTTTCCATGCTTCCTGATTAATAGTACCCATTGTAACACTTGGAGTTTGTTTTTTACCTGACAGTAAGGTTTCCCGAGCAACATTCCGATGCACGTAATCGAATAGGTTGCCGTAGGAAGTATTACCACTGGTTTCTTGCAATTGCTTAAGCAGGAAATAGGTAAAATACCCGTGCTGTTCCTCGCTATATACGCCCGATGACTCCTCGTTGCTGCTGGAGGCCAGCACGAGCATATTTCCGCTTACAGGGGCTGTGCGGGGTACTACTCTAACTGCCTTGGCCGCCACCAACGGTTTGTTTCGTGCGCCGCCCGAGAAGCACGCATCTAATAGCACCACACACCGTTGGGTTGGGGATTTTTTCAGCTGTTCATACACCTCATCAAGCGGTAATGCCATATCGAGATGGCTTGAGCTAACATCTACGGGTATAAGGTGTGGCTCCCGCTTTACCTCATCGGGAAGGCCATGGCCTGAATAGTAGAATATCAGTTCTGCCTTGCCATCTTCTACCTCGGCCAGCTGGCTGAGCCAGCTGATGCCCTGTCGCATCTGTGCGGCTGTGGCATTGGTGAGCAGTTTCACCTGACGTTGGGGTATCCCTAGCGTTTTAGTACAGTATTCGGCAAAAATCTTAGCATCGTTTATGGCGTAATCCACATTCACCTCGATGCTTAAATTGGGCTGGAACGAGGCATAATCCTCGTTCCCAATAATAAGCGCATAGGCATTGGGTTTTGTTGCTGTGGTGCGCGGTATGTTCCTATCCACATCGCTCACGGATACGACGGGTGTCTGAGTGCTGGGCGCTGGCCTTTCTTGGGGTTGCTGTAGCCAACTATCGAACCGCTGGTAGTAGTCCTGGCATTCATTGTCGTGGCGCAGTACGTTGCCAAAAATGCAGTATGGCATTTGGATGCAGAGGCGGGTGAGGTATATAGCATCGTCCTGCTGCCTGAACTGGATGCGTAGATTGGCATTCACCGCCCCGCAATTGCTACTGCGGTAGCTCACCTTACCGCTATAGGTGATGGTATTGCCCAACACCTCCTTTCCACTGATTACCGTTGATCCGTTGGTTATGGGACAGTTCCAGCTATTGCTGAGATAGCTGGCTGCATACTGCTCGGCAATGGAGGTGACTTTGCTACGCTCGGTGTCTGTTAGCCCCTGTGCGCTTACTAAAAACTGGATTAAAATCAATACTATTATGCCAACAACCTTTCTCATAATTATCTGGTGAATTATTATGTAGAAGACTCTGCTATAGGATTAGAAAAATAAAAAGTAAACATTAATTAGAACTAGTCCCAATAAATATGGCACAAAAACTAGATGCTCATTATATTTTCTTCTGAGTAGGAATGCAATTTGAATAAGTGCCAATAACAGGATTGCAAGTAAAATGATGCGTTGTTTGACAATAAAAAATAGGCTCAAATAGCATAGCAAAAATATTCCTGCAACAATATTCTTAGAAGTTTTAATGCCAAAAAGCGTTGATAGTGTCTTTATACCCGCTGTTTTATCGCCTATATAATCCTTTAAGTCAATTATATTTAGTGCAAGTGTATAGGTTAATAATATTGCAGGGTATATAAAACTAGGAGTGCGGATAAAGAACGCATTAATACTTTCTGGCTCCATAAGATTTGTTGAGAAGGATGTGTAAAACTCGTAGCCAATCAATAGAGCGACAAGAGTATTGATTGCGATAAGGAATTTTGAAACTAAGAAAAACCTTTTAACCCTGTAAGGGGGCATTGAGTAAATGTAAAAAACAGCTATGAAAATAAATATTAAAAACATAATTTTCCACCCAATGCTTGCTGCATATATTAATGAAAGTAGCAATAGGGGAAAAGGTAGTTTTGAATAAACATCTAATGATATAGCCTTTGTTATAGTCGGTCTATTGGGGTTGCTAATTTTATCTATCTCAATATCTTGTATATTGTTTGTTATAATGGAAAATAGTACGGCACATAAAAATGAAAAAACCAAAAACACAACGGAATAAACAAAATGTAAACTTAACTGAAAAGGGGCAAAGAGAATTCCACTGGCAATAATAAAGCCCATTGAAATGAAAAGAAAATAGTGTGCCACTCGAGTAAGCCTAATATCTTTTATAAGTGCTATTATCCATTGCCTTGCAATTAATAAAGCCAATATAATTAAGCCGGGAATAATAAGTAACAGGTATAAACCTATCATCTGGCAACTAAAATTGGATATATTGTTTTGAACTATTTTGCTCAGCATAGAGTTGGTATAGGGCATGGTTGAGAAAATGAAGAAAACAACGTATAAGAGGAGTGTTTTTAGTAAGGATTTTATAAAAGTTTTCGATTTCAGTAAAGAGAATAAAAAATATGACAATAATATAATTGTTATTTCTATTCTAAGGCCAATGGTAACGAATGTATCTTTGGATGTTCCCCAAAAACTGATAAAACTTTTGAAGAATTCGGTGGGTGTTTGTGTAAAGGAATACCCTATGGGTACGCCAATAAACGCAGTGAAAAATAAATCAATTAAAGGGGGGATAAGGATGATAAAGAAAGAGAAAAGCACGATTTTTAGTGACTCTATCCCTGTGAGTTGTGTAGTAGCAGTAAGAAAAACAGATAGGTACAAAACTGCTACAACGTAGTATAGGCTAAAGTGTATGCAATCGTAAATTCCAAAGTTTGTAGAACTTGAGAGCAATTCCATACAATTGCGAAGCATTACCACAACTAAGAAATTAACCAATAAACTCCTTAGTGAGTATCTTTTTATATTTCCAACCTTAATATCAATATAATTATTTAACTTTACTATAGTACTCCCCATATGTGCTTTTTAAATAACCATATCCGTTGCAATTATCACATTCTGTTATCACACCCCATCCATTGCATTTTTCGCAATCAACTTGCCCACTTCCATTGCATGCAGTACATATTTCATTGAAGTAAGGGCTGTCTCTTCGCAATGTACCGCCAATACACTGTGCAGTATATGATACCCTTTTCGTGCCCCATCCTGCTGATTCTTCACGTGTGAATGTTACGCTATTGGTACACCGAACCGTACCCCTTCCTTTGCAAACATGGCATTTATGTTCAGGAACTTTTCCTGTACCAGAACAACTAGAGCAATCAACATTAATGGTCAAATCAAGAACTCCGCTAACATATTCGTAACCAAGTAGGTTGATATACTTTTTGTTGGACAATGTATTAAGAAGTGCGAGATTTTTTTTGTGTTCGGCTATTGAGAAGTCATTATAGTTTGTAGCTACTAAAATGGCTTCACTTACTTGTCCGTAAAAATGAATATCATCTCTACTTTTAATTAAATCTTTTATATTATCTAACTTAGGATAATTTTTTATAACGTAGCTATACGTGCTGGTGAATTTTTCAAACTCAGGTTTAATATGTTTTCTAAAATACTGTATATCATCTGTCTTATTTTCATTCCATTTTTTTAATAAATCAAAATCAATCCCTTTAAAAAACACCTCGTTAGTAAGAAGATGCATATAATCTTTTCTAGCATTGGTTATTTCTGCATATCTTAAATCATTATTGTGTAATGCGTTATAGGCTGTCTTATAGAAAGTTTCAGTTCCATTGTCTTTCTGAATTAGAAGCTGATAGGCACCAGCAATCAATTCAGAAAGCATTACGTTATCTTTATTAGCTAGGCAAAAGTTATCAACCCCTTTAAAAGTTTGTTGTATATTATTATGTTTTCTAGTCTGCCAATAATTAAGTATTATAATGCCATCCCTTTCTTTTATTGCTTTTTCTGTGGTTTCGTGAGATGGGAATATGTCGATAAACTTATTGTAAGTATTTATGGTGTGTGCCCCCTTGGCAATACTAAAAGCATTCTCATAGGCATTATATAATTTTGGGCTGTTGTCAAACATTGTGATATACCTTTTATAGGCTTCAAATGTATGAGTCTTAGACACTATTTCGAAAGCCAATGAAAAAGCATCATTACGTCTTGTACTGGATGGGAATAGCGTAATATACTCTTTATAGCCATCAAGGGTATGGATGCTTTCCACTATTTCAAGTGCTAAATTGTATACCTCATTTGCTCTCCAATTATCGAAGTTTACTAAATAGAGTTTATAGTCTTTTAGAGTATTAAGATTTTCAGCCACCTTGAATGCCAAATCTTTTGCATCTTTAACTTTATAGTTAAAATAATCTATAAAGGTTTCGTACCCGTCTAATGTATTTATTTGGCTTGCCTTGCTAAAAGCAGCCTCTTTTGCATCATTAATATGATTGCTGTACGGGTAAAACTTTATAAAATCGCGATAAGCCTCCAGTGTGTTAATTCTATCGTATTCCTTAAAATTATTGTAATCAATGAGATCGTCCACATTTTTTATATCCCCTTTAATCTTGCTTGTGGGTATTGATTTTTTCTTTTTGTAGAACTCATAGTTTTGCAAGTATAGGTTGTAGTATTTTTTAGCCAGATTAAGGTCTTGCAACTCCTTATTTAGGTGATATATTTGGGCGATTTGGTAATAGCAGTCCAATTTTTTTGATTCTTTTTCAGAAGCCTTTTCTAAATTAGCAATGGTTCTTCTGGTAACATTTTGTGTTTTAATACTTTTCGTAGCCAAACGATATGGATTACTACAAGAGCCAAACAAAATAATCAATGACAACGAAATTAGGATGAGTATTTTTTTCATTTTAATTTATTTTTATGCTGAAATAGAACCGAGGGCAGCGATTAATAATATACCAACAACAACAAGTCCTGTATAAGCGATGGTTTTACTTGCATCTCTACCAAAGGTGTAAGTAATTGTGTGAAGTGGAATTTGCAACTGATCCTTTTTTGTAGACCAAGTGTAGCTATATTGAAGCATTCCAGCCTCTCCTATGCCTACTGTTAAGCTGGGCCTGAAAAAGAAGTGTTCATTCCATCCTGAAACCAAAACGTTGGGGTCTAAATCATTATGTCTAGAACCTAAACCCAAACCCAATGTGAAATATTCGCTGTTAAACGGGAAAAGATGATACGACCCATAGAAACTATAAGTATTAGAAAGTTTGAAATAGGTATAATCAAAACCAAACCCAACAGGCAGTTTTTTGAAGTTGTTATATACCAATCCAATTGTAAAGCCAGATTGGGGTGTTAAGTTTGGGTCAAAGTCTGTGAAGTTACCATTAGAATATCCCGTATAGATTCTTAAACCACCCAAATTATCATGCCTATCATATTCGCCCCAAAAGCAAGTTCCAAAATTGCTCCATGCAGCCTTATTTTTACTTCTTCTGTAGTCGGCCTTCACATTCTTTTCTCTTTTTTCTACCTCTTTCTCTTTTGTTTCTAGTTCGAGAAACTTGGAGTTGACAAATGTGTTGCTAGGATCAATTGAAAGAATATTGTTCAATTGTCTCCTTGCTGAGTGAAAATTCTCGCTTCTTAAATCACTTTCATATTTATCGAAACTGTCCCTTATTGTTCTTGCAAATGATAAGAGTTTATTGTTCTCATCAGTTGGATTGTCTTTATAAACTTGTTCAAAGAAACTAACAGCCATGTTGTAGTTACCAACCTCCATGGCTTCTTTCCCTTTCGCGACATAGTCAATTTGAGCAAATGTATTGAACGAAAAACTGATAGCCAGAATTAATAACTTCCATTTCATAGTACTAATCTTGTTAATGTATAATAAGATGATAGATTCATAAGCCATCTAGGATAAAGTGACTTATTCTTCTAAAACCACGGTCCAGCCCTTATTTTTAGCTATGCTAACATTGCTGTTTTCAGCACCAGGATTGTTTCCTATATGAATTTCCCCAGAGGTTACCTTGGGTAGTTCTTCGTACAGCCTATTTAAAGCTGTTTCATCCAATAAATTGCCTGAAATATTTATTGTTTTCAGATTTTGAACGTTACCTAATTTGATGGATGTTAGTTGATTGTAAAAGCATAAAATTTCTTCTACTTTTGGACAACCGGAAAAATCGAGAGATGCTATGGTATTAAAAAAAACATGAACCTTTTTAAGATTTGGACAATTATCCATAATTAAAAGCGAGAAAGGAATTTCTTTAACACTAAATTCTTCAAGGGCAGTACAGTCACTTAAATCCATCATCTCAATTCCCGTATTGCCACAGTTAAGTTTTTTTAACGTTTGATGCCCCTTAACTGTTATTTTTTTAACATCACCTTCCATTGAACAATCAAAATCATATACTTCTCCGTATATTGTAAAATTGTTGTTTTCAGGAGAGTATTCTGCGTAAGAAATATCTTTTTCTAACTCCTCT
>Ga0116144_10004074_pt1 | contig 14078 bp, 6 predicted proteins | sample AD_UKC035_MetaG_FD_89746 | JGI IMG/M metagenome (GOLD analysis project Ga0116144, IMG submission 89746) | Active sludge microbial communities of municipal wastewater-treating anaerobic digesters from USA - AD_UKC035_MetaG | ecosystem: Engineered > Bioreactor > Anaerobic > Digestate | place: USA... | reverse complement strand
TGCCGGGCCACAAGATCGGTCGGCTTTGGAAGTTCAACAAGAAAGAAGTGGACGAGTGGGTGAAGTCTGGCGGAGCCGGCGAAAAGGACAATGAAGACGCCAACTCGACAAAAGGCAGGTCGAAATAAAGATGCCGGATACAGAAAACAAAGGTCATCGACAACGATTAAGGGATCGCTTCGCGAGCGGCGAGGAAAGCTCCCGCTCGGAGGAAGCCCTGCTGGAGCTTCTGCTGACCTATGCCATCCCGCAAAAGGACGTTCAGCCGCTGGCAAAACGACTGCTCTCAGAATACGGCAGCCTTCCAGCCCTGCTGGAGAATTCGATGGAAACGCTCTGCCAGTTTGATGGTGTTAAGGAAAACAGCGCGGTCCTCCTTAAGTTAGTTGACTGGATTCGCCGGCATTATGGCCCCAAGCGACACGAAAAAGAAACACGCAAGCCACTGAGGCAAACCACGCTGTTCGAGGCGAGTTCCCCGGAGTTGGAGCAAGCACCTTCAGCGGTCGCTGAGCCCCGCCGTGAAAAGGTAATCCAGAGGTACGGCACGGAGATGTTCGGCAAGGCCGTGCTCAAGGAGGCAATCGAGATTCTGCCAAGACTTCCGGACAGTGAATCGCTTGACGAAATACGCTCCTTCCTACGCGCCAAGCTCCATTTCAGCGCAGAACAGACCCGGCAACGATACGCCAATTACATCATACGCAGGATGTTCCCGAATGGTTACGCGGACGCCCCATTGCTTTTATTCGCCAAGGCTTTCCCGGATAGCCAGGAGCTGCGGGATGTCTGCTTTTACCGTTTTCTTCTCTCGGAGCCGCTCGAGGTTGAGATCATCGAGGACCTTATCCTTCCCAATCTCGGCACCGGCCGGTTGAGCCGCGAGCGCATCCGAAAACGCCTTGCCGAAAAGTTTCCCGAGGCCAAGAGTATCGTGGATTGCGGTAAGGCCATCGTGGATGCCCTTACCGCGGGCGGTGTCGTTAAGGCAGACCGGACCAAGATCAGTTTTGCTTACCGAGAGATTCCCGTGGCATCCTTTGCTTTTATTCTGCACAGCGAGTTCCAGGAACCGGGCATGTATGACATCCGCAAGCTCGATGAGAATCGCATGATCCGGGCCATGCTCTGGAATCCGGAGCGGGTCCTCCATGCCCTCTATGAACTGCGCAACCAGGGGCTCATCAGCAAGATCTCGGAAATCGATAACATCCGCCAGTTCACGACCAAACACACGCTCGCCGGAGTGGTCGAGAGAATCGTCTCCGGAGGGAAGCGGCCATGAAGTCCACCGAGATCATCGAAGCCATTCGTCAGAAGCTCACAGTCCCCGGCGGGCGGCACCTCTATGGCGTTTTGGGCACCTACGCTCAGCTCGACGGGTTCGCCAGGAAGCTGACTCAGGCCAAGACCACCGACGGCAATCCTTTTCCCAAGCCCGTCAACGTAAACCGTGGCATTTTGGATGCCATTCCGGATGACGAATTCAAACAGCTTGCTGAAAACGAGGCTAAACGACCCGAACCCACGGCAGCGCATGTGGCCAAGGCATTCGAGCGGTTCCTGCGCGCGAATCTCACTGGCAAGGGCATCCTCGTCCTGTCCAATCTGGAGATGCTCTTTGCCTATCACATCGAGCTGAATCTCTTACGAACCATGGCGGCGGACGAGGATCGGGTGCTGCTTCTTCTGCCCGGCCGGAGGTCGCGCGGTCGGATCATCATGTTTCATGAAATGGACGAGGGCGACTACACGCTGCCCACGAACCTGATAGCTGAAAACCACCTGTGGGAGATTAGGGAATAGCCATGGCCAAGAAATACAATTCGCAAGATGGAAGCCTTTTCAAGAAGAAGGTCCCCCAAATGCCCGAGGGCTACTATTCCGGCGATAAGCCGAATCCTAATCTGCGGGCATTCGTGGAGCAGCATATCAAGGAGCGGCCCTACGATCCTGAGACCGACGACTATGACGTGCCGGCCTTCGACAAACCCATCGAGACCACCAAGGCCACGGCCATCTACAACATGCACACCTACTGGTCGAAGAAACCCCACGACGCCATCCGCCAGTACATAAGGCACTATACCAAACCCGGCGATCTGGTGCTCGATCCTTTTTGCGGTTCAGGCGGCACAGCCCTCGCTGCGCTCATGGAGGGTCGCAAGGCCATTGCCATTGACCGTTCACCCGCGGCGACCTTCATCACCAAGAACTACTGCACGCCGGTGGACGTGGATGAACTCCAACGGGCCTTCGAGGAACTCAAACGAAAGGTCAAGCCGGAGATTGATTGGCTCTATGAGACGAGATGCGACCGCTGCGGCGGCAAGGCAACCACGGCCTACACGGTATATTCCCAGGTATTCCAGTGCCCGAGGTGTTTGGAGAAGGTCCCTCTGTTTGACTGCGTGGAGGTTGAAACCAGCACGGCCAAGGGCAAACCCAATAAGGTCAGTGCCTGCCCCCATTGCTACAAACGGGGTATTACGGAGGAGATCAGCACACGGGCCGAGAAATTCGGAGCTGTGCCTGTGCTGGTGAGCTACATCTGCGAAAGCGGCTGCAGGCCGGCACGTGTCGAGCGGAGGCATAACGATCCGGACCAGAAAAAGCGGGAATACTTTGAGAAGTATGATCTGGGGAAGATTCGGGAGATCGAGGCCAAGGAGATACCGCATTGGTATCCCAAGGATCGGATGATGCATGCACCTGAAGAACAGGAATGCTGGGGTGTTAAATGGCGCGCCGGGACAAGTAATTTCCGGACTGTTGATGAACTTTTCACCAAGCGCAACCTGTGGGCGCTGGCGGCGATAATGGAAACGGCAAACAGAATTGACATATTGCGTTTTTGTGGTACTGCCATACTTCCATATATATCAAGACAACAGCCAGCTTTTGGAGGGGGCGGAGGTATTTCCGGCACATTCTATTTACCACAAATTCTCTCTGAAAGACATGTGTTAGAGAGTTATGAACGTAAACTAAAAGGCATTATAGAAGCCAAGCAGGATGCTTCATTCAATCCATTTGTGATTGTGTCCTGTCAGTCGGCCACTGACATGAAAACCGTATTGCCTACTTCGGTTGACTACATATTTACTGATCCACCATACGCAGATAAAGTTCAGTATGGTGAACTTAGTTTTCCAATTGATGCCTGGCTTGGCTTCGACACCCATTGGCATGACGAAGAGATCATTGTCAATGAAGTCCGCGGTAAGACCGAAGAAGACTGGGCCAATATGATGCGGCAGGCAATGGCCGAATGCTACCGCGTGCTCAAACCGGGCCGGTGCATTTCACTATGCTATCACGACACCTCCGAAGGCACATGGGCTCTGGTGCAGGACATCATGGCTGAGACCGGTTTTGTAATAGAGAAATCGGATGCTGCCCTGTATATCGATACCGGTCAAAAGTCATATAACCAGCTTGTAGCCGACAAGGTCAACAAGCGAGATCTTGTTATAAACTTCCGCAAACCCAAACCCGGGGAGCTGACATCTTCTATTGCTATCACCGGCAATGAAGACAAAACCACCTTCAACGAAAAGGTCCGCCAGATCATTAGGGATTATCTGGGAGCCAATCCTGGCAGCACCAAGGACCGCATCTACGACGAGGTCGTAAGCCGAATGGTCCGCAGCGGCCAGATGGAGGCCCATGATTTCAATGAACTTCTCGGACAGGTCGCTGAAGAGGCGAAGGTCGAGAGCGGGAAAAATGGCGGCGGCCGCTGGTATCTGAAAGAGACCGAGTTGGTAATCGCCGACGCTGCCGAAAACGCACGGGAGGATGCGGCAGCCGAAAAGCTCAGGGAGTTCATCAAGGGATTTCTCAACAAGAATCCGGGAGACGAGGGCGTCCATTACAGCGACCTTTTCGAGCACTATATCTACGCGGTAAAGGACAAGCCGCGCCATCAACTGGCCGAATTCCTGCCCGACTATTTCTATAAGACTGAGCAAGGAACCTGGCGGCTTCCCGCCTCCGAGGAAGAGGAGAAGGCCAAACGTGAAGCCCGGGTCAAGGGCCTGGGCCGCAGGGTGAAGCGCTACATCGCCCAGCTTGAGCAAGGGGCTGTCATTCCCGACCACGAGCGGCCGAACGACGCCACCCTTGCCGAGTGGATACGCCACTGCAAGCGGGCCGGACTCTATGAACAGGGCAAGCTCTTGTATGAGAAGGGCGGACTCAATCCCGACAACCTGCCTGAGGAGGCCATGGTGGGCGTCGAAGAAGATTACCAGGTTTGCGCACGCATGCTGGCGCGCGAGGTAAGCGAGCCCAAGCGTCGCGGTAGAAAAAAAGCGGAGGAATAACCCATGGCCGATGACCTTTTTACCACCAGACAAAACCTCGCCGAGATCTGCACGGTCCCGGACAAGATCATTTCCGTCTATTCCCTGGAAAAACATGTCTGGGCCGACTCGAACGCCGAGGCCAGCCGCAAGGCCCGCAAGCCGGAGATTAAGACTATTGAGGAGTTTCAGATCGATCCGGTCCGGCCGTTCCTCACGGACATTCTGCGCAATATGGCAGCCCCATGGAAGCGGGAGCGCAAGGATAATCCTGTTGGCCAGGGATATTGGATTCAGGCGGAGTTCGGCTCCGGTAAATCGCACCTGCTCTGCTTTCTTTCCGCATTGGCGCTTGGACGGAAAGAGGCCTGGGACATCGTCAAAAAGAAGGAAGACGCCTCGGGCCGCGGCAAACGAGAGTCTCTCTATCGCTTCTGGGAGGAGGGGATCGAGGCCAAGAGCGGCAAGGGCAGCAAGGGCATCTTCGTTATCGTCAAGACGCTGGTAGGAGCAGGCAGCGGCACAGTGGGGCTGACCGATAAGGGGCGCAGGCTCTCCGAGTACATCCTCGATGCGGCCAAAGAGCAGATACAGGTCGAACTCGGCAAGAACATCTCCCTGTATCCGGTGGAGCTGCTGGCGGATCGGTTCATTACCGAGGACCTGGAGCGCTACCGGAAAGACCTCGCCAAATTCCTGCGCGACCCGAAATTTTTCGACGAAGATGAATTCGAAGAGGTTGACGACTTTATCCGCACCATCCAGCAGAACAAGACCCCGGAATACAAAAGAAGCTGCGGAAACAAACTCTGGCGCTTCTATACCGAATACCTGAAAGTACAGCCTCAGATTGCAGCAGAGACCGAAGAGATTCTTAAACACATGGTGGAGACGGTTCTGGCCGAGGGGTATAGCGGGGTCCTGTTGGTACTGGACGAGGTGTCCCTGTTCATGAAGAACCGGGACGAGGATCAGCGGACAGATGACGAGAAGACATTGGTCGTGTTGTCTAACCGTTTGGCCAAAATCCACAATCTGCCCGTGTGGACGGTCTGCGCGGCGCAGCAGGCCATCGAAAGCAAGATGGGCGTCAAGAACATCATCGCCGATGATCGGCTGAAGCTGGTAAAACTGCTCGAAGAGGACAAGGATTATTATGACATTGTGCTGGCGCGCGTCAGAGAGATCAAAAACCCTGCCGCCATCAGCAATTATTACCTCCATTACAAACGCGGATTCACCTGGCCCAATAGCATCGGCGAGACGGACTTTCGCCACTTCTTCCCGTTCCATAAACCTGCCATCGAGGTCCTGCGGGCAATCACCTACGAGCTGACCACGACCCGCTCCGCGATCCATTTCATGCATCAGACCCTGAAGCACCAGATCAAAAACAAGGGCCGCGAACTCATCCGCCTCTGGGAACTGTTCGACGAGGCTGTTCGGTACGAGGAGGACCCGAGCGGTGTGCATGCCGGACTGGTGGCCATCAAGACAAAACGGGAGACAGACTATCGGGCTTACGAGGCCTGCAAGCGCCAGATTGACGGTCTGACCAAGGGATACTTGAAGGTCCACCGCGACAAGGCCGTTAAAGTTATCCAGACCCTTTTCCTCTACCATATTTCCCGCACACGCCAACAAGGAATCACGCCGGAGGAGATCGCCAATTCGGTGCTCATCGAGCGAGACGCCGATGCGAATCCGGACGAAAACAACCAGCACTACGAAACCATTGCCGACAACCTCAAGAAGGAGCTGCGGCAGATCGTCCAGGCGTTCGATGAGGAGAAGCGACCAAGGTACCGTTTTGACCCCGTCTTTACCGGGGTGGACCCGAGGGACGAATTCAGCAAGGCCAGAGATGAGGCGGAATCCAACGAGGCCATGCAGAAGGAAGCCTGGGACCACCTTCTCGCGCTCGACGAATGGCCGGTGCGCACCCGCCAGATGACCATCGATCTCTCCAGCGGGGTGCGATCCACCTTCAGGGACATTGCACCATTTATTGCGCCGTGGGAAGACCGCGGCGCTGTCCGCTCAGGGGATCAAGATCTCGATATCGTCTGGCAGGGGCGGCAGATCACCGGCCGTGTAGGCATGCGCGATCTCGGACGAATGTTTACCGACAATCAGCCCTTGCCGCCAATCGAAAGCGACCAAACAGATTATGATTTTGCCGTATATATTAGTACGCGGCACGTCGCAGACACATCGATTCTTAAGCTACTCGAGCGGCGCAAGGACCCTCGCGTTTTGCTTTGGACACCGGCGGAGCTGACCCAGGAAGAACGCGACCGGCTCATCGATTTCGCCGCCTACCGCAAACTCATTTTTGACTGGCAAGGGAAGGAAACCGAGGATGCGGTGGCTGTGGTCAACTGGGTTTCCAATACGCTTCAGTCCGACCTCGCCAAGATTGTAAAGATCGTGGACAACAGCTACGCCAGGGGCCGTGTGGATGCGCTGAACAACACTCAGATGGAGTTCCGCGTGGCCGGCGAACTGGCGGCCATTCTGACGCCGTTAATAGATCGGGTGCTTACGGCTGTTTATGTATCCAGGGACATCAAGTTCGATCCACCCTTCGTATTTCGCAAGGAAGAAGGGGTCAAGGTCATAAACGGGATCGTCAAGACAGGCCGGATTCCCAAGGGGGCGAAGCCCAATCAGAACATAAGCGCCGCCCAAAACTTTGGCTTCGGCTTGAACATCATGAAAAAGAGCGCCGAGAAGGAGCTCGATGTTTCGGGCAACACCTATGTGCAGGACATGTGGACATTCATTGATGATAAGTTGACCGACAACGGGCAAACCATGAAGATGGAAACTCTTTATAAGAACTTCATGGGTATCGGGGGACTCAAGGATTATGGACTCACTCGGCGCATGGTTCAAATCTACCTGCTCTGCCTCGTCCGGGAGGGCCGAGTGCGCGTCACGGTGGGGCCGAAGGCCGGGCTTGCCATCCCCATGCTCGATTACTCCAACATAGCGGATGTGGAGTTTTCGACCAAGGTGCTGGATGCTTTGGGCGAGATTCAGAAAGTAGCCAAACCCGAGAACTGGGAAGTCTTGAGACCGTATGCGGAAAAACTGCTCGGGATTGAAATTCCCGCGACGCAGGATGACGCCATTATTTCCGAACACCGGACCAAGCTGCGGCAATTATTCGCCCAGGAAAAGGAGTCCTCCTCACGGGTAGCGAGCCGGGCTCAGAGCCTGTTTGACACACTCAAGTCTCCCTACCCCTATGAAGCGGAACTGACCCAGGTCGCGAAACTCTTTAGCGCAAACATCGAGGGCGGCGATGACATCCAACAAATTCTATACGCACTCAAAGAGGCTATGGGGTATCAGGCCTTTGATACGAACATGGCGACCCAAGCCGAAGTGGATGATCTTGCCAGTCGACTGAAAAACTACAAAGACATTCGGGCGTTTCTTGATTACGAGACCGAGCTCAGGACCGCTCATGCCTACTGCGCCATTACACTTGGGGATCAAAAAGAACTGACTGAGGCTCGAAAGGCGATTGAAGCCGTCCGAGCCAAGCTCGGCAACCTGAAGGGCTATATTGATTCCGACGTCAAACTGAAGACTGAACTCGTGGGCCATTTCCCTCCGGTCGAGGGGGAAAAGGACACGATTGCCTCGATGATTCGAGATTACTCATCCGTATACCTGCCGATGCACGAATCCGCGGTGAACAAAATTGATGGGAGCCGCAAGAAGCTTCTGGATGTCATGACAGGAGCCGATATCAAGGCCCTTGAAGTTCTTGACGGTGTCACGGCACTCCAACCCGCAAGCACGGACAAACTGATCGCCCGCCTGGATAAGCTTCTTAAAGAAATGTTCGTGTGTCCTTCGCCTTCGCGGGCTTCCGTCGAGGATCACCTGAAGAGCTCCCCGCTTCATGAATGCGGCTTGTCGTTTGTGAATGCGTCAACCCATGTGCAAACAGCAGACGGAGCCGCCAGTAAGGCCAGTCAGTTGCTCGACGAGGCGTTTCGGCGAAAGATGGATGTGTTTTTGAATCCTGCGGTACGGGAACGTCTGGAGCAGGGCAAATCTGAGCCTGCCATCTCAGGGCTCTTGGCATGTAAAACGACCGACGAGCTGCGCGCATATTTTATCAAGGCGGTCCAGGAAACGCCTGGTCTTGTGGAGATCATTAACAAGTACCTCAAGCGCATCGTGGTGAAACGGATCAGAATGGCCGATTTCAGGCCCAAAACAGGCACCATCCAAAAAGATCAGGTTGGGAAAGTGGCGGAGGAATTCGGCCGTTTCCTGGAATCACAGTTTGCCGGCAGCGAGGGAGACGACGACTCCCTTCCAATGCTGCAGTTTGAATAGGAGGCGGCGTCGATGCTTTCAAGCTGGGTCATCGAAAAATTGGAGGCATTGAAGGATGAGCAAATTCTGCTTGTCCAGGATTCGCTTCGCCTTCTTCCTGAAGCCGACGGTACCGTCCACCGGTTCGCAAACGAGAGAGGCTTCACGGTCATCATCGCCTCCACAAACCTCGTCTTCAGGGAACTCTTTGAAAAGGCAACCGTTTCAAAAGAAACAAAGAAGCTGCTGCTTATAGATCGTGCTCCGGCCCGAAGGAGGGCCCATGCGTCCCTGACAAAAGCGCCTCCCCCCTTCTATCCGGATATTCTTGCCAGAACAGCGGATACAGCGCGGATCGACATTAGCCTTCGGCAGTTTCTTATCGAAAAGACCGGGGACCCCAACTGGCCTCAAGAGGCGAATGATCCGCGGTTTGCGAGACTGATTACGGGCTCTATCGACGCTGTGCTGAAGGCACATGCGAGCCTGCGGGTGGCTCATCCAACCAGGTTCACGGATCACGATTTCAAGACCATTGTCGCCTATTCGGCATTGGGCGTTCCAGAAGCGGCTTTCAAGCGGCCTGAGGCAAGAAGCTACTGGCGTATCGCACTTATCGGGTATCCTGCTCTCGAAGAACTCGATTCGCTTGCCCCGGAAGTGGCGCGCTCCATCCGTGACGAACTGCGCAGCGCACCGGCTCCGTTCTGCTGGTTTGCAGACTCGCCGCCGGAAATGATAGTCAGGGCTTTTTATCTGTCGACGATACTATCCCAGCACGTTGCGCATTGGAGGCTTCTGCTGATAAGCATTGATCCGGACCTTAAGGCCTTCAGCGAGATGGATACATCGTTGATTAGCGAGGCCGCTCCTGAACTTGTGTCTATTGACCCCCTCCGTGCTCATCGCGACCTTCAGGATGTCGAATCATCGTTGTCCAAGGATGCGCTCAACCTCATCCTTCTCGATCAACTGAAGGTTACGGCCAACGGTCGCTTTGCAGAGGTTATCGAGAACGAACATTATTCGGTCCTCATTCGATCCTTGGCCCTCTTGGTCGGCCTGGACAGTCTCCTCTCCGACGCTCCGCCCCTTGAGTCGCATAAGAAACTCGAACAGGTGCTCTTTGCGGAAACAGATGGAAAGAAAGACCTGTTTATCGAACAACGCCGTTCACCAGCTTGGGAGAATCTGAAGGCGGCGTATCGTTTGGTTCGCTCAATCCGCGACATTCGGGATACCTTGGATGTTGCCGCAAAGAACCTGAGCGTGAAACCAACCTCCGAGTTGACCTTCGAGTGGTTCCGAACCCTATGGAATGATCGCCGTGTCAACCGCCTGGAGTTCTATCTGTCTGCTGTGGAGCGATTGGTGCTTAGTATGGATTTTCTCCCGCGTCCGGCGAACGAACTTCCGCCGGCGTTTCCGGCAGCACAAGCGAGGATTCGGGAACGTTTGAGTAAGCTTCGGGATGAGATTCAGAGAACACTATCAGCCTTGAATGTCCGATTCCAGGAACTCATAGCCGCACGATACACCTCATGGGTTGCTTCGGATTCATCTGAAGTAAGATTGACCAGCCAGTTTTTAAGGCGGTGCGTAAAGCCCAATTGGGACCCACAGAGCGAGAAGGCAGTGGTGTTTGTGTTCGACGGCATGCGTTACGACATATGGGATGAGCTTGTTCGGCCGATCTTTGAAGATCGCATGGAGATCATCGCCGATTATCCGGCCACGTCCCTCTTACCTTCAGAAACTCATATCAGCAGAAAAGCCATTTTTGCAGGGACCTTCCCCGATTCATTCGACACCAGACGCGGCGAGGACGCGCTGCTTAAAGAGGCCATGCAGCGCGAATTCGGGTATGCCGGGGATGTTGAAGTCGTGACCCCTGATGGCATGGGAACAGGCGAGACCGTTCGATATCGAGCAGGTAACATCGACTTCTATATCTTCGAGCTGTGTGACAAGGAGCTCCATAAGATTCCCGTAAAATCGCTCCCCGATGGTCGATGCGTTCCTGGGCGCCCGCTGGCGTTCATCTACCAGCAGCATATCAAGGACATCATCGACACCGAGGTTATGGCCATCATTCGTGGACTAACACCAAATACAAAAGTCTTTGTGGTGGCTGATCATGGATTTGGCGCTATCGGGCGCGAGCGCATTCGAATTGATCTGCCGTGGTTGAATGAGCCCAATGATTGTTTTTATCTGAATGCATGGCTTAGGCAGTCACTTGCCAGCGTGGGGGCGCCTCGCAAGGTGCGCGATAATGTGTTGGAATTTTCGGTCAGCGATTTGCGGATGCCGCACTCCGGGGAAGCAGTTGATCGGTCCACCAAACAGACTTGGCAAAAGAACTTTGAGTCGATCATTTTCCCCAAAACAGGTTACGCCTTGGCCCGACCGCATGCGAACTTCAATCCTGATGCATATTCTCACGGCGGGATATCGCTTCAGGAAATGCTTGTGCCTATGCTTGCCATGCGGGTGAAAACGCCGGAGGAAGGCTTGGTGGTCCTCGGTTCAATTGCCGGACCTGCTGAACTCATTGAAGGCGAAGAAGCCGAGTTTAGGATGCCGATTAGGCTTTCAGAATCTTATAAACATAGAGAGCTTCGAATAGAGGCACAAGCCGTCTATCAGACCAAGGAAACAACACCCGCCATTTCCCCCTTAGTTCAGTACATTTCATCCTCGGGAGGGGAAATCGTCTTTCGTTTTGTACCCGATGCGGCCGACGCCTCGGATGAAGAACGTAAAACAGGCATTATGGAGAGAACGCTGAGGATCAGCATTACCTATCGTGAGGGTCAGCGCATGATGAGAAAGGCTCGATCCATTGAATTCTCTATGCGCCTAAACTCCGAAAAGATCGTCCGCCGCGTACCTGCGCATCTTGGGAAAATACTCGGCTTGACGCCAAGGAGCATGAAGTGATGCCAGGTATCAAAACATCGCCTCAACCAACATCTCCGGCGTGTTATGGGAAATCGCTCCTGGCGTTTCTTATGACATGGATGGAGGACTGCGGATGAACCTAAAGCTCAAAGAAGTTTTCAAAGGAAAAGTCGTCAATAAGGCTCATACGATTAACACGGGTGTTGACGAGTTTCCTCGCTATGTCCTGGAGTACCTTATCGACAACTACTGCTCCGAGGATTCCTTCCACGAGGACATGGAAAAGGTCGTCAGAAGGTTGAAAGAGACTTTTGTCTACGGGGCGGAGGCTGAAAAGATCAGGCACTTTATCCGGGAAAACCGCAGTCATTCTGTAATCGCAAGTCTAGAGGCTAGACTGGTAGAAACAGAGGACAAGTATTGGGGGACGATCTCCGCCATCAACGAAAATTTCGTAAACATACCGGAGAGCATCATCCGTCAATATCCCATGCTCCTCTCAGGTGGTATGTGGGGCACTATCGACCTGACTTATGACGAGACAGAAATACACAACAAGAAAATCAGGCCTTTCAAAATCACAGCATTTACTCCCTTTCAGGTGAGCGTTATTAATCTGGATGAGTTCATAGAACGTCGAAGAGAGTTTTCCACTGACGAGTGGATTGATATTTTAATTAATTCCTGCGGCCTTGATCCGGAGATGATGACCCGGCGACAGAAGCTGCTCTACCTATGCCGCTGTATTCCCCTCGTGGAAACCAACGTCAACATGGTGGAACTTGCACCTCGGGAGACCGGCAAGACTTACCTTTACCGCAATATCTCATACTACGCTCACGTGCTGTCTGGGGGCAAAGCAACTCCAGCCCAGCTTTTCATTAATCTGAATAACGGAAGAATCGGTGAGGTCGGGGTACGAGATGCGGTTGTGTTCGATGAGATCGCAAACACCGATTTCACGGACCCCAGGTCTTTCGTAAGCATAATGCAAGGCTACATGCAGGATGCGAAATTTAGCAGAGGAAAAAAAGAAATTCTGGCCTTCGCCAGTTTGGTATTTGTGGGCAACATAGATGTCCAAGGAAATTTACCCCACGAGAAATATTACCATCTCTTTGAGCCGCTACCCGATTTCCTGCAGGTGATTGCGTTTCTGGACCGAATCCATGGCTACTTGCCTGGTTGGGAAATCCCGAAATTGGCACCCAACAGTTACTCGAAGGATTACGGGTTCATCACGGATTATTTTTGCGAAATCATGCACGAGCTCCGGCGCGTTGACCTGCTGGGGGCTGTTCGCTCGCGCTTTGAAGTAGTGGATCACGCTCGAAGGGCGCATGGTGTGTCGGGCCGAGACCAACGGGCTGTGATGAAGACCACATCAGGGTTATTGAAGCTGCTGCATCCTGACGGCCTGGTTTCCGACGAGGAACTTCAAGACATCCTCAGCTTGTCTTGCGAACTACGGCAACGGGTAAGGGACCAGCTTCATTTGATTGCTCCTGGAGAGTATGACCGTGTTTGCCTGGGGGCCTTGATGAAACCGTCTGGAAGGCAGGTGGTGCCCGAGCTTCCGGACAGCAAACGGGTGCAACGTGTGGCGCTCCCTGAAAAGCCGTCAGTGGGCGAAGTCGTTGGTCTGGCTGTTGAGGGAGACCACGGTTGTATCTTGCATTTTGAAATGCAGGCGACCAAAGGGTCCGGCCGCATCGTACCGCTTGGGTCTATACAACGGGTCATGCGAGAAAGCATCGAAGCAGCGGCACAATACATCCGGGCTAAACATGAGGACCTTGGAATAACTGCCGAATGGCGAAAGAGCTTCGATGTAGCTGTCTTGGCGACCTTTATGGGTGTACCCAAGGAGGGGCCATCCGCCGGCATCACAATCGTTACCGGCATTGTTTCGGCCTTGAAAAAGGTCCCCGTGCGAAACGACATCGCCATGACAGGTGAGATTACGATTATGGGCAAAGTCCTGCCGGTGGGGGGTATTCAACAGAAGGTCCGAGCTGCCTACGATGCCGGAGTCAAGGAGGTTCTTTTGCCTGCTGATAATCTGAAGGAGGCTGAGGGATTACCATCCTATGTGCTCGACGGGGTCAAGTTGACTCCAGTAACAACAATAGAAGAGGTGCTTGCGAATTCATTTGCGTCTGTCGAGGGAAAAGAATCTTGAAAGAACTTATTGGGCAAAGAATGCAGAAAAAGCGAGAGGCTCCTCAACCAGAGATAGTCGTCCAAATGGTCGCTGGTCTGGAATGCGAGCTCCGCCTGTACAGAGGAGCGCCATGACCGTGTTCCAGTGCGCCTCTCAAGCAACGCATTCTCTTGAGGGCTTGGAGTGCCCAGAGAGCTTCACGGCCTTCCCCGAACATACATTGTTGGAGTCAGGCAAGCTCCCCATTGCCGAGATCGCCGAGCTCGCTCTTCGTGAAGGTCAATGCACCAATCCGATCTACCGGGTCCATCGCTGGTTTGCACGGCGTCTTGGCTCACAGTTCAGGGCCATCCTGACTGGCC
>Ga0116144_10004073_pt1 | contig 14080 bp, 10 predicted proteins | sample AD_UKC035_MetaG_FD_89746 | JGI IMG/M metagenome (GOLD analysis project Ga0116144, IMG submission 89746) | Active sludge microbial communities of municipal wastewater-treating anaerobic digesters from USA - AD_UKC035_MetaG | ecosystem: Engineered > Bioreactor > Anaerobic > Digestate | place: USA... | reverse complement strand
TCCCACCACCCAGACCAAATCCCAAAACGCCGAAGGGCTTCATATTCCGCCAAGATAGGGGCACCAACAGCACCTGCCATAAAGATCGTCATTAGCATTGTCATAGCAAAAGGCATTGGATTGCCTTTTTTAAGCATACTAATATCATTGAATAGACGACCTAGTTGATTATATTTCCACTTAGCAAAGTTACTTTGTAAAGTTCCTACATGACCTGCTTGTGTGAAACCAAGCATTTCCGCTTGTTGTGTATAATCTCCTGTCCATGAACGAACAGCTTCATATACCTTTGTTTTAAATTCTCGACTATTTTGGTCAATTTCTGGATAAGCTAATTTGTAGAAGTTGTAGTAATAAGATTGACCAATAATGTTAGTAAGTTTTTCAATAGAGTCACGAGGAGAGTTAAGGCCTCTTTCCATCTTGCTAGTAGTATTAGTTACACTAAGTTGTAGAGGATCAGAAATACGAGCCTCAACCATACCTTCTTTATGCGCCTGTAGTAACCAGTCTTTGGTGGCTTGATCAGACAGCATCATTTTCTGAAAAGCTAGATAAGCCATTGTAGGGTTAATGCCTTCCCTAAAAGCTGTTCTAAAACCATCAGCAGGAGTAAGTAAAGCTGTGCTAAAGTTAGCAAGCAAGACAGGAGGAGCAGCGGTAAGCTTAAAGAAACTCATGGTCCACACAAGATGACGAGCCAATCTGTCTACTTCTCTAGGATGGAAGATAGATACTTCACCACCTTTATAACCACGGAAATAGCCTGCGGTTTTATCAATACCTTTGCCAATCTCGTTTACAAGACTATCAAGCGATTTCTCAGCAACCTGTACTTGACTTATATCTAAACCAAGCTCACGAGCCACAAGGTTGTGTAACCATTTAAATGCTAGAGGTGATTGAGACCAATCAACAGAAGGATTGTCTAGTAGTGGTTGCTTAATCTCAGTAATAATTCGTGCACGAATCTCTAATTCATAAGACTGGTCTAAACGACGCTCAATAGCTTTAAGTAGACGATTATCTAGCTCTCTATTGACGCCAATCTTTTCACCAAGGTACCCAGTAATGTTTTCGCTAGAACGCTCCATTTCAAATCGGCGTTTAGCAACCTCTACCTCTTCCAGTAACTTGTTGTTGATATCCTTAAGAAAGTCAGGCAGTTTGTTAGTACCAAGCATAAGCATGGTATAAACATCACCTAAAGTACCTCCCTCATTGCGTTCAAGAGAAACAACCAACTCACTGTCTTGCTTAGCAGCCTCAGCTAAAGCTTGTTTCATCTTAGTAGCAGAAGCACTATCAGTAAATGGTTGCATATGCAGAATCTGCTCACTACCATTATCTGATATACGCTTAACAGTTACAGTATATGGACCAGTATGCTCTCTTGGGAAGTACATAGGTTCTAGATGCCAGTTATGACCAAAAGCTTTAGCAGCCAATTCTTGATCAAGTTGGCCGACTTTCTTCATAGTATCTAGAATCTTAATAGCTTGTGGTACGAGATTTTCCGGCATACCTTGCTGAATTAATAGTTGTTCTCTTGTATTAGTATCCTCCGCTTGTTTACGCGCCTCCTTAAGTTCGGGATTTTGAATATCAGCCAAAGTTTTTAGGATAGTTAAAGCGTCTTTACGTTTATGTTTAATGAGATCAGTGATGTCTTCAAGATAAGCTTTATTGTAGTTGGCACGAACATCCATTTGATTGTAAATTTCTCGCACCTTATCATAATAAAATTTAAGATAAGGGTGCTCAAGAAATTCAACCTTTTGGTTGACAGTCATAGGAACATATTTCCTAAAGGCAGAAATCTCTTTAGGAATTGGGTGCTCTTTTAATAGGTCTGCTGCGGTAGCATAATATTTTAGTTTATCAGCCTGTATTTTATCCTTGACTGCTTTAAAAATATCCTTAGACCAGTCATTGCCCTTCATATGCTTCACAGAATATGCGCCATCTAACGCCCTAGAAACAGCGTCACCAACATCTGTTCTATCGTATTGTTGAATATCAACAACGCGCTCTAAGAAACTATCAATCTTAGCAAGAGCATTTACGTCTTGTGTTTTAGCCCCAAACAGCCTTTTAATAGCGTCAAGAAACTGTTGCCAAGCATTGCGACCATATGTTTGTAAATTGACCTGTTTAAGCCAGTCTCTAAATTCTGGTTTTGTCCAACCATATGCGTTTAGTTCACTAGCATTTTCAAAGGCTGGTGCAAAACGATCGGGGATATCAAATTCATTTAAAATTGCTTGTCGCAATGCCTCTACATCATTAACGTACTGAATATGATTTTTGTATTTTGGTAGTTTGTTATATTTAGGATCGTTTGCTAATAAAAACGCATGTTCAGTAACGTTATGAGCAGCCTCATGTAACACAGGTTCAATATGAGTACCAGACTCAAGGCCGAGTTTACGAAACTCGTTGCTACGAATAGCAACACTTTTACGTCCCGTAGTTTCATTTACAAGGTGGAGAGCTACTGATTTATTTAGCAGTTCTCTAACAGGACTTCCGCTTTTGAAGTTATTAACTTCTTCTGGATTCAATACAAAAAAGTTATCTGTTTTGCCAGCAAGTTCGTAAATTACATCAGCAATCTTTTTAATATCTGGATCGCTGATAATGGTACGAACAATTCCCACCGCGTCTTTAATATTTTTTACTTTGCGTAGTTCTTTATCCAAAACACGGTTTACAGTATCTTTTGGATATTTCGTTATTTGTGTTTGTGATTTTACAGAAGACCTCTCAGTGGGTGAGGTTGTATCAGCTTGTTTATTAGATATACTTTCTTTTAATATTTGTCTTTTATCGGCGAACTTTTTAGGTAACTCAATTCTAGTTGGTGGTAAAACACCAAAAGATTGATCGCCACCTCGTACTGAAGAATTAGTAGGCACATCTACATACCAAATACGCATATTATTATCTCTAGATGCCCATCCTCTCGCATCATTAAGATCACTTGTAAACCACAAAGAGCCAGTTACTTCTTCAGGAGAGCCTCCATGATAATATCTAGTAAAATTTTCTTTTGGTGGTAAAGTAAAATTATTTGTGCGCTGCTTCTCAGCTTGTTTATTAGCCTTAGCCTTAGCAGCCTCTAAATCTTTATCTGGCCAATAAGGTTCATAACGAGCTTCTTCTGGAATCTCCATATAGCTATGAGAAGGCTCTTCACCTTTAGTCACTTGTGCCTGTGCTTTTGCTAACTCATCACGAGACATGAAAGCAGAGCGAGCACCAGACTCATCTACATCTGGCATCTTAGGCACCATGCCCACAGTCACATCTACAGCTTGGGGTAGGTTGCTTTTAGCTTGGGCAGAACGATTGGCTTGAGCTTCGGCTTGTTGCAAAGCCAATACGTCATCTGGATTAAGGAAAGTAGGATCATATCTACCGGGACCATCTAGAAGTTCAAGGTTACGATCTCCCGGCATTTGCTCTAGATATGGTTGACCACGATCACCTTCAAAGGTAGCGGCGTGTTCATTATAAGCGTTAGCTACTTTAGCACGAGCATTAGAAGTGCGTCCAAGATACTGAGGAGCCGTAATATTAGAAGCATCTACATCTACACCCATCTCTTGTTTCTTCTTCCAAGCCGCCATCATTGCATCTGCTTCTTCTCTAATCGTTTGGTCAGCAGATTTGGTGCCTCCCATACGCTCAGACAGACTCATGGCGGTTGGGATAGCTGCTCCTATAATACCTTCTGCAAGAAGCATATTAATGTCGTAGGGATTGTATTCAGCCGACAGATCAGCATATCCAAGTTGGCTTAGATAAGCTTCAATTGCTTCTCTACTCTTAAAACCAATTAGGGGATTTTGTACAGCGTTAAAGATGATGTTGCGTAGTGGTGCTGTACCGGGAATCGCCATACTAGCATCAAGCACATTGCTCAGGCTTTCAATGGCAGCAACTCTAGTAGAGGTTTCAATATCTCCACCAGTTTTTTGCATCAGTTTTTGCACTTGATTTGTGAACGGCTCGGTTAGCATACGCTCCATAATAAGAGGAGCGGCTTTTCCACCACCAGCAAGCATTGGAAGCATTTGCAGGCCCATAGTGGTCACAGTACCACCAAGCCCCGGGTCTTTACCAGCAGAACCACCAGAAACATCCTCCACAGCTTTTTGACCAGTTTCCATGTTCTGGAATATCTTATCTTGATATTCAGTCATGGCCTCTTCATCCATGAAAGGTAGCTTTTTAGCTAACTCCATAGCTCCGGCAGCGGCCATAGAAGCTTCTGTAATCCTAGAGCCGATAAAGTTCTTACCTGCTTGTTGTATGTCTTCTATAAATGTGGATTTTTGTTTTGGTTGTTGTTCTGCTTTAATAGTTATTGGACCAGTAACATTACCATCTCTCCAACCAGAGGTTGGTTTATTAGTAGTGGAAATATTCCCCTCTTTCCAACGAGCGTTTACATCCGCTGAAATATCAATAGTATCTGCCTCAATCCAAGCCATTATTTACCCTTAAATTTATTGGTAATGCTTGTTCCATCTTCAAGAATTAACCTATACTCGCCTGTTTCTGGATTATGCATTTTTTTAATCACTTTGGATTTTTTACCTTTACCGTAACCCCACACAGATTTACCAACAGCAATTTCGTTATAGTCTGCTGGAGATAGTTCTACTACACCACTTCCATTAAACACTTGTTTTTCTGTTGGTTGTTGAGTTATAGTTTTAGCGGCAGGAGGAATTGGTCTTGGTTGTGTTGGCGTTACATCAATATTAAATAGACGTAATCCAGCCTCCGCTGCGTCAATACCAGCAAACTTACTAGCTGTCTGTGCCGCAGTATACATTTCTAACCATTTTTGAGTGTCGCCTCCAGAGTGTTGGTCTAATATTTGAGCAAACCTAGCACCAAGCCCTGTTGGTTTACCACCAGTGGCCGCTGCTTTACGAGCATCAGCGGCTTGTGCTAACTCCCCACGAATACGGCCCTGTAGCTCTATTTGCTCTTGGCGATTTAGATTTTTAAGATTCTCAAGAGAAATTTTACCGGCTACGTTAGTAGCAGCTACATCTCGTTTCGTTTGTTCTTTAGGATTGTACTTGCGGGAAAGGCCAGCAGACATTAGAAAAGTTTTGTCTTGTGCTGGATCAGTGCCCATAACATAGCCGTTACGAAGCTTACGCCCTTTAACGCTGTTTAAAATGGTTTGTTTTTCTTCATCTGTTCCATTTATATAGCCATCACCAAATTGTCCGATATCTTTTGTAAAATCTTCTAATTCTGCTCTAATGTTGGAGTCTTTTAATTTCTCTTCCAATTTCTTACGAATCTGAGCTTCATCAAACCCTTTAAGATTAGCAGCAGCATTAAGATTACCAAGAGAGATTGTGTCATTACGACCTTGAGCACCAGCCATATACTCTTGTGTAGCTTGTTGCTGTTTTTGTAAATCAAGGTCAGCAAGACTTTTAGCTCCTTGTAGAGCTTGTAGTTGTGTGTTGTTTAATGTGTTCCATCTATGTATACGACGACTAGAAACAGTTCCGTCTACAGTTGGAGAAGTTCCGGGATTAGATAAGTTTGCTAAGGTTCCAAAGTCCATTATACTTGCTCCATAATCCAATCAACAATACTACCACCAGCATCAAGCAGATCGCCCAAAGTACTTGCTCTCATGTTGTTTGATCTAGTAGCTGATCCAGCTAAAATTTGACCAGCAGTGCCACCAGACTGGTTAGCACCAGATAGGGCCATAAGATTTTGAATCTCTTGATTATAAGCTTGTTGCGCTAAACCAGAATTAAATTTGCTTAAATCAAATAGCATATTGGGAGAGCGGAAATAGCCGCGTTTAGCAGCTTGTCTCTCAATTGCTTGTTCGCCTTGATCTCTACGGAATTGATAGCCCGGTGTGTTTTCAATAGAACTTGGGTCTTTATATAAATCAATTAGGCGTTGAGCAAACTGTTGGCGATATTGGCCAAATGGATCAGCCCTATCAGCAGCACCTTGGGCGTCTCTATTATAACGATTAGTTAGTTGGTTGTTTAGTAATGCGCCGGCAACAATTCCAGCGGGGGATTGTAGGAAACTACCAACACCACCACTACCAAATAGAGTTTCCATTAAAGTTGGAGCACCGGCACCTGTACCTACACCTGCGGCAGCACCTACGCCAGTAGATGGGGCTAATGCTAAACCGCCACCATCTAATCCGGCAGTCATAGTGCCATAAGTGCCTAAGCTGGCGCCACCGGCACCAGCACCTCCAGCACCTGCTCCACCATAACCTTCTAACATGGTGCTCATATGTGCAGGAGTAGTTCCAGCACCGGCACCGGCTAATCCGGGAACACCCTCAAATCCGGGTACATATCCAAGCATAGAAGCTCCAGCAAACGCCGCAGCTAGTCCAGCTAAATTTCTAGGTTGTAACCAATCTGGACCATTATCTGGTCCTGCAATATTATCTGGAGAAGTTAGCAGTCCAAATTCATCATCCCACTCTACTGCTGCGGGATTAATTAATTCACTATAACCTCCAGAACCTAATTGTTCTACTTGTACTCTACCATTTAATCGTTGTTGAACTTCTGGACGTAATCTATAGTTTGTGTACGAATCTCCAGCATCTCCACCAGTATATTCGGTATAAGGTTCCCAATACTCGGGTGCAGCCGCCGCACGTCTAGCAAAATCATCCCAACTAGATGTTCCATAAGTAGCTCCAGCAGGACTTAGATACTGCCCAACCCTACCCCAAATAACGGGGTTTCTACGACCCTCGTTCCCTAATTGCTGTCCGTTGTAAGTGCCAAATCCAGTTGTGGGGTCATAAACAAAGCCATTACCACCTAATTTATTTTGAAAATCACTACCAAAAGTTTGAGTAGGCTGTGGTTTAAGTTGATTATTAGTAGGTTTTAATTGACTAATAGATTGATTACCTAATGAATTACCAATAGGATTTGGTTTAGACAAACCTCCATAATAAGACATATTAATAGGGTTTTCAGTTTGTCTAGCGAGATTAGGAAATTTGTTATAAATAGCCATATTAGTTTAGTGCCACCCAAGAACCGCCTGAATATATGTAAGCTTTACCACCAGCCTCATCAACTACAAAAGGAACTTTACCGGAAACAGTTTCTGGAGTAAATGCAGGTACACCACCAGCATCAGGTATGTACATACAAGTACCACCACCAACCATTTCTCCAGAAGGTAAAATCTTACCAGACTCTTGTAATGAAGCTGATCCGTTTGGGGTAGTCTTAAATATAATCCCCATTCCACGATTTACGCTATCCCAATTCTCGGTGGCTACAAACTCCATAGTACCACCAGCGTAATAATTTGATCCATAATAACCAGTTCCCGCAACATATCCTATAGTATCACCGCTACCAACAGCTAGAGGGGTTGTAACGCTACCCCTACTGTGTACTAGATTTAAATAAGGTGCAGAGCCATTTTGATTGGTAGAAACCTGTAGTGAGCCATTAAATTGGTATGGATCAGTGCCAGCAGGTTCACTCTTACCAAACAAAAGGTATTGAGCAGATGTAGCAATATAAACTACAACGTTATTAAAGAACTTAGATAAGTATTTGTATAGCTTGCGCTCATTTTCATGAGTTCTGTAATACTCACGTTCTTGCATTGTAGCTTTAGGAAACTGCACGAGCGTCTCCTACATCGTAATCCATTATAATTCCTGAAATACGTAACTTTACGTTTTGCGTATTTGTTATCTCTAATGAACCTCGTTTGAATGAGCCAAACGCCCATCCAGTAGCTTCATATGGCGCTAGGTAATAAGATGTGATTGTTCTAGCGTAGCCTGTAGCACCATCTTGTGTATACCAACCTACAGAGAACTGATATGTTGCGTAGGTGTATTGATCTGTAAGAACAGTTACACTGTTTAAAAACTTACGATCAAAGGTATCACAGTCAATACCACTAATACGAATCTTAGCAGTAATTACTGAGTTTACATCTACACCATAAGCATCGTCTAGTTGATATAACGAACCAGTATCAAGTCGTTGCACATAAGTAGTAGAAAACTTACTTTTACAAGAGCCTGCCACTAACCAACGACCTAATGTGCGATAGTTAAATCCACCAAAACTAGGAAGTGTTCCAGTACCATCAGAGTACCAGTTATACCACATTCCTGATTCCATATCATACACAAAAGTTACGTTGGTAATGTCTGTAGCAGCAGTTGGATAATACGCGGCAGCAAGAGATAAGACATAAAACTGTCTACCATTTACATTACAAATAAAAGCATAAGAGCCATCATATGCTGTAACAAGTTCAAGGTGTTTGGCTAAATGCTGGTCTTCAATGAACTGGACTTGAAAGCTGTTGTTAAGTTTAGCTACATGCTTTCTACCAGATTCATCATTAGATACCCACATTAATTCACCACCACCAGTATCTACAATTGTGGCAGGATTAACACAACCAACTTGTTGAACAGCCTGATCTACACGACTTAATACTGTTCCATTATCATTAGCAACATCTTCAAAAAACTCTGTAGAATATTCTTTAAAAGCTGCGATATAGTTATTGTAACGAGCAAGATCAACTAACTTACCACCATATGATTCTACAGTAAGAAACTCAGATGCTGGGAAGTTTTGGAAGTTCCCTAGATCAGATTGAAAAATCTGACCATTATTCATGTTACCAATAAAGATTCTATTGTTTAGATATACAGCGTGGGTTAGTTGTGTTCCAGACGACCACGGAGCACCAGAACCCGGTGATTCAGATGTAATGAAAGCTCCTGCCTTAAAGTAAAGAATAAACTCGCCATTTACAATAGCCGTATTAATTGTATCATCTGGTAAACCCACATTTGAGAACTTAATCTGTGGGTACATAGTAGAACTATTTACTCCACTATATAACAGAGTGGTTATTGAATCATTAAAGTGGTAGATGTATAAATTACTACCATAACCAACGCCATAATAAATATTAGTCGCAGTGAGATTTTGTGATGTAAAGCACCCAAGACCAACACCACTACCGCCTCCCGGAGCCGAGGTTGGTATATTATTCATACCGGGACGCTTAACAGCAAATACGCGCTGCGTCTTAGTTTGATCGTCTTTATACACCTCACAGTACATATTGTGGATGTATGAGTCCCTAAAGTTTAAGTCAAATAAATCTATATGCGGTCTAGATGTATTGACAACTAAAGGAAGGATATTCTTCTTCATTAACGATACCTTGGTTGTATAAGCAATGAAGTGTTTTCTGTATCAAACGATAAAGCTTCATTAAGAAGGTCATCAGCAAGTCGTTTAATACGATCGTACTCAAGCTGTGGCGTACCGTAAGTATGAGCAAGTCTAACAGCTAGATTATACTTTACGGCATCGAACCACTCTTGCGGAAACTCTAACGAATCTGTAGTTGCATCAAAATCAACAAAAGGTCGTTGATAGCGAATTCCTATAGTACAATTAGTGGCGTTATATAGATCGGCTGGTTGGTATACATGGATTAAACCATAAGCAAAGGTGCCGGGACCAGATACACCATGTTCATGTTTGGGCTCATAGAAAATAGAGATTGGCGTACCTTCTTGTCGTTTATTGGTTAACAGTAAGTATTCTTTCTCTGAGATAATAGATAATGGCGTATCTATTGGAGTGCTGCCAGATGTATCTGTTCTCCAAGCTTGATATACTTTTAGGGGAATTTGTGTGTTGATGTCATAACCACCTTGACCAATGCTATACGAAACTGTCCCTTGAGTTAGTGAAAATGTAGCTGTTTTACGGCACCACAGTTGCATACCATGTGCCTGCCAAGCAGTAAGCATGTAGTTTAAAGCTTGTACGGCCCTAGCGTATTGATTTGTGGTTGGGCCGGCAGGATTTTCTATATCTGTTACTCTAAGAACTTCTAGAGCAGATTTAATAATCTCACCTACTGTTGGAAAGAACGTATAGCCTAAGGCCATTTATACACCTATCTTAAGTTTAAGCCAGTCTTTAAAGAAACCAAGAGCGGTAAACACACAAGTAGCTAGAAACACAATACCACCAATAAACCCTTTATAGCGAGTTAACTCTTGGTGTATCTCGTCTAGCACATCCATTTTTTTCTCAATGCGCTCTACTTTTTCTTCTAAGACTGCTATGCGTGAAGTATCGTCCATAATTAAATCTGATACCAAGTATCAACACCGTTAGACATAAGGCGAAGTGTGGCATTAGCTGCCGGAGTAATATTACCACTTGCGCCTGAACTATTAATTAGTGAGTCTCCACCTAACGGAGCAACAGTCAATGTATTAGCAGAAGCGTCAATACGCCTAATAATAAGTTCCCAACTGATACCAGAACCAAGGGAGGCTGGATCGGGTAAATTAATTTGGAACGATCCACCAGTAACATTAGCAGTTACATACTTGTGGGTCTGATTTAAACTGTGTGGAGCACCTGAGTTAGTTAGTGCTTGATAGTTACCACCAACAGCACCATTAAAGTAGTTAGGTGCTGATCCTTGCATGTAAGCATTCCAACGAGCGGTACCACTAACTGCATTCGCGCCATAGAAGCTATATGCGGTAGTTACTTGTGCATCTGTTTGATCACCAGCTAAGAATCCATATAGTGTTGCAATAGCAGCACCAGTAGCAACAACAGCAGCTTGAACATTATAACCAATCGCAGTTGTAATAGGTGTTCCAGAAGCAGCGTCTACATAAGTTAATTGATCATAACCTCTATATGTAGCAATAGCTGCGTTTGCTCCAGATGGTTTATATAATCCAGAGAAAAATCCAGTTACTGCTGTAACAGTTTGGTTTGTGTTTACATTAATAATATTGTAATCACCGTAAACTGTTGCTGTAGAAGCTCCAGTAGGCGCATAATCAATAGTTTTAATGTGATTATACTTTGTGCCTGAAGTTGCAGTCCACGATTTATAAAAAGTATGGTTTGCGTTATTATTATAGTGATTATCAAACCAAGCGCCTAATACTAAATTACCAACAGAGCGCACGTTTTGATTTGCTGCGGTAAATAGAATTGGGGTCGTGCCAGCAGATGAGCGAGTAAATGTATTGCCAACTAAGGTATAGTAACCATTAGTATCACGAATATCTATACCATAAGTACAATCAAAAGTAGTACAACCAATAATATTAGCTGAAGGAGAACCAGAAGCTGCAGTAGATAAATAGACAGCAGTATCGCAATTTCTAAATGCACAAGAAGCAATTGTGATAGGAACATCACCATGCTCAACAGTAACGCCTCTTGCAGCAGCTTGAACTTGACACCCAGACATAGTAAAATCTGGAGAAGCTCCATCTACTTTAAAGCCATACTTACCTGTTCTTGCTGTATTAGCATTATCATAATAGCAACTATTAAAGTTGATACTAAAAGCACCAGCACAGTGAAAACCTACGTCATATCCGAATGCAAAACAATCAGAAACTCTAGTACCATCAGCGCCGGCTAGAATCCCATTAATTTGGAATAGGTAAGCAGTACCGGGACGCTGATAATAGGTGACTGTTGTAGAAGCCCATGAAGTAATGGGCCAGAAGTGGCATTGAGAAACAAAGCAGAGGTCTGTAGTCTGAGTGATGTGAATTCCATAAACGCAATCTCCCCAAATACCTTTAAACACAGAGCCATCGGCTGCATAGCCATATATAGCTTTGTTAAAGCCAACAATAAAGCAGTTTTCTACAAGTACGTTCCAAGCCCGCTCACCACCTGCCGTCCCTTGTGTGTAGATAGCTGTACCAGTCCAACCAGAATAAGCAGCGCCAGCATTTACTGTAGCTGGATCAGTAGCATCATTGTCCCAAGCGACGTTAAAATATGACGGAATTAAAGCAACGCCTTTAATACCAGAATGAGTGCGTAAAGTAATGAAATTGGCGGCAGCACCACTACGAATCAAGCAATATTTCATTTGCTCAAAGTGTGTGGTTACTTGTCCGGGAGCAGTTACTTCATGATCGACACTGGGAAGTTTGTCGCTGCCTAAAAGTAGGACACCTTCAGGAATAGTAAGTGATGTTACTAAATAGCGTTTAGGGCCTAGACGGACTACAGAGTTTGGTCCAAGTGTGGCGGCATAGTCTAATTGATCTTGAATTGCTGATGTATCATCAGTAACGCCATCACCAACCGCACCATTATCGTCTACTAAAATGATAATATTGTTGGTGATATCGTGGTAGTCCACATCGTCCCAAGATACGTTGGTCGCATCAGATTTTAGGTACTTACCAGCGTGACCTGTTTGTGTAGGCAGTAAAGCATTTCTTGCTGCAAGCGCAGTAGTTTGTCCTGTACCGCCATTAGCAATTGGCAATGCTCCAGATACTTCCGAGGTAAGATCAATAGTTGTGTCTACTGAAGCAGTACCGGCAGTCATTTTTACATAGCCAGTAGACGCACTAAAATCTTGGCCAGTACCGCCTTTAGCTGTAGTAACAATACCAGTAACAGAATTTATATTTGATCGTGCAACTGCTACAGCATCATCAAATACATCTTGCATTGACTGATTAGTTAGACGAAGTTCAATGTAAGCTCCAGCATCAAAAGCCTGTGCTGACGTGCTTTCTTGACCTCGTGTAACTGTTAGGTTGTTTCCACTTAACGCAGTAACTTTAACGATTTCTTGTTTAGTGGGTGCTGTAAGTGAATCAGAGATAACAGCCCAAAAGTAGTTACTTCCAGCAATTGATGGGAATACGGCACCACTAGCTACAGTAATAGCTGTTTGGCCAGAAGTAATAGCTCCACTAATTGTTGTAGAACCAAAGTTAGAGAATCTAATATTAGTAGTAGTCATTATAGTCCTAGGCGTCTAGAAGCTAAAGCACTTGTAGCTAACGCTGTGCCGCCAGTAGAAGATGAAGATACTGAAACTCCCGGAGTGTAGTCGGGGCGAGTCCAAGGAACATAAACCTTGTCAGGATATACCTTTAGAAAATCCATTGGGTGACGAGTTTCAAAATCCTCTCTACAAACACGTAAACCTTGCCAATCTTCAATTAACTCAGAAGCTTTAAACTTGAATCCACAACGATCACAGAGGGCGTTCCAATCACCGGGTTTATAATAATTTTTCATTGGTGTATATAGCCATCACAGTGTTTGTGCTCATGCTCATATAAAGTTATACCATCACCAGAAATTATTCTATCTGCTTGCCATTCTGAATATTTGCTATAAATATCACAAGGATCAGAAAACATATACGCACAAGCGCCTAAGTTTGGTTTCTGTTCTTTTGTAGTTTTACATTGTTTATACATCTCTGATTCAGTAACGTGATACCATATTCTACTGTCAACTGAGTCTTTTACTTTAATCCAATTGTAGTCAGCAGCACATCCAGTAAGCAATAAGCTTAATACAATTATTTTAAGATACACCATATTTTTGCATTAATGCTCTAATAGCATTATATCTAGTTAATGCGTCGAGAGCGATGGGCAGGTCGATGTATTCGCGGATCATGCCGTTGAAGTAGCCGCTGCCCGCTTGATTACTGAACAGCGCGATGCCGCCGGGATTGTTGGCGCCAGCGTCGCCGGTCGTTGGGGTTCCGTTGTCGACTGTGATCGAGCTATTGGCCCCGTCGAATACCGCGCAGATGACATGCCACGCATTCAGCGTCAATTCTGAATTCGACGCGGCGGCAGACCCCGCATTGAGACCAATATCAGGCGTGATCCCCTCCTGCGTGATGCCGCATTCGGCAACCGTCCCGCTCGTCAGGTAATCGTTATCCGTGTAGCTCAACGGATAGACCACCATCAAGACCGTGCGTGGCTGATTCCTCGTGAAATTGTCGGTCGCCATCTTCATCGCGGCGCCATCTGCGTAGATGCAGCCTTTGAATTCAGGATTGTCCATGTCTAGTCCAGATACGAGGCGGCGCGGAACCCCACATTATGGTTCGAGTTCGTCCGCGCATTGGCCCAAAACGACGCCCAGGCGCCGGCAGCCGAGCCGCTAGACCAGTCGCCGCCGGCGAGCGGGCACAGCTGATTGGTGATGTA
>Ga0116144_10004071_pt1 | contig 14082 bp, 8 predicted proteins | sample AD_UKC035_MetaG_FD_89746 | JGI IMG/M metagenome (GOLD analysis project Ga0116144, IMG submission 89746) | Active sludge microbial communities of municipal wastewater-treating anaerobic digesters from USA - AD_UKC035_MetaG | ecosystem: Engineered > Bioreactor > Anaerobic > Digestate | place: USA... | reverse complement strand
TTTTCGTTCTTCAGGCGACAGAAAAGATATAAGAATCCTGCCGCTTGCCGTCCTGTAGAAATCTTCGAGGAAAAGTTCTTTTATTTTTATCTGGACAGAAAAACTGCCTTCAACGCAATCAAGTATCACCCTCTTTTTGTGATAAAAAGACGAAAGCATGACAGTCTCGCCCGTTTTTTCGGAAAATTGCACTAAAAGGGGATGTGCAGGCTCTGTTAAATACTTCATGAAAGGACCCTTGCGCGTCAGATAATAGGGAAGATAACCCAGCCTGTAGCCCCCGCGTACGGAAAGCTGTTCAACAGCTCCGAGTTCAGCCAGCGCCTTAAGGAGAAGACTGCAGGTAGGCTTCTTCATATTAAGGGCATCGGCTATTGAGCCTGAAGAATGAAAGGTTTCAGGTTCCTCCGACAGCAGTTTGATAATATCAAAAGCCTTCTTGACGGTTTTCATTATATTTAAAATATACAATGTCTATTTAACATTGTCAAATAGAATTTTGAGGCTGAAAAACAGAGATCCTGAACAAAAACTTTTCAGGATGACAAAAACGAGAGGTCCGAAGGAAAAAGAATGCAGGCTACCAGTACAGGGATGTTACTTTCACATGGAATGGCGGCGGTCGCCTTCAAACTGGGTCAGGGTATAGGTGAATTTTTTAACCGAGTTGGGCTCAAGTTCAAGGGTAAACTGCACCGTATCCATGTCGACCTTTTTGTATTCGCCGAATTCCCCCTGTTTGGCAAGTTCCCAGTACTGGTGCGGGAAATTCCTCATCACCTCGACCTTTGCAGGCAGGGAGCGATAGTTTGATACCTTTATTTCGTACGTTCTCTCTTCGTCCCATCCCGAAATATTACCGCCGGGATTATTGAAGAGGTAGTTTTTTGTCTTGAAATCCATCATTTTCACCTCAACCTCCACATCCTGAACTTTTCCCATATCAAGCTCCACCTTTTCTCCTATGGGGATATATTTGGCATTGTCAGCGCCTATGTAGCTGAGGTAATCGTCTTTGTCAACCTTTCTGAAAGCCTTTATCAGACCATCAGGAAGAGGTTCATTACCCAGTTTGTGTTTTGTATCGTTTGTAAAGGAGATAAACCTGTTGGCCGTTTGCCCGTATCTTTCTTCCTCGTACTTGTAAAAGTTTACCACGGGGATATCCGCCTGCCTGAGAGAAAGCAGTCTTTTAGACCAGCCGCTGGGAATGGTTTCAGTACCTTCTATGGTATAAAGGAAATACTCGGAGAGCCCTTCCTTTATAATCTCCTTGGGTTTTGCCGCAGATACCGAATCCATTGCACCGAATGCCATTTTCATCTCCAACATGGCTGACTCTCTCCTCGCTCTTGGTTGCTGTTCTGCCGGAGGCATAGGGAGAGGGCTGCCGTACGGGTACTGCCTTCTTGCAAGGGCTGCTATCTGGTCAATAAGGTTTATCTTTCCCACTATGACCCGCACCTGGGCATTTTCGTAGTCTTCACCGCTGTTGTTGGTTACCCTGACGTACCCTTCGAGTTCCATTGTCTTTTCATCAGTGGAAAGGGTTGCAATATAATAAGCGCGCCACGATATGCCGGACGTAAAGTAGTTTATTTCAACCGGAGCCCTGCCCGAAACATCGGATTTTATGCGCCACAGTCCGAGGTCCTTAACGCGCGGGGGAAAACTTAATTCCATGATGTTTATCTTATCCGCCATTGTTTTTGTAAATAGCTCAAGCGATGTCGGGTCTATAAGCGTGTTTGCCCATGAAAACTGGAGGTTATTATCTCCCCTGCTCAGTGTCAGGGTGCGGCTGTCTCTCACAAGGGTAATGTCGGCGGAGTTGTATATGGTCATCTGAACGCTGTCCCTTTCAGGAAGGGTCACAAGGTCTATCTTTGCCCAGAGTAGTGAAGAACCCGCCAGGAAGAGGAAAGCAACGAGATTGATGGTTTTGTTTTTCATCTTACGTTCCTCCTGTTGTAGTTGAATACCACGGTTTCTTTCCCTTGCGCCGGAATGGATACCAGGAATTTAATTTTTCCGGCGTCTTCCTTTTCGTATTTATGGGTGGTTTCAGACATGTCCCACTGTCCGGGTATGTGCTGAATAAGGGTAAGAACGGCGGGCTCGTCCCTGAAGTTTTCAATCTTTACCTGTATAATCTCTTCCGTATCATAGAGTATAACCCTGTTGTTCGTGTCGCGCCGCAGGTTTATCCTGTTATCCTTCATCTTATGCTGAGTTACAACGATATCTCGGCTGTCTCCTATAATAAGCTCCATTTTTTTGCCTGCGGGGGTATAGGATGCGTTATCTTCTCCCAGGAAGATAGTAGTACCGCTTCCGTCGTCCTGAAAGATACGCGTTTTGCCTCCCCACAATGCAAACTCGCCAAGTTCGGATTTCTTCTCGTTTTTTATCACGTAGGTCACGGGTATTCCGACATTGCCTTCAACCTTTGAAGGATCCCACGGAAGACGGGCGGCGTCAAAAGTAAAAACTTTTTCTATGGGTATGCTGTTCTTCTTCAGAAACAGGAGTTGTTTTGTGCCTTCATGCTGGACAGAACCTGCAAAGGGTTCTCCATAGTCAAGATGAAAACCCGCATTCTCAAAATCCTCTCCGGAGAAGTTGCGCAGTATGAGAAAAGACTGCATATCAACCTTTGTCTCTTTTTTGTCCGCCATGAATTTATAGGTCACAAGGCGGTCTATGTTGTAAAGTATGTAGCTTATTCTTATTTTTTCTTCCCATGGCTGGGGGCTGTTTATTTCCCAGACAAGGGCGTCTTCATTGGGCGGGTAACTGACGCTCAAAAGCGTTACTTCTTTGGGATGAGACAGTATCTGGATGCGTATGGAATCAGAGTCTATCTGCACGCCTTTCCACGCAAAATCGACCTTGTTTATACCCTTCTGGAGCAGAAGCACTCTCTCTTCCTCAACAAGCGTTGCGGCAGGATTGTCAAGCCTGACAACGGCCTTGTCCCTGTCCGGAAGGGCAACCAGTTTTATCCTGGCTTCTCCGAGACGGCAGGCAAGAAATGTCATCAGCAGAAGCGCTAAAAAAACTTTTTTTTGTCCCATATTTCCTCCTCGTTCCGTAGAAGGTTCTGCCAAACTCTGCTATTTTTTCTTTTAAAAATCTTTTTTTTACATGTTCAGTTGGCAACAGGCGAAGGACGGTCCTTCGTTTTTTGCCACGAAGGACCGTCCTTCGCAGCCATTTCAGCGCACCCTGAAGGGTGCGGCTACAAAGGTAAAAGGCTGCCGTTTATAAATTGTTATGGTAATTAGACACAGCCGGTATGAAAAAGTTCCACAGGTTTTTCAACCTAATGTTTTGTGGACTTTTTTCAACTGCTTGATGATGTCTATCTTCTGCGGGCATTTTTCCTCGCACTGCCCGCATTCCACGCAGGCATCGGCCTTTTCTTTCTTCTCCTTTTCGGTGGACTTTATTTTGCCGTACCTTTCCCTGGCAAGTTCTTTCAGGCCGTAAACCGTTGCGTAGTTCATAAGCTGGAAAATATGAGGAATCCTGACACCCTGCGGACAGGGCATGCAGTACTCGCATCCGGTGCAGGGTATCTCTCTCTTCGATTTGCGCTCCCTTATGAATTCTTCGAGGGAAGCCAGCTGACCCTTTGTCAGAGGACGCTTGATACTTGCGGCACGTACGTTTTCTTCGACCATATTCATGGTGTTCATGCCTGAAATGGCAACAGAAACGTTGGGGTTGGACAGGACGAATCTCAGGGCAAGTTCGGGAGTGGTGCGGACCTTCCCGTTCATCTCTTTCAACAGAAGTTCCGAACTTGCAAGCCTGCCTCCTCCCACCGGCCCCATGACAACTACTGCAATTCCCTTCTTATAGGCGAATTCCATGGCATCCTCGTTTGCCCTGTCAAGAAGGTTATACTGGCAAAGCATCGAAGAGAAGAAAGCCCCTTCCTCGATTATCTTCATGATTTCAGCAGGCTTGTCATGGGAAGAAAAAGATATGTGTTTTATAAGCCCTTCATCAACAGCCTTGAGCGCTTCCTTGAAAAGCTTGAGTTTTTTTACCTTGCTTTCAAAAAGTTCATAGCTTATGCCGTGGAAATGGAAAAAATCTATGGAAGAAGTATCCAGCCTCTTAAGCTGTTCCTCAAGGCGACTCCTGTAGTCTCCCCTCTTTTCCATGTTCCACACGGGCACTTTTGTAGAAAGGTATATTCTGTTTTTTTTCCATTTTTTCAGAGCTTTGCCAACAACAATTTCACTGTCTCCGTATCCCCGCGCGGTATCTATGTAATTGACTCCCAGTTCAAAAGCCCTCAGTATAATCCTGATTGATTCTTCAGTATTTATCAGGGAAACCCCGTTTTTCATTTCATGGGGCAGGCGCATCGCACCGAACCCGAGCGCCGACATCTTTATACCTGTTTTCCCGAAATCCCTGTATTGCATCATTTAAATCCTCCTTTTTTTGTTTTTCCTGCCTCTTTATTTTATCTCTCAAGGTTCAAAATGTCAAACGGCGTTCATTTTTGGGCAATGCCTGAATATGGTATAATTATGGGGAAATGGACAACCTTACCCCCATGCTAAAACAGTACCGCAAGATAAAGCAGGAATACCCTGATTACATATTATTCTTCAGGCTGGGAGATTTCTACGAGATGTTTTACGAAGATGCAAGGACAGCTTCAAAGATACTTGACCTCGTGTTAACAGCCAGAAGCGCCGGGAAATCAGGGAAAGCGCCCATGTGCGGCATCCCTTACCATGCTTCCGATTCATACATATCCAGGCTGATAAAGGCGGGGCGCAAGGTTGCCATCTGCGAGCAGCTCGAAGACCCTGCCGTTTCAAAGGGAATTGTCAAAAGGGACATTGTAAGGCTTATAACAACGGGGACATTCATAGACGACCACACTGCCGATACAAGATACATCATGTCGGTTTATCCTGCGAAAAAAGGCGCCGGTATTGCGTTTATTGATTCGGAAGGCGGAACTATACGGACAAGTGAGCTTTCCGGGTTAGACAGGATTGCCGAGGTAGTATCCAGGATGGCTGTCTACGAATGCATATTCCCCTCGGCAGAAAAGCTTGCTGTCGAAAAACTTTTTCTCAGTCCTTTCATGGCTTCAAAAAAAATAACCCTGACGGAATGCGAAGACTGGCTTTTCAATCTTGACATAGCAAAAAAAAATCTTTGCGGCCATTTCAAGACTCAAAACCTCAGCGGATTCGGAATAGAGGAAATGCCGGACGCAATAAGGAGCGCCGGAGGACTGCTCGAATACCTCAAGGAGATAAACAGGAAGCCCCTGAACCACATAAGCGGACTTTCGCTTTATTCTGACAGCGGGCACATGTATATCTCTCCTGCCGCCGTACACGGGCTCGAGCTCGACAAGCTTGCAGACATACTGGACAAGACATCCACGGCAATGGGAAAAAGAACCCTCAGGTACTGGATATACCACCCTTCTCTCAACCTGCAGGGTATAAAGGAGAGACAGGGAGCCGTGGAAAAAATCATGGATGACAGCTCCCTGAAAAAAGCCATATTTGAAAACATGGACGGCATAGGCGACATAGAAAAAGCACTCTCGAGAATCAGCTGCGGTTACAGCGGGCCTGTAAAAGACATTCTTGCCGTGAAAAACCTGCTTTCAAGAATACCCGCATTGAAAGAAACCCTAAAAAAAGCGTCAGGTGAAAACAGTCTTTTACAGCTGGAAGACGTTCCGGAACTCAGGGAATTTCTTGAAAGAACTGTAAATCCTGAGATATCCCCTTCCTCCTATGAGGGACGGTTCGTAAAACAGGGATGCGACAGCAAGCTCGACCAGCTGAGAAGCATCAGGGACAACGTGAAGGAATGGCTTCGCAACCTGCAGAAGGAAGAGATAAAGAGAACGGGCATAAACTCGCTCAAGATAGGATATAACAGGGTTTTCGGATACTACATAGAGATTACCAAAGCAAACCTTCCTCTCGTGCCGGAAGATTACATAAGGAAGCAGACTCTCGTCAACGGGGAAAGATTTATTACCCCTCAGTTAAAGGAGTTCGAAGACAAGATACTGACCGCAGAAGAAAAAATACTCGAGATAGAAAACAGGATGATAGAGGAGACAAAGGAAGAAATTTTGAAAAATGCAAAAATCCTTTATTCCATTGCATCCACTATAGGAGTAATAGACACCGTTTATTCGCTTGCCTGCGCTGCATTGGAAAATAATTACGTTAAACCGGAGATTGATGACGGAATGGAAATACTTGTCAAAAACGGCAGGCATCCCGTAGTTGAAAGGCTTATCGATGATTTTTTCGTGCCTAATGATACCATTATGGACAACAGGGAAAACCACTTCCTGATAATCACAGGCCCAAACATGGCAGGGAAATCCACGTACATCAGGCAGGCGGCAATCATAGTCATAATGGCCCAGACAGGCAGTTTCGTTCCTGCTGAATCGGCAAAAATAGGGTTGGTTGACAAAGTCTTCACCCGCATAGGAGCCCACGACGAGATAAGCAAGGGACAGAGCACCTTCATGGTGGAGATGACTGAAACCGCGGGCATCGTGAACAACCTTTCAGGGAGAAGCCTTCTGGTGCTGGACGAGATAGGAAGAGGAACGAGCACCTACGACGGTTTTTCTCTTGCATGGGCCATTGCAGAACATATCGCAGGGACGCGGGCAAGGACCCTTTTTGCAACGCATTTCCACGAGCTTACAGGACTGGCGCAGAAAAACAGCGGGGTTAAGAACTACAATGTCGCAGTCAGCGAAAGCGGCAGCGCCGTTTCTTTCCTGCACAAAATAATGCCCGGAGGCACAGATGAAAGTTACGGAATCTACGTGGCGCAACTGGCTGGCATCCCAGATAAAATTACCCGCAGGGCAAACGAGATTCTTGACAAGCTCGAACTCCAGGGAACTTTGCAGGAAAGCATCATAGGAGAAATAAAGGCTGAAATGCCTTCGCTCTTTGAAGAAAAAGAAAAATCGCCCTACAAAGGGTTGAAAGAAGACATAGAAAAACTTAAAAGCCTCAGGGAAAAGATACTGTCGGTAGACCTGGAAAATACGCCTCCTGTCGAGGTAAGCATGAAACTGCATAAAATACAGGAAGACCTTAAAAATGGGAAAGATTAACGTTTTGCCGGACCGGCTCATAGGCAAGATAGCCGCAGGGGAGGTTGTGGAAAGACCGGCTTCCGTTGTCAAGGAATGCATGGAAAACGCCCTTGACTCAGGTGCGGACACTGTAATAGTACACATGCAGAAAGCAGGGAAAATACTTATCTCTGTAAGGGACGACGGAGAAGGAATAGAACCGGACGACATTGAGAAACTTTTCAGACGCCACACCACCAGCAAGATAAAAGATATGGAAGACCTGTATAATATACATTCTCTCGGTTTCAGGGGAGAAGCCCTTTACAGCATAGGCTGCGTTGCAGACGTTGTACTTAACAGCAGGAGCAGGAACAGCAGTGAAGCCGGCAGGGAAATCCACGTGAGAGGAGGCGAAAAAATAGAGGTTAAAGAAACAGGCCATCCTTCGGGAACAACGGTAGAAATAAGGGAACTTTTTTTCAATACCCCTGCAAGAAAGAAATTTCTCAAGTCGGATGCAACAGAATTCCGCCAGGCGCTGAATGTTTTTATCCCGTACTGCCTTACTTTTCACGGGAAAAAATTCGTTCTATCCCACAACGGGAGAAACATAATCGGCTGCAGCCCGTCTTCCGACATGCTTTCAAGGATATGCGAAGTCATTAACGTGGAAAAGAAAAACATGCTGCACGGGGAAAAGGAATTCGTACAGGAAGGTTTCTCGGCAAAACTCTTTCTCGGAGACATGAACATCCAGAGGCCGCGAAGAGACCAGCAGTTTATTTTTGTTAACAGCCGCCCCGTTCACAGCCAGTCTATTTCGTATGGCGTGAACCAGGTTTACAGGAATATATTCCCAAGGGATGTTTTCCCTGTTTTTGCCGTTTTCATAGAGATGCCTTCCGGAGACGTGGACGCCAATATCCACCCCTCAAAAAGGGAAGTGAAACTCAAAAACGACCTGGCGGTATCTTCATCGCTGTCTCTTTTCACGCAAGAAATTCTCACAGGCAGAGGACATGCCGCAACGGTAAAAAGGGAGGTTATCTATTTTCAGGGGAAGCAAACAGGGGGTTTTGCGGCAAAAGAAACCCTGGCAGAAAATACGTTTCAGGCAGATATTTTCGAAAGAAACGCGGGAAATGAATCAAAGATGGAAGAGAGGGATATCCCCATGCCGTCAGGAATGAAACTCAGAACTGCGGCATATGCAGGAAGTTACAGGGACAAGTACCTTTTTTTTGAATCAGGGGATACCCTTCTTGTGATAGACCAGCACGCCGCCCACGAAAGGATAAATTACGAGAAGCTCAAAAGGCAGTTCGAGTCCGGAAAAGTGGACGTCCAGCAGCTTCTTTCCCCCATCATCATAAAACTTTCACCCGAAGAGATGTCTTCATGGAAAGAAGGAAAAGAAAAAATGGAAGAAGTCGGGTTCATTACCACCGGATGGGACAGTTCATCCATAGCCCTGCACGGCTACCCTCAGCTGATAAGAAATCCCGAAATATCCGTCAGGAGCATACTGGCAGAAAAACATGTAAGCATGGCTGACAGGGATAAGCTTGCCAGGAAAGCATGCAAAGGCTCTGTAATGGCAGGAGAAAAAGTCAAGCAGGAAGAAGCCGTGGCTATCAAAGAAGAGCTTCTCAAATGCGAGTTTCCTTTCGTATGCCCCCACGGAAGGCCTACCGTTGTGGAGTTTTCAGAAAGTTTTTTTGACCGCCAGTTCCTCAGGTGAAAAATTTGCGTAACAGGGGAAAAAAAAGTATTATTTATCATCTTCTTTTCACCCAAAAAGGTTGCGATGGAACTTAAAGAAAATTGCGGCATAGCCGCGGTATATGGTAACGACAGGACCCCGGAGATTCTTCATTCCGCGCTTTTTTCCCTGCAGCACAGGGGACAGGAGAGCTGCGGCATCCTTACCGGCAACGCGAAAAAATCTTTCAATGTCCGGGGCATGGGCCTGGTATCGGACGTTTTTTCTCCGGCCTGCCTCAAAACACTCAAGGGCAATTACGGAATCGGACACGTCAGGTATTCAACAACGGGCAGTTCTTCTCCAAAAAACATACAGCCCTTCATTGCCGAGTACAGGGGCAAAACCTACGGGATTTCGCATAACGGCAACCTGGTAAACAGCTCATCCCTGAGAAAAGAGCTTGAAAAAAAAGGAAGCATATTCCAGACGACCCTCGACACCGAGATAATAATGCATCTTGTAACACTTTCCCGCAAACCTTCCTTTACAGAAAAAATCCTCGATATCCTGCCAAAAATCAAGGGAGCTTTTTCGCTTGTATTCTTTTCACCCGAAGGAATTATAGCAGTCAAGGACCCATGGAGCTTCAGGCCACTGTGCCTCGGCAAACTTGACAGGGGATACATAGTCGCATCCGAAAGCTGCGCTTTTGATTTCGTGGGAGCCGAATACATCAGAGAGCTGGAGCCGGGAGAAGTGCTTATTATAGATAAAAACGGCATGAAGAGCATATACCAGGAAAAGCAGGAGAAGATAGCCAGGTGCATTTTCGAGTTCATATATTTCGCCAGGCCGGACAGCAGGATTTTCGGGAAAAGCGTATATCATGCCCGGAAAAAACTGGGAGAAAACCTTGCCGGGGAATTCGCTTTCAAGGGAGATATAGTCATTCCCATACCTGATTCGGGCAATATAGCCGCATTGGGGTTCGCACAGAAAAAAAAGACTCCGTTTGAAATGGGTATAGTAAGGAACCACTATATAGGAAGAACATTCATACAGCCGTTCCAGGAATCCCGGGAAAGAAGCGTGAAAATAAAGCTCAATCCCATAAGAGAGGTCATTGAGGGCAGGAATATAATAGTCGTAGAAGACTCCATAGTGAGAGGAACAACCAGCCGTTTGAGAATTGATAATCTTAAAAAAGCCGGGGCAAAGAAGATTTACATGGCGGTCAGCTGTCCGCCCATAAGATACCCGTGTTTTTACGGAATAGATTTCCCGAACAAAAAAGAGCTTATAGCCGGAAAGAATTCCGTCAAGGATATAGAAAAAATAATAGGTGTCGACGGTTTGCAGTATATTACCATGGACAAAATGCTTTCTTCGATGGAACTGCCCGGAGAGGAATTCTGCGATGCCTGCTTCACAGGAAACTACAGGGTCAAGTGCCGGTTAAAAAAGGATTCTAACAAAGGTAAATTTGAAATCAGATAAAACGGAGAGAAGCTCTTCGTTGAGGAAAAGATGGAAGGATACCTGGTTATAGAAAACGGAACAGTGCTTAAAGGAGAAACTTTCGGGGCGCAGGGCGAAAGTTTCGGGGAACTTATTTTCAATACCAGCATGACGGGATACCAGGAAATTCTTCATGACCCTTCCTATAAAGGACAGATTGCCGTCATGACTTACCCCTTGATAGGTAACTACGGAATAAACGATGAAGATGTCGAATCCCACAAGATACACCTTGAGGGATTTGTGGTAAGGGAAAGGAGCAAAATATACAGCAACTGGAGAGCTACAAAACCTCTCGACCTTGCGCTTTACGAACACGGCGTCATAGGGATAGAGGGCATTGATACAAGGAAGGTGACGTTAATGCTGAGAGAAAAAGGTGCGCTCAAGGGCGGCCTTTTTACCGGCAAGAATACAAGGAATTACATGCTCAAGAAGGTCCAGGATTCCCCATGCATAACGGGAATTGACCTTGTGAAAGATGTGGCTGCCAAAACCACTTACAGGTGGTCAAAAACGGGCAGGTACAAGGTCGTGGTACTCGATTGCGGAGTCAAATACAACATACTCAGACTGCTGGCGTCAAAAAACTGGCAGGTCACGGTCATGCCTCCCGATGCGCCCTGGCAGGAAATTGTGAAAGAAGAACCTGACGGGATACTCGTGTCCAACGGTCCCGGGGACCCCTCGGCCGTGCCTTACATAGTTGAGACGATTTCCAACATAATTGAAAGATACCCCGTATTCGGCATATGTTTCGGCATACAGCTGATAGCGCAGGCATTTGGAGGCAAAACATACAAGTTGAAATTCGGCCACCACGGGGCAAACCATCCCGTGAAAGACCTTAAAACAGGCCGGATACTCATAACCGTTCAGAACCACGGCTTCTGCGTTGACATGGATACCCTCGACAGCAACTCCATGGAGGCAACCCACATAAACCTTAACGACAGTACGCTTGAAGGCATGGCTCACAAAAAACTTCCCGTATTTGCGGTGCAGTATCACCCTGAACATGCACCCGGCCCGACAGACTCGGTTTACCTGTTTGACAGGTTCAGGGAAATGGTGGAAAAATAAGATGGGCAAAAGAACAGACATAAAAAAAATAATGCTGCTGGGCTCGGGCCCCATTGTCATAGGGCAGGCCTGCGAGTTTGACTACTCGGGTTCACAGGCATGCAAAGCCCTCAGGGAAGAAGGATATACCATTATCCTTGTCAACAGCAATCCTGCAACGATAATGACCGACCCGGACATGGCTGACAGGACGTACCTGGAACCCCTCCTTCCTGACATACTGGCAAAGATAATTGAGAGGGAAAGGCCCGATGCCCTGCTGCCAACCCTCGGAGGACAGACTGCCCTGAACCTTACAATAGAGCTGAAAGACGCCGGCGTACTGGATAAATACTCGGTAGAGATAATAGGAGCCGGCTACGAAGTCATAAAGAAATCCGAGGACAGGGAATTGTTCAAAGAGGCCATAAAACACATAGGGCTCAAAGTTCCGGAAAGCGGAATAGCTTACAATCTCGCCATGGCATCAGATATCGCTGCCAGGATAGGTTTCCCGGTAATAATAAGGCCTGGATTTACGCTCGGAGGCATGGGAGGAAGTGTTGCCTATAACATAGAGGAATTCCAGGAACTTGCCGATTCAGGACTTAAGCTCAGCCCCATAAGCGAGATACTCGTAGAACAGTCTGTCATCGGATGGAAGGAATACGAGCTTGAAGTCATGCGGGACAGGAAAGACAACGTGGTCATAATATGCTCGATAGAAAACCTCGACCCCATGGGGGTTCATACGGGAGACAGCATTACGATAGCCCCGGTACAAACCCTTACGGATAAAGAGTACCAGAAAATGAGAGACGCTTCAATCGCAATAATCAGGGAGATAGGAGTTGAAACAGGAGGTTCCAACATACAATTCGCAGTCAATCCGGCCGACGGCGAAATGGTGGTGATAGAGATGAACCCGAGAGTCTCAAGAAGTTCGGCCCTCGCCTCCAAGGCCACCGGATTTCCCATAGCAAAAATAGCAGCAAAACTTGCCGTTGGCTATACCCTCGACGAGATACCAAACGACATAACACGCAAGACCCCCGCTTGTTTTGAGCCTGCAATAGACTACTGCGTGGTAAAAATACCCAAATTCAACTTTGAGAAATTCCCCCTGTCCAGCCCGTTTCTTACCACCAGCATGAAATCCGTCGGCGAAGCAATGTCCATAGGCAGGACATTCAAGGAGGCCTTGAACAAGGCATTGAGAAGCATGGAAGAAAAATTTCACGGTTTTGAAGATTTTCCCGTGGAGCTTGAAACAGAAATAGGAATTACAAAACCCAATCCTCAAAGGCTTTTTTATATAAAGAAAGGGTTCCGGGAAGGCATGTCTATAGATGAAATATGGCGGCTCTCAAAGATAGACCGATGGTTCCTGTACAACCTGAAAGAGCTCGCTGACTTTGAGGCAGATATCAGCAGGTACCGAAACAGGAAAATACCTTTCGGTATCATGAAAAGAGGCAAGGAATACGGCTTTTCCGACAGGCAAATATCAAAGCTGACAAATAAAAAAGGCGAAAAAGCTGTCAAGGATATGCGGAGAACAATGGGCATAGAAGCAAGATACAACCTCGTGGATACATGCGCTGGAGAGTTTGAAGCTTATACGCCTTACTACTACTCAACCTATGAGCAGCCGGGCGAAATGGAACTGCCGGTCAGAAGAAAAAAAAGGACAAATAATGGTAGGAATAATTGATTTCGGTTCTCAGTATACCCAGTTAATCGCACGCAGGATAAGGGAATTCGGCATATATTCCGAGATATTTTCTTATTCTGTCGATGTTGAGACGCTCAAAAAAAGAGGGGTTGAGGCCGTGATACTTTCGGGAGGGCCGGGACACATCCATTCCGAGCAGGCAGTTGAATTCGATGCCGGCATATTCCGTAACTTTTACATACTCGGTGTCTGTTACGGAATGCAGCTTCTTGCAGAACATTTCAAAGGAAGAGTCTCCCCGGGAACCAAGAGAGAATACGGAGAAACCGTTTTTATGCCGGACAGCCGGGAGCCTATTTTCAGCGGAGTCAGAAAAGAAACACTGGTATGGATGAGCCACTGGGACTACGTGTCAAAACTTCCCGAAGGTTTCGTTTCTATCGGAAGGACGGCCAATACTGAAATAGCGGCGATGAAAAGCCTGGACGGTAAAATTTTTGCCGTGCAGTTCCATCCCGAAGTCATGCATACGAAAGAAGGCAGCAGGATGCTGAAAAATTTCCTTTACAGGATATGCAGGCTGAAAAGAAACTGGTCTGCCGGGTCCATGCTGAAAAAAACAGAGGAAGAGATAAAATCAAAAGTTAAAAACGAGAAAATAATATGCGCCCTCAGCGGTGGAGTCGATTCTTCATGCCTGGCTGCAATAATACACAATGTCTGCGGCAGGAATTCTCTAAGTATTTTCATAAACAACGGACTGCTGAGAAAAGGCGAACACGAAAAAATAGTGGAGGTTTTCAAAAACAGGGTCAACCTCCGTTACCTGAACGCAAGCGAACTCTTCCTGAAAAAACTTTCAGGCGTGGCAAATCCTGAAAAAAAGCGCAAGATAATAGGCAAAACATTCATACAATTGTTTGAAAAAGAAGCCGTTAAATTCGGAGCGAAACACCTTGCCCAGGGTACACTCTACCCTGATGTTATTGAAAGCATATCTCCTCTCGG
>Ga0116144_10004068_pt1 | contig 14091 bp, 3 predicted proteins | sample AD_UKC035_MetaG_FD_89746 | JGI IMG/M metagenome (GOLD analysis project Ga0116144, IMG submission 89746) | Active sludge microbial communities of municipal wastewater-treating anaerobic digesters from USA - AD_UKC035_MetaG | ecosystem: Engineered > Bioreactor > Anaerobic > Digestate | place: USA... | reverse complement strand
GGAACCGCCATTATAGACATTCTGTTTAACAGCAGGATTAGCTCCGGTGGGAACAGCTATGGCAAAGTTACCGGAGATGGTAGCGGTGGGTGTACCACTATTGACATTAATGAAGCCAAACTTAGCTGAGGCAGTAGCAGAGCTACCGATGAGCAGATCAGTAGTAGAGTTACGAGGATACAAAGCTCCAGCTGCTAAATTCCAGTAGTTGTTGGCAGCGACGAGGGTGGCGGGATCTGTCCAGGTTGGTTGACCAGAGCCACCGCTAGTGAGTAAGAAACCACTGGTACCAACAGCAGAGAAGCCGTAAGCACTACCGGTAGAGTAAGGCACACTTCCAGCTGAACCAATGGAAGAAGTATTGGTACCACCATTGGCGATGGGTAAGATGCCAGTGACTTCACTAGCTAAATCTACATATTGAGCAGTAGTGAGTAATCCACCCGTAGTAGTTTTCACAAACCTATTCGCAGTTAAACCACTAAAGGTAATGTTGCCCGAAGAAGTAATGCCAGTAGCGCCAGTAATGGCTCCTGCACCAGTGATGTCAATATTGGGAGTATTGAGGAAGTTATCCCAGTTGGCACCAATATCTATAGCATTCTCTGTGCCCGCAGTTGCTGTGATACCAGCAATACTTAAACCAGTTCGATTATTACTACCTGCTGTATAGTTTGTTTGTAGATCAATCGATGCTCCTGTGAGTGCTCCAGCCAAAGTTACTGCTGATGGAGCACCAAACAATCCGATGGTACCATTCGTTTGTGTAGATTTGACATCAAGTCTCCCTCCAGGTGCAGTAGTCCCAATCCCCACATTGCCATTGCCTCTGATGGTTAGGAAATCTGCAGCTGAATCACCAACTTGCAAGACTTCATCAGTGGCACCTAAGTCAGTAGAAGTCTTAATGGAGAACGCTTCGGTGGTAGTACCACCAGCTGCTTTGGAAGAACTCAGTCGAATCTGATCGGTAGAAGTTAAGGTAATATCACTGGTTCCTGAATTAATCGCGACTCCAGTTGTTCCCGTAGCATTCCCAATGGTCAGCGTCTTAGCTACTGCATCAGTTCCGAGACTAATGGTGCCAGTTCCTGTGTTGAGTGTAAAGATACCATTAGTAGTGGTGTACGTAGTGCCAGCAGTACCAGTATTAATGTTGACGGCGGTTGCACCAGTGACATTACCCAAGGTAATGGTTTTGGCATTGGTTCCAGTACCAATCTTGAGCGTGCTGGTCGTAGCCGAATCAATATTTAAAGCAGCAGAAGAAGTGAGAAATGCTTCAGTGGTACTGGTTAGTCTGAAGATACCATTGGCAGCACCAAAGCCAACATTGACGGTATTGTCAGTCTCATTATCAATTGTCTCACTATTTTGTAAGTTCAAATCAGTTGTAAAGGAAGTACCGGAAATATTCAAAGCAGTACCAGTATTTCCATCCAGGACTAAGTTAGTAATGGTAGAAGAAGTACCATTGGCATCAATGCCTGTAGAGAAGCGACCGGTGCCGACCACATCCAGAGCGGTGCCGGGAGCGGTAGAGCCGATGCCCACATTCCCCGTTCCATTGGGATTAAGCAGGATATTGCCAGTAGTGTTGTAGGCGCTTGAGTTACCTAAGGTTAAGTTTTGTCTAGCAGTCGTAGAAAGGTTGCCATCGGCAGTCAGGAAGGTGGCTCCAGCTGTACCAGCAGAGACTGAGGCAGTGGGAGTACCTGAGTTGACATTCATAAAGGCAAACTTAGCTGAGGCAGTAGCAGAGCTACCGATGAGCAGATCAGTAGTAGAGTTACGAGGATACAAAGCTCCAGCTGCTAAGTTCCAGTAGTTGTTGGCAGCGACGAGGGTGGCGGGATCTGTCCAGGTGGGAGGAGCACCAGCACCGGCACTAGTTAGAATATAAGTACTTGTTCCGGCTTGACCGTTGGGCATTAAGGCGCCACTAAATCGTAGATTACCCACAATATCCAGTTTTTGAGTTGGTGTGGTGGAACCAATACCAACATTTCCATTAGTCCTCAAAATACTAATTGCATTACTATCGCTTGAGGTTAAGCTATCTGCAGCATTGTGAACGCCAATACTGAATACATTTGCTAAGCCATCATACTGTATATAGCCACCCATGTATCCGTTAGCCCCGCTATCTTCTGTGAATCTTATACGACCACTCTCCACTTGATTGGCGGCATCGCCATTTAGTCGAAGTATTGGGCCAGTGTCTTTATTGTCACCAGAACTGATTTGTAGTTTGGCTATAGGTCCAGTTGTTCCAATGCCCACGTTGCCTCCAACTGTTAGAGAATCATCAGTTCTGAGCACATCGGCAGTCTGTCTGTATAGATTTGTATCTGGAGCGCCGGAACCTGAACCCCACAGAATGTACCCAGCAGTACTGCCAGAGCCAACCAGTTCCAGTCTGGCTGAGTTGGTTGCGGAGCCACCGAGGGCCAATGATTCCCAGGTATTGGTGGGATAAATAAGTCCTGCAGTTCTGCTCCAAACACCTCCAGAACCTCCAATCGCTGCGGCATAGGCGTTGTTAATACCTTTGATGATTGAGGTAGCATCACCAGCGATAATTGAAGTTGTGCCAGTTTCTGAAAGCATCACGGGAGCGGAGAGATAGTCGTCATCAAAGCTGATGGAGGTGGCGCCAGTGGACCCACTGGCGCCACCTACTAAGGTCAACGTATCGGCTGAAGAAATAGTGAGCAAACCAGTATTTTCGGTTCTGAGTGAAAGATTCTGATCTTGCGCAAAGATTTTTTTATCAGAACCAGTAATTTGAAGTCCACCGGAAATCGTTGCGGTATTAATGTTGAGTAGGTTGCGACTTGCATCAACTACAGTAGTCCCGTTAATCGAAAACAGATTAGCCTCACTTGAGCCGGAAACGTCGATCGAGGCACCCGTGTATGCGCCACCAGAAGTAATACCATAACTCGAACCAGTAATACCATATGCTCCCATGGAAAGTGTGCCGTTGATGGTGGTGGCGCGATTGAGGGTGATGGATCCGGTTGAGGTATTCCCAAGGGTAATGGTGCCGGTACCGGCAGCGTCGATGTTTAAAGCAACATTACCAGCTGAGGCTGATTTCAGTGACGGCCCAATTAAGCTTGAGGAGGCAATTACGTTTACTCCTGATACATCAGCACTTGAGCCAATATTTCCCGTAACATAGAGTGGTTGATTCATATCAAACCGAGCCTGCGCAGTGTTCCAAGCTAATGTGGCGTTGGGAGTAGTCGTACCTCGTTCGAAAATTAAACTCATCGCTTCACTATCAGCAGTAGCGTTGTCTGAGTTAATAGTGAAGGTATTGCTCGTGGTACCTGCCAAATCTGTGGCAGTGGCAAAGATGGTTCCAGCGTAGATATTGTTAAAGTAGCCGTTGTCCCATTTGTTATTCACATCACCAACGTTTCTACTACCGGATGGTAGTAGGCTGGAACTGATGCTGGCGGTCACAGTCAGTGTATCAGCGATTGAATTACCAATGATGGTGTTGCCATTGGCAGTAAGATCATTGGTCGTAACATTGTTAGCGTTAATATTGCCAGAGTTATTAAAGTAAAAAGTCGTTCCTCCGTTTACTCCGAGTGAAGGTACCGTTACCCAACCAGAAGTACCACCCACCGTGAGTGTTGTACTGTTGGCAATTAAACCGAGAGAGTTGGTCGAAGTTGAATTGATGGTAGGGTTACTACCAGAAAGTCTGATGGCTTCACCATTTTGAGAGTTGGTGAGCAAACCACTCATACCAAGAGTGGTGACGCCACTAATCGCTCCCGCTTCGGTAATACCACCGGAGTTAACGTCGATTGAGCCAAGAGTAGCGATTCCAGTATTGGTGATGTTGTAGGTGGAGGCATTGCCAAAGTAAGTGGTGCCGCTTGCCGTCGCACTACCATTTACCAGTAACCCATTGTTTAATTCAAATCTATCTGCAGTAGCATTCCAAAGCAGTGAGGCATTTGGAGTAATAGTACCTCTTTCAAAAATTAACTCAACATTTTCTGTATCGGCTGTAGCATTGTCGGTATTGATGGTGAAAGTATTGCTTGTGGTGCCACCTAAGTCAGTACCAGTGGCATAAATCGTGCCAACATTCAGATTGGTAAAGTAGCCGTTTGTCCAATAATTACTAGGATCACCAACTGTAACACTGCCAGAGGGAATGATGTTGGTGTTGACTTTTGCATTAAGGCTAAGGGTGTCGGTGTTGGTATCTCCCAGAGTTGTGTTGCCATTGACGGTCAAACTTGCGCTGGCGGTAGCATACCGAGCCGAAATATCGCCAGAGTTGTTAAAGTAATAGGTTGTTCCTCCATTCACACCGAGTGAGGGGACAGTCACCCAACCAGAAGTGCCACCAACAGTGAGCGTGGTGCTATTGGCCACCAAACCAAGTGGATTGGTGGAGGTTGTATTGATGGTGGGATTAGTGCCAGATAGCCTAATCGCTTCACCGTTTTGAGAGTTGGTGAGGAGTCCACTCATTCCTAGTGTGGTTACGCCACTGACAGCCCCAGCGTTGGTAACACCACCAGAGTTAACGTTGAGGGAGGTAACGGAAGTTCCGTTTAAGGTAGCTCCACCGGTATTAGTAATGTTATATGTACCTCCAAAATAGGTAGTACCATCAAATCTTGCAGTTCCATCGGTTTCAAATGTGCCACTAACAAACAAGTCGTCGCCGTTGAGGGTTTGGTTGGGAGTAGCTCCACCAATTTTTATGTTGCCAGCGGTAACGTAAACGCTTCCTGCAGTGGTGATATCACTTTGGTTTGAAATAGCGCCGGCACTATCTACTGCAAATTTCAGTACGCCGGCACTAGAAGCCACGATAATATTTTGACCACTACCAGTGTAATCAAAGACGGCGAGGGCTTTACCAACTGTATTGCCTTTCACAGTTAAGTTGCCCACAGCGTCAGCAACGGTGGTTGAGCCAATTAAAACTTGAGAAGTAGCCGAATCGGGGAAGAGGGAAGTGCCAGAAAGCGTCCAGGGGCCAGCGGAGCCGGATGTAGCGATGTCCGTCCAGGTGCCCACGCCACTAGCGTCAGAAATTAAGGCGTAACCAGCCGCTAACGGGGCTTTGTTCAGTTGAAAGTCAGTCATCCTGACTCGACCATTGACGTCAAGCGGGTAGCCAGGGCTGGTTGAGCCGATACCGACGTTGCCACCTGCCAATATTGTCATTTTTGTCGTAAGCGACTGTAGTCCTGAGCCACTAACTCCAGCATCAGAAGTCTTGAATAGCAAACTTCCTCCCAGTGCATTACCAGTCCCTTTACCACCAGCAATAGTTAAATTGCCTCCAGCAATGTTTGTTCCAGATCCACCTGTTCCATTTAGTGTGTACTCAGTTGGCGTCGCGTTCGTTACACCTTTTCCAAAATACACATCGTTTATTGGATAGCTTGATGATCCTGAAACAAACTGATTTGCGCCAGCTGCTGCAGATTCACCAATTGCAATGCCAGCAGTACCAGTAACCGTCGCCGACCTTCCAAGCACAATTGCATAACTTTGGGTAGTTGAAGCACTTTGGCCAATTACTATGGAGTTATGTCCAACACTAGCAGAATTACCGATAACCATGGAGTCATTTCCGGTATTGGTTGCGTCGTATCCAATTGCTAGTCCTCTTACTCCAGATGCAGAAGTACTATACCCAATTGCCATTGAACTTTGACCACCAGCGCTAGAAGAATTACCTAGAGCAGTAGCTCCTATTCCATCAGCATCGGCCAAATAACCAAATTGTTCTGAGTTGCCACCCAACCCTGGGACGCTAATTCTGCCACTTCCAGCTGAACCCACTTGTAGTGGACTTGTTGGGTTGGTTGTCCCAATTCCCACATTTCCCGTCCCATTGGGATTAAGCAGGATGTTGCCAGTGGTGTTGTAGGCGGCGGAGTTGCCGAGGGTTAAGCTTTGTCTATTGGTAGTTGAAAGGTTGCCATTGGCGGTCAGGAAGGTTGCGCCAATAGTTCCTGAGATTGAAGCAGTGGGTGTGCCGCTGTTCACATTGATGAAACCAAACTTGGCTGATGCCGTTGAGTTGCCGCCGACAAGCAGGTCGGTAGTTGAGTTTTTGGGGAAAATGGCGCCACTACTTAAGCTCCAGAGATCATATTGAGAAATGAATGTTGCTGGATTTTGCCATGTGGGAGGGTTGTTTGCTCCGGCTGAAGTGAGCAAGTAGGTGCTAGTACCAGCTTGTGCATTGGGCATCAGAGCTCCACTAAATTGCAGGTTGCCAACAACATCGAGTCTTTGAGCGGGAGCAGTGGAGCCGATACCGACGTTGCCACCATTCAGAATTGTGAGTCTCTCTGTTAATCCAACATCTCCACCAACACTGGTTCGGATGCTAAAATTTTCACCATTTAAAATATCGATTTTGGGATCAGTCGTACCTCGAAAGGCGAGGGTGCCAGAAGAAGAAGCAGTGCCAGCAATATCAAGAAGCGCTGTTGGGGTTGTGGTCCCAATGCCGACATTACCTGCGGAGGAAATATACATTGGTCGATTTGTGTAGCCGCTAGTCCAGAAAGACATGTCTCCACTACTTACTAAACCAGACCCATTTGCAGCGGGAGTTGTTGTACCAAAAATGATTTGATTATAACTACCAGTATTTAACTTAATTCCGGTATCCCAAGTGAAATAATCACCAACGGTTTTGGTAATAGATCCATCTCTAATGCGAAGTGTATCGGTGCCTGACCCACTATCTACTGCAAGAGTGCCACCAGAAACATGGAAGCGGTAGGCAGGATTCGTCGTCCCAATGCCGACGTTACCAGTACCATTAGGATTAAGCAGGATGTTACCAGTGGTGTTGTAGGTACTTGAATTTCCGAGGGTTAAGTTCTGCCTGGCGGTGGTTGAGAGGTAACCACTGGCTGTCAGGAAGGTTGCGCCAGCAGCCCCAGCAGAGATACTAGCAGTAGGCGTGCCACTGTTGACATTGAGGAGGCCAAACTTTGCCGAAGCAGTGGCGTTGCCTCCAATGTAAAAATCCGCTACTGAGGTATAGGGAGTAGCAGGGGAGATACCACCATTGGCATATTGCCATAGATTGCCAACACTCGAACAGTTACCACTGGTGTCACAAACTTGGTTACCACCTTGGTAAATGGCGGTGCCGTAGATGGCGGACCAACGCGCGGCGTTGCTTCCCAGAGCATACGTATTATTGGCACTCGGGAGAAAATCATTACTCAATAAGAAATCTGAACCGTCAAACCTCAAGTAATTTGTTGCTCCATTGGCAAAATAAAGATAATTGGCAATTTCTACGTTACCACCAACCTCAAGCTGTTGACTTGGAGAAGTAGAGTTAATGCCTACATAGCCGTTATTGAGAATTGTGAAACGCTCTGCCAGTCCGACATCGCCACCAACTGAAGTCTGAATACCAAAGTTCTCGCCATTTAAGACGTTTATTTTGGGATCAGTGGTACCCCTAAAGGTCAACACTCCTGATGACGATGCGGTGCCAGTGGAGTTAATTCGGAATACCTCAGTAGAGGCGTCACTTAATAGGAATCTAAGTGCATTTTCTGAACCAATTCCTCCCTTAATTCTCATTCTGTCATTATTGTTATCGTTGTTAAAACCAAGATTTTGTCCTCCTAAAACTATTGGGCTATTTGAAATGTATGAGCCTAAGGACGTGTATGTTGAATTGATGGTGGTATAGTTACCGTTTAGCTGTATCCGAGACCCACTTAAATATAAAACTCCATCTACTGGGCTATTTGAATGGTAGATATTTACTGGGGTGCCTTGATCACTACCCAAAATAATTCCATTAGCGGTTCCTGTATTGGCTATGGCTAACTTTGCTCCAGGCGCTGTCGTCCCGATCCCCACATTACCGCTGTTTAGCACGGTCAACCTCTCCGTTAGGCCCACATCACCACCCACACTTGTTCTCAAACCAAAGTTTTCGCCGTTTAAGATATCGATCTTGGGATCAGTGGTGCCTTTGAAGGTGAGTGTGCCAGAAGAAGAAGCGGTGCCAGCAATCTCGAGTGAAGCCCGAGCGACGGTGGTGCCAATACCAATATTGCCACTTTTATCGATCACGCCCAGTGGTGTTCCCACTGAAGTTTGCCACTGCATAATATCGCCAGTCGCACTTGGACCAGCCTTGAGAGTGAGAGCTCTACCGCCGGCGTAGGTAGCGGATAGGGTGGCGCCAGGAGCGGAAAGATAGCCCTCGATCAGGGTGTTTGAGTTTATAAGTGTTTGACCCGTTCCGTCAGGGTTAATAATCACATTGCCATTACTTCCAGATGATGTCTCAAGTGTGAGAGTTTTGGCGGTAATTGCAAACGAATCGCCTGTGGCTTCTAAAATCGGGTTTGCATTGCCAAAGACAACCTTGCCGTCGCTTCTTATCACAACGACCGTACTTTCAACCGCACTCGCTGAAGCGGGGTATCCCTGCAGTGTTTCAGAATTAAGTGCATAGGCCACCGTCTTTATTGACTGGCGGGGATTTAGAATTTCGCTATTAACCTGCACTTCCAACCACACATTGCTATTTTCTGTAAACACATCAGAAGTGATCTCTGCACCACACGCATCTCCAAGTGTTGTGGAGAAAATACCGTCTTGATCTGGGTCAATGTTACAACTGTCTGAGTCCCAAAGCATGTTGCCACTGCCAGTGGCAGGCCCTGAATCGTAGAGTCGAAAGCGCATTGGAGTGGCAGAGGTGATTGGGGTTCTGCTAGAGCTTGTTAAGCGACCTTGAAACGACAGTGATCGATTGGGTCTGGTGAGGTTGGCTGGAAATGCTTGTGAAGAATCTGCCCCAGAGAAAAACTGTTGGTATCCAAGAAATGCGGTCCCGAGTAAAAACAATATACCCATTGCCAGATTAAAATAGCCAAGTAATGGTTGAGCGCCCATCGCTTGTTTAATCCTTGAGAAAAATGGAGCTTTTTTAATCTTTTTTATCGGTGAGTTGGCAAAGTGCTTGGGAAGATACTGTTGGACGTCAATATTTTTTAAGGGCAATGACCAGATTGCTGGTCGTTCATCAACTTGACTAACTGGAGTAGTAAGCTCACGTACTGATTTGGCACTCTTGAGTAATTCAGTAAATTCTTGGGCAGAAAATGACTTCCACTGATTCGTAGTCAACCATCCATTCTCTTGCAACCACTGAAAAAACTGCCCTAAACTCGCTAATTTTCGTTGAATAGTCGACTTGGAGGAACCACGTGTAAGCTCATACTCGATGAAGTGAGTAACTTCGGTTTTTTGCACAATCTGATCCGGAGAATTAGAAGAGATAAAACTCAAGTATTGTCCGATGTCAGAGCGATAATTTTTTATTGTAGCTGGTAAGCGGCCAGCAGTTTGCAGTGCCAATAAGTACTTGTGAAGAGCAACTCCAATCTGGGAGAGTTGGTAACTCTTTGCAAACTGCTGTAAAAGCGTCGGCAGTTTTGTTGAAGCAGGCTCATTTTCCCATGCAGGCAAGCGATTGTCTGATTGAGCTTGGTTATATTCCTCAAGCAAGGACCGTATAGCCTTTTGGATTTCTTGTTCGCTGTTTTGGTTGTGGTGATGTACCTGTGTATAAATCACAAACAAAGCTGCGAGATGGTGGATGTACATGTTTTGGGCTAGCATGAAGGAATTTTATGATCAGTCAGCTTTCTCGGTATTAGACAATTAGATGATCTGGATAATCTTGGCAGAAATTCAACTTGATGTCAAAGTCTGGAAAACAAGATGTTTTCTAGGCTAGTAACTCTAGATGTGCATAACTGAGGTTTTCGGTAATAAAAAGCAGAATAATAAATGACTTCACGTCATTTCATGATTATCAGATTGTTTATATGTTCGGTATTTATATGCAACAAAGTCTGGAAATTTGGTAATAATCCCAACTTGACAACTTCATTTGTGAAATTGTACATTGTATTAATACAAGCAACCTAAGTGAACATATTTCTACTATGTTTTATGAAAATCACTGGTAGCCAGAGTAAAAAGATAAATCATTGGGTTGAAATTACTTTTTATACCGAAAAGTTGTGATTCGGGTTACAAAATTGTGAATAACTCGAAAATGATGTCTAAATAGCGTATATATATTAACGAAATAAATACAGATATAGAATGTCATACAACTGCATACATAAATATGAAAAATAATACCCGAAAACTATTGCTTTTCCTCTATCCGAATACCAAAGAGAGGCTGGCGCTACCAGTTGAGTCGCTTGAGCTGATTTGCTCTGAGCTAACCGCATCAGGAAGACAATCGTTGCTCCGACTGTTAGAGAAGCGAGGTTGGATCTTATCGTTACTTCAACCAAATGGATCACTATTAATTTCATTGACTAGTTTAGGTAAGGCCGCACTAGAACGCGAATTTCCGGTTCCGCTTACAAAGAACTCCAAAGACTCTGAGATTTGGACTGCGATCCTTTTTTGCGTCTCTTCAAAGAGTGACCCCCAGTTTAGAAATCTAAGGAGAATGATTCTTTCAAATGGAGGATTGGCACTTACAAGAGGGATGTATGTATTCTCTGGCTCTTTACCAATTAAGCTCCAGACTACTATCTCAAGTCTCTATGGCCAACAGGTTAGTATATTTACTATAAGCGAGTGGATTTTCGGTAAAGATCCGTCATTGTTGTTTGATAAATCTGGCCTTGCTCGGGTGGTAGAGATATACTCAAGTATTAGCAAAGAGTTAGATGAATTGCTAAGCATTTTATATAGTGAAAAAGGTTTGAACAATAAAAGAAAAAGGCAAATTTCAACAGTATTAGAAAGAGTGTATCGAAATGTTCTTGAGGATTCTGCCATGGTACATCGGTTTTATCCAGACGCTGTTCCCATGATAACTATTTTACAAAAAATTCAACGTTTGATACTCGCTATGTTTTAAACCTAATTACTATAGGTATTTATTTGATTCAGGATTGCGGTAATCATTTGGTGGTGAATTCAAATAACTTATGAATTGAGGAGCATCCTTTCGGTACAGCAAAATTCTATGCTCTGGCAGATGTCAAAAGATATATAAAAGTCTACAAATAACAAAAAAAACTATAATGCAACAAATAGCTACAAGATAAGCGATAAAAACGCAGGAAAAATGCGGAAAAACCTAAAGTAAGGAAGCTAGGCAGTATTATTGGCAAGATGACTATTTTTATTTGAGAAAAAGCGAAAAAAACCCAAAAGAGAGCAAATTAATAATGGAGTGCCAGTTAACAGTGATGGACTAAGAAGAACAATAATGACTATCACTGCAAACTGGATTGTGAACAGTGGACCACGCCACTGTGTACTCTCTATGATCAACTTATACCAACTGGATTGTTTCTTCAGTTGTTCAACAGGAATGTGAACGAATGGCCATGGTAAGTCGTTGTTATAACTTACTATCTCACCAAGATAAAAACGATGCCAGGGAACAGATTGCGGACGTTTCGCTATACTTGGGAATTGTAAACCTGACCATTTTGGATTTAAAATAAGATCCCCAGGTTCTAGTTTGGGTAGTAGGAATTCTCCGGAGCGATTAGTGACCGAGACAATCGTTGACTCCTTACTCACTGGGTTAACTACTTCAATTGGGATCAACACTAGTGGTTTTAGGCTGGATCTATCATGCACCTCTCCATCTGGTTTCTGTTTATTTCTCCAACCAAACCACCAAATAATTATTTTTATCATTGTTATATCTGGCACCCGACCGAATTGGCATATGAGAATTATAAACATTATTAAAGTGGGCAGTAGTAACATTGCTGGTGATAACCATTCCCAGAATGGCCTTCGTTCTTCAGTGATGAATGTTACTTTGTCTTTACCTCGCTTAATGACTAAATCCGATTTTGGTCTATTAAACAGCGTGATAAAGGGTTGTAGTGGTGATTGCTCGGATGGTCGTAGAGTTGGGTGGGGTGTTGGAGTAAGAGCTACTAAATATATTGTTGGTTTAGGATGACTAGTGGTTGTGGGGGCTTCCACGGTAGGAGAAACTAGAGTCTCTGTTAACGATTTGTAGATAAACTGAATCGGCGTAAGCGTGTTAGTGTGGCCCGCTGAGTCTTCTATGATGAGAGTTAGAGTGACTAGTGTGTTCTTATCAAGACTAGGAAATTGATACGTCCAAGTACCTCCTGAACCAATGCTATATGTTGTGCTAACGGTGTTTTGGCCAGGGATTGCAAGAATTATAAGCAATGTAGTATTTGGTTCACCAAGTCCAGATATAAGTGGATCCTTATGTTTGGTAGAAAATGGTTCAGTTGGTAGAGTCTGACTATTTGCTGTTGTTATCAAAACCGTTTCATCTTCTATCTTTGTAATACTCAAATACGGAGCTAGAGTATCAATGCTAAAATCCCAAGTAGCCGAAGTTGCTGTATTACTAACAGCATCAGAAGCCACGACACTCCAAGTGTAATCTCCGTCTGAGATAGCTTCTTTTATTGTCAGTGAGAAAGTGTTGTTGTCCTCATTTACCACGAGCGTAAATATGGCCGTATCTTGGTCAACTGGTGAGATGTTAGATATATGGGTTACTTCGTTTAACCAAAAGTCGTAGTGATCAATACCAACATTATCCGTACTTCCATACCAAACGAAAGTGGGGGTGCTTGTGGTCAGGATGGCTTCATCCTCTGGGGATATCAGAACGGGGATGCTGGGAGATTCAATGTCTGGTACTGTAGCAGATACTAGGGAAGCTGAGCTGGTGCTAATTTGAACTTGGGCCTGAGCTTGGTAAAAGTTACTGCAGAAGATCCAGGGTATTAGAATAAGCGTGCTGACTACCCATTTTTTCTGAGAAAATCTGTCATGCACCGTACTTTCTAATCCTGGCAAATCAGTTACTACTTCGACTCCAATCGAGACAGTTTTTCTTCCAGCTCCTTGATCTTAGCTGATTGATCTGTCTTGCGATGGATTAAGTGTCTGCGAACGGCGATGAACATGGCCAGTAGGACAAGCAGTGTGAGTAGAGCTGCTACAACGAGGGTGAAGGGGAAGAGCCAGAATGAAGTTTTAGCGATAGCAATCGCTCCCTGACTACCGTAATTCATAGTAACGGTGGCGGTGTATCTACCAGTGCCCCAGACTTTCTCCCAGCTACCTTCAAATCGGCGTTCAGTGAGCGGAAAGATGTTCTTACTCTCAATTGCTACTTGGTCGACTTTTCTACCCAGCATATCTCTGAATTCGAGCATTAAACCAGGTTGAATATGAATATCGGATTGATTCTCGATAGTAAAAGAGTAGGGTACTGGACCATACTCAGTTAACTTGGGTATATTGAAGCTTCGAACAAACGCACTTTCATTGATAGCGCCTTTGACGTTGACATAGAGTAAGGTTCCTACCCGTTGTGAAATACCTGTGGCAGAGAGTTTGGTATCGGCTGTTTCACCATCTTTGGGTACTGCTTCGGTACTGGGTTGATGCGTGATCATCGCATAGTGACCGCCAGGAAGAGCGTCATCTGGAACTGCAATAATGACGGAGATGATCTTTGTTTCATTGGGTTGGATGGTTTGTAGATTAGGAGCAATAGTGATCCAGGAAGCGAGACTCCAGCGGTTAGAGAGATTCTGGTCTGTTACTGCGATGGGAGTAGAACCATCGACATCAAGCACGAAATCATGAACTGAAGAAAGAATAGTGAGTGGTTTGTCGGAAGTATTGCGAACTCGAACTGTATCTTGTAATACTTCTCCAGGACTGGCAGTGAGAGAACCATCATCACCGAGTCTGGGAGGAATAGCGGTCAGTGTAGTTTGAGATGTAGTGGTAGCAGGCTCTACCGGAGTCTCGGTTTGGGCAAGCACTACTTTGACAAATGAAAAACTCACAACAACTGAGAAGAGAAATAAAAACGTGGTTATGATGCTTCTGAGAGTACGCTTGGGAGTGGGGCAGTGCATAGTGTTTCCTTGAACTACGATAGGTTAGAACGTCGCTGTAGCGGTGTACGTGAGATAGTTACTGTATTCACCAGCTGCCTGAGTGGCAGCGATGATAGCCTTGTAGCAGACAAAGACGTTG
>Ga0116144_10004066_pt1 | contig 14092 bp, 10 predicted proteins | sample AD_UKC035_MetaG_FD_89746 | JGI IMG/M metagenome (GOLD analysis project Ga0116144, IMG submission 89746) | Active sludge microbial communities of municipal wastewater-treating anaerobic digesters from USA - AD_UKC035_MetaG | ecosystem: Engineered > Bioreactor > Anaerobic > Digestate | place: USA... | reverse complement strand
CGCAACCGCGCTGTGGGCGATGGGCCTGATCGCCACGGTCATCGCCATATCCGCAAGAAAACTGGGAGACTTCGACCTGCCCTGGCATCTTGCCTTCGGAAGGATCGTTGTACATACCAAAACCATCCCGCGAATCGACGATCTCGCCTACACCCATCGTCCCATCCAATACGCCGAGTTTCTCGCGGATGCCGGGCTCTATGGCTTGATTCGTCTTGCCGGCCCTTTCGGTTTGCAACTGCTCGGCGGCTTGCTTGCCTTGCTCGCCTTGTGGATCCTATCCAGACGCGATCCTGCAAGCCCTGCCGACTTATGGCTCGGAAGCTTTTCCATCGCCGCCGCAAGCGCCTGGTGGATCGTCCGTCCCGCGACCCTGTCGTTCGTTTTTATCGCCTGGACGGCCACTTGTCTGGAACTACATCGAGCTCATCCACGATCGAAAGCGGCAAGATGGTGTTTCGCATCGCTGATTCCCGTGCATCTTCTCTGGGCCAACTTGCATGGATTCGTCGTCATCGGCCTGGTTCTGATCGCCGCTTATATGGCGTATCGCGTGGGTTGTTCGGTGTTGCACGCTCGTTTTCCCAGATTTTTTCCGGCCACCGATGCCAACGAATGGAAGGAAACATGCGTCGTCGGAGGGAGCGTTTGGCTGGTTTCGTTGATCAACATGGCAGGGTTCAACCTGCTCGCGGCTCCGTTTCGTGCCTTGCCAGACGTGGGCCGAGTCACGGAATGGGAGCCTACGACACTGCGATTTCTTCTCACCCAAGAACCCGTGGCACTGCTTTATGCGGTGCTGGTCCTGGTGTTGCTCGTCGGCGGAGCCTCGCCCCCCAAGACCCATCGCCTGCCTTCCGCCTGGGATTGCCTGGTTATCCTTTTAGGGATAATCCTGGCTTCTTCCGCCGTGCGTCTCCTTGCCGTGGCTGCCATGATGACGGCGCCGATCGCGGCCCGACGTCTGGCCGGAATCCTCCCAAAAACCAACATGATATGGATGACGGCAAGCGCCTCGCCGTGGCTTCTTGCCCTCTGGATACTCCTTCGCCCGGGAACGAGTTTCGGCATCGGATTCGAGCCCGATCACTTCCCCGAACCCGCCGTCCAGTTCATTCAATCGCATCCCCTGCAAGGCAAGATGTGGAATTCCTCGGTGTATGGCGGTTATTTCTCCTGGCGTCTGTACCCGGAGCATCGGATCCTGATGGACGGACGCACCGCCTGGGTCCATGAACCAAGATTGATCGAACTGGCGTCGAAAAGCGAACGAAGCACCGAAGCCTTCCAGCAACTGCATCGCGAGTTCCACTTCGAATGGGCCATCTGCCGAGCCTTCGAAAACGAAGCCTTCGGACTTCCCCTCGCCCAGGACAACTCCTTTGCCATGGTATTCTGGGATGACGTATCCGCGATATACGTACGTCGCGACGGATTGAACCACGAGCTATCCGAATCGGGATATAAGCTTGTGCGTCATCTGACACCCCTTACGGATTTGCTTGCTCTTGCGGTGCAAGGAAAACGGGGTCTGGAGTTGGAGCACGACGCCCAACTGGCTTGCCAGCAGGCTCCCCTTAGTGCTCGAGCGGCGTTCGTCGAGGCTTGCGCCGCCATGGCGTTGAGAAATGCCTCGGCTTTCGAGCAAGCCCTGGCGCGACTGCAACGTTTATCCCATCATCCCGAGCCCGTTACCCTACTGGAAAATGCCTGGAACCACGTGAGATGAGCACGATGCGAAGGTAGTCTGTCGATGACGAAACGAAAGGAATATGTGCTTACGATTCTCATCATCGTGATGGGGGTATCGATCTACGCGAGCACATTGACGGCGGACTTCACCTACGATGACATCCAGACGATCCTTTTCAACCCTACGGTTCGTGAGCCATTTTCCCTTCATTCGCTGCTGAACCGGGATTTTTGGGGGCGCTCCTTCGAGCATACGATTGGCACGTGGCGTCCGATGACCACCTTGCTTTTATGGATGGATTGGCATGTCGCCGGAGGACATCCCCTCGTTTTCCACGTCACGAACCTATTTCTTTACGGCTTGTTGCTCGCGGTAGCGAACGCTTTTCTTGGTCGATGGGGAGGCAATCAATGGACGATTGCGGGAAGACTGCTCGCGGTCGCGGCGTTCGCCATGCTCGTCATCCATATCGATGTGATCACGAATGCAACGGGCCGCGCCGAGATTCTTGCCGCCTTATTCACGTTGAGCGCACTGCTGGTCGCCATGCCGAAAGATGGCTACCTTCGCCTTTGGCGCATCCTCGCTTCCTGCTTATGCCTGCTTTTTGCCATGACATCGAAGGAATCCGCGTTTCCCATGGCGATCGTGATCCCATGGTTGGTGGGACGTCACCTGCGCCGACGCCGTGCTTTCGCATGGAAACCCATGATCGGCCTTACCGCTGGATGCTTTCTCGTCCTGGGATCCCTGGTTATCTTTCGAATGAACCGGCTGCCCTTCGCGAAAACACACGATACGATTGCTTTCGACAATCCCCTCGCGACCATGCCGTGGTTCCTGCAGAAACTCGGGGCCGCGGAGGTCTTCACCCATTATCTTCAACACACCTTCACGGGCCTCGATCTCGTTCCCGACTATAGTTATTTCGCCATCGCCGTGCTGGAACAGGGCGCATGGCCTCGCGTGCTACTCGGCTCTCTGGCCCTCATGACCCTGCTGCTGGTCGCCATCCTGTCTCGGAACACACGACCCCTCGTTACCGATGCCATCGTTGGTTTTGCCGGCTCTTATGCCGTGGCATCTCACCTCATCGTCCCCGCTTCCGCGATGCTCGCGGACAGGCTTTTTTTCTTCCCTTCTTTCTGGTTGATGACTCTCTTCGCTCTTTGGGTACATCCACGTTCACTACAAAATGGAGTCGCTCGGCGCATCAAAATCAAAAAAATCCTGGCAGGAGCGTATGCATCTTGGATTGTGGTTCAGGGCTGTATCACGACAGTTGCCGCGGCAACGCTCTGGAGAAACGATCGTTCGCTGTTTGCCCAAGCGCTACAGAGTTATCCTCACGTGTCACGCACGCGCGTCAATTATGCCCTCGCCCTGCGAAAGCAGGGGGAACACGAGGAAGCGGCATGGCATATTTTGCTTTCTCGAGCGTACCTGATCCGATTTCCCAAACCCATCGAACCCAATGATTTTCCCATCTCTTGGGACAACCTACCCTTACCTACACGCCTGGAATCCCTGCATTCACATCTAGGAAACCCCTCGTTTCTACAGGTATCGGACCAAGCGATCGTGTTCTGTTTCGTATGGAGGCTGCATCCCCAACAAGAGATCATCACGCATTGGCGCGCCATAGCCGCCACCTCTTCAAGCGTGCCGTCCACCGACGACATACCTTCGAGCGAGCCAGAACCGTGATGGCAACACCACGCGCCACGTTACTCGAAAGCCCTGATTTCGTTGCTTCGCAGACGGGATTGGAGGATGGTGCCGAACCATCGTAAGCCGTAGCGCAAGGAGTGTCTCATGCCAGCGAAAACCCAGAGCAAGAGCCCGAAAGAGAATGTGATTCAGGTATTGAACAAGGCCCGCGCCGATGAGATCGCCGCGATCCTTCAGTATATGGCGGATCATTATGCCTTGGACGATGCCGACTATGGTGCCGTGGCTGCCAACATGAAACTCATTGCTATCGATGAGATGCGGCACGCCGAAATGCTCGCGGAGCGGATTTTCGAACTCGGAGGCATGCCCGTGGCCGCGCCAAGCATGCCTGCCAAACGAGGCCAAAAAATCCAAGAAGCCCTCGAATATGCCGTCGGACTCGAACACCAGGCCATCGCCGATTACAACGAATTCCTCGAAATCTGCCGTGCCAATCGAGATAGCATCAGCGCCAAACTCTTCGAACAAATCATCGAAGAAGAACAGATCCACCTCAACTACCTCGATAACGTCACCGAGCATATCCGCGAACTCGGAGCGGCATACCTCGCGCAAATCGCCGGAGGCTCGGCCGAAGCATCCACTCCCGGACGCGGTTTCGTCGCTGCCCAAGGCGGCGGAGCATAAGTCAAAACCCCTATCATCCCCAATTCATCCCATTGCCTCTCGTGTCCCTTTGTGCCCTGATAGCCCCGTGACTCCGCAAACTCACGTGCCACACAGCACACGCTCGGCCGTCCTCGTAGGTACGGGGATGACCCCCGTCGGCAAGCTCTCCACACGCCCAACCCTGCTGATGCGAAGAGCGTTGGAACTCGCTCTCGCTCGCGCGGGCATCGCGCTTCGTCAAGTCGACGGCCTCATCGCCATTCCCTCCCTGGCCGATCCGCATTTCATGGAGGCCCATTATTTCGCCACCCAAACGGGGCTGCTCCCTCGAAAAGACGTGATCGTTCGCACCATCGACACCGGAGGAGCCGGCCCGGTGACCGGACTCATCGAAGCCGCGCGAATGATCGAACACCAAGCTTGCCAGGTCGTCGCCGTCGTGGCCGGAGACGCCGTCTCTTCCTTGCCCAAAGAAGAATTTCTTCGACGGGCGGATCAGACCTGCCGTGACCCCGAAGGAGAGCTGAAAAGCCCCGTCATCGTCCATGCCTATGACCGCGTCGCCCGATGGCAAATGGATACCTACGGTATCACCCGTGAACAACTCGCGATGTGCAGCGTCCTCATGAGCCGCCAAGCCCATCGACATCCCCTTGCCTTGACCCGCACACCCCACGCCCTCGCGCAAGTCCTCGACTCGCCCCGCATGGCTCCTGTAACCCATCTGTTGGAATGCGCGCGAAGAGCCGACGGTGGCGCCGCCATCGTGGTGGCGTCATCAGATTTTCTAAAGCAAAATCAAATACATACGCGTGGTCTGCGCATCCTTGGGGGCGGAGAATGCTCTGGCCCTTTGTACCCTCCCCCCGTCATCGACGAAGATATGTTCTCTTGTGAAGAAGCTTGCGCCGCGGCTTACCAGGCTTCCGGACTCGGTGTTCGCGACATCGACTTTTTCGGCCTTTACGACTGCTATCCCATCTGTTTGATCCGCGCTATCGAAGCCGTGGGCATCTGTGCGAAGGGTGAAGGGGGAGCTTGGGTACAAGCCAAATTCGAGCAAACCGAGCAGGATTATGCTCCACCATCGTTTCCCATCAACACCCATGGGGGCCTGCTCGCCTTCGGCGCACCGTGGGAAGTCCCGGCCATGTACAACATCATCGAGGCTTTCGACCAACTCACGCACAGAGCGGAAGGTCGCCAGATTCCCAACGCACGACGCGCCCTCGTCTATGGCAACGGCGGTGTCTTTTCCGCTAGTGCGGTCGCCATTCTCGAAAACATGCCCCCTTTCTGACCCCGCCTTCTTACCTCCCCTCGTGCCCGTCCGCGCCGCCGTTCACACCCATGGTGGACTGCCCATTCGCTCGTCACGCCTGGCGACCTTTTCCATGAGCGAAAGGAGTGTTCATGAACTCGCGAAGCGTTCATGTCCGAAATTCGCGTCTTCTTCGCGCGGCTCCCCCGCTGGCCGTCGCGAAGATTCGTTCCCATGACCTTTGGGCGGGGTTTTCCCCTCATCAATTCGGCCACGGTCCGTGGGCAGGAGTAGCTTGAAATGCGAACGTATACGATACCATCCCTCCTTGCTTCCCTTTCGCTTCTGATTGGCGCTTGTAATCTCAACGATTCATCCGATGACGACGACGCGGATGGCGCGAATGGGAAGAACGGCGGTGTCAACTCACCACAAAACCCAGGTGGTGGTGGTGGTGATTCGGGCAATCCCGGCCACAATCCCGGTGGCTCCGGAGGCGGGCAGAACCAGGCCAGAGCCTTGTCGCCAACCACCTTGCTTTTCGAACGCCGCGTGGCCGCTGACCAGGAGCATATCGTCGCCATCGATTATTTGACCAAAGAACAATGGGTCATTTCCACCCTGGAAGAAAACAACGTGCCGGGATGGACTGTCGATGGAATGGCCATCTCGCGCGATCGAACACGCATCGTGTTTTCTTCCATGGTGGGAGCCTCGTCCGCGGATGCCGCCACCATGATGGCCGCGCAACGAATCTGGAGCATGAACATCGATGGGCAAGACTGGATACGATTGACCCCGGTCTTCAAAAGTAACGGCACGACAAGCAAAATTGATGTACGCAATCCTTCGTTCTCCCCCGACGGGCAGACCGTCGTGTATGATTATGGCGAATATGCTGGAGGATCTTGGTATGTCGCACCCTTTCTGGTCGCAAGCGACGGCAGCGCCACCCCCGCGTTGGTTCCCACCAACCTGAATTGTTCGATCAACGGATACGGGGCCTACAACCCTGTCACCGGAGACCTGCTGCTGAAACACTCGGTATGCGTGCCTGGCTCTCCAAGCGGTCTGTACCTGTACCCGAAAGATGGAAGCGCACCCATCCAACTGGTCGATGGCAATAGCCTGGAATTGACCAGCGAACGGCCCGTCTTCACCACAGATGGCGCGGGAATCCTGTTCACGGCCCAACCGTCGCCCGGCAAAGAATCCTCCTTATACATCTACTTGATGAAAGACCAGAAGGTCGTCAGGCTGCTCGAGGGAGAAGCCGGTATTTGGGTCGTCAACGCGGCCGTTGCCCCCGATGATCGCCATATCGTCGTGTGCCTGCGCGAAAACGGAAACACGAACCTATGGTTGTGGGACGTAGGAGTCGATCCCACCACCTTCGAACCGCTGACACAAGATCAGATAAGCTGTAACCCTGTGTTTTAAAACACAATTTATTGGTCTTGGGGAAACGGTTCGTAGCGCACCTCGACAATCACAAATTCCGTATCCCCCCGGGGCCGTCGCACCACAACCTCCGCGCCAACTTCTTTGCGCAAAATGGCACGAGCCATTGGCGAATCGATACTGATGCTTCCTTCATGCAAATGCGTTTCGTCGGGACCCACGATTCGGAACTGATGCACCTCGCCATCATCGCTTTCCAGACGAACCCAGGCGCCGAAAAATACGCGATCGGTGCCAGATGGTTTTTCCCGTACGACGGTGAGTTTGTCGAGCCGATGCGCCAGGTACTGCATACGACGATCGATTTCGCGAAGCTTTTTCTTTCCGTAGATATATTCGGCGTTTTCGGACCGGTCTCCTTGTGCCGCGGCTTCGGCAACCTCGTGTGTCACACGGGGTCGCTCGACTTTCCATAAGCGATTGAGTTCGTCTCGAAGGTGTTTTTCCCCTTCCGGGGTAATATAATTCGATCCCATGGGCGAGGCGGAAACTAGCAGAAAACACGCGGTTCTGTGTGATGATCGAGCATGACCCCCACGGACCGATGCCTCGATCTGGTTCGCCCACGAGCTTCGGATTATGCTCGCTGTATGTCGTCTTTTCGCTTCTCCCTCGTTGCAGCCTGCTTGCTTGGAGGGCTTGCGGCCATCGCTTTGCTCCCTGCCGCGGCGGCATCGGATAGCGCACCGCTTGCTCCCAACGCCCCCGTCGTCTTGCATGTCGGTGATTCTTTCGTTCACGTAGGTTTCACGCAAACCCTCAGCCCGAAATTCCGTAACGCAGGCATACGTTATGTCGTTCGCGCAAAACACTCGCTTTATATCCCTACCCTGGTCAACGGCGTCGGTCTCGCCAGTCTCATGCGAGATCACAAGCCCTCTTTGGTCATTCTCAACATCGGCGCCAACGAAATGCGAATGCCTCAGCCTTCCGACCATGCTCCAGCCATTCGTCAAGTGAGCGAGCTGGTCAGCCGAGAACAAACGAGTTGCGTATGGGTAACCCCTCCCCCTCCCACCGACCTTGGAGAAACCGGTATCGTAGCGGAAATAAAGAAAAATTCATCACCATGCCGGGTCTATGATTCCACGACCATCGCGCCACAACTCGAGCGGGAACGCTTCGACAACGTTCATCCCACCCGTCAAGCAGGCGCGCGCTGGGCAGAAGCGTTTTGGACTTGGCTCCAAACCGAGCGGGACCCGTCCTCCCATGGTTGGAGACTCAAACCCCGTCCACCAGAATCTCCCGAATAGAGCAAAACCGACCCAGATGCCCCAGCACGCCATCGTTGAGCCCAGCACCCATCCGTCATCCGTTTTTTTCGCGTTTGCCCTTTGTGAGCGCCCGATATCCCCCAAGGACGCCAACGGGATGCCGCCTTTCATTTTTCTTGCTTTCCGCCCGTTGGGGATGGATTTTCCGCGCAAAGGAGTATGGTTTCCCCCGTGCGCCCACCTCCCACACGAACCTGGGTTGGGTTGACCGCCCTGATGCTGGGAGCCTTGCCAGGCTCATCGGTGGGTCTTGCCTCTCCCTCGGCTCCCCCACCGCAGGAATTGACGGCCCAAACAGCAAGAAAACTCGAACCAAAGACGGCGTGGCGGACTCGGACGGGCGCCTGGCGTCTGCATGAAATCACGATCACCCCACCTCGGCACCCTTTCGCGGACTTCGACGACGGAGCGATTTACACGTTGCTACGCCACCAGCCGCAATGGCTCGGTCCCGCTTCCGTGGGAAGCCCCACCGCCGGAGCCCTGCTCAACGGCAAACCATTGCCTGCCTCACCGTTTTGGCACGTCCAGGTCGAACGTCGAGCCTGGGGCACGCCCGAACTCATCGCTTGCCTGGAACGAAGCGTCGCGGCCGTCCACGAGCAATTTCCCCACTCGCCCCTCATCCACGTGGGAGACTTGAGCGAACAACAGGGCGGGTTTCTACGAGGTCACCGAAGCCACCAATCCGGCCTCGATGCGGATATTGGCTTTTACTATCGCGGTGAAAGCGCCTGGTATGTCACCGCCACGGAAAAGAACCTCGACCGCGAACGCACCTGGTGGCTCGTCCGCTCTCTGATCACGGATTGTTCGGTGCAATACCTGTTCATGGACGGCCTGGTGGCAGCGCTACTGCGCGAATATGCCGAAAACGTGGAAAATGACCAGGCGTGGGTCGCTTCCCTTTTTGCCCGAGGCTCCACCCAACCAGGCATCATCCGTCATGCCTGGGGCCACCGAACCCATCTTCATCTGCGAATCTTCGATGATGCCGCCACGGCCGTGGGCCAGCGCGTGCAGCAAGCCCAAGCCTGGGCCAAAGCCCATCCCAGTCTCGCCCAAAAGGCCGAATCAGAAAGAAAACACCAGTGATTCGCGCGGGTTCACGCCCCACGACCACCGGCCTATTTCATTTAACTATTTGATTTTACAGTATATTTTACTTCTTTCGCCACCGATCCACAGCCACCGCGGCCACGATGATCGCTCCGGTAGCAATCTCTTGCACCCAATTCGGCAACCCCAAATGCGTGCCGCCCGTCTTGATCACGGTCATCCACAACGCCCCCAACAGACTGCCAACGATCGACCCTTCCCCCCCGGAAAGCGAACCGCCGCCGATCACCACCGCCGCAATGACTTCCAATTCGAGTCCAAACGAATCGGTAGGATCTCCCACCGTCAGCGTGGAAAACTCCATGATGCCCGCGATCCCCGTAAGAAGCGCGGCAAGCCCGTACACCGCAATCCGAATCCGTGATACCTCCACACCGCACAACCGCGCCGTCTGCTCGTTGCTCCCCACCGCAAATACATGCTTTCCGAAGCGCGTATACACCAACACCGCCCCGGCAATCAGCGCGATCGCCAATCCAATCCATACCCCCGCGGGCAACACAGCCCACGTCCCCGGTGCCATCAACCGGTCCAATCCCTTGGAATCCGCATCAATTTTCTGCTCCCCCGCCAGCCCCTTCGCCAGCCCTCGCAACATACTCATCCCCCCCAGCGTGATGATAAATGGAGTGACCCGAAGCCGTGTGATCAATACCCCCATGCCCACACCGGCCAACGCGCAAACCGCAATCGCCACCAACGAAGACCCCACCGGTCCAAGCCCCGCCCGCAACAATAACGCCACCACCACCGTCGCCAACGCCACGCCAGAGCCCACCGATAAATCGATTCCCCCATGGATCATCACCATCGTCATGCCGATGGCCGCAATCCCCACCACAACCGTCTGACGCAACATGGTGGTGAAATTGGCCACACCCCAGAACGTCTCCGGACTCAGAATCCCAAATAGCAAATACGTAGCGAATAACGCCACTGCCGGCCCAAAATAAGGTTGTGCGGCAAGCCCGCGAAGTCGTTTCATCAGCCGCCATGGCTCCTGTGAAAAATCGAAAGCCTCCTTCGGACCCACGTTCCCTCCGCGGCCCAATCACCCAAATACCGCCTCATGCCGTCGCTCCAAGAGCCTCCTGCAACAGCTCTTCTTCCGTCCATTGTTCCGCCTCCCGGATGGTTTCGAGCACACCCCGATGCATCACCCCGATCCGATCACACACCCCCAGCAGTTCCGAAAGCACACTGGAGACCATCAATACCGCCTTGCCGCCGCACGCCACCGCGTCGATCCGCTCGAAAATCTGCTCTTTGCTCCCGATATCGATGCCCCGCGTCGGCTCGTCGAGCAAAAGCACATCCACGTCGTGATGAAGCAATCGAGCCAAAGCCACTTTCTGCTGGTTTCCGCCTGATAAACGGCTGATGGGCTGACACGGATCCGAACACTTGATCCTGAGCTGTTCGAGCCAACGCTCCGCTACCTGCCGCTGTTTTTCGGCCAGCACGAGCCCGTGATGCAACGGAAGACGAGACAGCGTCAGGTTATCCATGACCGATAAATTCGCGGCTAAGCCTTCGTTTTTCCTATCTTCGCTGAGCATCCCCAGGCCGTGGGCTAGACGATGGGCTGGAGAAGCTGGCCCCACGAACGCCCCCAACTTGATCGTTCCCGACCGAATCGGCTCCAATCCAAAAATGCTCCGCAACAATTCACTTCTCCCCGCCCCCACCAACCCCGCAATCCCCAACACCTCCCCATAGTGTAGATGCAGCGACACCTGTTTCGGTAAATTCAATCCAGCCACCCTATCCAGCGTCAGCGCCACCGGCCCCCCACGACGTTCGGAGCGCAAATATCGCTGCTCGACTCGTCGACCAGCCATCGCCCGAACCATGTCGCTCACCGAAACCTCGGCGACTACCCCCTCGCCGACCGTCGCCCCATCCCGAAGAATGGTGAATCGATCGGCAATACGGCGTATTTCTTCAAGAAAATGCGAAATATACAGAATGGTATGCCCTTGATTTCGAAGTCGACGAAGAATTTCAAAAAGGCGTTCCGTGTCTTGCCGGCCCAGGCTGCTGGTGGGTTCGTCGAGGATGAGCAATCGGCAATCGCTGGCCCCGGCTCCGGCGGAAACGACCAAAGCCCTAGCAATTTCAATGAGTTGCTGGGATGCCACGGAAAGGGTACCGACGGATTGATCGAGCCAGGAGCGAGCTTCGGGACCGACCACGAGGTGGAGCGCGTCGCTGGCGCGAGTTTTCATGGTTTTCCGGTCGAGCCATCCCCACCGGGCGTTTTCTTGCCCCAGCATGAGATTGTCGAGAACCGATAGATGCGGGCATAACGCCAGTTCCTGATGGACCATGGCAACGCCTAGATTTCGAGCTTCTTTCGGGGATCGGGGCCGATACGGCGCCCCATCGACTTCGATGAAACCTCGATCTGCCGATAGACTACCGGCAAGAATATTCATGAGCGTGCTTTTTCCGGCCCCGTTTTCGCCAAGAACCGCGTGAATTTCACCGGCTTGGGCACATAAAGTTACCCCATCGAGCGCTCTGGTGGCGCCGAATGACTTGCCAATATCGCGCACGAGCAGGCGGGCCGTCATGGCGACACACTACCCCGTGCCGTGACAAAAGCCCAACAACCATCCGCCAGAGTGGGAAGATCGCGAGGAGAAAAGAGAAAAAGGAGGGTTATGGAACCTCACAGCGAACGGAATAGCCCGTATAATCCCCCGTATAATTGCTAAAGGAACAGTCCTCCAACAACGCCTCGTTACCAGAACAGGTTATGCTCAGGAGGTAACCACAGGTGCTAGATGATCCGCAGCTCCCAGCGCTCGACGAACCGGACAGGGCATTGGGGAATCCGAGTTGCCTGCAAATCACCGTAGCAACGGGAGTGGTGATGGAATTATACGAGACATGCCATCGTCCGTTGAAGAACATTTCGGGCCGACCGGAGGAGGTTCCGTTAAAGCTCCCGTACTTGTTCATGCGGATGGCACCTTGTTCGACGCAAACCCCGTTGTTGCAAATATTTCCGAAGGGGCAGGCATTTCCACAAGCGCCACAATTGGTAGCGCTCTTGGACAGGTCATCGCATTGCCCGGCACAAACCGACTCGTTGGCCGTCTTACAATAGCGCGACGGGCTATCGCTGGCTTGCACCGTCCAATCCGCGGCGGAATCCGTATCGGCCGCATAGATATTCCGGACAATGCTTTGGCCTTCGGGTGGATTGTCCACGGGTACACCGTTCCAATGTTGACCGTATACGGGGGAGGAGCCTGTTCTTACGAGGTCGATTTCGCTGGTGCCTTTGAGCACACGCACGGCAATCCAATCCGTCCAATTGATTGCCGTTCCCATCATGAGTTGCTCGCTGGTGGACGTACCGCTGGATTCGTGGAGCCTCAGGAATTTGCCGGGATCGAGTTTGATGCCGGAAGGAACCACGAAGGCTCCGTTGCCACCATCGGCATTCCAATGCACTTCCCAGGCCGACAAGTCCACGGTCGACGCGGTACCATTGAACAGCTCGAAGTATTCGTAAGATGCATTGCGGAGTTCGGAGATGACGACGGCACCTACGGTTCGGCAAACTCCTCCGCGACACGTTTCATGGGGGCCGCAGCCGTTGCCGCATCCTCCGCAATGCGCCGGATTCTGACTGATATCCACGCAACTGCCAGAGCAGGATGTGAGACCATCGACACAACCGTATCCTGGCGTGGCGGGAGAATTCACCACCCAATCGGAAGCGCCGTCCGTATCGAACTTATCGAGCTTTCGTTTGGCGGACTGGTTGAATCCGTTGTCCGGCGTAGGCACATTGGCGCCAAACCAACTCGCGCCCGAAGGAGGAGCCGCCGTCGAATTCCCAAAACGCACGAAATCCAATGGAATCGCGGCATCATCATACAACGCCACCGCCACATCCGCGCCAAACGCCGCCGATGGCCCCACGAAAAGTGAGTTATTATCCTCTACCCCCGTGCCCAGATAAAGGAAGAGAAACGCGCCCGGTTCAATCGTCATCGTGGGGAAAACATAGCTCAACGTGGTGGGGCCAAGCACGTCGAGACGATACCCCGTCAGCGTGATGGTCTCGGGTGTGGGATTATGAATTTCGACCCCAGCGCGTTGGGAACGACGGTATTCGCTGATCCAAAGCCCCGTATAGCCCTGGGAGCAGCTCCCATCGAGGCATACCTGCGATGAAGAACAGGTGAAGCCGCAAGCCCCACAACTATGCTGTGCATTGGTCACATCAAGGCATTCTCCTCCGCATTGGGAGGCCCGAGGGCAGAAACTACCGGGGGAGCTTTCGGAGACCAAAGACCAGTCCTCCGCGGAATTTGTATCTGATTTCGTGATGTTACGAACTAACGACTGATTGGTCCAGGCGCTGGGATTCGGTGCATTGGAACCGGACCAGGTTGTCCCCGTCGGCGGCGTAACCGAAGAACTGCCTGTTCGTACAAAATCCAAACCATATCCGCCGGCGTTCGTGAGACGCACGGCTAGATGGGAAATCCAGGCTACGGAGGTGCCTAAACGAAGTTGTCCTGGCTCCGAAGCGCCTGTTCCCTCCACCAACGTCACGAACTCGCCCGGCCCAAGGTCATAGGAAGGCAATTCGAAAGAACCCGTCCCAAACCCGTCGGTGCTCCACTGCACCTGGTATCCGCCAAGATTCAAACTCGTCGCCCCGCCGTTGTAAATCTCGAAAAACGAAGGGGCCTGAGCACGCACCTCCGATAGCACGAGGGAGCCGACTCCCATCTGACAATGTCCTGCGAGACAAGCCTCGTGGGGCTTACAAGACGTTGAACAATTGCCGCAATAGTCCGGATCGGTCGCAAAATCGACGCAAACGCCCGAGCATTCATCAAGTGGAGCACAGGTCGATGAACCTCCGCCAGTGCCGCCCGTGCCGCCGGTGCCTCCGCCCGTGCCGCCGGT
>Ga0116144_10004065_pt1 | contig 14093 bp, 6 predicted proteins | sample AD_UKC035_MetaG_FD_89746 | JGI IMG/M metagenome (GOLD analysis project Ga0116144, IMG submission 89746) | Active sludge microbial communities of municipal wastewater-treating anaerobic digesters from USA - AD_UKC035_MetaG | ecosystem: Engineered > Bioreactor > Anaerobic > Digestate | place: USA... | reverse complement strand
TGAACGTATGACGATTCAGTCTGAACCATCGACATTGGTTTCACACATACTTCCATCAGCCCAATCATTTGTAGTGGCACCTATGGAAACAAAGACAGTGCTTCTGTCATTTCAAAATCTTGATCTATTGAGTAGCTCGGATTATTACGAAGCACTCAGTGCCACCATTAACGTTCGAGCTGACGGCGAAACAAGTCAAGGCGCTTCAATTTATGCACAGATAACCACTGTACTTCTCGTGCACAACACGGCATCCAATCGTCATCCTGTGTATTCATTTGCGGCGTATCAACCGATTTTGAACCACATCGTCTTTTCGTATCCAGCGAATGCACTTGTTTCACTTTCCAATAAAGGCAATACGTATGGCATACCCCGTGGCACTATACAAGTGAAGAATGTTTTTGGGCGATTAGTTGCTTCTGGGTCGGTTAATCCAGACTCAGTACGCATCTTCCCTCAAAGCACTCGATTAGTTGATATCACTATGAACAAAGAGCCGGTCTTTACCCCAATAGCGCTTGCTCGCTATGAGCTTGCATTTTACGATCAGCACGCACAGGACAAGGGTAGTATTTCTGACTCTCGGATGTTTCTTTTTATTGATCCGCTTTTCCTCATTTTGACTCTGGTATTTGCAAGCATCTTTGTGCTATTCTTGATGTATGTCTCGCGTATCCGAACCAAAAAGAACTGATCGTCCCTGGACACCGCTTCAGGTTATGCCATCAAATCATAAGTCGCTCCATGCCCGTCATCGGAGGCTCCATGCATTGAAGTCACATTTATCATTTCTCGTTTCAATTTTTCTTTTTATTTTGGTGCTTCTTCTATTGGGGATTTTTTATATGAGCACTCAGGTGGATACCAGCAACACCGACGTGCACACTGAGGCAGACCAAGAAAAAGAGACTGCGTCACTGGTTGCTTCACAAGGGCGTAAAGTTGTCATTGAGCGAGATTGTTATGGCCTTGAGGTACGGTTTGGCATCCGCAAGATGGAGGCATTTGATGATTGCTCACTGCGCGTTTCACTTGATTCGCCCCATGGAATGCTGGTTGTTGACTATCGAGATACGAGTGGTTCGGCGGTAAGTTCAGATATCCTTATGCGTCGAACGCATCCAGAAAAATACGAAGAAACTGAGTATACCGCTCGAGAACAGCAGTACGTCGTTTTTCGTAATAAGCAATCAGGAAATTATGAAAAAACTGCCTTTTTGCAGCTACCAAGCACCACGATAGGCATCACATTGCGCCCAGATTCATCCGTCAGCTATGATGCTGAATTTCAGGATATTCTCAACTCATTCTATTGTAAAAATGAATGTGCGTTGGGTGATGCGACGGGGACAGAGGTGCCCGAAATTGCCACCGAGGAACCGACAGAGGCTCCGTCTGAAATCGAATAACCCCAAAAACATAGCCACACCTATGAACCAATCTCTAAAAAAAACCCTTCTTGCTTTGAGCTCATCCGCCTATTTTATGCTGTTTGCGTTTCCCGCATCAACCAACTATTCGCTTAAAAGCTTTGAGTTTGGCAGTGGAGGAGAGTACAACATGGGGTCAACTAACTATTTTTTGGAAGGATTATCGGGAGAAACAGCGTCGGAGCGACAAAGCTCAACCAATTATGCTGCTAATTCCGGGTTGCAATTTGTACAGATGGCAAACACTCCCGAAACTCCACTTTTCACCAATGATGACAATTGGTACGATAAACTGAAAATTGTTATTGCAGCCTCAAATAATCCATCAGACACCGGGTTTGCGGTCGCAATAAGTAAGGATAACTTTACCACAACCCAATATGTGAAAAGTGACAACACAGTAGGCTCAAGCCTCACATTATCTGATTATAAAACATATGCGGGGTGGGGCGGAGCAACGGGCACGCTTATCATTGGGCTAGACGCCAATACAACGTATAAGGTGAAGGTGAAAGCACGCCAGGGCAGATATACGGAAGGCCCTTGGGGGCCGGTGGCACAAGCAGACACGGCGGGCGTTTCGGTGAGCATGGATATTGACATCGCGCCTACCGACACCGAGACATCTCCACCCTACACGGTGAGTGTGGGCGATTTACAAGCGGGGACAGTGGTCACTGCAACAGATAGGGTGTGGATCGATTTTGACACGAATGCATACAATGGCGGAGCTATTTATGTTCGTGGTCAAAATACAGGTCTATATTCGGCAAAAAGTGCTCATACCATAAGTTCTGCCTCAACAGATCTGGCAACAGCAGCTTCGGGATATGGGCTGCAAGGAGTGAGCGCCACTCAAACAAGCGGCGGGCCACTCACGCTTGTCGCCCCCTATAACGGAGCGGGAGATAATGTAGGGATTATCGATACGACATTTCGGGAAATCCTCACCAGTTCTGCACCAATTATCGCTGGGCGCGCCTCATTTTATACCAAAGCGAAAATTACTGCGACGACACCAGCAGCCGATGACTACGCAGACCTTCTAACGATCGTTGTATCTGCGGTATTTTAGGTGAGAATACTCAAACCTCTACCTCCCCTGTGTGTTTATTCTGTTACAACAACAAAACCTCATTTGCAGGTTCGGTACATTGTTGGTAAAGCTTGAACAAACCTCTCTGACTGGTGTATGGGGCTTTCAGTTCTGCAATTAAATGCATTTAGCTCTTGATTTGTATACGAAAAAATGGTTTACTAAATTGAGATGGTTTTATTTCATTTGTTCACGTTGTAGTATCAAAACACTTGTTCGACATATTCTGGCGGTGATTATAGTTGCGCTCCTAGCTTTTGGGACAAGCTATTCTGTATCCTCAACCTATGCTGCAGCTGGCATAAATCAGACGATAAATTTCCAAGGTAAATTAGTAAATAGTAGTGGGCTTAATGTGGCTGATGGAAATTATGACATCACATTCTACTTGTATGCAGCCTCATCCGGAGGTTCTGCCCTATGGACGGAGGTGTGGAACACCGGCACGGCACAGGTGCCGGTGCAAGACGGGGTATTTCGAGTGGCACTTGGCACTCATAGTGTGCTCACTTCATTTAACTTTAATGACGACAGCTTGTATTTAGCGGTGAAGGTGGGCGCTGATCCCGAGATGACTCCGCGCATTCGTTTCACAAGCGTACCCTATGCATTTGTGGCCAAAACAGTGGTTGACGATGCGCTTGATTTTGACCAATTCAAAGACACAATGGCGCTTGATGCCAATACCACAGTCAACCAATCTAGCTACACATGGACTCAGAACTTTACAGGCAATACGACTACAGGGTACACGTACAATGCTAATTCACTCACAACAGGCAAAGGGCTTTTTGTTTCGTCAAGTGCCACCGGGCTTACTGGGAATTTAGCGGAGTTTACGCTGTCAGGGAGTAATGCAGGTAATACCGGTAATGTCGTGCGCATTGCTCAAACAGGCACCTCATCAGCTGCGGTGCCCTTGGTAGTTACTAACCTTGGCACAGGCCTATCTTTCCGGGTGAATGATGAGACGGGCGATGCTGACACAACGCCATTTGTGATAGATGCGGCTGGAAATATAGGGATAGGACTTACAGCGCCACTGCAAAAGTTGCATGTGAGTGGCAATGGGAGATTTGACGGTGGCCTCTATATGTACGGATCACCGCTTAATGTTGAGGTTACTCGCGCACTCCCCACAACAGTCGGGAATACGATAGAAATTGGGAATCTTAATGTCACCAATGGCGCTCATAATGTGAGGTTGTCTGTCACGGTGCCATCTTCTAGTAATTCGGTTGCAAAACAATATCTCATCCCGGTGAGTTATGGTCAAACATCAGGAGCCTGGCAGATTGTGCAGCCAATTAGCGATACTGGTGCATATTCTGGAAATAATTTTGCGATAGAAATTAATGTAAATACGAATGTTGCCACTTTCAGGTTGCGTAGGACTGCTGGCACAACCGCTGGCACCGCCTATGTGCGACTTGAATCCACCGGATATAGTGCAGATGCATGGACTGACTCTTCAACCACATCAACATCATCTGTTACTGCAATATTTTCATCTACACCTTTCACACAAGTTGCTGGTAATGTAGGGATTGGCACGACAAGCCCGAGTAGCAAGCTTACTGTTGAAGGCGCCTTGACTGTCTCTAATCAGTCGTTTGGATCGCTTGGCATCGCAAAAGCTACTATTACATCAAATGACACGTGGGGCACCCGGCTCAACCTTGGGAACACTGATACGGGCGGGGGGACTATTGGGTTTATGAGTTATGGGTCAACCAATCCGTATGCAGCGGCTGGTACTTTTGCGATTTCCACTAATGGACTCGATAGATTTTCTATCGTAAATGATGGAAGCGTTGGTATTGGTACAAATTATCCCTCTTCAATTTTTCATACGGTAGCATCGGGAGCGAAAACAGCTAACTACATTGGAAATCTATTAACCAATACCGCCACATCATCAACTGCATCAATCACCAAGACCGGGCTATCGGTGGAATCAACCGGTACCTGGAATGGGACAACGGCAGTCAATCGGGGATTATATGTTAATGCTACCGGTGGAACTACTAATTACGCCGCAATTTTTGATGGAGGCAACGTCGGCATCGGGACGACGAACCCCGGTGGTCTGCTACATGTCAACGTCGGATCTGTTCCAGCTCTTGGAGCCATTCGGCTCACTAACGGAGCCAACACCTACTTTTCGGTCAATGCAGTAACCAACAACTCACTGTTTTTGGGCACCAATGCTGGATCGGGAGCAACAGGTGCCATCTTATCAAACTTCTTTGGCTATGATGCAGGTCTCAATGCTACAAACGCAAGTGATTCAAACTTCTTTGGCTATCAAGCAGGAGCTAATGCAACAAGTGGAGGAGCCTCAAATTTCTTAGGAACATACGCTGGACAAAATGCTACGAATGCAGGCTATGGTAATTACCTGGGATATGAAGCGGGAAGAACCGCCACCAATGCAAGCAACTCTAACTTCTTAGGGTATCGTGCAGGGTATGGTGCCACAGGTGCCAGTTACGCCAACTACCTAGGTATGGAAGCAGGGAGTGGAGCTACCGCAGCCTCATACTCAACCCTCATCGGCTATCAGGCAGGCAAAACATTCTCTGGAAACAATATTGGCAGTAACAACATTATCCTTGGAACAAACATCTCACTTCCTAATACGACAGCGAATGCACTCAATATCGGTGGTGTTATCTTTGGAACAGGACTGTACTCAACTACCGCTGGCAATCCCTCAACATCTCCTGTAAGCGGAGGTAATATTGGAATCGGGGTAGTCTCACCCACTCAAAGACTTCACGTTGACGGCAATCTTCGACTCACTGGAGCACTCTATGACTCATCAAACTCAGCGGGATCAAACACCAACATACTAACCTCAACAGGAACTGGCACTGCATGGACCAACCTGTCTGCCTCCCTCCTTCCCTCAGGCACAGAAGGTCAGACTTTGTATAACAACGCAGGTACCTGGACTGCCAACTCTGGACTTTTCTATGATGATGTCAATGCTAGGGTCGGCATCGGGACCACAGCTCCAGGATCGTTACTCGACGTTAACGGCGCAACAACCATTAGACTTCCTGCAGTTGGTGTCAACTCGTATATGACGCTCACTAGCGGAACAGCCACTGTGTTTAACACACGATTTGGAACCACTGCTTCCAACCAATATGCTTGGTTTACCAATCTTTACTACAATGCCGGTTGGTACAAAGATGATGGCACTAGAGGTGCATGGAGAATGAATCAGGTTACGGGTACCACTGACGTAAATAATTCATTTAACTTAGACTATGCGCCAGTTGGATCGACAAGCCCCATTACTGTGTTTACAGTCAAGGGCAACTCCACTGGTGGAAACGTCGGCATCCAAACAGCCACTCCATTATCTCCATTGCACATTACAACCGCAAATGCAGTGGATTCACGCCTAACCCTTACTCAGACAGGAGCTCAAAATTGGACGTTAGGCAACCCGGCAAGTACAACGAGGTTTGATGTCGCCGAAGGTGCAGACCTAACTGCACCAAAACTAAGTATTATTTCTGGAGGCAACGTCGGTATTGGAACAACAGCCCCAAACACCACCCTTCAAGTTATGGGTTCACTCGCAATAGACTCAGGGTTTAATACGGGTATATCATCGCTCTACTTGTCACACACTGGTACAAGCAATCAGCATAAAGCTGGCATATTCAGCACATATACTACTGGCTATGGTCGTTCATCAAGTATCCAATTTGCTCTCAACAGTGCTATGGATGGAACTATTGTAACAACAGCTGACGCAAAAATGACCATATTGGAAGGGGGCAACGTCGGCATCGGGACGACGGGGCCTAGTCAGTCTTTATCTGTCAATGGCAAAGTGAAAATAGGAAATTTTACCGAAGGATACACAACTGATTATGACCTTCTAATGAACAGTGGAATAAAAGTCGGGGGCAATATTAACCTAAGAGCTCCAACAAATGGAGATTCAGGTTTTACTGGTTTCAACTACTATAACTCAGGAGGAGACGAAAGAATTCGTTTTTGGCAAGGCAGTGCAGAGCAGATGTCCTTAGGGGGTTATGGAGGCGTGACTCATGATGGCCTACGTCTCAATCCGTTTTCCAATCCAAACAATACTGCGTCCGACAAAATTGTAATGCGACTTAATCCAAGTGTCCAACCAGGCTCAAACTATACGGGAACTCATATTATGCTTGACATTGCTCCGGCAAGTTTCTCAGGTTATGGTGACTTAATTGGCCTCAGAATTCAGAACGCAAACAAGGCTCTGTGGCAAACTAATGCGAGTGCAACAAATTACTTTGCTGGCAACGTCGGTATCGGAACAACAGCGCCTGGAGCAAAACTTCAAATTAATGGCGCTGCCTCTTCGGTAACATCCATTTTCCGCGCAAATGCAACAACCCCTGGCAATATATCTGAGTGGCAGGACAGTACCGGACAGGCAGGATTCTTGGTAGACAGCACTTCTCAAGCCAGATTTCAATATGGAACTAGTGGTTCAACTACCACAGATGGAATCATTATTAAAAGATACTTATCCAATGTCGCAGGACGATCAACTATGGAACTTGCAGGAACAAATACAACATATTGGACATCAGGTAAGGGAATAGAATTTACTAATCATGCTTTGGGGATAAGTGTTGGAGCACCCACCATGTTCAAAGATAAACTTTCTACAAATCAATTGTGGATTGGAGATTCGAGTATTGGTAGTGTTGACGACTTTCTAATATTCAATACTGCTGATTCTGGCTATGTCGACATTCTCTCGATGAAATATGCAAGCTCTCCTTATCCAGATATGAGAATAGCGGCACCGAAAATTTCCTTCTTTACAAAATCAGGAGCGGCTTGGCCAGATGGTAGCACCATCAAGGCGTATGGAACTGAAGCTATGACAATTGATGGCACAGGCAACGTCGGCATCGGGACAACGAGCCCATCAGCTCTGCTTCACGGCATAAAAACCACCGAGCAACTACGCCTCGGCTATGATGCTTCAAATTACTTTTCCACAACCGTCTCTTCAACTGGTGCGGTAACATTAGATGCGGTTGGTTCTGGAGCTGCTTTTACCATGTCTGACACACTTAATGTGCCATCACTATATTTTTCTAGTTCTCAGGCATACCTCACATACGAAGATATTGATACACTTGGATTCCAGGGAAATTTATCGGTAAGCGATGACTTGTCTATACTAGGAGCCACTGTGTTGAGTGCTACAAGCAGCTTGAGCAAACCCTCTGGCACGGGCATTTTGTCTTTCTCGACATCGACAGCAACTAGCGGAATTACGCTAGCAAATACCGGTTCCACCACAACAGGAAATTCGGGAATTAGTCTCAGCAGCAACGCTACTACAGGCACTGGAGTGGGGATCACCGCAAATTCCATAACTTCCGGCACAGGCCTTGGTGTGTCAACAACATCTATGAACACGGGCTCTCTTGTGTCATTTTCCGCTGCTGGAACCAACGGACAGACAGGGCACAAAGTCTTAAATGTTAGCAATAACGGCACGAACATTGCTGGTAATCAACTCACTTATGGTGCTTATGTAACAAATACTAGGTCTGGGGGCTCTGCATACAATGTAGCAGGCTATTTCTCAGCATCAGGCGGAGCATTAAATTACGCAGCACTCTTTGACGGTGGAAACGTTGGTATCGGGACGACGGCGCCGGGTTCAAAACTCGAAGTCACCGGTGACATCAAAATCACCAATGGCACCAATCGGCTCATACTTGCCTCAAATTCTTCCGCTCCTACGGGCACCGCAGGCGCCATGTATTATGATTCCTCGAACAATAAGTTTAAGTGTTACACCACTTCTTGGGTAGATTGTGACACCATAGGATCAGGCACCCTTCCCTCTGGTTCTGATGGAGATACGCTTTACTATGAAACAGAAACCGGAGGTTGGAGTTCGACAAACAATCTATTTAATAACGGCACCAATATAGGTATCGGGACTACATCGCCCGGATCTAAGTTACAAGTCACCGGTGACATTAAGCTTACTGATGGTGCAAATAGGCTAATTTTAGCCTCAAATGCGTCTGATCCGTCAGGCACCGCAGGTGCCATGTATTACAACTCAACCACCAAAAGATTTCGATGTTATCAGGATGGGGCATGGATAGACTGTATAGGATATAACCCTCAAAGAGATGTGGTGATTGTTGATGAGTTTGTGGGAGGAACAACTTCATCAGCCAATATTGGAGATCTTGGCTGGACACTCTCTGCAGGCACCGTGGCCGCCGTTACTCCAACTGGCTCAAATATTGGAACGATACGCCTATCAACTCCAGCGACAGCTAATGGTCGAGGTGTGCTCTGGCTTGCTACTGGAGCAGGCTTTGTTTCTCTTGGGAACAATGGTGATATTCATATCACTGGGAAATTCGCCGGAGTCACCAGCAATGCTAATTTAACCCATTATTTTGGACTCATCGTTTCTAATGCAAATGGCAATCCAGCCAATGCCCTCATGTTTAGGGCTTCTGGCACAGGTAATTGGAATGCAGTAAATAGAGCAAGCAGTTCAGAAACCGGCACTGTGACAGATTGTAGCGTGGCACAGTCGACCACCTTTAGAACCTTTGAGATCATCGTAAATAGTGATGCCACCAGTGTTGTTTACAAGATTGATGGTACTACGTGTGCCACCTATACTACTAATATTCCTACCTCTGCTGTGACACTGAGCCCAATGTTTAAAGTTGACACCGTTGATGCCACCGCACGCACCGTTATGGATATCGATCGCTTTGTGCTCACCAGAGGCCAGTTGCGCGGGGCTGACTTAGCAGAATTTTATTACACTCAAGATCCCAGCATCAACGCGGGTGACATTGTAAGTACAAGCCCACAGGGAGCAACCATGGTCAACAAGGCGAGTACCCAGAATAGACAGGCACTTTTGGGTGTTGTGTCAACGAAGCCGGGCGAAGTGCTGGGAAGCAGTATGGGTCCAGGCATGCCCGTTATGGTAGGCTTGGCTGGACGAGTACCGGTTAAAGTAACCAGTGAAAATGGACCTATTTCTGTTGGTGATCCGATAACAATAAGTTCTGTGCCCGGTGTAGGCATGAAGGCCACACGCGCGGGTGCTATTGTTGGCCGAGCTCTTGAAGCATATGTCAACCCAGATCCTACTGCGATAGGTAACGTCATGCTCTTCTTGAGCTTAGAACATTATGTGCCCACCCTTACCCCCGAACAATTTGGGGAACTTGTCTTACGTGAATCAGCCCCACAACAGTTTTCTATTGAGAGTCTCATGGGGGGTAGAACGCTTGGACGTGAAGCATTTGAGGCCTTTGATGGGCTTATGGTTGGGCGTATGCAAGCAGGTGTTACTGAAACACAAATACTTCGAGTTGGGCAAAGTGCGCAGATAGCCGGTATATTCGCCCAGCAAGATGGAAAGGTGGGCATCGGTACGAGCGCCCCTACACACACATTTGAAGTTAAAGCAAAAGAAAAGGACATTGCACGATTTGAGGCAATGGACTCAACAGGATGTACTCTTTCAGCAGGGGGAATCATATCCTGTAGCTCAGATAGCGCTCTTAAAAAAGATGTGACCGATGTAGTCAGTGGCCTTGATACTCTCATGCAGCTTCGTCCCGTCAGTTTCCATTGGAATAGCCAGGGAGAGGAAGATGAAAAGTATTTGGGCTTTATCGCACAAGAGGTAGAAGAGGTGCTTCCAGAACTGGTGACCACTGATATCACAGGTTATAAACAACTCAACAGCATCGGCCTCATCCCCGTAGTCGCTAAAGCAGTGCAGGAACAGCAAGGGCTCATTCTCTCTTTGCAACAAGAAGTACAAGCAAGTGTGCCGGACACCAAAATAGCAACGCTTGATGAAGGAATACACACCTTGACTCAGAAGGTTGGTTTCTGGGATGGAGTGCTCATTAGCTTCCAATCCATCATCCAATCTATTCAAGACACCATAGCCTCCATTCAAAACCAGATGCTCTTTACCCAAGATGATATCATGCTTACCCGTCATCAAGTTAATGCCCTGGCTGAAACAGTCACTGACATTACGGCGTGGAAAGAAGCCATCACCAGCGGAGCGGTTGTGTTGGGTGCCTCGCATTCAGCACTGCTTACCACTCCAGAAGCGACCATATCAGCACTCACCATCACTGATTCGCTTCAAGTTGATGGGTCAACTACTGTTTTCGACTTAACCGTTCTCAACAAACTAACCACAGGAGTGATAGAGTTGGGGGCAGGTATTGATGGTGATGAAATAAACTCAGCGACCGGTATTCGCTTCCAAACCCTTGCCCAAGCACCGATTGACTTTATGAATGGCAAGGTGGTGATAGATGTGGACGGGTCTATCAAGGCATCACAGCTTAAGATAGACACTGCAAGTGAGCTCAGTTCCGCCGCAGGCAAAGCTTTGATGGAGGCGGGTGAACTATTGGTTACTGTGCCCACAACCCGTGTCAGCGCAGAATCGCTTGTGTTACTGACTGTTGAAGGTGATTACGCACCCGCTACACGATATTGGGTCACTGATGTTACAGACGGGGAGTCGTTCACCGTACGTTTTGATCGACCTTCTATAGCACCTGTTACCATTCATTGGATGTTGGTCAACTAGGATATGCGTTAAGTGCCGCCAAAGCTCTTGCACGCTGTTCTTATGATATGTTATAGTGAATAAAGATGTCATATACTCGCATTTCTGTCCCTGCTCGAGGGTTCAAGCCAAGTAGCACGTTTTTCATACGGTTTTCCCTGGTAATTGTGGGACTCGCAACTTTTTCGAGCCTGGTTATTAACTACATTTCGATTGACCGAGCCAATCGTGTATTAGCGCTCAAATTAAATGAGTATGCAGGAGCACGCCCGGTTTCTGCAATTAAGAACCCGGAACGCACAACCGACACTTCGCAAGCACTCATTCCCGTTGATAGGGATGAAGTGCAAACATATTTGGAGAAAATTCAATCTATGGTGATTGTGCCGACAGATGAAGCGCCTACACTTGCGACTGTTGTGGCAACAGATGCGCTTCGGGAACAAGCCTTTTTCCGCTTTGTTGAATTGCAAGATAAACTTTTCTTGTATGATGCTTCGCGTATTGCCATTTTATATCGTCCCAGTGAGCAGAAAATCGTCAATATGGCATATTTGTTTGAAGGTGCGGATAGGGCCGCACCGCAAGTGCAAGGCACAAGCACCGCAAGTGCACAATTGAAAGAGTCAGCTACTGTGGCGGTGTACTATTCGACTGATAGTGCAGCTCTTCGATCAAAGGTTGGAGAGACGCTTCGATCTCTGCCAAGCCTGTCAATCAGTCGAGAAGCTCTTACTCGCGAAACATCGTATGAAGGGATGACTGTAATTGATGTGAACGGCTCAAACGATGTAATCGTGAAAACCTTAGTTGATGCGCTCGACGCTGAAGTTGGCCAGATGCCTGAAGATGAAGATGTGCCTGATGCTGATATGCTCATCATTGCTGCTCCATAACACAATATGTTTATTGTATGCCTATGACAAATACAAACGAAATCACGCTACCAGAAGATTTTAGAACAATCTCATTTCGAGACAAACGCGCGCTCATTACGCGGGTCATCATAGTGTTGTCGCTTGTGATATTTGTGTTGGCGACAGCTATGGTGGCATTTGCTTTGCGGGGGAGCATTCAAAAACAAACAGAGCTCACCAAACTTTTGGGGCTTACTGAAGCACAAGGAGGAGATCTTGCCGTGGCAAGACAAATATATGATGCTATCGAGAAAATTGGGAAGCTTACCAAACTTCCTGAAGAAGAAATACCTATTTTTGCAACGGTCGCAGATGTAGAAAAGCTTCGGGAACAGTCGATTTTTAAAGATGCAAATAATGGGGATTACATACTCTATTACACAAAAGCTCAGTGGATGTATATTTATCGGGTGCAGGAAAATCGAATTATCGCGCAAGGACCGTTTGCACTCCCGGCAGAAAGTAGTGAGCCTCAGCAGGCTGCTCCTGAGCCTCAAATCGAAAATAGCAGCACATCGTTACCTGTCGAACCTTCAATACCTAGTGAGCAATCTTCGAGTGAGGTTTTGCAAGATCCTGCAACTCAAACGGAGGAGATATCAACTAACAGCGAGGGGGATGAAATGGTAGAATAGGACAATAGACTGATATGAAGCACATCATCTCCCTAGACAAAACACGTAGTGCTTATGTGCTCGCCGCTGTTTGTTTTGCGCTGGGTATGATTGTTGGCGGAATTGGTCATTTGGCTCTGTCAAGACTGGATGGCGCCAGATCATACAAGAATACTCCCAGAGAGGCACGCGAGGCAGGAGGTATACTCACGAGCCCACTTCTCGAATGTACTGAAAGTGGACCATTGCCTCTTGAGAGCTTGCGCTTATTGGAAGCTGCCGTGAACAAGTATGTAGCATCACGTAAAGACATCACTATGAGTGTGTATTTTCGGGATCTGCGAAATGGAGGGTGGATCAGTGTGGGAGATAGCACACTCTATCAACCCTCCAGCATGATGAAGCTTCCTATTACCATCGCAGCGTATCGTAAGCTGGAAGAAGATCCTACATTCTTTACCAAAGAGGTTACCATGGTTACAGAAGACCCTCTCGAACAAAATATCATAGATTTTGAGCCGACAAAAATTCCTGAAGTTGTACCTATTCGAGAGCTCGTATATCGGGCGATGGTGTATTCTGACAACCGAGCTAATTACACGCTTGCCCGTGAAGTGGGCGTCTCAACTATTGACAAAGTTATTAATGACTTCGGCATCCGACCCTTGGATGTGATTAATGAATATGAGGTGACACCTCGTGAGTATTCTTCGCTTTATAGAATTTTATATAATGCAACATACTTGTCTCACGCACATTCTGAGGAGCTCCTATACATACTCACCCAAAGTTCATTTAAACGGGGTATTGTGGCCGGTGTGCCTGAGGGCACTGTAGTTGCCCACAAATTTGGCGAGCGGGTCATTGGGGGTGGGCCACAAACGCTTTTAGAGCATCAGCTTCATGATTGTGGCATTGTCTATGCAGAGCTTCCGTATGTTTTATGCGTTATGTCCAAAGGCACTTCTTTTGATAGTTTATACGACTCTATTTCACAGGTGAGTCGAATTGTGTATGAGCGGACAAACTAATGATGTTTAATTTGTTTCAAAAGACAACGTGTATGAGGGTATAATGTGACACTCATATGCAAACGCCTAAATATCAGCCAGCACAATTTGAATCGAAATGGGTGGTGAAGTGGAGCGCTGATAAGACATACGCCACTCCTCATATCGCCTCAGATGATGCAAAGGCTTATGTGTTGGATATGTATCCTTATCCTTCGGGTTCGGGCCTTCATGTCGGGCATGTTGAAGGGTACACTGCGACAGATATTTATTGTCGCTATATGCGCATGCGCGGCATTTCGATATTGCACCCCATAGGGTTTGACTCGTTTGGGCTCCCGGCTGAAAATTATGCGGTCAAAACAGGGACCCATCCGAAAATAACCACCGAAGATGCCAT
>Ga0116144_10004064_pt1 | contig 14104 bp, 10 predicted proteins | sample AD_UKC035_MetaG_FD_89746 | JGI IMG/M metagenome (GOLD analysis project Ga0116144, IMG submission 89746) | Active sludge microbial communities of municipal wastewater-treating anaerobic digesters from USA - AD_UKC035_MetaG | ecosystem: Engineered > Bioreactor > Anaerobic > Digestate | place: USA... | reverse complement strand
GGTTTGGTTTTAAAATAAATATTTCGAAATCTAATATAATAAAAGTTTTGATATGAAATGCAAGGACATAGGTCAGAAGTCAGAAGTCAGAGGTTAGAGGTCAGAGGTTAGAGGTTAGAGGTTAGAGGTCAGAGGTCAGAAGTCAGAGGTTAGAGGTCAGAGGTCAGAAGTCAGAGGTTAGAGGTCAGAGGTTAGAGGTCATAGTAGATCTTCTACAGCTTCCAGGAGCTAGAAGCTAGGAGTTAGAAGCTCGGGGATGCTTTGTGATTGGGTATTCCTGCGAATTTAAAGTAAGTCGGTCCCATTCTTCAATTGGCTCAACTGCGATGCGGTTTGGGCGACCGCCCCAACTTCCAGCTCCCAGCTTCCAGCTACCCCTTGATGTCTTTTTCAACAAACTTCCCCGACTTCTTATCTTTCAGGATCAGTTTGTGCCGGCCGTCATGGGTGACTTCTTCTTTTATAAAATAATGATCGGCATCGTATTCCTGGTAACCGCTGAATTTTGAAAGGCCGGTGCGGCCCCGCCATTCTTTGAGTTCGACGGGTTCCCATTTACCGCTTTCCGCGGACCGGTAGCAGGCATCAAGAATCGCGTTTACAATATACCCGTCGTAAAAGGTTTCCGCCGGCTCGCGGCCTTCCTCCGCCGCAGAAAACATGTCGGTAAACATGTGGTTGTACCCCAGTTCATTGACCTCATCGCCCACCGGGAACAACCAGCCTGAATTCGTTTCCGATTTTTCAGCAATATAATCCCCTCCCTTGCCCGTGGTGAAGGCTTCAAAGCCGGTACGCAGGAAATTGTTGAGCCAGATGGTGCCTTCCGTGCCCATCACTTCGTCGCGGAGGTCCATGCCTCCCCGGAATGACCAGGAGGTTTCAAACTGGCCGATGGCCCCGTTTTCATATTCGATGAGGGCGATGCCGTGATCTTCGGCGTCTATGGGTTTCACCTGGGTGGCGGCCCAGCAAAAGGCCCGGATGGGTTTGATGTCCTTGCCGATGTAGTTGCGTCCGATTTCCACACAGTGACAGCCCAGGTCCAGCATGCATCCGCCGCCGGCTTGTTCCTTGTCCCAAAACCAGTCGCTGTGCGGCCCCGGATGGGTTTCCCTGGACTTGGCCCAGAGGATGCGGCCCAGGGACCCGTTGCGGGCCATTTCCACCGCTTTGAGATTTTTAGGCGTATAACAAAGGTCTTCCAGGTAACCGGCGAAGATACCGGCCTCCTCGACGGCTTTGAGCATCCGGTATGCTTCATCGCTGTTGCGGCCCAGGGGTTTGGTGCAGATCACGCTTTTACGGTGTTTGGCGCAGAGGTGCACGGCGCTTTCGTGGAGGTTATTGGGCAGAGCGATGCAGACCATGGTTACTTCCGGATGGGCAATGACGGTTTCCATATCGGTGGACCAGATGGGGCAACCGTAGTCGTCCGCAAATTTTTTCGCGCTTTCTTCCCGGCGGGCGTAAATGGCAACGACTCTATCCCGGCTCCGCTGATTGTGGATGGCTTTGGCGTAAAAACGCCCGATGAAGCCCGAACCCAGCATGGCTACTTTTTGCATGAGAATATGGAAGATGGGTTTGTGAAAAAAAATTATAGTTCTTTGATCCGGATATTCCTGAAATAAACGCGGTCGTTATGTCCCTGTAAGGCGATCTTGCCCCTGTGGTGAGGATTGGCATAGGGCCATTTTGCAAACTTGCTTTTAGCCACCGCTGCTTTCCAGGCCTCATCCCCATAGGTATATTTTACCACGGTCTTGCCATTGACTTTATGGGTGATCTTGTTTTTCTTGACGGTGATGCTGCCGCTGTTCCATTCCCCGGCGGGCCTGGAGGGCATGGATTTCGGTGGGTTCAGGTCATAATTTGCGCCGGTTTTCTGGGTTTCATTCAGCTTGGAAGGGTAGTTGACATCGTCGATGAGCTGATATTCGGGCCCGGAAGCATAAGTGGCGAAGTAGGCGTCCCCTTCCCCTTCAACGACTTTGTACACAATGCCGCTGTTGCCTTTCGGACTGACTTTAAAGTCAAACTCCAGGATAAAATCCCCAAACTCCTTATCCGACACCAGGTCGCCGCCTTTCCCATCGGTGGTGAGCACCCCGTCTTCGATCATCCATCCGGAGACCGTCGTTTTCTTAAAGTTGTGCCAGCCCTCCAGCGATTTGCCGTCAAACAATGTAGTCCAGGATCCTTGTGCCATGGCCAGGTTACTTGAAAGGATAAGAATTATGATTAACAGGTTTTTCATCAAACTTTATTTTCTGAAAGATAGTCCGATTTGCTTAAACATTGGGTGCATGACTTATAATTTTTACTGAAGACCTGTACTGAAAGCTGACTGCTGATTGCTGATCACTGACTGCTGATGGCTGAATGCTGAAGCTGACCGCTGACCATTGACCATTGACTCCCGACTCCTGACTATTGACTATTGACTATTGACTATTGACTACTATTCCACAGTTTTCCTTAATTTGGTACCAAATCTCATCCAATCATGAAGTCAACCACACTGGGTCGCCGGGACTGGCTGAAAGCCGGACTCGGACTGGCTTTGGGCAGCGCCTTCCCACTAAGCCTTCAGGCGGAAACCAAACAATACCTCAACCGGGTGCATCCTCATACCGGAAGGTGGATGCTGGAAGAAGCCCCGGTCGCTTTGAAAGCCAGGCTCACCTCCAATGAAAATCCTTATGGACCATCGGACCGGGCTAAAATGGCCATTATCCACGGTTTTAAGGACGCGAATTTGTATTCCCGGACGGTCGCGATCGAACTCAAATCCAAAATTGCCGCTTATGAGGGAGTCCGTCCGGAACAGGTCTTTTTATGCGCGGGCTTGTCGGAACTCCTCAACCTGGTGGGTGCGGTCACCGGCCTGGAACATGGCGACCTGGTCTCCGCCCATCCCACCTTCGATCTGATGCTAACGACCGCTTCCGCCATCGGGGGGCAGTGGATCAAGGTCCCTCTCAATAAAAAATTTGAACACGACCTGGGGGCGATGGAAAAAGCCATTACCGCGAAAACCAAGCTGGTCTATATCTGCAATCCGGGCAATCCCTGCAGTACGATCGTGGATCCGGAGGAGCTCAGCGCGTTCTGCAGCCGGGTTAGTAAGAAAACACTGGTTTTCGTCGATGAGGCTTATAACGACTATATCCCCGATGCGGCCCGCCACAGCATGGTCAGCCGGCTGAGAGCGGGGGACCAGGTCATGATCGGCAAGACCCTTTCAAAGATCCACGGCTTTGCAGGGCTCCGGGTAGCCTATGCCCTGGCCACCACAAGCTTTATAAAGGAACTCGAAAAATACCGGACCTGGGATTTCACCATGAATGCCCCTTCGATGCACGGCGCCCTGGCTACCCTGCAGGATGAGGAGTTCAAACAATACTGCGTGATGAAAAACCGGGAAGCCCGCGAACTGGCTGTTAAAGGTTTGATTGCCCTGGGATATGAGCCCCTGCCCAGTTATACCAACTTTCTCATTTTCCCCATCCAAAAGGAAGGCAAATCCTTTGTTCAGGGTATGCAGAACCAGGGCATCGGCCTGAGAAGCTGGTTCTTTAATGACAAACACTGGTGCCGGGTGAGTGTAGGGACCTCCGAGGAGATGCAATTGTTCCTGGATGCGCTTAAACAAGTAGGGTAAGCTCACCTTAGCAAACTGGAGTTTCTAAAGGTCAAATTTATTGAATAGAAAAAGTATCCCTTCCCCTGAAAAAACAAAAGCCCGGTGTCGCCACCGGGCTTTTCATTTATCCCGGCCCGCTGGTATTGGCAAAACCGGAAATCCGTCTTTATTATTGAATCAACAGAGTCTTGGAGATCACCCCTTTTTTGAATCCGACCTGAAGGATATAAGCTCCCTGGGACAACTCGTTTCGATGCACGGTGATCGAGTTGGTATTTAAACCGGAGAGTTTGCGGACCACCCTCCCGTTGAGATCGTACAAGGTGACCGACTTCATCGGGAAATCGGGATTGGTTTGAAGCAAGGTCTGGTTGACCATCGGGTTGGGCATCAGTTTGAAACCGACATCGGTGTCTTTGAGGAGGTCCGGGGTATTGACAAAGGTACCCAGGTTGAGAACGGCAAAGGCACGGGGGGCGTAGTAGCCGATGATGGTATCGATATACCGTCTGGCTTTTGCGGCCGACATGTCCGGGTTGGTCAGCAGGCCATTGGTATTGTTACCTGTACCAGCCTGACGTTCTACTGAAGCCATAAAAGCCGTATCCCACCAGTTCCAGGGATCGGAATCCAAAGGATTAAGGGGGTTGCCACTGATCGGATAAAGGCCTTCTATCCCATCGTTTTTGACATTGGCTGCCTGGGTGTATACATCGTTGAGTTTAAGATCAATCATTTTTTTCTGGAGGCCCAGGCGGCGTGCTTTCTCTACAGCCAGGTAGGATCCCTGGACTTCCACTACGGGCAGGGGGGCCATGGTTCCCCTCGGCACGAGAACCAATCCTTCTTTATAGGGGGCGAAAGGATCCCTGGGTTCCTGGAAAGAGATCAGAGGCAAGTCGGTGGCATCCAGCCACAGGGTATCGGGTAAGGCGCCGCCCATGTTTACCGACAATTGAAAATCGCTGCTATACCCTACATGGTTGGGGAGGGACAAGGTATCCCCGTTTGTCGGATTGATCCCCAAGGAAGTTCCATAGATATCTCCATGAACGGGAGGCAATACATAGGGATCTCCAAATCCATCCCCGGTAATATCAGGACCAATGAATTTACCCTTAGAAGCCAGGGGGATATCCAGGTAATTATCCAGAACACTGGAAGCCAAACTCACATATCCTCCGGAGCCCTGGCCCCAGGCAACGATTTTTGAAGTGTCAATCCCATACGGATTACCGGCTTCTTTAAAGGTCTTTTTGAAAAAACGGACGGCGGTTCTAAAATCCTGTACGCCCCGGTAGGCAGCGTTAATCAGGGTATTGACCCTTTCCGTCTGGGTGCTGGCTACCGGATTCCAGCCGGTCCGGTAATCGATGGCAGCCACGACGTAACCCATTTTCGCAAGCCGGGTACAGATTTCCACGAGCGGAGAATCGACGGGAAAGCCCATGCCGAGGGCGGCCAGGGCTCCTCCATTGACCGTTCTCCCTGCGGTTCCCTGGTTTTGGGGAAAGGGAAGAAAATTTCCGGTATGGATGTAAATGACCAATGGCCGGTTTTTGACCGTATCTCCGGTCGGGGAGTAAATGCTGACGGGTAAGGGAACCCGCGTCCCCTTACCGGTGGTAGGTACAGAAAGTATCGTCACATTCATCCCGTAAAAGGTATTCGAGACCGAGACGGAGTCAAAGACCGGGTGAAGATATCTTATTCCCTGACCGTATGCCGTAAAGGTCCATACAGCCATGAGGAGGAGGCTCACAAATCTTGCTTGTTTCATAAAGGATTTTAGATTATAAAGGTAAAATATTGAGAATTTGAGAAATTCCCGGTTAATTTTTTTTCCATTCGTACAGAAGCGTGAGATAGGCCAGCCTTCCTATTCTCGGGCCTCCGTAGGCCTGAAACTGTTTATTGTCCAGGAGATTTGACGCCCCGATTTTGACCGTAGTATTCCAGGGTCTTATTCTCCAGTTCATTTGTCCGTCCAGCAGGTTGTAGGAAGGGATAAAACCCGTAAACTGGGGAGAGCCTTCAAATTGGAAGGAATCGATCCACTTGTAATTGATGTTAAATCCAAAGTCATTCAGTCGCAGCCCTCCCACCTTCAGGGGGATATCCCTGCCGCTGAGCCCGATATTGTATTTATGCTCCGGGGTATTGAAGGCCGGGATGATGGGATCGTCTTCAAATTCCTTATTGAGCCGGTTCCAGGAATAATTTCCCTGGATCTGGTAATAAGTGCCGAAATAATAATTTAATCCGGCCGAAGCGCCCTGGGTGGTCACCTGGTTGATGCTGTTGGCCGCGTAACGATAGGCTTGCAGGCGTTGGGGAAAACCCGATACCGGGTCAAAGGTGGCATCGATGCCGATATTGTAACCGAGAAAGTCATTGTAAATGCTGTAATAATATCCCAGGTCGGCGTATAACTTGTTGAAGAGGGTGGTGCGATAGCCCAATTCAAAGGTTTTCACTTTCTCAGGCTGGATGGGATCTATATTAAAATAGACCAATTGGTCCGTTTTCAGGGTGTTGACATAACCCAGGAAGGAAGAAACCGTGATCAGGTTTTGGACCCCGTCGATATTGCCGGCAAGGATGGCCGGTCCCACATTCAGGTGCAGGTACTGATCCGAGAGGGTGGGATTCCGGATCGCGCTGGCAAAGGAGAGCCGCAGGAAATTGTTTGCCCGGGGTTTGAACACCACCGAAGCGGCGGGGCTCATCAGGAAATCGAAATTTTCATTTTTATCCAGGCGAATGGTACCGGAAAAAGTCACCGGTCATCGTTGGTCTTTTTTTCCATGCCGGTATAAACACCGTATTCAAAATTCGTGATCTTGAGTCCGGCGGAATCGTAGAAGATGGTGCCGCGGCTTTCAGGGGCATACAACCTCGCATTGGCTCCCACCGTCCAGGTGTTCACAAATTTCGGTGTGAATTTATATTCCCCATGGACATGATAAAGGGCGGACTGGTCGAAAAACCGGGTGCCTCCTTCATTATTATAGGTGTTCCGGATTTCGTCCAGGGCCTGGTCGTATCGAGCTGTTCCGGGTTCGAAACGGTCAAGGGAATTGTTGATCGGATTGCCTTTGTCTGCAAGTTTATTGTTTTCCCGGTGCCATTGAGTGAGCAGGTTCTGATTGTCCGCAATCCATTTGGAAGCTGCTGCACGGTCAAAAGTGGCAGTCACAGTTCCATCAGGATTGGGAACAATGACTATTCTCGGATAACCGCCTTCGTAAACTTTTGGTTCATAAACCCGCTGCCAGGTATTGATATAATCGGCAGACCAGTTGCGGTTAGTCTTGGCATTTTCCTGAAGCCGGAGGGCGGTGAAATAAGGGTCATAGGATTTGCCCGCATCATCCTGGGTCATATAAGTCCGGAGGAAAAATTTATCCCTTTTCCTGAATTCCAGGCGGCTCTGATAAAACAGGATGCCGCGGAGGCTAAACCGGTTGTCCCCCTGGTACACCGTGGTTCCATTACCAAAATTTCCAGACAGGATCAGTTCCGGGCTTTCCTCCCTGGCGGTCGGCCTGGTGCGGAAGTGCAGGGCGGCATTGGCTTTTATATTGCGAGTATCATAAACGACCAGATCGGACTCCTTATACCCGGAACGGTGCCAGATTCCTACGCCCGGAAACAACCAGGGCGGGGCAGAGGTGAGGTCATTGCCGGCCTGGTATTCGTCCCCGTATATGTTGACCGCGTCATATCCTCCGGGATTAGTGACGGAAGAAGTGGTTCCGGTGACCGCATCGTAATTATCCGCCACCCAGTCGTCCGCGCGCAGGTATGAAAAATTGATTTTATAACCGAAGGCTTCCAGGCCGCCCTTGTTTTTGAGGGCCTGCGCCCAGCGGAATCCGGTTTCAAAAAGATTGCGTTCTCCCACCTTGCCATACACGCTGAGCCCCTTCTGGTAAAAGGGGTTTTTGGTTTCCATGCTGATCACTCCGTTGAAGGCATTGGGGCCATAAAATGAACTGCTCGCGCCTTGTACAAGGTCCACCCTCAGCACATCGAGTTCAGAGGATCCCAGGAAATTGCCCAGGGAAAAATTGAGTCCCGGCGCCTGGTTGTCGACCCCGTCTATGATCTGCAGGCTGCGCACCGGGCTGGTGCTGTTGAAACCGCGCGTATTGATGATCTTGAATCCAAGGGAGGCGGCGGTCAGGTCCACCCCCTTAAGGGTGCCCAGGCCGTCGTAAAAATTGTCGCTGGCCGCCTGCCGGATCGCCAGCACATCCAGGGATTCGACGGTAAGGGGGGAAGCTTTTTGTTTGTCGGATATGCGTTGACCCATGGTGGTCACCACGCCAAGAGTGATCGCTTCCCCTTCCAGTGAAATATTGAGGGTCTTAGTTTCAGTGACTTCCACGTCTTTCGAAGTGTATCCGAGATAAGAAAAAGTCAGCGTGACCGGCAATCCCTCCACCCTCAGCTCGAAATCGCCGTCGAAGTCCGTAACGGTGCCCAGTGTGCCTCCCTTGACCTGAATGCTCGCTCCAATCAGGGCTTCTCCGGTAGCTTCGTCGGTAACCTTGCCTTTTAAGGTCTGGCTATGACCTATAACCACCGCTGTCCACAAGCAAAAGATACTCAGTGCAAGGTGCTTGGCTTTCATTCCCTTCGTTTTAGAAATAACAAGGTAACGACATTTTTGGAAATGCGGAGAGGCGTATTTGGGTGAGGGTGGTCGGGGCTTCGCCCCTCCCCGCTGGTCTCCCACGAAGGTCACGAAGAACACAAAGTATTTATGAAAAATCTGGTTTTTGGGAATCTCAACCACTCAACGAGGGTCGGGGCTTCGCCCCTCCCCGCTGGTCTCCCACGAAGGTCACGAAGAACACAAAGTATTTATGAAAAATCTGGTTTTTGGGAATCTCAGCCGCGCAACGGGGGGTCGGGGCTTCGCCCCTCCCTGCCGGTCTCCCACAAAGGCCAAGAAGAACACAAAGTATTTATGAAAAAAGTGGGGTCGTTGTGGGAATCATCTTGGTCAGCTGCGCAACGAGTGGTCGGGGCTTCGCCCCTCCCTGCTGGTCTCCCACAAAGGGCACGAAGAACACAAATTATTTATGAAAAACGTGGAGTCGTTGTGGGATCATCTTGGTCAGCCACGCAAGGGGGGTCGGGGCTTCGCCCCTCCCTGCCGGTCTCCCACAAAGGCCACGATGAACAAAAAGTATTTATGAAAAAACGTGGTGTCGTTGTGGGAATAATCTTGGTCAGCTGCGCAACGAGTGGTCGGGGCTTCGCCCCTCCCTGCTGGTCTCCCACAAAGGGCACGAAGGACACAAATTATTTATGAAAAACTTGGAGTCGTTGTGGGATCATCTTGGTCAGCCACGCAAGGGGGGTCGGGGCTTCGCCCCTCCCTGCCGGTCTCCCACAAAGGCCACGAAGAACACAAATTATTTATGCAAAGCGTGGAGTCGTTGTGGGAATCATCTTGGTCAGCCGCGCAACGGGAGGTCGGGGCTTCGCCCCTCCCTGCAGGATTCCCACAAAGGGCACGAAGAACACAAAGTATTTATTAAAAAAGTGGGGTCGCAGTGGGAATCATCTTGGTCAGCGGCGCAACGAGTGGTCGGGGCTTCGCCCCTCCCTGCTGGTCTCCCACAAAGGGCACGAAGAACACAAAGTATTTATGAAAAGCGTGGTGTCGTTGTGGGAATCATCTTGGTCAGTCGCGCAACGGGAGGTCGGGGCTTCGCCCCTCCCTGCAGGACTCCCACAAAGGGCACGAAGAACACAAAGTATTTATGAAAAACGTGGAGTCGTTGTGGGATCATCTTGGTCAGCCGCGCAACGGGAGGTGGGGGCTTCGCCCCTCCCTGCCGGTCTCCCGCAAAGGCCACGAAGAACACAAATTCTTTATGAAAAACGTGGTGTCGTTGTGGGAATCATCTTGGTCAGCCGCGCAACGGGAGGTCGGGGCTTCGCCCCTCCCTGCAGGACTCCCACAAAGGGCACGAAGAACACAAAAAAATGCTTCGTGCCTTCGCTTCGCTGTGCCGTTATGGGAAATTATTAACGGGAAAGCTAGCTCCCACGAAGGCCACAAAGCACACAAAAAAATCCTTCGTGCCCTTCGCTTCGCTGTGCCGTTGTGGGAAAGCAGGCGCAGGCCCACAAAGGGCACAACGACCAAGAAATAATTGGCATTTCTCAGCATCGGAGATGCCGAACGAGCTTAACACTTAACAACAGAGGGAATCAGGCTTCGGAGAAGCCCAACAAGCAGACCACATAAAACAACAAGTAACGATCCTTCAAAAACCTGTTATCGCGGTGGTAACCTATTTACACAGTTTGAGGACTCAGCAGAATTCCTCCCGAACCTTACCCTCAAAAGCCCCCGGTTCAGCTCGTCTTTTTTTCGTGCATTTGCCGCTGAATGGTTTCCAGGTCCTGGATCCTCTGTTCGAGGAGCCGGATATAATTTTTGGCTTTTTTATCACTGAACTGGGTGTAAGCATCCCGGGCATATTGCAGGGCGGTATTGAGTTGCCCGTTGACTTCCGCGGCTACGGCGAGGTTGTAGGTGGCCTTGCCCGCCGCATCCGGATTGGACCGGACCGATGCCACTTTTTCCCATATTTCTGCGGCCTTGGCCCATTCTCCCGCATCCGCATAGCGGGCCGCCTGTTCAAACTTATCTTCGTTGGCCCCTTTGATGTTTTTATAATAGGTGCGGGAAAGGGTGATCCAGACCGGGGCGATCCGTTTGCCGTACTTTCCTCCCAGGTCAAAAGCGATATCCCTAACGAGTTCATAGGACTTCCTCAGGTTATTCGTCGCGGCCTGTTGGCTTGCAGCCCCGCTGCTGGTCACTTCCTCGGTATCGTTATCCCGGTATTCGTCCACAATGGTCCGGTCTTTGGGATCATAAAACCTCCAACCCAGCTTGACCGTGCCGCGGCGGCGTCCGTCGAAAACCACGCGGGTGATTTCTTTGCCCTCCTTGTCCTTTTCTTTTACACTGCGGCTGGTGGTGGAGGATTCGATATCGGAATCAAACATCTCGATGGCGACCAGGGCATCCCCTCCGAATTTATTACAGATCTCCTCCACTTCCCTCCAGGAGAGCGGGGTCATAAATTCACGGCCTCCTTTGGAGCCGGTCATTTCCACATTGGAATAGATGGTGGCAAAACGGGGCGTTTTCTGCAGCAATTCACTGAGGCCTTCCATGGCGCGGCGCCGGCCTTGTTTGTCCTGCTGGTACTCCTCGCCGGTGAGCACACTCTCTACATTTGACCAGAAGCCGCCGGCAGGCTTGCTCCGGTCGATGAGCACAATTTTCCGGATGTGTTCCGGGATCACCAGGTCGGCCGGTTGAAGGACCTGGAGTTTGGCGCTGGGTTTACAGGAAAAAAGGATGATCAGGGCGACCAGGCTGAGCAGGCCGCTTTGGGTTCTGTTGAATCTGAGCATTAAAAATAATTTAGTTTCGGGGCGCAAAGTTAAGCCGCGCGGAGGTAATTAACCAGGGCCAGGTAAATACAACCGCCCAGAAAGCCCAGGGCCGCGAGGCCGCTGATTTTCTTCAGGTACCAGATGAAATCGATTTTTTCCATCCCCATCGCGGCAACGCCGGCTGCCGAACCGATGACCAGCATGCTGCCTCCAGTTCCGGCGCTGAACGCGATAAAATGCCAGAGTTCATGATCCAGGGGGACCTCGTACATGCCGATGGCTGCAGCCACGAGCGGCACGTTGTCAATGATCGCGGAAAGGATCCCGATGAGGGTGGCCACCAAGTCCTGGGAAGGGATGATGGCATCCATTTTCACCGCCAGGTCTTTGAGAATCCCAAGGGATTCCAGGCCACTGATCGCCAATAAAATGCCGAGGAAAAAAAGAATGCTCGACAATTCGACCCGGCCCAGGGCATGCCGGAGGGTATATTTCATCCGGTCTTGTTCATCCAGGTCGAGTTCCGGCTCCACAAATTCCGTCACCAGCCAGACAATGCCCAATCCAAACATGACCCCCATCCAGGGTGGCAGGTGCGTGACCGATTTAAATATAGGGACAAATACGAGGGCGCCAACCCCTACCATGAGCATGATCTTTGAACTTTGAATTCCACTGGATTTGCTGGAATAATACCCTTCATCGTCTTCCGCCGCTTCCAGGTTGCCTTTGAATATTTTCATCCGGCTGGCCACGATCAGGGGGATCGCCATGCACAGGATCGAAGGCACGATAAGATTAATTATGAGCTGGACCGAACTGACTTTGCCTGCTATCCACAACATGGTGGTGGTTACATCCCCGATCGGGGACCAGGCTCCCCCGGCATTGGCTGCGATGACCACAAAAGCGACGTACCAGATCCGTTCCTCCCTGCGGTAAATCAGTTTCCGGAGAAGAGAAACCAGGACAATGGTGGTGGTCAGGTTGTCCAGGATGGATGAGAGCACAAAAGCCAAAGCGGAAATAATCCACAGCAAATGGGTTTTGTTTTTGGTCCTGATCCTGTTGGTGATCACCGAAAAGCCATGGTGTGCGTCCACCACCTCTACAATGGTCATTGCACCCAGCAGGAACAATAAGATTTCCGTGATTTTTCCGAGGTGATGGGCGACCGCCTCCGTCGTGCCGTGATCCCCCGACACATCGATCAGGGGCATATGGTTCAGCGCGATGACAGACCAGATAAAGATGCCCATAAACAGGGCGGGAATGGCCTTGTCCAGTTTGAGAGGATGCTCGAAAACGATCAGCAGGTATCCTATGACAAAACTAACGATGATCAGCCATTCCATTCATTCATAAAATTATATCATGTGGTTGACCGGTTTGGGGTTAACCATCCGGTAGGCCGCAATATACTAAAAAACAAGAGACTGTTTTTTTAAGCTTCGTGCAGGATCAGATGGATCAGGCTGGTAGCCAAACATCCCGCAAAAAACCCTATCGCTGCCAGCCAGGCAATGCGTTTGAGATACCAGATAAAATCGATTTTTTCCATACCCATGGCAGCGACTCCCGCTGCTGAACCGATGATGAGCATGCTCCCTCCCGTACCCGCGCTGAAGGCAATAAAATGCCACATCTTGGCATCCATGGGCAGCTCGTACATCCCCATCGTGGCGGCTACCAATGGGACGTTGTCGATGACCGCCGACATAATGCCGATCACGGTCGCCACCACGTCCTGATTGGGGATCACCCGGTCCATGTATGCTGCGAGTTGCGCCAGTTTCCCCAGGGATTCCAGTGCGGATATGGCCATCAGGATCCCTAAGAAAAACAAGATGGAGGATAATTCGATCCTGGATAGGGCATGGCGTACGGTGTATTTATGCCTCCGGTCTTCCGAAAAATCCTCTTCCGGATGGATGTATTCGGAGATCAGCCATACGATGGACAGTCCCAGCATCATGCCCATCCAGGGCGGCAGGTGGGTGACGGTTTTGAATATCGGTACAAAGATGAGCGCGCCGACACCGGCGATCAGCATGGTCTTGCTGCTCAGCAGTTTTTCACGTTCGAGGTCCCTGGAATCAGCACTGTGCATGCTGCTGATCTGTCCCTGGAATACTTTCAAAAAACTGGCGATAAACAAAGGGAGGGCCAGGCAAATGACGGAAGGGATGGCCAGGTTGACGATCAACAGATAAGTGCTGACCTTACCGGCAATCCAAAGCATGGTGGTCGTCACATCCCCGATCGGAGTCCAGGCGCCCCCGGCATTGGCCGCGATGATCACAAAGGAGACGTACCAGATCCGTTCATTGCGGTCCCGGATCAATTTTCTGAGGAGGGATACGAACACAATGGTAGTTGTGAGATTATCCAATACCGAGGAAAGAAAAAAAGCAAGCCAGGAGATGATCCACAATAATTTTCTTTTATCCGTGGTGCGGATCCGGTTGGTGATGACCGCAAAACCTTTGTGCAGGTCCACCAGTTCGACGATGGTCATGGCCCCTATCAGGAAGATCAGGATCGCGGCGATGGAGGACAAATGATGGAGAACCACATTGTTTACATCGTGGTGCCCAGCCTCCTCCGCCCCAAATACATTCAATCCCCCGATGGATATGAATGTCCAGCAGAGGATACCCATTAAAAGGGCGGGTATGGTTTTATCAAGTTTTAAAGGATGTTCAAATACGATCAGAAGGTAGCCCACTATGAAGCAGACAATGACCAGCATTTCCATTGAGCTCAAATGATTTACCGACCAATATAGTTTGAAATATTTGATTTGTGGTATAAGAACCTCACGGATCGTATCTTTGCCGGTCGAAATGGTCAAAATCGCGGACATCGAACTGGGAGACTTTCCCATCCTGCTTGCTCCCATGGAGGATGTCAGCGACCCGCCTTTCCGGGCTCTTTGCAAAATGCAGGGATGCGACCTGCTCTATACTGAATTTATCTCGGTGGAAGGCCTGATCCGCGATGCGGCCAAAAGCTTGC
>Ga0116144_10004063_pt1 | contig 14105 bp, 6 predicted proteins | sample AD_UKC035_MetaG_FD_89746 | JGI IMG/M metagenome (GOLD analysis project Ga0116144, IMG submission 89746) | Active sludge microbial communities of municipal wastewater-treating anaerobic digesters from USA - AD_UKC035_MetaG | ecosystem: Engineered > Bioreactor > Anaerobic > Digestate | place: USA... | reverse complement strand
TATTGTTGCATATGAAGGCGTTCTGAACTTCGGATGGATTTTTGCAAACTTTTGAGGAAGCAGTCCGTCACGGCTCATGCTCATCCAAATTCTTGGCTGACCAAGTGCGAAGACAAGCAATACACTTGCCATTGCAACAATAGCACTCAAAGCCACAACTCCTGAAAACCAATGCAGCCCAATTTTCTGAAACACAAATGATAATGGGTCACCTACAGCAAGATCTGAATAACTAACCATACCCGTAAGTACTAATGCAATGCCGACATACAGGACCGTGCAAATGATAATTGCCCACATCATTCCTCTTGGAAGATCTCTTTGCGGGTATTTACATTCCTCTGCCGTCGTACTGATGGCATCAAATCCTATATAGGCGAAGAAGACTGCTGATACCCCTTTTAAGACACCGGAAACTCCGTTTGGCATAAAGGGGTCCCAGTTTTCGGTATTCACGTAAAAGGCTCCAACAATAATAACAAGCAAGACCACAAAAACTTTAATGAGTACCATCACGTTACTGGCATTCCTTGATTCCCGGATTCCACGATACACCAGCCAGGTGATTAAAATAATGATGAAAAGGGCGGGAATGTCAGCTACAATATGAATGCCTAAAAACACAGGAGCATTGGTCCATGCAATATAAGCTTCTTGTAATGCAGGTCCGAGATTTTCGAAGCTCTTTCCTGTGTTTAAAAGGGCATCGGCAGTCTCATGTCCTTTCATCGCACTTAAGAAGTCCATGGTCATCCAGGCAGGGATGTGAATATTGTTATTTGCCAATAAACCGGTGAGGTAGTCAGACCATGATATGGCAACGGTAATATTTCCTATTGCATATTCCATGATTAAGGCCCATCCGATGATCCATGAAATGATTTCACCGAAAGCCACATAGCTATATGTGTATGCACTGCCTGAGACAGGTACGAGTGAGGCAAACTCTGCATAGGCAAATGCTGCAAATCCACATGCTATTGCAGTAAAGATGAAGAGAAAAATAACCCCCGGGCCACCGGCTGCACTTGCATTGCCTATCGTGCTGAATATACCTGCACCAATGATCGCTGCAATTCCAAATGCCGTAAGGTCTCTCACGCCCAGATGTTTTGCCAATGGTAAATGGTCGCCTGATTCGTTACCTGCAGCTTGTTCAAGTATCTTATTGACTGACTTTTTTCGAAATAGATTCATACACGTTGGCTTTATTCAAGACGTGAACAAATGTAAAAAGATATTTGAATTCTTTTGTTTAAATCGGTTTAATAGACTACAGATTAGCGCTTTGAACTGTCAGGATTTCTTTCAAAACATTATTGTCTCCATGACTCGCTAAACTTCTTTATTTTTTCCGGATCAATTAAGTTTATCAGTATAAACATTAGAAATGGAAGTGCCGGTACTTTATATCTGACTAATGCACCTAAAATAGGTGTGATAAGGCCTGTGATGACAAAGAGAATAACAATAAAAAATAATGAAAAAATATAAATTGGTTTTAGCGCCTGAATTGATTTTTTCCTGAATAGTATCGTAGTTAAAATGAACAAGAGAATAAATATATTTTCAATACTCGCTGCCATTATGAGTTTGTTGCCGTGAATATCCGTAGGCAAGGGGCGTATCAAAGTGTTGAAAAAAGCGACAGGAGAGTTTTTGATAATACTCAGTATTCCATATTCGAGTTTTGGTATATCAAATATGCTTTTAGCGTCAGTGATCTCTGCCAGAGTATGAAAATTATGCTGCTTCCAGTAAATAATATCTGTGACATTATACTTTGGAACGATGTGATGTATATTGAAAGCTATTATGAAATATAATAAATAGCAAACAGAAAACTTTAGTACAGCTTTTGTTCCTGCCTGATTTCTTGCCCAGTACCATGCTACAAGTCCCGGAATGATTATTATGAGGATGTAAAGTTTGGTGAATACAAGCAATAAAAGGCTAAAAATAAAGACCGGCAAATGACGAAAATTTTTGGGATCTCTATATAGTTTGTCATAACTGTACAGCATTATACCAAAAGCAAAAATGAGAAGGCCATCCTTCAGTAATCCTGAGCCCCAGAATAAAACTGAAGGAATTAAAAAAGTGCTGACGAATAAAATTTTCGCTGCTGAGGGTATATATTTTACAAATGTTTTATAGATATAGAAAAGTCCAACGAAGGAAATAAAATTAATGAACACAACATGCACATAATATTTCCCCAGAGAAAAGAATTGAAATAAAACATTCAGTCTGATGATTGTCTTATTATCATTAAAGAGCACATCTGTATTCAACCAGGCATCCATTTCAACATAATAAGGTCTCAGCTCCGGTGCATTTCCTCCTATGCCTGTAAACATTCGAAAAAAATCATATGGCTTCGATGAAAGGCTGGCAAAGATCACACGACTGTCATCAAAGAACTTAAAGGTGTCAGCAGTAGATCGGTCAGTATAAACATGAGTGTAGATGAGACCCAGGCATATTCCGGAAATTACCTTCAGGCAGAAAACGGAAATAAGCCATTTTCTCGGAATACCATCCAGGTGAAATCTCTTCAAGCTCAGAATGAGTGAAATAAACAGAAAACTATAGCCTGTCACCAGGATCCACTCCATCATTGTTGCTTAGCCGGTATCAATTGACCTTGAGATATAAGATCATTATTTTTTAGCATTCTCCAAAAGTAGGAAATAAATTATCCCTACTTTTGCTGAATAATCAATCTTACCCCTTTTATACCATAAGAATGTCTGAAGTGATGGAACCGGCTGCCAGCCTTGAAACTGCGAAAGAATTAGGCTTGCTGCCGGAAGAGTTTGAACAAGTGAAAAAGTATTTGGGTAGAAACCCGAATTTTACTGAACTAAGCATTTACAGTGTAATGTGGAGTGAACACTGCTCCTATAAAAATTCAATAGTCTGGTTGAAGACGCTTCCCAAAGAAGGTCCGCATATGCTTGCTGAAGCAGGACAGGAGAATGCGGGCCTGGTTGCAATTGGTGATGGCCTGGCTTGTGCTTTTAAAATTGAAAGCCACAATCATCCTTCAGCCATAGAACCCTATCAGGGTGCAGCCACTGGTGTTGGTGGCATCAACAGAGATATTTTTACAATGGGCGCCCGGCCTGTTGCTCAGCTTAATTCATTGCGCTTTGGAAATCCGGCCTCTGAGAAGACAAAAGCTCTGTTAAGAGGTGTTGTGAAAGGAATTGGTGACTATGGAAATGCATTTGGCGTTCCTACGGTTGGTGGTGAATTGTTTTTTGACGACTGTTATAATGTTAATCCATTGGTGAACGCAATGTCTGCGGGAATTGTTGAAGTTGGCAATACGGTCTCAGCCATATCTTACGGTCCCGGAAACCCGGTCTTCATTGTCGGCTCAGCAACAGGCAAAGATGGGATTCATGGCGCAACATTCGCTTCCGGAGATCTGCATGAGGATTCTGCTGAGGATCTTCCTTCTGTACAGGTTGGTGATCCTTTCACTGAAAAACTACTGCTGGAAGCCAGCCTGGAAGTTATCAAAACCGGTGCTGTCGTAGGCATGCAGGATATGGGTGCAGCCGGTATCATTTGTTCCACGTCCGAAATGTCTGCGAAGGGTAAGTGCGGAATGGTGATTGACCTTGATAAAGTTCCTACCCGACAGTCTAATATGTTGGCCTGGGAAATATTACTCAGTGAAAGTCAGGAGCGAATGCTCGTGGTTGTTAAGAAGGGAAGAGAAGCTGAAGTGCAGAAAGTGTTTGAGAAATGGGATCTTAATTGTGTACAGATCGGACAAGTAGCTGCCGGAACCCAGTTGAAATTTTACATGGGCACTGAGCTGATCGCCGAGGTGCCTGCAGACTCTTTGGTATTAGGTGGTGGTGCTCCTGTCTACAATAGAGAATATACAGTTCCTGCTTACTTTAAAGAAAGCAAACGTTTCTCCATTGATTCAGTAAGTGAACCTGATGATCTGCGTGAAGTTGCTGACTTTCTCTTGTCTCATCCTAATATTGCATCCAAGAAATGGGTAACAAAGCAGTATGACTCAATGGTGGGCACTGTAAATATGAGTACAAATGCACCATCAGATGCTGCAGTTATCAATGTGAAGGGGACCGACAAAGCCTTGGCATTTACGGTCGATTGCAACTCACGTTATGTACATGCCGATCCGGAAGCAGGCTGTACTATTGCCGTTGCGGAAGCAGCAAGAAATATTGTTTGCAGCGGTGGCGAACCATCGGCTATTACCAATTGCCTGAACTTTGGGAATCCTTATAACAAAGAGGTATACTGGCAGTTTGTGCAGGCTATTAAAGGCATGGGTAAAGCATGTCGTAAATTCCAGACTCCTGTTACCGGGGGTAATGTCAGCTTTTACAATCAAAGCTCTGATGAGGGTCCTGTATTCCCGACACCAACAATTGGTATGTTAGGAATTCTGTCCTCTAAGTCAAACAGAATGACTCTTGACTTCAAGCAAAGTGGAGACTATATTTATCTTATCGGAGAATCTAAAAATGATATCTCTTGTTCTGAATACTTATACTCTTTTCATAAAGTAAAATTGTCTCCTACGCCTTATTTTGACCTCGATGTTGAATATAAAAATCAACAAATGGTGAAACAATTAATTCAAAAAGGTTTGATACAATCTGCCCACGATGTTTCTGATGGTGGATTATATATCAGTCTTGCTGAATCTGCTATGCCGAACGGACTTGGCTTCTCCATTGAAACAGATTTTGATTGCAGGGCAGATGCCTTTTTATTCGGGGAAGCACAGAGTCGCATCGTAGTATCCGTACATCCGGATAAATTGGATGAGTTTGTAAATGTGATTGCTTCCAGCGACGTTGAATTTTCAAATTTAGGTATGGTTACTGAAGGTGAAATTTCAATTGATGAATCTGATTTTGGCAACATATCAGAGGCGAAAAATTTATATGATAATGCCTTAGGTAATATTATGACCAAAGGGCACTAGTCGGAAAATTCAATTACTCTTTTATTTACTTCATATCACATAGATCGTATTTTACCCGATCTATGTGTACGATCTGTCTTTGATTAATTTTAAAATTTGTTAATTCTCGCCGGATAATTTAACAAATTGATAGAGTATTATTGAATTTTATCCTTGTTTCTTCAGCAAATGTTCTGAAATTAGCAGAATGAAGAAACTTAAACTCCATCATTATTATAGGCCGGTCTTTTTATTCAGCGTGTTCCTGATCTGTGCAGGTATTTTCTCAAGTCATGCACAAGTTCTTCCGACAAGTGGAGCAGAACGACTGGAGGGCTTAGCCAAAAGAAAGAAACTTGAAGAGAATTCTCTGGTCGGAAATCTTTTGTTTCGAAATATTGGTCCGACTATAATGAGTGGTCGTGTTGTAGATTTGGAAGTAAACCCTGAAGACCCTACAGAATTTTATGTTGCCTATGCCTCCGGAGGATTATGGCACACAAAGAATAATGGCCAAAGTTTCAACCCGATATTTGATCATGAAGATGCACTCACCATTGGTGATATCGCAGTGAACTGGAAAACCCGCGATATATGGGTGGGAACAGGTGAAGTAAACAGCAGCAGAAGCTCTTACGCAGGTACAGGAGTTTACCTGAGTAACGATACCGGAAAAACCTGGATGTACAAGGGACTCCCGGAATCACATCACATAGGCAAAGTCTTATTGCATCCCGGCAGGGATGGTGTCCTGTGGGTCGCTGTCCTTGGCCACTTGTATAGCCCCAATGCCGGGCGTGGTGTATATATGTCAACTGACAATGGGGATAATTGGAAGCTTGTATTGTCAGTAGACGAGAATACAGGAGCGGTTGATTTGGGCATCGATCTAAGTAATCACGAAATACTCTATGCAAGTATGTGGCATCGTGAACGACGCGCATGGAATTTGGTTGAAAGCGGAATTGGCTCCGGAATTTATAAATCGACGAATGGAGGACTTGATTGGAATAAATTAAGCGGAGCTGACTCAGGATTCCCTTCAGGAGAAGGTGTAGGAAGAATTGGTCTTTCAGTTTCTTTCACAAATCCTAAAGTCATTTATGCCGTTCTTGATAATCAAAGCAAGCGAACCGAACCCGAAGAAAAGGATACTTCAGTAATTAGTTCAAAAGATTTGAAAGGAATTGAAAAAGAAGCATTCCTTAAACTGGATAACAAAAAACTGGAGTCATTTTTAAAGGAGAATGATTTTCCTGAGAAATATACAGCGGAAATAGTTAAAGATCTTATTCGTGAAGATTCGATCAAACCTCAGGATATAGTTGAATATTTAAATGATGCGAACAATTCGCTTTTTGATACTCCGATCATTGGGGCTGAAATTTATAAAAGTGAAGATGCAGGAATTACATGGAAGAAAACTCATAGTAATTACCTGAAGAATTTGTTTTATACCTATGGATATTATTTTGGAAAAATAGATGTCTCTCCACTGGATGAAAATAAGATCATTGTGTGTGGAGTTCCACTAATAATGTCGACTGATGGTGGGAAAACTTTCAAATCAATTGATGGTGATAATACTCATGCAGATCATCACGCTGTCTGGATGAGTGATAAGAACAGTGGTCATATGATCATTGGTAACGATGGAGGGCTCAATATTTCTTATGATGACGGAGCTTCGTGGTTCAAGGCAAATACTCCTGCAGTAGGACAATTTTATAGCGTTGAAGTCGATATGGACGAGCCTTATAATGTGTATGGTGGATTGCAGGATAATGGTGTGTGGACAGGTCCTTCGACAAATAAAAGTGATCTAAGCTGGAGGCAGTACGGACAATATCCGTACAAGTTCATCCTGGGTGGTGATGGTATGCAGGTGCAAGTTGATACACGTGATAATGGGACGGTTTATACAGGCTATCAGTTTGGTTATTATTTCAGAGTTAACAAAAATGACGCTGATAATTATTTTTCTATAAAGCCCAGAAATGATATTGGTGAAAAGAATTTTCGTTTCAACTGGCAAAGCCCGATTTGTCTTTCCAGACATGCTCAGGATATTATTTATTTCGGTTCAAATCATGTTCACCGGTCTTTAGTCAAAGGCAAGGATATGAAAACAATGTCACCTGATCTGACCCTGAACGATAAAAAAGGTGATGTCCCGTTTAATACTCTCACAACTATCGCTGAGTCACCATTGCGTTTTGGTTTGCTATATGCCGGCTCTGACGACGGATTGATATGGATTAGTAAAGATGCCGCCTACTCGTGGACGAAAATAACTGACGGACTCCCAAAAGGTCTGTACATAAGTCGTGTTAGTCCTTCAGCTCATGTCGAGGGAAGGGTATATGCATCACTTAATGGCTACCGCAATGATCATTTTAATCCTTACGTTTTTGTATCTGAGGATTACGGAATGACATGGAAGAACATTTCTTCCGATCTGCCTTTTGAGCCGGTAAATGTTTTAAGGGAAGATCCTGAAAAGGAAAACATACTGTATGCAGGAACTGATAACGGACTATATATCTCTCTGAACAGAGGCATAAGTTGGATGGCCATGAATGGAGCTATGCCACGGGTTCCGGTACACGATGCAATAGTACATCCAAGAGATGAAGAGATCGTTGTTGCCACTCACGGCCGTAGTCTATTTGTTGCTTCATTAAAAGAGGTTAGAGGGCTGAATGATTCGACTTTGAACAAGGACTTGTTTATTTACGACTCCAAAGCCCCTAAATATAGTACGCGGTGGGGAAAGTCTTACAGTGTTTTCTCTGAGCCATTCGAACCTCAATTATCGGTTTGTTATTTTGCGAAAGAGCCGGGTATGACAACGATAAACTTGCTTTCACACAAAGGTACAATGTTAAATACCTTTAGTGATACATCAGAGGCAGGATTAAACTTTATAGAACCTAAGTTAGCTATGAAGGAGAAGGAGTCAAAAATATTGACCAGGGAATTGGGGAGAAAAAAATCGAATCCTGAAATTCCTCACAAGGCAGAAGATGGAAATTTTTACTTTCCTGTCGGTAAATACAAACTGGAAATTACTCTCGCATCGGGAAGGAAAGAAACAAGAGATTTCGAAATTACATTAAAATGATCATTTGATGATCAAGCCGGATTGAGAACATCTAATCAGACTTTTTCTCCTTAGAATGATGTTGAATAAAGTCCCTTACTTTTTCGGTATCGAGTCTCTTTGCAAGAATCCTTTTCTCAGCATCTAATAAATAGATCACCGGAGTTGAAAAGATGTCGTAGAAATTTCTGAAGTTGGTATTGTTATATAAGTCAGATACATTCAACCATTTCAGATTTTGTTCTTTTATATAATTCTTCCAAAGATCAATATCTGATTCTATTCCAACGGCGAATACTTCGATATTCATGCCTGCAGCTTTCGCGCTATCATAGTAATGAGAAAGCTTTGGTATTTCGACTTTGCAATGGCTGCAGGTCGGGTCCCAGAAAACTACAATTGTATAATCAGCTTTTACTTCGTATAGTTTGTGAATTACAAGACCTGTGTCCGGCATGATCATGTTGTATGCTTTCTCACCAAGAATATTTGGTTTTATTTTTTGAACACGTTCATGGATCTTCGCCTGTAATGCAGAATCCGCCCAAAATGCCTCCTTGGTGAGATAATATTTTTCAGCTATGTTCACGAAGATCTTATCATAGCCCATGATCTTAGAGGTCTCATAGAAATTTGCAAAAGTTGCAACGCAATACTTGAAAACTTCTTTGTTTGCCCTTGCTCTATGAATTACTGTATCAACCGCAACGATGATAGAATCGGGCAGAGGAACAGTAAGCTGTTGGGTGTATGTCTTTATCTTATTGTAAAAGATTGGTGTCCTTAGCAACCTGTCATCGGAAAAATCCAATTCATCAAAATAATGTGTTTTGTAATATCGAAATTGAAATGTTGAATCTATAACATTACCCAGTGAATCTTTTGGTGATTCAGGGATTTCCGGTTCTGACATAGCTCGGATTATCTGTGCCATAAATGTTTTTGGATGATCCTTAATGATTTTTCTGCGATAATCTTTTACTTCTGTATCAAGCTTATTCATCTCGGCTCTAATAGAATCCCTGCGATCTCTATCATCCTTGATTTGGTCGAGTAATATTTTAAGGCTTTGTGTTTTGGTTGTCTTCTCAATGATAAAAATCTGGTGTTCGTTGAACAATTTATTTTCCAATGAACCGCTGATTTTCATGTGTCGGATAAAATCAAGCGTATCCGTTTCAAGCGTGAACTTTTGTTCATTTACAATCATCTCGAAGTAAGTCTTACTGGGTAACACAACAAGATAAATTCCTCCTGCCAGTGAGTCAGTTCCTTCAAAAACAGCCCAACCATCTTTATCCACTCTCACAGTGTCCCGCACGTATTGCTTGTCACCAAAATGATTGCCGAGATAACAGATCGTATCCGACAGACCGCGAATTCTGACTTTTATTTCATACCCACTATCTGCCAGGGCATTTGTGCCGCTAAAAACTGACAAGCAAAAAATGAATGGTAAAACCCTTTTTAGTAAAGACGATAGATTATACATATATCAGATTATATAATTCACAATTGGAATGGATGCTGATTTACAAAAATAACACCCTGGATGTGTCAAAGATGAAGGTTTTATTAAACGGCTAAAATAGGCCTAAAACAATGATAATCACTTGAAAATATAGCCTGATTGCATTCTTTTATACAATGCAATGTGTTCGCAAATGTCTATCGGGATTTCAGAAATCCTTGATTCCGGAGACTAAAGATTGCCTCGCAATGCCTGCTCTCTTTCAATAGCCTCGAACAAGGCTTTGAAATTACCTTTTCCAAAAGACCTGGCACCTTTCCGCTGAATGATCTCAAAAAATACCGTAGGGCGGTCTTCCACAGGTTTGGTGAAAATTTGAAGAAGATATCCTTCATCATCGCGATCAACCAGTATTCCAAGATTTCGTAAGGAATCAACATCCTCGTCAATTTTTCCTACGCGACCTTCCAGTTCATCGTAATAGCTGCTTGGGACTCTAAGAAAATCAATGCCTCTTTTTTGCAATTCGGTAACCGTTTTTATTACATCATTTGTAAGAACTGCAATATGCTGTACTCCGGCTCCCTTGTAAAATTCTAGGTACTCGTCAATTTGAGATTTCTTTTTTCCTTCAGCAGGCTCGTTGATAGGAAATTTAATGAAACCGTTTCCATTTGAAACGACCTTGCTCATCAAAGCAGAATACTCTGTTGAAATGTCCTTGTCATCAAAGGTGATGATCATCTTAAAGCCCATTACATCTTCGTAAAACTTCACCCAGTCATTCATCTTTCCCAACTCTACATTACCTACACAATGATCAATGACTTCAAGGCCTACAGGCTTTACTTCAAAGCTTGGCTTCGCAGCTATGAAGCCCGGCATAAATGGACCCTTATAATTTTTTCTCTCAACAAAAGTATGGATCGTTTCTCCGTAGGTGTGAATTGATGCCGTTTTCACTTCTCCATTCTCATCTTTTAAGACCTGTGGCGCCGTATGTTGCTTTGCGCCTCGTGACATAGTTTCGTAGAATGATTTTTCCGCATCATCAACCCAAAGGGCCAATACTTTCACGCCATCACCATGCTTGCGCACATGCTCAGAGATGTCTGAATCCGGGTTTAATGATGTCGTAAATACAAAACGGATCTTTCCTTGTTTTAAAACATATGAGGCTCTGTCTTTCACACCTGTCTCAGGGCCTGCATAAGCTATCAATTCAAAACCGAAGGCATGCTGATAATAATATGCGGCTTGCTTTGCATTGCCTACCCAAAACTCAATATGATCTGTGCCTAATAGGGGAAGAAAGTCGACTGACATGATATTAATTTTTAACGATGGATTGATATTTTTTTTCTTGTTCGGTTAAAATTACATAATCTTTCAAAATTGTCCAAGACGGATCTTAAGCTATCTCTTTTTTGGCGGTTGAATGCCTCTTTGCTTAGCCATATCTTCCAGTCGCTTTTGAAATCCTGATTTTTTAACAGGTTTCTTTTTGTTTTCCTGTATCTGTCTGTGGATGGCATCCTCATCAAGGAAATATTTGAAGATATATTGTTGTCCGAATCCAAACATATTACTCAGGAAATAATAGTAACTCAGTCCTGAGGAATAATTATTGAAGAAGCCCAGGAAGAATATCGGCATCAGATACATCATCCACTTCATTTGAGGATTGGTCGCTGTGGTCATTTGCATATTCACCTTTGTATAGATGATCGTTGAAACAGTCATCAATAAGGTAAATAAACTAACGTGAGCCCCATAGAACGGAATTTTAAAAGGCAGGTCTAATATATTGTCGTAGGTCGAAAGATCCGTCGCCCATAAAAATGATTCCTGCCGCAGTTCTATGGAGGCGGGAAAGAATCTGAACATGGCGATGAGGATTGGCATCTGTAACAGGCCGGGTATACAACCGCCAAGAGGATTTACTCCTGCTTTTTTGTACAAGCCCATGATCTCCTGCTGCTTTTTCATCGCATCATCCTTGAACTTCTCGTTGATCTCGGTCATCTCAGGTTGTAATACCTTCATTTTGGCCTGAGACTTAAATGAACCGTAGGTCAATGGAAGAAGGATTATCCGAACAAGAATGGTCAGAAGTAAAATGATGATTCCATAATTGAGATTAAAGCTATTCAGGAAATTAAATGTCGGGATAACCAGAAACTTGTTCACCCAACCGAAAATTCCCCAACCTAATGGAATCAATTTTTCAAGGTTCAGGTCGTCAATTTTCTTTAAAGTCTGGTAGTGATTCGGTCCTGCATAAAAACGCATGCCATAACTCTGAGTTTCTTTCCTGTCATAAGGAAGAGAGAAAGAAGCTGACATGTTCTTAACATTCTCGCTGTTTTTATCGGTAAAGGTCTCAACAATTGGAGAGTCAAAAGCATCGTCTGCGATCAGTGCGACAGTAAAGAAATGCTGTTTGAAAGCGATCCATTTAACCTTCGTTTTAAGGCTTTCTTTTTCATCACTCGTTTCACTCAGGTAATCAACATCTTCTTCAGAAAAACGATAATAGACAGTTGCGCTTGCACGTTCGTTATCAAGACTATTTTCTTTTCGTGTAATACTTTCTTTCCAATCAAGATTCACGTAGGACGCATTCGCAGCAATCACATCCTGCATACCTACGATGTTGATTTTATAATCGAACAGGTAAGAATCTTCTGCCAAGGTATACACATACTCAATGTATTTGCCTTCTCCCGCAGAAAGGCGCATGCTGATATTCTTTTTATTGCCACGACTTCCGGAAGCCTGAAAATAGAGATCTTGTGTATTGATGATCCTGTTGCCTGCACTGAGAGTAAGGTTAAACACCCCCGAATCACCAGCCATAAGCATAACAGGCCGCCCATCCCAGGTTTTATAGTCTTTTAGCTCTATACCTTTGATCCTTCCCCCTTTGGAGGAAACATCAATTTTTATAAGATTATTTTCAAGGGTAAGTATCTGTTCAACTCCCTCTGTAGCATCTGAGAATTCACCGTATTGCTCTTTCTTTTTATTGATAATTAGAGCTTCAGCATCTGCAGTGTCCACAAGGGCTGTTTCTTTTGCAGTATCTGAATATTGAGCTGCAGCGGCAATTGCTGCTCGCTCCTGTGCTTCCACGGCAGCCACAGAATCACGTTTCAGCTTGAGGGCAGCAAGTTCTTCCTTACTCGGCTGAGTATAAATAGTATAACCTACAATTAAGAGACCGATCAAAGAAAGGCCAATTATCGAATTTTTATCCATTCGCTGTGTTAAAAAGGAGGGCAAAGATAAAAAAAAATAGGTGCCTGAAGCCTCGAAAAAAGGTCAAAAAGAAAGCCGGCGAGGCCGGCTTTCAATACTTATTGTCATGAATTATTGAAGATCAATTTTTGACAAATCGAACTTGTCTTACTAATCCTGATTTATCCATACGATCAAGTTGCAGGTAATAAACGCCAGGTGCCAATGTTTCTATATTGGTATGAAGGTTATTCAATCCATGCTGAGTGCTGGAGCGTTCCCATTTCACAACTTTGCCATAGACGTCGAGGATCTGGATATTGATGATTCCATCTGCATCTTCATTGAATGAGAAAGAGAGCGTTGAGCGCGCAGGGTTAGGGTAAACTGACAAACCATCTTTTGACTTCATGCAGTTTAAGGCTACGATGTCGGAGTAGCTTTCCTGACCATCGATATCAACCTGATGTAAGCGATAATAAACTACACCGTCACAGTCTTTAGTGTCAGTATACTCATAGTGCCTTGTCTCAGTAGTAGTTCCTGCACCATAGCCGGCTATTTGATCAACCTTATCGAAGTGCTCCCCATCATAACTTCTTTCCAGAATAAAGTAGTCATTGTTTGTTTCTGAGGCTGTTGTCCACTTGCACAAATTGCCATTGTCAGCGTTTTCAGCCGTAAAGGAAATAAGTTCAATTGGAAGGGCAGTTCCGAATTGTACAGTAGCAAAATTGAAGAAACCACTGGTTGCTGCATTGTAAGCATACCTTCTCGAGGTAGGTTTTGGAGGTGGTGGAAATGCTGCATTACAAGGACAGGTTGCTTCCATGTTCCAGCTTCCTGCGCCATTCACGTCCTTCATAACGGTAAGAGCTGCGAAAGAACCTGCAGCACCCGCAGAGAAGAAGTTGATGTATTGTCCGGCAGGAACAGCTATTGTTGTTGGCAAACTCAGCGTACATGTAGTGGCAGTTACGGCTGTGATAGTTGCTCCACCCGGGATACCGAAGCCAAGTACATTCATGCCGACCGTTAAAGGTGGGTAGCCTGGCGTTGCCGTGGATGCAAAAGTAAGTACTGTGCCAGGAGCACCTTGAGCAATGCTAATTGGATGTGCTATTGATGCAGGCGTAGCAGCACCAACATAATTTGAATAAGTACGATTATAAAGGGTAAGGTTATAAGTACCGGTCGGTGTGGCCGTACTTGAAATACTATTCCAATAGCCATGATTCAAAGCAGGGCGTAAGCTCCAGTCGAAGCCACTACATTCGAGAGGAGGATAAACTCCATTTACCAATGGTAGATTGGCACCACCCCAACGT
>Ga0116144_10004052_pt1 | contig 14128 bp, 5 predicted proteins | sample AD_UKC035_MetaG_FD_89746 | JGI IMG/M metagenome (GOLD analysis project Ga0116144, IMG submission 89746) | Active sludge microbial communities of municipal wastewater-treating anaerobic digesters from USA - AD_UKC035_MetaG | ecosystem: Engineered > Bioreactor > Anaerobic > Digestate | place: USA... | reverse complement strand
GTGAAGGCACAGAATCTGACGAACCGACCGTTTCTATAGCGCCGGTTCCTGAGCAGATCATTCCCAAAAGCTTCGCCACGGCAAGTCTTCTTGCTTATATCATCACCTCGAAATTCGTTGATGCACTTCCTTTTCACCGTCTCAGCGGTATGTTCAGCCGTCAGAAAATAGAAATCAGCCGTGGCACCATGTGCAACTGGGCAGTTAAAGTTGCCAGGGTTCTGAAACCAATCGACGAGCTGTTCAAGGAAATGCTTATGACTTCCGTCTGTATAAATACAGACGAAAGTCCCATGCAGGTTCTCAAGGAACCGGGGCGAAAAGCCGCCGATAAATCATGGATATGGGTTTTTCGCGGAGGGGGCGCCGGAAAAGCAACAGTTTATTTCCATTACAGCCCGAGCCGTGGCGGAAAAGTCGCTGACGAAATACTTGAGAATTACCAGGGTTACATTCAGACCGATGGTTATTCCGGCTACAACTTCATTTCCTCCAGACCGGGGCAGAAGCATCTTGCCTGTTGGGCTCATGCGCGCCGGAAATTTTTCGATTCAATAAAAGCTGCCGGCGAGCAAGTAAAGCCTGGCATTGCTCACGAAGCCTTTGCCATTATAAACAGTCTGTACAAAATCGAAAAAGAAGCCCGCATTAACGGCTTGAGCACCGATGAGATACAGAAAATTCGCGAACAGCGGGCAAAACCAATTCTGGAAACTTTCAAAACGAAACTTGAAACATGGAAGAAAACTGTGGTTCCCAAAAGCCTCACCGGAAAAGCCGTGACCTACACGCTCAATTTCTGGGACAAGCTCATGGTCTATATCGAAAACGGAGAACTGCAGATCGACAACAACAGCGCCGAAAACGCCATCCGGCCTTTCGCTGTCGGCAGAAAAAACTGGTTGTTCGCCGACACCGTCGAAGGTGCAGCGGCTTCGGCAATTTTATACAGCATCATCGAAACAGCAAAGGCAAATAGCCTTGAACCATACTGGTATCTTCGCTTTCTTCTGGAAAAGGCCCCTGGCCTAAAATCAAAAGAAGAGTTCAGAAGCCTGATTCCACAGAATGTCGATCGGCAGCTGATAATGAATATGCAACAGAGTCACGTAAATGCCGGTATCACGCCCGCCTGATTTTTCAAGAGGCGTTTAAATTCGCGCTTACTTTCTATTTATTTCAGCAACAGTACAAAGTCTGTAGTTATTGCATGGCCGTTGCAAACGTGCGCTGTATTGAAAAACACATGCGTTGTTTTGCATACAAAAAGCGCGTGCAGAAACTAACCGGTTGTAGTTGACCAGCGTGGTTAAACTTCAAATCATCAGCAATAGAAAAACAACCACTACATTGCAGTTGCAGCGGTTGTCGGTGCGAACTCGTTGCCCCCGATACTTTCTATACTCGGTGCGCGCAATAGTTTTCGCAATAGTTGTAGATATCTATGGTCGGTGCGCGCATAAATGGTTTGCAATAACTGTACATCTCTATTCCCGGTGTGTGCGCTGCAGTTCTCTCCATAACTGAAGATAACTTCATATTTCATTTGCTGGTGCGTGCGCAACATTTTTTGCAATAACTGTAGACTTCTATTGATCGAGCCAATAATACAGCTCGCCCCATTTTGAACCATTGCCATAGTGCCTATGGCCGATGAACTGTCTTTTCCACGCCCAGCCATTTAATGTACGCTTTAAATCCCGAGTAGAAAAATCTCGAAAAGCATTTTGAATTTGCTTATATGTGACTTCTTTTCTTGCTTTGATATATGTCTTCAGTCGCTCAACAGGGTCTTGCTTCATTTTGCCGGTGCCGTTAAGTCTAAACCTGGCAGTAGATTTGGTTTGTGAACAAATCTTGTCTATTGCAGCATCAAGCAACTTCGGCTTTTTGAGCCACTTTGCATTGTATCGGAGCAGAGGCGATATGGTTACGATGTCTTTGATACTACGCTTTTCTCTTTTACACCACCAAGCAAGCCGACCCAGCACGAAGTAAACGACCTCTGAGCCGCTTCTGAAACCATATTGTTTCTTGACTACCTCTATGTCGGTTGCATAGAAACAATCGCGAAACTTTTGATTTTTATGCTTTCCGTCTACGCGTGTAGCAGCAGTGATAGTTTTGCGATCAACCGGTAATAATTTTGACGTATCAATAATTGGCTCGACATTTTTTATCTCTTCTTGCAGCTTTAATCGAATTGCCTGCAGAGCTTCTGCAATAAAGGGAATTTCGAGATATGTGGTTTCATCAAGTTCGTCGAGATACTCAATGCTCTTGACCCGCAAACATAGCGCCTGAACCTTGTGTCTGGGGCGTAATGAAACAACTTCAATCTGACTCGATACCACATCTACAACCAAGAGCTCATAGAAAAGGTCTTTTTGTTCCAGATCTCGACAGAGAATGAATTTACCGATCTTATCTTTATAGTTAATTTGTTCCGGCATTTTTACTTGCCTCCTTCTCCAACCAGTCGGCAATGGCTTCACGAGTGATTTTGGCCATTGAATTCATTTGCCGGTGGCTTGCCCGTTTCAATTCAAGATATGTCCGACAGTCAAGTTGCGTAGTTACAGTTTTGTTTCCATCCATATTTGTACCTCCAAAAAATTGAATCATTGATTCAGCTATTACTATTTTGCTTTTGTGATTCATTTTTTTGAAAAAAAGTTGAACGTAAAGTCAAAAAAATGCGAAAGCCTCAATTATAGCCGCTGCCACTGGCATGAAGAAAAACATGCAAAATGAAACAACAAAATATTGCATATTTTGAAAAGAGGCATTGCAAAAGGATAATATGGCTATTTTAAGATTTTTCAGTTGGTCTTAAACAACCTTTGCCGGATTACTCAGTGTCATCAGCAATTAAAAATTGTAATTCCCGGGGGAATAAATTTTGGCGGCCATAGTCTTCAAATTTGGAACATACGCGCTAATAAAATCTACCTGCCGAAGCATTTCATACAAATTTTTGATTGCGTATGGTTGGCCATAGGTTTCCATGGTGATTGATCCGGTCGTGTGACCCAGCAACTCGGCAATCATCTGCTTTTGCACACCAAGATTTTTTAATGTATCTGCCATCAGGTGCCGGAAGCTATGTGCAGTTTTTCTCGTGTCGCTCAGTGCTACATACTTTCGATTGTATGAGCCATACCAGGCCGTAAACTTTCCCGCAAAGCCATTCGCGCTATGCTTCAGCATAGGAAAGAGTCGCTGGGCTCCATTCGCTGCTGCAAATTTTACATATTCCAGAAAACCCACTGCTATCAGGGATGGATGTATGGGTATTACTCTGGAACTGTTGCATTTCAATCTTTGCTTTCGATGTGCATTCTCGGTAATTCTGATCGTTGGTATTTCGGCATTGATGTCGATGTCATCAACATATAACTGGCAGATTTCATTTGTTCTTGCGCCGGTAAAAAGCAATAACAATGGAACAAAGAATCTTTCTGCGTAAGTTCTTGCTCGATTAAATTCGTTACTAAGCGGATCTGAGTAAACTGGCGATTCGATAAGCCGCCTTATATCTGTTAAATCGTATGGATACTTGGTTCTTTCAACGCTCTTACGGCTAGTTGTCAATACTTTGCTGAAATCGACATGGACAAAATCGGCAGTCAATGACCAGTTCAGGAAGCTACTCACCGTGTTTAAATGCTTTCGCACAGTGTTATATTTGATTGGCTCAAACTCTTTTTTTGCGAACATGTCTAGAATTCGAGCAATGGAAGCATCTCGAAACCTGGCTATTTTATTCCGGTTGGGTGGCATCTTTCGCATAATAGAATCGTATTTGATCAACTGTTGTTTTGTTACTTGGTTTATGCCAGCAATTCCCAGACATTCCATAATTTCTACAAAAAGCTCCAAGCATGCAGACCGATCAATCTGTGATTTAACGCCCCAGCCGCCGCCCGGTGCACATTTTTTGTTAATGAACAAACGCACAACTTTCCGCAGTGGCTCGCCAGGGTCAACAGCCATTGCTTTGCTTTGAGGCTCGGAGTTATCCCTCGGATTTTTTTCTGCATTAGTAGGAGAATTACCAATTTTATCTAATAAATCAGGCTTGGCAATGGTCTGTTTTGCCAGCTTTCTGAGCCCCATTCTTAGCATTCGATTCAACAGAGGGTTTCTAGTGGCCTCAATATAGACCCTTGTCTTTTCCGACGGGCAAAGACGTAACATATCAAACAACCGGTTCAGCGTATAGGTTAGCTGATCTGCTGCTGAAGTTGCGGTATCTCTGGAATCTGTTTTAAGACTGACGCGTAGTTCTGTTATACCAACAGACTCGAAGTGCTCTTTTAAATCGCATGGCACTCTATGCCGGTAGTGATAAGTATTGCCAATGAGTTGAATGTAATGTTTCAATCGAATCTCAGACCAGTTAAAACCTGTCGTTTTGTGTCAAAATACGTGTCAATAATTGTGGCAATATTTGTGTCAAATGTCAATCTACTTTTCACAAATCCTGAAATAGAAAAGATTTTAACACATTACGGTTCGATCCCGTTCAGCTCCACCGAAAACCGGGTTCTGAAAAGAACCCGGTTTTTGTTTTAGCTTTTCCCCGGCTTATCTCCAGATCGAGACGGCCTTGCCTCTCTTGTTTCCAAGCATATTGCCGAGTTTATTCTGGTAAGGGTATTCGTCAAGCTTGGTTGAGTTCAGATAATTCTGCTCGTCAGTAGAAACCGTCGTATCCGCCGACGGCTGCCAGCCATCCTGAGAAAACTCAAAACTCGTGTTGCTGGCCAGATTCAAGGTAACCTGCCAGTAATACGGCTTTCCGGGGCCCCAGAGATGAGCCGGCACCGCAGGATCTTTTATATCATTATCCCTGAGGAAACCCCAGGCAGAGAGAGAAGCAATCTTGGCGCTCAAACTCGCCGGGGTATCAGAAGCCTGCAGTTCTATCCAGCCGGGATAACTTGCCACACGAACCAGGTCGAGGGCTTCCCTGACCTGGCTGAGATCGGTATTCAACGACGATTCCTTGTCGCGGCGGGTTATAAGTTCTTCATTTGGCATCATGCGCAAAGCCACGATCCCCCCGACGATCAGCATGACAAACAGCATCATCAGCAAGGCTCCCCGCCTTGAGCTCAAAATATTTTTACCATTCATAATATTGGTGTCCTCCCTGTAACGAATGCTCACGGGCCGGCGAATGCAGAGTTGCATTCGGGTGGTAGGTCGTCGGCCTGGTCTGCCCCTCAAAAGCCCTTTCAAGTTTGATACCGTCAAACCACACCCTGCGGCCCGGCACCGGGCTTGAATTGTGCAGAACAAGTCTGGTCGAACTGGCAACTGCCGGATCGAATGTCAGATTGAACGCAAGATAAACCCGATAATATTTATATTCGGTTAAATCCGCGCCCTCCTGAATTTCAATCGGCTCGCTGTCTGAAATTCCCGAGTAGGCAATCGGGAAACCAGGCACTGACCAGGTTGTCAGCTGCCCGGCCGCATCGATTGTGAGAGAAACAGTAGCTACGGGCCTCCCGGTGACATCATATTGAACAAAGGCCACATCGGCACTACCACTGCCCGGGCATACCCATGCCGACAGGAAATACAGGTCTGTGGCAGGCGGCACCGGCGCAGTAAAAGTAAGGGTGGCGATTTCCTGATACAGGCTGTGCTTTTCGACCATTGCCTGGTCAGACCCACCAACTTTAACCCTGAAAGCGCAGGAGTCCTGGACCGCGCCCCTGGCCATTGTCTGTGGGCCCGAGGGACCGTAAGTATCTTTTGTCTGACCCGCCGGAACAGTCAGCCTGATAGTTGCGGTTGCCAGCCCACCTGGCAATACCGGCGAATATGAATAGCTGAGAACAGCAAGATTGGCCGCCGAAATTACGTTTGCAGGCTCAGTCAACGAAGCGATATCGTTGAAAACCCAGCCAAGATCGGCAACATCGATCGGAGTATTGCCAGTGTTCACAAAACCGACTTCGACTTCCTTGTCTGTGCCGGCATCGACGTTGCCAAAATCGATGTCTGAAGCGAGAATATCGAAGCTGTAAGAGGCGTTGACAGAAACGCGCACCTGGAAGGTTGCCGAAGCCTCGACACCATTCGGGCTGAGGTTGTCGTCATCATCATCGAAGAAAGCGGCAGTGGCAACGTAATTACCAGCGCGCGGAAAGCCAATTTCGACATTTGCCTGATAGGCCCTGCTCCCCATTCCAGCGATTGACTGGGCAACAGATGGTGTGAAGGTCAGGCTGGCAACCGGCATCGAATCGTCGGGGCTGGTCAATGGCGTCAGAACTTTCCATCTCACTCTGTCGAGCGGAACATTGGAGCCACTGTAGGCAGTTATCGGGAGATTGTAGGTGCCCATAACGTTTCGCGGGCCAAAATCAAGGGGCGGGTTGGTAAGGTTGGTTTCGTAAATCACCTTGCTCCCAATGCTGACAATCAGCTCAAAAGTATCAGACACTTCGCTGCCATCCCAAACGCCGGGCATAGTCAGATGGTCTTCAAAGATTCTCTGAATGCCGGAATAGGTGTAGGCACCCTGAACTGCACCAATAGTAACGGTTACCGTTGCAATCTTTGATTGCCCGACATCGAGTGAGAAGGGCATTGCCGGAACAGTAGTAAAGGTAATACTGGCAACCGGGATATTGTTGGCGCCGAACACCAGAGCCGACTGCAACGGGTAAACGGCGTTCAGCATAATATTCCCGGTGTTTCTTATTTCGATCTGACCTGACTTGGCGGCATTTCTCGACACCCAGCCCAGATCGAGCTGGGTTTGAACGACGTTGATTGCTGGCGCAGACTGCACAGTCAATGATACCGGGCAGTCGGAAAATGCTTCCCCTGCGTCCCTGAGGCCGTTGTTGTTGGAGTCTTCCCAGACTGTGACCGTGCCAAGATAAACACCGGCAGAAGCATTGGCCGGAACGGTTACCGACCATTGGCTGGTTTTGACCTGGTTGCTACTTGCCCCAAGCAGAGCTGCCGGGTTGAAGTTGTTCGCGGTCGCAACAATGTTAACTGCGCCGGCTATCGGCGGTGTAAGAATCAGAGCCGTACCGGTGGCTTTGATGTTAACGAGAGCAAGACTGCCGGTATTTCTTGCGGTAAGCGTGGTCGAAGGCGTCGTGGCGCTCGGCGGGCCGGTTACCGCAAGATTGGGTTCATCGATGTCAACGAGAAGATTGCCGACGTCGCATTCCAGCCTGAAGCTCCATGAGGCTTCGCCTGGGTCACGAACACCATTGACCGGCATGTCGGCCCATATCCAGAAATGGTTGGGAATGCTCTTATAATTCCCAAACGGCGTTGCCGGCGGAACACTGACTTCAACCTGACGGGTGAAGAGGGCACCGGCAGGAACCGAGAACAACTCTGACGGCGGGAAACTTGCATTGGCAGCCGTTATGACATTTGCCCCAGACATCAGGTTCACTTTTACCCAGCGCAAACCGGTCAGAGTTACGTTACCCGTATTACGGCAGTTAAAAGAGACAATTTTTGACGTGCCGGGTGCAATACCGCCAAGACCAACGGTAGTATCCATTACCTGCACTTTTGGCACAAGAGGAACAGTAGCCTGAAGAACGAACGAAGCCCTGAATTCTGCCGGACCATCCCATTTATTGTTGCCATTATCATCATGGTAAATGTACTGGGTCGCTGAATATATGCCGGCTGGGGTCCCGGCCGGGACGAAAAGTGCCAGATCGACTGGAATCGCCTGCCCTGCCGTAACCGTTGGCGGAATTGGGTTGTTAACAGTATAGATAGCAATGTTGTCAGATGCGATGGTGTTGCCACCGCCATCGCTAAGAGGCAGGTTATCAAGCCTGAGGCGCGTCAAAGGCAACCCGGCAGCGTCATTTGTCAGAGTGAGACCAAAGCCCAGGTTCAGACCCGAAGGCTCGACGGTGCCTGCACTCACAGTGAGCGGATTCAGGGTGTAATTCATGACACCAACCTGAACTCTCACCTGAAAGGTATCGCTCGCTTCGCCTGCATCTACGACACCAGGATTGGCTGAGTCATTCCAGATTGTCCAGGTGGCGATGTAGATACCCGGGACAGCCACATTGACGGCTGAAATACTGGCGACTCCAGCGCCGGTTATGGCCAGCGGACCCGGGTTACTGGGGGTCGCAGAGATTACAAAGGTATTGGTGCCGTTGGCTACACCGGGCAGTTGCATCAGTTTAACATCATCAAGACCGATGTTGCCGCCACTGAAGAAGTTAAGCGATTTACCCGGTGAGGTCTGCCCGATTGGCCAGGCGCCGAGGTCTAGGAATTCCTGTACGGTAAAAATCTTTTTGCAGGGCGGAACCGTGACCGAAACGTTGAAAAGGTCATAAGCCTCATCAATATCGGCGAGGTCGTTCAGGTTGCGGTCATTGTAAACCGACATGGTAGCGATGTAGCTGCCGGCTTCTTTGTTGTAAGGCACAAACAGTGTCGCTGAGGCCGCTTTGCTGCCGCCACCGGCAAGCTGATTAACCGGATTAGGGCTCATAGAAAGGTTTGACTTGCTTATTTTCAGGGCACCAGGGCCATTCATGTCGGTGGTGATCCACTTAATATGATCGAGTTGATAGTTGCCGATGTTGAGAACGTTTCCGTCAACTTTTGCCGTCTCACCGCAATTAATGGTACCAAAACCCAACGAATCCGGTGTCATCTGAATTCGTCGGCTGTATATGGTCAGAGGATTGGAAACCCCTTTACCAGAGAACACACCAGCTCCGGTATTCAGGTCATTACCCGAAATATACCAGGCTGGAGCGACTGTTAGAGCATAACTTGCGGTAAGCCCTGTGTCACTGTCGGCACGGTAAGTGTAGGTAATTGTTCCGGCATTGAGTGATTTTACCGTTACGCTTGCAGGGTTCGGCCCCGAAAGCAGCGTCGCACTGCCGCCGAAATTAGGGAAGGCGCTGGCATCTACGAGTGTGGAGGGCGTCGCGTTGCTTATCGTCGAAGCATTTGCAACTGTGTTAGTTGCAATCATGGTCACAGTGAAGTTTTCGCCAACAAAAACCGTTGAAGGTGAAATACTCAGCGAAGCAACCAGATTACCGGGGTTCTGAACCCTGAAATACTGCAGACCGAGCATGTTACCCGGAGTATTACTATTTCCATCATCTGTTTCAAAAACGACACTCCATGTCCCAATGAGGCTTGGATCAATAACAGGGTCTTGAATGGTATAAAGATGGTCTGCAAAACCATTTGCATCGGTTGAAAGAAGCCCAGAAACGTTTATCCATCCGAGGGGACTAGCGGCAGCCTGGTTAACCTGAGTCTTATAGGTTCTTATACGATAAATAGGAGCAGACAAAGATGCAACTCCGTAAGCCCTCATATACACAGTCTGTAGACCAGAAAAATCATTCTGAGTAGGGTTAAATAAAAGATTTTTGGCAAGCAAAATACCTACGGCATTGATAAACCAGCTATCAGCAATCGAAGGTCCGGTCAGCCAGCCCTGATTTTCCGGCCAGTTTTTGTCGCTCCATTTAACATTGGCAAAAAAATCATCATCCCATGGCCCGACTCCGGCTGGTGGAACAGCACTTACGTCAATGGTGAAAGTGATAGTAACATTTGTGCCACCACCGGCAAGCTCAAAAGGAAAGGCCGGTGAAACAATCGATTGCGTATAATCTCCAATCAGAAAAGTCATACTGGCGGCTTCAAGAATGGCGGTAGCCTGGCCGGTATTACGCACCACCACCTGAATCTGAAGATTTTTCTGGTTCAGATAGACAATAGTCGGGACAGCAGTTACCGAAATAACAGAGAGAGCTGGCGGCGTCTGAATAAGACAGATATTGCTGGTAACCGCCGGACTGGTCAGGAACTGACCTGAGTTCGCATCAAACCCGTAAGCAGTGCCGGAAGCAGAGAAATTGCCTGCCGACTGCGCGGTAAAATTGTATGTAACCGTGGCCTGACTGTTGCCGCCAACATCTGTCAAAGGCGGCTGAGCGCTGGTCTGAAGAGCCGTGCCAGGCCCGAAAAACTGCAGCGGATCACTGACGTATGCGCTGCTAACAACAGCCCCGCCAGAGTTTATGAAAGTGAATGATGCTGTAAAGGGTTGGCCAACCGAGACCTGCGACGGCATCGCAAACGCTGCGGTCAGAACCGCCGGTGAAACCACTTCAAACTGGTTTTCGCAGGAAATAATGGTATTGATCGGGTTGGTCACCCTGATTTTGTAGTTGCCGTAGGGAGAAGCCGAAGTTATATCCATTTGATGCGACAGGGTCCCTGAGGCATCCGAGGTCAGAGGCGGCGAGGCGGCTATAATGTTGTTGGAAGGATCTAGCCAGCGAATGACAAATTCGCCATAGGGGTTCAGGTTCTCGGCTTTGGCGTATATGGTTAAAGAGCCGGCCGTAGGCCGGTTAAAGCTGACCGAGTTCTGAGAGTGAGCCGCATCTTTGAAGGTATTGATCTTTTCGGCAAGGATTGTCCATTCTGTCGGAATCAAGGCGTTTGTCCAGCCGACCGGAAACCCGGTATTGTAATCTCTGCCACTTACAGAAGCATCAACAATAGATGTGCCGACCGGAGAAACCGGAGAAATATCGACCCCGTATCTGGCAGTAGCTTCAAAACCGCCGGGAATAAGAATTTCAAATGGTGTAATCGGGTATTCGGCGTCATAAAGACCAAGGCTCAAGTAAGGGATAATACTTGAAGACTGCCAGCGGGCCGTTGCTTCGCCGCCATTCGAAACCCGCAAAAATACCGGGGTGTTTGTCTGACCGCGATAAACCGTTTCAGAAGCGACAACTTCTTCAAGCACCAGCTCAGATGGGTTCTGAATGGTCCATGAGTCAGTTATCGAAGCAACCAGGTCTTCGGTGACTGCGCCGGAAAAAGTGTTGGTGCCAGAAGCGGTACCACCAATAATTGCAACACCCGAGGGGCTCAACGGGTCGATATTAACGGTGAATGTCGCAACAAAACTGCTCAGCGGCGGGATCACTGTACCTGGAGCCGGGCTCTGAAGAACTGTCGGCGGGTTATAAAGCCCCAGAGTGAAAGTCAGATCGGCAGCTGTGAGAGTAAATGGCGTTTCGCCGGTGTTTGAAACATACATTCTCACATACAGATCAGTCTGCCCTTTGTTGACAAAAGACTCCTCAGTTTCGACCTGATCGATGACCAGCTGTGCTTTGCTGCGAATCCACCATTTATGAGAGCTCTGGGCATCACCATCATAAAAGGTCAGGGCCGGCAAGGTAACGGTTGCCGTGGCCCGGGCATCAACAGTCGCGGTTCCAACCGGTGAGTTCGCGTCAACATCGACGTTGAAAAACACCGAGATGGTATCGCCGGCGGCAATCGATGTCGGCAAACCCGGTGAAGTGCGAACCTGGGTATGATTACCAAGTGAGAAGGTCAATTCAACAGACTGCAGATCAACCGTATCGCTATAGAAATTCCTGATTTTGACCTCGACCGGAATATTCGTCTGCCCCTGGCTGACACCATCGGGCGTATTGGCAATTATCTCCTCAATGCTTATACCGCCGTGAACGAAACGTATTTCGCTTAGAGTCGCCGTACCTGCATTATTATTTTTTTCAAAACCTACCCGATACTGTATATAACGATCTGTAGAGCTCAGGGATGTATTTCCAGGCGCTGTTACTGTAGCGGCGGGCACCCAGCCTGTCCAGCCACCAAGTTCCGGTAAAGGTGTGTTTCCACTTCTGGTCGAAATAACAAGCTGGTTGTTGGCATCCCCGGTACAGTCATATTCAATGCGTTGCCAGATCGGATTTGCAGTTCGCGAGTCGAATACCATAGACTCAATGTGAGCAATTTCGGACCACGCGCCGCCAGTTATCGTTCCGGCAGAATAATTGCCGCGAAAGGCATCTGCACACTGGTAGAAAGCCGTCGGAGTCTTTCCGATTCCCACAATCAGGGGAGTATTGGTCAGCCAGAAGGCCGTGGCGTTATAATTCGAAATCCCGACAGTATTAACTATGTTCACAGGATTATCTGTACCGGTATCCGGCCCGACAACACCGTATGAATTCAAGTAGTCATAGCGAAAAGCAATATCGCCGGTTGAATAAAGTATCGCCTGGAATATATAAATGTCATCCACGGCAGAGTAGCGGTTAGTTCTCCAGGTAACGGCAACTCTGTCGGGATTGCTCAAAACATCATAATAAACCCCAGGCTGCTGCGGATAATTTACGTTATCATACTTCAAATCCAGCCAAAGAGGCGCAATCAACTGGCTAAACCTGGTACCTGTAAATTCAGCAAATGTATTCGAGTAATCATACCAGTTAGTGGAATTTCTGGCCATCAATCCATTGGTAACCACACGCCAGTTTGTCCGCGAATCAACGCCATAAAAATAAAAGGGCCAGGGAAGATTAAATATATCACTTCGAGCATCATCCCTATAAAAACTATAATTCGTGGCTCTTTCAAAATCAACCGCTCCGCTGTAGCCAAAGTTTTTGGCCATAGGAACAGTTTCATTTCCGGGGGCCATATTTTTTCTGGAATAATACGGGGTCCATTGGCTATTTGAAAGCCCAGAAGCAGTATTTGTGAATCCATAAGCAGGATCAGTTGCTGAGCCATTGCCCCAATAGATCCAATATGTCTTAGTCTCGTTCACAGCAAGATTAACAAGAAAAACAATGTCCGGAGCAGTAACGAGAGTGTTTAAATTAACCCTCGGGATTTCATTTCCCAAACCGTCAGTGACACGAATTTCTCTCACATTAGCCATCTGCCCTGCGGGCACCGCAAAGGTCACTCTGCATGGAGCATTAATTCTTGACGTAACACCTGGTTCGGTAACCGTCAACGGCAGACTGTATCGCCAATATGCCCCACCTGAACCAGAAAAAATCTTCGGTTTAATTGAACCAGCATCAGTGGTTGTGTCAATCATGTTCAAAACACGGGCGTTATGAAAGAAGGTTTGCGAGGCGGTATCGACGAGCACTTGATCTCTGCGGGCGACGAAACCATCAGAACTGCCGATCGCCTCGACTTCTCCCACAGAGCTTATGCCTCTGACCGTGGCAAAATATCTTGTATCAGCTATCAGCGAAAGGCCGGTAAGAGAAGCCCGGCTGGCATGCCCAACCGGAGTGAAAGGCTGCACGTTTTCTGCAAATTTGGCTGTGCCAAGAGCTACTTCGTAGCGAATAATGCCAGCTGCCGGGTGATCCCAGTTCATTTCGGCTCGATCATCAAAAAATGCAAATTCAATATCTGGCCCGTTTCCGTCTCTGACAGTGATATCAGAAACAACGATACGGTAAATACCGTCACTGAAAACTGATACGATCGGAGTGCCGCCAGTACTTATCACCCGAACCGAAAAATAGTACATGGTTGGCAATCCAACCAGACCGAGCCCGCTGAACGATGTACTGGTTGAAGTCCCGACTGGCGTCCAGTTTCTTACATCAGTACCGCCGGGCGTTGTGCCTATAGCAGCCTCATAGCGCAAAAAGGGTGATGCAAAGGTATCCCAGTTTGCGGTAAGGGTATCGGCGGCAAAGGTGTAGTCGATATCTTCATCAGTACCGTCACGAATTTCGAATTTGCGGCAGATAAACCCGTCACTCGTAGAGGGCGATAGGGTCGCCATAACATGAACTATTCGTACCGAGCAGTAGTAGGTCGTGCCCGGTGTCAGCGACAAACCGCTCAAAAAACCGCTGGTAGCGTTGCCCATGTCTGTCCAGTCGGCGATATCATTTGCGCCCGGGGTCGAACCCAGTGCCGCCTCGTATCTGACGACCGGAAAGCCTGCCGCCTGCCAGTTGAGACTGACGGTATTGACCGAATAAATTTCGTCAGCATCGACTCCGGCATCAGGGCCGTCATAAACATCGAATGGATTATCAAACAGAGGCGAAAAGCCATCGCTTGTAAAAACCCCGATAACCGAGCTCGACATATCGATCGCCCTGACTGAACAATAGTAGGTCGAACCATTTGTGAGAGAAAGCCCGGTAAATGAATAGGATGTGGCGGCACCAACATTTATCCAGCCGGCAACATCCGTAGTCCCGGGCGTGGTGCCAAGCGCGACTTCATATCTGAGAACCGGAATCGTCAGGGC
>Ga0116144_10004046_pt1 | contig 14145 bp, 9 predicted proteins | sample AD_UKC035_MetaG_FD_89746 | JGI IMG/M metagenome (GOLD analysis project Ga0116144, IMG submission 89746) | Active sludge microbial communities of municipal wastewater-treating anaerobic digesters from USA - AD_UKC035_MetaG | ecosystem: Engineered > Bioreactor > Anaerobic > Digestate | place: USA... | reverse complement strand
TTGTTAGGCATGAAGTGATACGTCCGCTAATTGAAAACAAAACACTTGTTTTTAAAGGAGTAGAAAAGCATCAAGGGGAACTAATGCCGAGATATGTACTGTCGCCCGCAAATGGCAGCTAACTTGTTTACCCCCGCAGTTCAATATTTTGAACCTGTGCATCTACGCCACCATCATCCTCATCATCATCCTCATAAAACCCATTTTCAAGAAGGTACTTCTTTATCAATTCATTGGCACGTTTTACGCTCATACCCTCAACGTACACTTCGTCCAAAGCATTGAACACGTGCATACCTTTTATGATGTCATAGTCTGATACCAAACCAGCGGCAAGGTAGTTCGTCTGCTCCTCAAAATTCAAAACCAACGTCGGTGTAGTCCTTAATGCCATGTCGTATATACCCAATAACCTGTCCTGATTCTTGTACTTTGTCTTGTAGTAGTTCATTCGAGCCGTCACCCTATCCTCAAACATAGCATTTTGTGCCAATACCAACAACTCCTCCGGTGACTTTATCTCAAATGATGACGGCCTGTTTATATGGCTTTCACCCCTCTGTGATTTATTAGGGAAAGTCAAAACCTCGATGTGATACATGATGTCATCCAAAGCATTGTATGTATATTCAGCCACAGTCTTTAACATGTCCAATAAGTCCTCCTGCCGCCTGCTCAAACTTAGGTCAGAACTATTGGCTCCAGCGTCCTCTAATAAGTCAAGACCGATAGCCTTGCATCCTTTTTGTAGCAGGTCAAAAGGGGTAAAATAAGATTCTTTAAGTATAGAAACATCAGCATGGATGTACTGCAACACAGAACTCAAATTAGTTCCGCCTTCAGTCATCATCTTTTGCGGTACTGTCAGCGTAGAATAAACTGACGGATCGAGTATCTTGCCTGTACCCTTGCACGTTTGACATTTATGACGCTTGGGCATTCCTTTTTCGTCACGCACTGCTGCACCGTCCTTGTCAATCTCTGTTATTTGGCCACCATTACACCCCACCTCTGGACATGCAATGTCTGCCATCACCGTCTTGGGGTAGTTATATCTGGCCCTTACTATCTGATTGTCGGAAAATGACGTTATGACCTCATCAAAGTACACATATGCAGGCAAAAGAAAGGACTCTTGATACCATTCGTTGTTGTCTGTATATGCAGCAACACCGGGCAGGATTATAAATGGCAATTTATCAGCTCCATGTTTGTACCACAACTCAGCCTCATATGTGAATTTGTTTTGCTGGAATGTTGGCTTTACCCAATACCAGTTTTCTTTATCCCCAATAATGTATGACTTGTGCTTCAAATTGTTTATCTCGACGTCAATAAACTTAAATGCAACGTAGTTTTCATCGTAGTATGAAAGATCACGGTAGTCTAATATCTTTACTGTCCATTGTACCCCCTCATTCCTGTTTAATTGATTAGGTGGTATGTTTTCGTCTTTGGGGTTTATAGGAAACACAACAAAACCAGAGTTCGGGTCTTCAAACGTCTGGTCTAAAATCATCTGAGCATAATACTTCGGGTCGAATTTTATGCTCGCAAGGTATTCGCTTAGGACATAACTAAAATCCATCAACCTACTCACCTTTCGCTTAAATCTGTATATTGGATCAAGCGTTAGCTGCCTTTCATTGGCCTGCCTGTGTGCTTTAGAAACTGCGTCCTCATTCGGACGTAATTTGTCCACAAGGTCTATGGACGCACCCATTAGACGGCGTTTGTTATGCCTTATTGCCTGAACAGCAACAGCCTCCCAATACTGATACTGGGAGGCCCTGAAGTTCTTTTGGATTAACTTACTTAGTAGCTGTTCAAATGTCATTTATGGAGTACAAGATTGTAACGCCGCCAATAGACCGGGTACTTCTGTGTAACACAGCATGTCCGTTCCGCTGAAACGGATTGATGCTTCAAACGTCCACTTAACCTTACGTCCCTGGCCTTCTTCTGGATGTGGGATTCTTGATACGGTAAACTCGAAACCGGGCGAACCCGTTGGTGCTGTGGTGGTCACGCCCTCTACGAAGTCAAGGTATTCTGATGTGAGTGTAACATTGCCGTCACAGTCAAAGAATATGATTCTGTAATTCTTGTGGTTCTTTAGGAACTCGTAAAAGTACTTACAGTCTTCCAGCTTTGTTGCCTGATGAGTCTCGAAATTTAGTTTGTATGTAGTTTCAAGTACCTCCTCACTTCCGCAAGCGTCGATAATACCTGTGGTTTGATCAGGAGCGGGGATTGATAAAATCCCCTTTGGTGAGAGTGCAACATCCCCAGACGTACAAAGGGCTTCCCACTGAGCTATGTCTGTGGGGTCTGGGATTGCAACGTTGCATGATACCAATGCAAAATGTGGATACCCGTACGTCCTAAATGCGTTAGGGTCGCATGACTTGTGGTATGTTTGAGGTGGTTTTTCTGTGGTCCCACAATTGGACGCACAAAGTAATGTAGATGGCATTTTCTTCTTTTTTTTAAACGTTTAAAAAATGCCCTTTCCCTTCTACGCTGCAAATATACGACAAAACGCATATAAATATAAAAAAATATATAAAAATTAAAAAAAACTTTTTGTTTATTGTTTATTATTTCAAACAATGTGCTATATTTGCCCTCAATAATATAAAAAGAAAAGCATGAAAAAAGAAAATAGGGGCGGGGCCAGAGCGGGTGCTGGTAGAAAACCCGCCCCATATAAGACAAAGACCATCTCATTCCGTGTCAGGGAGGAGTTGGTACCTGTTATCAGGGATGCAGTTAAGAGAATTATTGAGATGGCAACGACACAGTAAACAGTTGATTAGTGCAAGTGGGCTAAAAAGACACACGACACCACACTGTTTTATATAATGTGTTGTGAGCAGTTTATTATGAGCCAATTAAATGATATAACAAAGTCTTTTCGTTCTTTTTCAGAAAAATACAAATGGACAAAGCAAGAAACGGCAGAAAATATGTTGGATGTATTATCTTGTTGTGAATGGGCTTTACCTGTAAAAGATGTACTCGATGAAAATGGAAAAGTTGACTATTTAGCAACTGCGGAAAAAGAACTTGAATTTGTACATAGTTTGTTGTGGGGTGATTAAATTGGTCAATGATAAACACAGTGGCTATGGCAGACAATAATGGCAGTTTTATATGAGGTCGTTTTTAAAATATTTATGGTTTGAATGTTTTCAGTTTACTTATTTTTGGTTGACGTACGGTATTCTATTTGGTCTATTCACTTGTGTAATAGTTCTATTTTACATTATTTGGTGTACATTTTATTATCGATAATGCGTGACACCCTACCTACATTTTTTTATATCCTTGCACTCCCTGAATAAGTCAAACGACACCAAAAACATATGACTATCAGTTAGCCTATTTTGGGTGTTCACACCATCAAAATAGTAAGTCTCACCATCGACTATTATCTCAGGGTATTCATCATTTACATTAGCCCCGAATAACTGCTTCACAACGTAGTTTAACATGAACTCAGGAATTATGTCAGATATGTTCAGCTTGTAGTTGTCTCTAATTACTTTCTTCTTTCCATCATATGTCGTAGTGATGCCTGTCTTATAAATAGACCCCCTAAGCCTTATTTTGTTTGAATACTTGAATGAGTCACCAACATATTTTGATGGGAGGTCATAGCAATTGTTTAAGCAGTCCTTACCAGTTTGTATCGATTCAATGAGCAATGTTTTATTGCATGAATTAACACGCCTGAACTCCTGTGTGCAAACCTCAGAACCGCCAACGGCTGCTATCTGAATCTTGAAGCAGTCATCAGGGAAAAGACTTGTATCAATCTCTAAGACTTGAAAGGTCTGCTTGCAACCCCACCCAATAAACCGTCTCGATGTAAACTGTGTCACATCTGTTAACGTGCCGTTAGACCCCACAAGGCAGGCAGTGAACGCAGTCCCCCAACCTGCCGTCGGATTCCTTTTGTCTGAATTATAGGTGTCTGCAAGCTGTGTCTGAATCATTAGCTTGTCACCTGAAAAAAAAGGTATGTAGTACTCAGGCTCTGTCTGGCATCTATTGCAGTTGTAAACATTGTCACAATCTGTTATAAGACCTTCCACATTCTGATTGTAACAATAAACTTTCTCAGGCAGACATATTTTATAAATCTGACCTTTGATGTTGGTACAAGTCTCAGGCGTTATCGTTAAAATGTTGGTCATATTATTATTATTGGATCCGCTATTGGTTCACCCGCATTGGGCATTGTAAATTGATATTGTCCGTTGCTAACACACGGAGGGTTTGTACTCGTATCTGTCACAGACACATAATAAGTGCCCTCCGCTTGCCCGGTCAAGTCTATTGGGTTTGTTGTAGCAGTGAAACCGCCTGGCCCTGTCCATGCAAATGTAGCACCAGCAGGGGCATTTGTTACACTCAACATCTTGTCCACACACTCCAATATAGGTTCAAACCCTTCACAGCACTCAACCAAACAAACTTCAATGGGTTGCTGAGGCAACTCCACCTGAATAGGGCCGTCAATACATACTTTCAAACACCCATCCTCATCAGTTGGCAACATCGAAGGCTTGCAACATGCTTTTATTAACGTCTGCTTTTCACAACCCGGATATTGTATTTCCCAAACAACTAAAAACATATTAGCACCTGCAACGCTGCCTGTATATGGGCTGTATGTATTGCCCCCATCGATTGAATACTTTTTATCATTTACTGCCAGTCCACTCTCATCACCGTTGAAGTCCGCACTAAACAATGTTGTGGCAATATTGTATTCACAGAACAGTTCAAATTGCTCATAATCACAAGTGCCCGCACCATTATTTACATCCGTTCTGATTATATCTATTGTCGGGCAGCCGTCGGAAAACTCAATTTTTCGTGTAATCACAATCTCTTCACCACCAACTAAAGTTATCGGTCCTGTGTACTCATTAAATGTGACACCGCCATCAATGGACACAAGTAACCCTGAGTCGAAATGTACAGGGCTGTTTATAGTCTCAGTATGTGTAACTGTTAATAGTGTTGGCGTTAAGGTATACTCAATCTCTAAACTGTTATCACATTCCTCAGTCATTGAACAGAAAACAGTCTCGTTTAGCTCTATTGGGGGGCACTCATCAAATGTTATTGTTCTTTTAAGGTAAACAACTGACTCCCCTGTGATGCTGCCTCCCCATGATTGGTAATTTGTGCCTGTTAGGCTGTATTCAAGAACGTCAGTTACCGCACCTGACACGCTGCCTCCGGAACTTGCCGTGATGGTCTGTGTATCTTGGTCACATTCATATTCTATGGTAGGCATGCTGTCACAAACCAGAGGATCTTCATCGCAGTCATCACATGGGTAGGTATCATCTGTGCTAATCGTGACAGTTACAGTATTGTCTATTTGTACGCAAGCCCCCAATAAGGTGTCAGTCATCAGCAATGGCACACTAAGCACCACGCTGCCAAGTGCCGCACATACTTCAACGTGTTCACCAGCCCCTACCGTCACCGTATCAATCTGTGTACCCCTGCATCGCCTATATGTCGCATCATGTGCCGTGTCATCCTCATTGTAAATATCGTACTTGTAGCACTTGTTTTGTGTGTACGTCCTTATGGTAATGTCATCATACTCACAATCGCCATCAATTACGTGGATGTTGCTGATGATTAACTTGTCACTAAATTCATAAATTATGGCAGGCAATGGCCTCGTAAAAGATACGCCATCCAAAGTACCGGAAACAGTACCCATACCACTGACCTCCACTATTAAGTCACCAACAGCATCGGTGTATTCGTGTATCGTGATTGATGTCTCAGGGCATGGGCACTCGCACCCACCCGTTGACACAGGATCTTGCTTTATTATCCTGATACAATACTCAGAATCTGTGTTTAAAAAGGCATTTGAGACAACAACAGCCCCGTCAGATTCACTTATTATTCCGTCATCGCCATAATATCCATCCTGCCCCAATAATGCGTCTATATCGCCTCCCAATGGGCTGAATGTCAACGTTACATCGCCATCTTCAGCACATATCTCATCAACTTCGTTGCCGTCCTGTGTAAAAGTACCTGTCAATGTCAGTTCCTGGCTAACAACTTCGATAGGCATGTCAATATTATAGACGTCGGTGTGGTCTCCGTAATTCATTACTACCTCAAACCTTACAACATTGCTGCCCGTGAACTGATCTGTATTGACATTAGTACAAATCTCAATGATACTTTTGTCAACGACAAATGGCAAAGTTTGACCGCCAATTGTCACCCCTATGCTTTGCAGGTAATCCTCAGCATCTCCGCTATATCCGTTTGCCGTGATGGCAGCATCCAATGCACCCCTGTCTATTATTGTGCAAACCTGTATGAATCCTTGTGCGGGCAGCCCCTTAATACAACCGTCTGTATATACATTACCGAAGGCATCCGTTACCATGTAGCCTACTGTCGGGTCGATTACAGGTATCGTCGCCCCTTGTAACTTTAATGGCCCTGACTGGCAGGAGTGCCATTGCCCAAGATGTTTGTAAACGATATACATCCTGTAAGTTCCGTTCGGCTCTAAACACGCCTTGTCTATGGTCACACTGCCAGAACTGATACCGCCCACAGATACTATATTTGTCGCAGCCGTTATGCAGGTGTTTGGCAACATATCAACGAGCATAACACCACCGTTCACAAAGGCATAGTTAAGACCCAAACTATCGACGACATCCTCATAGTTGTTTATAGTGTCCTCACGGTAGAATCCTACATAATACGACTGGCTTATCGGTGCAGTTGACTGAAACTTAACCACCATATCTTGCATGGCCGTAAAACCTGTGGTAATGTATGTGAAGTCAGTCTCGCACCAATAGTTGTTAGTGGCCTGTATCTTTGCCTCAGCCGTCGCATTCTCTATATCGACATATATACCAATGGCCTTTGAGGTGTCATAAACTGACGTGCCTGAACCATATGACTTGTTGAAGATGTTAGCCAAGTTCGGTTGTGGTACTAAACCTATGTATCCATTAAGGTCTGCCGTATTCAAGTACTTTACCTCAATCTCGAAGGTCTTTCCGTCTATGGCGTTTATTTTCACCTCTATATTCTGCCAGTTTGGTGTATTGGCAAACAATAGTGTCGATGTGCCTGATGCTGGAACAGTACCGTAATATGCAGGTCCACTCGCAAGCCCATACAAAGTAGATGGAAGCCATAACCCAATATTTACTTTAATTGACTTACCTGATACCATCTCATCCGCTTGGAATGTAGCCTTTACCGTGTCGTATTTTCCAATTGTGCTCTGTATAGTCTGTGGCGGTGATATGGTGCTGATAGTCATATTAGCATTTTATTTCTAATCCTGTGAATGTTATAGTTTTGTCCTCAAAGTTTATCTCATAACCATTTGCCTTCGTGTCTCCAAAAGACGTCTTCAATGCGTAGTCATCAGGGCTTTGTATTATGTCCCCCAATTTCTCGCAATCGTAGTCAATGGTTACATCCTGAATCTTTAACACCTTCCTGTTATTCCTGTTAGGGTCGTCAATGTAGTGGAATGTCTGATATAACCCTTCTGGCTCAGTCTCGTCATACCACATCGTGTAGTTATAATCAAACACATCGAAAGTTCCGCTGATGCCAAAAAAGTTTATGCTGGCTGTCCTTACTTTTCTCTTTATCACCTTTGCGTCGTCAAGATTGGTATTGGGTTCCAATGTCAGTATCTTGACATGCTGTACAGTATTGTCTGTGAGTATCAGGTCATTGGAGCGTCGTGTTTCGTTGTTCCTGCATATGCCCCCAGCCAACGGATGCCCAAGTTTTGCAATGGCGTCGTACAGAAAATCAAAATCGTCATTACCATCAACTACCCCTGTCAAGGCATCAAACATAAATCTCGCCCTTCCGTACTGTGGTGCTACTTCCAAAGTCCCCTCCTTCCAGTCTGCCCCCTCAGGATTCCATTCAACACGGTCGTCATACCATCCCCTTATACTTGTTTCCGTTGCCGTGCCCGGATAGTTCGATGTCCTGTTACTTTCTTTATCTATACTATCATCGGCATAGTAGTAATTGCCGTTTGAATAGTTTTTATCCGTTATAAACTCAACACAAACATCCTCCCCCCTAATGTCTGCTATAATGCCCTTGTCTGCCCGGTCAAAGTAATCTTTACGTTCAACTATTAACTCCCCATTCTTAATCCTATAATCCAGGTTGTAAACAGGAATAAGCGAGTCAAGTAATTGAATTGTCGTTTGGTTCGGACCATTGCCCTCAATCCAATTTACGGCATTTTTGCGGCCACGCTCATACTGTGGGATAAAAAGAACATCATTCCTGTGTATAGACACCTGGAAAATTGACGACCTGAGTTTTAGCCCGCACAAGCCAGCGTTGTACTCAAGGATGTCTTTTATATACGGCGATGGGGTCTTGTTGTTGGTTCCAGCAATGTATTCTGATATGTCACAAATTGCATTTTCAAGCGGTGAACAATCTATACTAATTATAGGCAATGAGTCTATGGCACGGCATATCTCGAAAATAATTCTTATGACCAACATCACAAAAAAAGACAGCACGTACATTATTATCTGAATGGCTCCTGGTCTATTGATATACCATACCTGTGGGTGCTTGTAGGCATTGGCGAACCCTTGTCTCCACCATATCTTTTCGTTCAACTTTCTGTAACATGCGTTATTATGTGAAGGCTCCTTTAACTTGATTGATCCCGTGCAATCGGTACAATAGTTGAAGCCTTCCGCCGACGCCTCAAATCTAAACCACTTCTTGCAACAATCGTCATATAACGACACCTGTACCTTTTGTTTTATGCCCTCACATGGATTAGCAAGGAATATTTTTTTAAGGTATTCTACCGCCTCGCCTGTAAGTTTTATCTCGCTTGAAGACGTTACGTTGTATGTCCTGTCCGTCTCATTCAGCCCTAATGATATACTAATGCCAGATAGGTCTGCATGACTTGTGAAGTCCTTTCCGTTTAGTAGTAACTTCATCGCCTGAATTTCTTCGTCTTGTTAATACGCTCCTGTGCCCTATTGGTCATCTTTAGTATCCCTTCGTCTGTTATGCTCAGGTCAACACCTGAATTTTGCAATACCTCTTTTATTTGCCTTAGCTGTTCGTTTTGCTCTTTCAGGGCTTTTTCAACCTTTGTCGTGTCAAGTTGCGTAGGTCTTGAATTTTTTAAACCCATCAGTGCCAGGCGTGGTACGTCTTGATTCTTAATGCCATATCTCAACAATGGAGCGTTCTGCTCAGCCGTCAACACCCTTTCATTCGGATGCAATATGGCGTGATAACCGCCGTATGCGTCAACATTGCCACTGCCTGTACGTTCTGTTCCATGTCTGAACGATGGCAAGTCACTAAAGGCATTTCTAACAGCTATCACAGCAGCCGCTATCTGTGCCGCCAATGCTAATGACGTTGCTATACCTTTGAACAAGTTTCCCTCCTTGAATGCCGCTGTTATTGCAGTTATTGAATTAGACGCCGCAACCGCTGTATTAATAGCTATTTCAATCGCAGCTATCCGCCGCTGTGCCCTCACGTACTTTTCCTTTTCCTCTCTTAATTTTGCCAACCGTTCTTCTTCAAGTTGCAACTGCTCGGTATTGCCTTTGTCAATCGTTGACAACAAACCGTTCACCCGCTCCTCCTGAATGCGTATCTCGTTATCCTTACGTCTTATCGCCTCATTAAGTAACTCATCTGTGACAGCTTTAGCGTTGGCTATTAACTCAAGTGCCGCCTTTTTGTTTTCTTCTTGCCTTTGTTTGTCAAGTTCTAAAGACCTTTCCTTTAATGCTATCTCGTTGTTTAGTAAATCAAGTTGCAGATCATTAAACTCCTTCGCAGTGCCTGTGCCTGAATCCAACAATAATTGCATCTGTGCCTTTATATTTTCGGAGTTTGCCTTCAACCTTTCTGTCTCTGCCTCATACTTGGCGGTGTCAACATCACCACCATTGTTTAATGCCGCAAGTATGTTCTGTGCCCCCTTTATGTCAACTTTTTGAAGTTCAGCGTCTAATATGTCGCTAAGTTTCTTTACCTCTTCATCTATTAACCTTGTGGCCTCTTCATCTGATAACAACCCCGCAAACAGGTTCCTCCTTATCTCCTTTATCCGCTCCAAACCTTCTTTCGGAACATCTAATTTATCGATATTTATTCTTGGAATCACAGGGATGTCCAAAACAGCCCTGTCCACATTTAATGCCGCAAGTTGCCTTTCTATGTCAAGGACCACACCCTCTAATTCCGCCTCATCAAGACTCCCTTCGACGGCAAACCTTAATTTAACCCTTGCAACTGCCAATCCTTTTTCCAGGTCTATTCTTTTTAGAACGTCAGCCAATTCCTCCGCATCTTTTATTGTACGCTTGGCTTCGTTTTCACGCAAAACAAATGCACGCTCCGTTGCTGCTATTTCGTCCTCCAATGCTTTTTTACGAGCCTCGGCTGCCTTCTTTTCGGCATCCTCACGTGCCTTCCTTGCCTTTTCTGCATTGTCTTTGATACGCTCTAATCTTAATACCTCAATCTCGTTTTCTTTGTCTAATATATCATCTTTCTCGGCATTTCTTAACCTGAGTATATTCAATTCATTAATAAGTATTTTTCTTTGGGCATTATAGCTATCACGCCCAGCCGCATTCTGCAATTCAACCTGACGCCCTAAAAGTTTGTTTTGTTTTTCTAAGTTGTCGGCAAGCCCCGCAATACGTTGCTCAGCTATGTAATTCTTTTGCCCCTTATAAAAAGCCTCAGCAGTCTCCTTGCCAATGTTGTTATACAATTCCTTTGCCTTGCTAAAATCACCTTCTAACAAAGCCCCCGCAACACCACCAACAGTCTTGAAAAATGCCCCTATTGCGTCATCAATGCCAAAGATGGCAGTCTTTATTTTGTCGAAATTATTGTACACATACTCAGCCGCTTTTACCAACACATTCAATGGCGGGACTAATACCGTCACCTTCTTGCCAAAGTCAAATAATGCCTGAGCGTTTTCTGATATAGACTTTTTAACCTTGTCCCAGTTAGCCACAAGTGCCCCCAACAGCAATACTAACAAGCCAATACCAGTAGTCGCAAGTGCAATCCTAAATAGTTTTAAAGCCCCTGTTGACGTACCAACAACAGCCGTATATACCCCCTGTGTTATCGCAGCCGCCCTCATCCGCAGGTTTGAGTTCTGCAATAACAAAGCGTGTGCCTCCTGCAATCCGTTCTGAATAGCCATTATGGCATTCAACTTAATCAATGCCTTTTGCACATCCTCATTCTCATCACCAAACAATGCAGCCGCACCCTCAGCGATGGCAAACCCCGCAGTCACCGCCCTTGTCCCCTCAATTAATGTATCAAGCCCCCTTGTGTCTGATGCCATGTTTCTTATCTGCTCCCTGACGTCGCCTATCTCGTCGGTCAACTGTGCAGCCCTCGCCCTTGCTGCTACCAGTTCATCACCATCTAACTGCCCAGATGTTATCGCTTTCGTTAACTCCCTTAATTCTTGTTTTGCAGACGTAAACTGTTTTGTCATCTGCTCAGCATCTTCGGCTATTATGCCCAATCCTTTCCCTGCATTTGGGAGTTTTTGTGCAAGTTCCTTTACTACGTCCTGGGTATTGGTGTATATGTGTTCCACCTCTTTTGCGGTAAGGCCAGCCGCTTCTGATATGTCTTTAAATTCGTTTTCCAATGCCGTGAAGTCACCATCACTTGCCTTCTTGACAGCATCATCTATACGCTTTATCGCATTTTCAACACCCAGTAATTTGTTGGCTATGGTCTTACTGTCAACAAAGTCTATCTTTACCTTGTTTAACTTTTCGGCAGTCTGATTTAATGCAGCTACTGACTTGTTCGCTACATTAATGCCATCCGTTTCGACCTGAAACGAAATGATTATATTTTCTTCAGCTATTGTTGCCATAGGTGTTGTTTAACACCCATCCCCTTTTCTGACCGCAAATATATACCTTTTTTTTATCTAATTTCTATTTTGCCCCTTTAAAATATATTTCATGCTTACATTCATCGTAACCCAACTCTGGTGCCAAACCAAAATACGGAGAGCCTACGAAGGTAGTAACTTTCCGTATTCCTGTATCAAAGATACAGGATGTCAAGAAATTGGTAGCTGATTACTTAAAATCTTTGATGTCAAATTAAATCCATCACAAGAAACACTTTATCTCATCATTCATCATTAAATAGCGACTGAACAACCATTTCATCCATCTGACTTGAACTAATACGACAAGTTTTATTTAATTCAGGTTGAAAATATCGTATTAAACTACTTTCAAGTTGCGTCAATCTATTGATGGAACAAGTAATAAAGAAAACACTATCAAAATCTTTTAATCCTTCGGTTATGTGAGTGATAACTCTACTTGCAACATTTACAGCTTGTCCAATGTATTGTATTTTGCCGTTTTTGCATAAAAAATAAATTCCTGGTGGTGTACTAATATGCTCAATTGGTAAATGATATAATTCTTTTATTTTACACAATTCATTAGGAATAGTACCGTTTGCCTTATGCAATTCTTTATTGAAGTGGACAAATGTGTAATTTTGCACAAACGCCCCATCCCTATAATTAATGAAATTTGTTTCAAACCATTCATTTATTTCCGATGGTATAAACCAAATACTTTCTTCCCTTGTAATCGGGTTAGTTATTATGTAATGTGGGCAAATCCCATTTTTTGCGAGTTGTAATACACCTTCATCTCCAACTATTTCTTTTAATCTGCCCTTACAATCTTGTATTTTTTTTAATTTATTTGCGTCTATCATAATATTTAATTTTTTAACTAACCCCACTCACAAGAATCTTTCCACATCCCTATTTAAGTCTGGGAACATGGCGTTTATTAAGTACCTGAAAGCGTCGGTCATGTCCATCCCATAACCTGCATCCCTGTTTTTGTATAGTGCTATCCTGTCCGTGCTTGTCTTTATGACCTGTGCCTTGTATAGGTCGTCATACAATGCCCTATTACCTGGAGTGTCATTAAAGTATATAGGTATCTTGTACATCACCTGATTACACAAATCCCTGCTAAGGTGGAACATCGGGTTGACACGTTTTGTGTCAATCAAATTTCCATCCGTTAGGTTCCATACATTCAGGACGTGTAGGTAATCCGTAACCTCCTGACCTGCCCTTATCCCTCCGACACTGGAACGCTGGTTTCCGCTGAAGTCACCCGTCACAAGTTTTCGCCCACCGTGATTGTAAATTACGTCTTTGGTATCATAACACAAGTTTTCTGTACCGCCATTCTTTTGCACAGTATCAAGAATGACCAATCCATATCCATATATCTTCTGGGCAAAGATAACAGTCGTCGGGCTGAAGTTAAAGTCAAACGATGCCCATAAATCATCAATGTCTGATACATCATGGTTCTGCCATCTTATGCGATTAACATGGTTAAAGAACGGATCGTTGTTCCTTATCTCTCCCCATTGCCCTAAGCTGTCAACGGCATACCTGTCAGGGTCTATAAATTTGTATTCTTCAAGCTCCGTTATTTTCTCAGGTGGACAGAACGGGTTGTGTTGGTAGTTGCACACCAATGTGTCCACATCATTGAATTTAGGCTCCTCGAAAAAGTCTTTATATATCCATGTGTTTTTTGACACAGGGTTAAAGGTGAGGTGTATTTGACTTTTTATACCGTATGAATTACGAAGAGTACCTTTGAGGTCAAGCAGGTCGTCTTTCTTTACGCTGCCCTGCCTCGTTATCGGTTCGTCAATCCAAAAGTCTGTGTATTCAGCCAATGACCTTATGGGGTCTTCAAAGCTCGCACCCCTCATAAAGTTGCCATTCTTGTGGGTGATGTTCATCGTTGACTTATGTATAGCAAACTCATCCTGCAACCACGGATATATCTTTGTTATCATGTCATTGAATAACTGGAATTGAGACTCCCTGGCATCCTTTTGTGTCTGCCTTGTGAACAATCCCCTGAAGTATGTTTGTGACCTTGCCTTGTGGATTAACTCAACTGCCTTTACCCACGTCTTCGCAGACACCCTTGAACCGTACCATATTTTGTAGGTGGCATCTGATGTGAATGT
>Ga0116144_10004043_pt1 | contig 14150 bp, 13 predicted proteins | sample AD_UKC035_MetaG_FD_89746 | JGI IMG/M metagenome (GOLD analysis project Ga0116144, IMG submission 89746) | Active sludge microbial communities of municipal wastewater-treating anaerobic digesters from USA - AD_UKC035_MetaG | ecosystem: Engineered > Bioreactor > Anaerobic > Digestate | place: USA... | reverse complement strand
CGCTGGAAAGCATGTTGCGCACCAGTTCGCTTTTATAGCCGGTGACCAGAGTAGCTTTATCACAGCCGACCGCTCTTACCGCTTCGATGACATAAGCGACCATCGGTTTGCCCAGAATCGGGTGTACTACTTTCGGCAACTCCGATTTCATCCGGGTGCCTTTGCCGGCGGCCAGAATCAGGGCCTGAAGCTTAGCAGTCATATTCCACCTCGCAGTTTTTTTCGCGGTCATTATACACAGATTTACCCCTTTCTGGCCATAAATACCACAAATTTTCCTGAACCCCGCCAGTATCGAGGTTAGCCGCCTGAATCAATAATTTTGCGGCGGTGAGACCAATTCGGATGCTTGTATTGGCAACATAAACGCAAAAGCCCGCCGGGGAGGCGGGCTTTTGAACAGGGGCGGGAGGATTCGAACCTACGAAATGCCTGCTCCAAAGGCAGGTGCCTTACCGCTTGGCTACGCCCCTTCGCCATTTTTGTGGCTCAAAGAAAATAACACATTTGGCCCGCCGGTGCAAGCGCCTTCTGATCCTCAAAATCGTGCTCGCGTTCGTAATCGTAATCGTAATCGTAATCGTAGTTGCTTTCCGGATTGACTATATTGTGGCATCCGGCCGATTTTCCGGTCGACTGGCTTCATCTTCGTAGGCCCGCAGAATTGTCTGCTTGATCTGCTCAGCCAGTTCGGTGTTGATTGCAAAAATGGTCTCGCGCCAGGTGCCGTCGGGCATCTTGCGGCTTGGCATACCGACAAAGCAGCCGCGCGGCGACATGAAAATCTGAAAATCCTTGATTACCAGAGCATCGTCGAGCGTGATTTCGGCAAACGCCAGCAGCTTGCTGCGGGGTTCTTTGATCCGTTGAATGCGAACGTCGGTAATCTGCATCGGTCAGAATTTTAAAATGAATTCTGTCCAGACTTTGGTGTCTTTGCTCGATTTGGTGTCGGTCACTTCGGGTCTGACCTCGTTGTTGTAACCGGCCTTGATCTGTATGTTCTGGTTGGCATCGACTATGCCTTCGACCTGCAGTTTTTCTTCTGATTCGAAGGTGTCGATCATCGAGCGCCGAAATGAAACCTTACCCTTGAGGGTGGGCTTGAAGCTGTAGACGGCTTCGAGGTAGTAACGGGAAGCCAGCGCTGCGCTCGCTTCATGAGGTTCGGGCTTCTGCTGCCCGTCGTTGGCTTTGACGTTGACCGAGGCGCGAATGCCCGGAGTGCCACTGTTGCCGAATCCACCCGGATTTTGTGTGGCAAGTGCGTTTATGCGCTGCTGCTCGAGCTCGCCGTAGACGCGCAGCCTGCCGGATTCGCTGCGTATGGAAAGGCTCTCGGCGGAAGGGTCGTTTGGCCCGATCGCGTTGTCTTCGTATGAGCTGCTCAGGGTGATGGTCGGAGCGAATCTCTGTTGCTCGCCAGTTCGGCTTGAGCGCAATGTGAGCTGTGCCGGGGTGGCGGGTCTGATTCGATTGACATCGATACTGCCAAGGTCAGAGAAGTTTTCAGCAACCTCGATTCGGGTGATTTCGCTGTTGTTGCCGGTCGTCGGCAGGGTGGCCTCCGGTTCGTTGAAAAGCTGGCTGCCCAGCGAGAATTTGAACTCGCCATTGCGCGGCACTGCCGTGGATCGCCGCTGTCGGCCGGTTGCGTGGTTGAACTGCAGATCGAGGTTGTCGATTTTCTGGGCATAGAGAGGTTCTGCCGACAGCAGAAGCGTCAGCAATACACAAACCGTAACAATGTTAAATTTATTTAACATTTGCTCTCTCTGCCTTAATTATAGCAAATTTCACCTGCGAACAACCAATAAATGTACCGCAAATCACACTCTTTGACAAGCAGAATTTTAACCCTTTTCAGAAGTATTCCAATATAGGCTGGAGTATCTGGTTCGGGCAAGTTCCTGGGCAGAGGCGAGCTCCGATTTGGTAAGTGGTTGCCGGGATATTTCAAGTTCCAGCACAGTCGAAAAGGCTCTGGCAATTATTTCCGGCAGCTTTTCGATTTCTCCGGCGCTGCAGAAGTCACTTAAAGCCGCCATATCGACATCGTGGCTGACTTTTTGGCCGTCGATAAAGCAGTCGTCAGGTGGGAACTCGACTGTAATCGGTATCGACCCGTGAATTACCAGGCTGCCGTTGCGGAAAACGCCGGCAGCGCCGATAAGCTTGCGGTCACCGGCATAGATAGAATGCCCGGCCGCAGTAGCATAACAATGAATTCCGTTAGAGCTGTGCCGCATTTCACGCGAGTCAGCGAAGCGGGCAGGAATTTGCATCTGTCTCAGGCCGGTCACCAGAGGTGAGACCGCCAGGGTGAACATCTCAAGAAAGGTTTTGCCTTTCCCGATTCTGCTTTCGATAAACTCGGCCGGCAGTCCGATGCAGAAAGTATGTTCGTTGTCGTGAAATACCATTTTCCCGCCCGTCATGCGCCTGACAATGCCGAAACCGGCTGCGCGCACCGCATCGGGGTTTATCAGACGCTCGATTCTCTGGTTGTATCCGAACGAAAGGGTCGCCGGTCGCCATCGGTAAAATCTCAGGTAAGACTGTCTGTCGTGCTGCGACAGGTTTTCTGCCAGCATCTGATCGAGGGCCATGTTCATGGCCCCGCTGAAAAACTGCGAATCGATAAACCTCAGTGTTGTCATGGCGTGATTGTACCGCTTTCGCTATGATTCTGCAAAAAATTCGTTAAAGAAACAGCAACTTTTGACGACAGGGTTCATGGATTTGTTTGCCTCCTTATTTTTCAGGACCGGGTTTCACCGGTCTTTTTTTTGCCCGGAATTTTGCAGTGGGTAACATAAAACCGGTTCGATAGCGACAACGATAGCGACAACGATAGCGACAACGACAACGACAACGATACAAAAAAATATGGCTGAATGATGAGAAAATCGGGTATAAATACTGTAACTTCACGACACGGACAGAAAAGTATGAAAATTGAAAGTTCACAGCTCGACAAGGTTTTTCACGATTTCCTGACCCTCAAAAAACTGCGGCGCACCGGCTGGCAGCTGCGTGGCATTCGCAACGGCGAATCGATCGCCGATCACTGTTTCGGGGTGATTCTGTTGACCCACATGCTGGCCGGTATAATGACCAGTGTTAAAATCGATCGCGCGCGCGCGGTTTCTATTGCCATAATACATGAACTCGGTGAAAGCCGGGTTGGCGATATTCCATACACGGCGCTCAAATACTTTCCTGATAAGAGTGCTATTGAGCAGCAGGCGGTCGAAGATGTTCTTGCGCCACTTGGTGCCGCGTTGACCGAAGAATCGCTGACTCTTTTCAAGGAGTTCGAAGAGGGAAGCAGTGTCGAAGCCAGGTTTGTGCGCGCTATCGACAAGATTGACATGCTGATTACCGCCGCTGAATACGAAAAAACCGGTTTTGCCGGCCTTTCTGACTTCTGGCATAACAATGCAACCTTCAAGCCGCTCGAAGAGTTTCCCGAACTTGCCAAATACGCAGAACATCTGAGACTGACGCGAGAACACAGAGTATCAGGTCACCATGATCAGCATTAAAGATCTCACCAAAAGCTACGATACAAAGCTGGCGGTGAACAATGTATCGCTCGAAGTTCCGCTTGGTGCCGTATTTGGCTTTCTCGGCCCGAATGGTGCCGGCAAAACCACGACTCTGCGAATTATGATGGGACTTCTTAAGCCAGATACCGGCAGGGTTGTCATTGACGGCATCGATGTTGCGTCTGACCCGATCGGAATTCGCGCACGGGTCGGTTATCTGCCTGACGAAATATTTCTTTACGACTATCTGACCGGTTACCAGTTTCTTGATTTTGTCGCCGATGTTCATCAACTGCCCCGCGATTCGCGAAAGCAGCGTATCGAAGAATTGCTTGGTCTGTTCGGTCTAACTGAAGCCGCCGACGAGTATACTGCCAACTACAGCTTCGGTATGAAGAAAAAGATCGCGCTCGCCTCGATCATCATACATTCGCCAAAACTGCTGATTCTCGACGAGCCCTTTAACGGTCTCGATCCGCAGGCGACCCGCGATTTCAGGCAATTGCTCGACAAAATGGTTGAAAACGACACCACTATCATTTTTTCGAGCCATGTTCTTGAGGTTGTCGAAAAGCTGGTTACCCACGTTGGAATCATTGCCGGCGGTCAGTTGCGTCTTGCCGAAAGCTTCGATAACGTTGTTAAAACCTGGGGCAGCCTCGAAAAAGCCTTTTTTGAACTCACTGCCTGATTGACCGCAGGTTACGCCGACCTGGCTGCCAGTATGGGCGCGCCGTGCCGTGCCCCTGCCAGTAGTCTTTATGGTTGTCTGCGCTTGCGCAGCCGTACGCGGCTGGCCTGCTCATAGTTGTTGTCTGAGAGACCGGTAATGGTGCGCGATTCAAAAAGCACTTCGAGATCGGGTTTGAGGTTTTCGAGCACTTCTTCTGTCAGTGCTGAAAAGGCAAAAAAGACTTCACGGCCGTCGTGTCCGCGAATGATGCCCATTTTCTTTTCGATGTCGTAGCGCTCGATCTTGCCTGGCATCGACTCGGACTCTTCGTTTTCACCGATTTTTTCGATCTGAACGGCTATCGGGCTTACAGAATCTTTGACAATACCGAACCTCACCCGGTCACCTTTTTTCAGGGTGGCTTCGTCGTCGGGCTTAACTGCCGAATAATGCAGCAGAACCTCAGGGTATTCGCTGCAGGTCAGCACGCCCATCCCGGTTTCCTGGCTATACCATTTGACGGTGCCTTCGACGTAAGCATCGGGAGCCGGGTCGTAGATGATCTCTTCAACGGTTCGCCCGATTTCGGCTCTGATGATTTCGATCTGCTCGATAAGTTGAGTGACTTCGGGCTGGTCAGGGCTGTTCTTCAGGCTGTCACGCAGTGTCTGCACGGCCATTCCCAGCAATCGGCGTTTGAAGTAGACCAGTCCGAGATATAACAGTGCGGCTGCATCGCCGGGTGTGATGCGTAAGGCCTCAAGAAGGTGTTGCTCGGCTTCTTCGACCATGTCGAGTTCATACATGACGGCACCGACATCGCGATGATAGGCGGCATTGTAGGGAAACCTCCTGATGAGCTGGTTGTAGAGGTCGAGTGACTCGTCGAAGAATTTCATGCGACTGTAGATGTCGGCCAGTTGCTCGATCGCGTCGACATTTTTGGGGTCGACCTGCAGAATGTTCTTGAAGGATTCGGCCGCATCGAGATAATGCGTGTCGGAGTTGTCTTCGTCATGTTTGAGGCGATATACATCGCCAAGATTGCGATGAAAGAAGGCCTTGCGCTGCCCGGTCTTGAGGCCCTGCTGAAAACTGCGCAGGGCATTGTCAAAATCATTGGCCAGCCGGTAAGCCAGTCCGATGGTCTCGTAATAATCTGGTTCACCGGGGTCTCTGGTGATGCACCAGTTCAGCTTGTCGACTGCCTGCTGCAGTCGTCCGGCCGAAAGATCGGCTACTGCCTCGTCATATTTTTCGTGCAGTTCTTCGAGAAAGTCGGTCAGTTTTTCGTCGTAGGCCGCCCGCTTGTCATCGTCAGAAAGCAGGTCGAAAGCGTCTTTTAACTCACGCAGTTTCGGAATGTTGGCCAGGGGCGAATCAGAAGAGAACAGTTCGGCATATTTCTGCTTGTAGGCCGCCGCCAGTTCTTCAAGAGAGGCAAAATTCGATACACCAAAGAGCTGATAAAGGTTTTGCATCGGTGATTAATTTTCCCGGTCGCAGGATGATTGCCGTAAAATTGTAACCTTTAAGCCCGTCAGTTGACAAGCAAGAATCGAGAATTAAGGCAATACTCGATGCAAAAAGGAGAAAACGCGCATGGGCACGGACTCCGGTATAGGCACGGCGCGAGCATGGCACAGCGCAAGTATGGGCACAGCGCGCCGTGCCCACTACATTTTCTTTTTGAATACGTTTATATAACATTATACTTGATACCTCTTACTCTCATGGAGTAGTATACAGTCTCTATGATGAAAACGATCAAGACAGTTGATAAATATGTCTTAAAGGAACTGCTGGAGCCGTTTCTTTTTGGCATGGCTTTCTTTGTCGCGATCTGGCTGATCGATCTGATGATGGGGCTGATCAATCTGATTTTCGCCAAAGGCGTTCCACCCACGGTTGTCGGATTGTTTTTCATTTACAGCCTGCCGCCGACTCTCGTTATCAGCTTTCCGATGGCTCTGTTGCTGGCAAATCTTGTTGCTTTTGGCCGGATGTCGTCAGATTCAGAGATCACAGCGTTAAAGGCCGGCGGTTACAGCTTCGCCCGGGTAGTGACGCCGGCTATTCTGGCCGGTCTATTCATCACTTTTCTGACGCTGCTGTTCAACGAAAAGCTGGTGCCGGTCGCCAACGAGAAGTTCACGCGCCTGTTCCGGCGTGAGGTTACGCTGAAGAGGCCGCTGCCCAAGATCGCCGAAAACCGCTTCTTCGAAGCCGGGCCGGGCCGCAAGTTCTTTGTGCGCAAATTCAACGAAGAGACCAAAGACATGTTCGGGGTTGTCATGTATGAAGGCCAGGCGCGCGGGTTTCCGAGAGTCATCGAGGCTGATCGCGCCCGCATCGAAGATGGTGTGTGCTATTTCTGGGATGGTCGCGTATCAGATATTCACATGAGCGGCGAAGATCGTAATTACACCTATTTCAGAGACATGGAATATCCGATCGACACGCATTACGTTAACCCCGACCATGTGCCTGATTCAAAAAATGCCAGTACCATGACGCTGGCTGAATTGTATGAATTCATCAAAGATTCTGAGAAAAAGGGCATTTCACCGACAGTGATCGCCCAGCACTGGATAGAATTCTGGTCAAAAACTTCGATTCCGTTCGCTGCGCTGATTTTCGTGCTGATCGGGGCGCCGCTCGGTTCGCAGACGACGCGTTCTGGCACCGGTATCGGTATCGGCATGTCGGTTGTCATCATTTTTCTGTATTATGTGCTGTTCGCCGCCGGCAAGGCGTTCGCGAAAGGTGCGGTCGTGTCGCCCTTTCTCGGCGTCTGGCTTCCCAACTTTTTGATCGGGGCGATCGGCGTGTGGCTTATCTTCAAATCAAAGGCCTGATCGTGGCCATGGCTAAGGAATATCTATGAAAAAGCGTTTAATCACTCTCATCCACCAGAATCTGGCCGGCCTGTTCGCGCGTTACGGCATCGAAGACTATAGCTTTATCGACGTTCAGGTGCCACCTGACAAGGCTAATGGCGATTTCTCACTGAATGCTGCAATGAAGCTGGCGAAAGCCGCCAAATGCGCGCCGCAGAAGCTGGCGGCTGAAATGGTTGCCAGTCTCGAAACCGAAAAAGACTGGTTTGCCCGCGTCGAAATGGCCGGCCCCGGCTTTATCAACCTTTATCTCGCCAACAAGGTCGTCGAAAGCAGCTTCAATGAACTGGCCGAAAGAAGTGATCTCGTCGAAAAAGCCTCTGCAGAAGGCGAAACTACGGTAGTTGATTATTCCAGCGTCAATATCGCCAAACAGATGCACGTTGGACACCTGCGTTCGACCATCATTGGCGACGTTCTGGCGCGGGTTATCGAAGAGCTTGGCAATCCGGTGATTCGCCAGAATCATCTTGGAGACTGGGGTCTGCCCATGGCCATGGTCATCTGGAAAGCTGGCCCTGAAATCGCAGCGATCGAGCAGCGCAATGGTGATCTCACCCGTGAACTGACGCTGGCCCGACTCGAAGAGCTTTATAAAAGCGCGGCGGCAGAGTGCAAGGAAAACCCGGCAACGGCGGCAGCCTGTGCCGAATGCCTGGTGCGCCTGCAGAATGGCGATCAGGCCATGCTCGATCTCTGGCACAAGATCATCAGAATTTCGATGGCCGAAGTTTATCGCATTTATCGCCTGCTCGATGTCAGGCTGGTCGAGGAGAACGAGCGCGGCGAAAGTTTTTATCGCGACATGCTCGCCGAAACCGTCGCCGAAATTGATAAAAGCGGTAAAATGGTCGAATCGCAGGGCGCTCAGTGTGTGTTTCTCGATGAATTCAAGGGTAAAGACGGTAGTCCGCTGCCGGTTATCGTGCAGAAATCTGACGGTGCTTTCAATTATGGAACTTTCGACCTCGCGGCCCTGCGCTATCGCACCGCAAAACTGGGAGCGCAGCGGATCATTTATGTCACTGACGCCCGTCAGGCTCTGCATTTTAAACAGATTTTCGCGGTGGCGCGTGCGGCCGGCATACTTGCTGTGCCCGATGTCAAGCTCGAGCACGTGCCTTTCGGCAGCATTCTCGGCGAAGACAACAAACCGCTCAAGACCCGCAGCGGCGAAAATGTTAAATTATCAGAGCTGCTTGACGAAGCAATCGAGCGGGCTTATCAGGTGGTCAACGAGAAAAACCCTGGACTGAGCGAAGAACGCAAAAAGGAAGTTGCCTGCATCGTCGGCGTTGGTGCGGTTAAATATGCTGACCTGTCGCAGAACCGCAATAACGATTATGTTTTTTCGTTCGACCGCATGCTGGCGCTTAACGGTAACACCGCGCCATATCTGCAGTATGCGCATGCGCGAATCTGCTCGATCTTTCGCAAGGCCGGGCTCGATATCGACGTTTTCACAGCGAAAGCCGTGATTTCGCAGGCCGAAGAGCGTGATCTGATCATGAAACTCATGGAATTTAATCAGGCGGTGACGGCGGTAGCGAGCGAACTGCGGCCGCATATACTATGTAATTACCTGTATGAGCTGGCAGCCTGTTTTTCTTCGTTCTACGACAAGTGCCCCGTGCTCAGCTGCGAAGATGAAAGAGTGAAGGCATCGCGCCTGATGATCAGCAGCTTTACCCGCCGGACTCTGGCAAAAGGCCTTGAACTGCTGGGAATTTCTGCCCCCAGGGAGATGTAAATATGGCGATCTGCCCGAAATGTTCTTTTGATTCTGTGACCGGGCGCTATTGCGGAAAATGCGGCGCTGTCGTCGACAAAAAACCGACTGCCAGAACAGCAGCAAAGCCGGTTGCCGAAAAGACGCAGCCGGCAGCGGCGCCCGTGGCAAAACCTGATATCGAAGCCCTCGAACAGGCTCTCAAGAAAAATCCGGCGGCCGCTGAGAATTATCTGAACCTGATCAACGCGCTGAACCTTATCGGGCGTTATGAACAGTCATATTCGACATTTCGGGCTGCCCGCGCGCTGGCACCCGACAATCCCGACGTGCTCAAGGCCGGGGCCCGGGTTTACGAACTCATGAACCGCCGCGAAGAGGCGATAGAATGTCTTGGGGTTGCGCTCGAACGCCGACCCGACGACGCTGAAGCCGTTTTTCGCATTTCCGGTCTGCTTTATGACAGTGGCAAAAAAGAAGAGGCTCTGCGCCAGATTGAGAGCCTGCATCGCAAGAATCCGCGCAATCAGGATGTGCTGATTCGCATGGCACAAATTCATCTTAGCCTCGGCAACGCTTCTGAAGCACAGAAGTATCTGGCTGCCTACAAGGAACTCGCCGGCGCAACCGCCGAGATGTACCTGCTGCTGGGTGAAACAATGCTGGCGCGCAAGTTTTATGACGGTGCGGTCAAGAATTTTCGCGAGGCGATCAGAACATTTCCAGATGATCCGCAGATGCGCTTCGGCCTTGGCCGCGCCTATCTTGGCATGAATGAAAAGGGCCAGGCCCTGCTCGAGTTCGAGCAGGCGCTTAACAGAAAAGCTGACAACCCCGATATTCTGATCGAGCTCGGTAAGCTGCAGAATTCGATGGGCATGGAAGAGCAGGCCGATCAGACTTTTGCCCGTGTCGAAAAGAGCAAAAACTCGAATGGCGAATGTTTTTTGAATATTGCCCGGCATTTTGCCGAGCGCAGTGATCTGGTGCGGGCGGTTAAATATCTTGAAATGGCGCATGAATTGAGCCCATACCATCCCGAAGTCCAGAAAACCCTTGGGCAGACCCTGGCGCGCCAGAAACGGCATGCCGAGGCGCTTGCGATCTTTCAGCAGGCGGTTGAGACTTATCCCAACTGCGAATGGGGGCATGAGGGCATTATCGGCAGTGCTGAAGCTACGGGTGTCTTTGCTCTCAAGGCCAGTTCGCAGAAAAAGCTTCTCGAAATCAGAAAATCCGGAGCCGAAGACTGGTGTGACTATGGCGAAACCCTGATCAGGCTTGGGCGATTCGATGAAGCCCAGGACGCCTTCGAAGCCGCTGCCCGCCTCGACCCGACCTGTGTGCGGGCGTATCAGGCGCCCGAGTTGATAAAAATCGAAAAGGCACGCGCCGAAGGCGAAAAGATGGCAACCCAGGGCATCGAAGCCCTGCAGAAAAAATTCTATCTGACTGCAGCCGAACGACTCGAACGTGCGCTGGAGCTGGTTCCCAATCAACCTGAATGGATCAAACTGCTGGCTGAAGTATCTCTGAAGACCGCTGAAGTAGACCGTGCATCTGGTTTGCTGGCGCGGGCCCGCTCTTTCGATTCGACTGATTTCAAGACCAGCTTCAATCTTGCCCGTGTTTATGAGTTCGAAAATAAGGTTCCGCTGGCGATAGAGTTGCTGACTACCATTACACGCGATCACCCGACCGAGCTGGCGGCCCATCTGATGCTTTTGCGGCTTAAGCGCAGTCAGATTCGTGGTTCGCGCGTCGAGCCCGAGATGCTCGAAGCGCTGGTCAAGAATCTCGAACTCGAACTGGCACATATCCGCCGCGATTCGCCAGTGCCTCTTATGGTGCGGGCTTATGCCAGATATATCTTTGGCAGTCGTTCCAAATTTCAGGCCGAGAGCTTTGCCAGCGCCGAAAAGACTTTTAGCGAGGTACTGAAAAAATTTGGCGAGACCGATGCAGCGATTCGCGGTATGGCGCTGATCGAGCGAGCACGCGGCAACGTCGAAAAAGCGGTGGAGTATACGCACGCTCTGGTCAAGCTGTCGTCAGACCCGCAGCGACTTTACGAACTGGCCCGGCTGCATGAAAACTTTCAGCAGCACGGCGAGGCGCGCAAGTGCTACTCGTCATTGCGCAATCTTTTCCCTGAAAATGGTTATTATCGACGCAAAAATATTGAGATGACCGCCGAACTGTCGAAGAGCGGCAGCAAAAATGAGTTGATGAACATGCTTTCTGAGCATCATCAGGCGTTGCAGAGCAAGTCTGACCAGATCTGGCTGCTTTATGAAACTGCGCTGGGACAGGAACTGCTGGCCGAATACACGGCGCAGAAAGACGAATGGGTTAAAAAGTCTCTACTGAACTGGCACAAAGCGGCTGGCCACGATGACAGCAATCACTGGGTGCGCTGGGGCATGCTGCGCTGCCAGTTTAAGCATCTTAAAGGCGCCGACCGCCAACGCGCCGCCGCGACCAATCTCAAGGCCTGCGAAAAAATTCTGCGCGAAATGCCCGACAGCGCCATGGCTTTGCAGGCGGTTGCCAGATGTTACCTGGCTTATGGTGACCTGACCAACTCTGACAAAGCCCTGGGGTATCTCGAAAAATCATGGTTTTTGTCGACCGAATACAGTGAGACGGCGGAGTTGCTGGCGAAAACTGCCAAAGAACTTGGTAAGTCGGTTATAGTAGACGCGATTGGTTATAACATGATACTATTGGAACCTGAGCTGGCGACGACTGTGTTTCAGCTCTGATGTTTGCGTATTTCCAGAAAATTAATTCAGAAAACTACGGAAGCAGACGTATATTGCAGGATAGAATAAGACAATTGATCGAGGAGCTGCCGGCCGATGCCACGTACATGAAGATGCATGTACAGGGCAGTTCTGAAACACTGGCTCTGATTCGTCGAGTGCTTGCCGCCTGTGTTCAGCATCTGAACCTCGGAGCGGCCATGCTCAACGATATCAAACTGGCGACGACAGAGGCCTGTACGAACGTTATCAAGCATGCTTACAAGTTCGATGACCGGATGTCTTTCGATCTGGAAATTACGACAAGCGAGGAAGTGTTTGTGGTAGATGTTTATTATCATGATCCTGAGTTTGTTCCGGCCAGTATCCCGGTTCCGAACCTGAACGAAATCAAGGAGGGCGGTCTCGGCGTCTTCATCATCAGGAACATCATGGATCACGTTGATTATATTACTGACAGTGACAGCGGCCGGGTCAGGCTGCAGATGGTTAAGATCCTGAAACAGCAGGACAGGAGTGGAGGCCAATGTGCTTAAGATAGATTGCCAGATAGATGCCGAAAAAAAGATCAAGGTATTCTACGTCGATGGTGAACTCGACATTCAGAGTGCCAAGGCGCTCAAGTCGGAGGTCATGGATTCGATCGAATCTACCGGCTGGACCTACGAGCTGAACATGGATCGCGTTGGCTATCTTGACAGCTCAGGGCTTGGCATGCTTGTCTATCTCAAAAAAGAGATCGTCAGGCATAACGGTAAGCTCAGAATAGTTAAGCTGAATGAACCCGTTCTCAACGTGTTCAAGCTCACCAAACTCGATGATTTTTTTGAAATTGGCTGAAAAACGGGAACAGTAGAATGACAAAGGGTTGGTTCATAACTTTCGAGGGTCCTGAAGGCAGCGGCAAAACGACACAGATCGCTTTGCTGCGCGACTACCTTGCTGGCCTGGGGCTCGAAGTAATTACCACCCGTGAACCCGGCGGCACTCCGGCTGGTGACCGTATTCGTTCTGTTCTGCTCGGCAACGAAACCGGCAGCCTCGAGCCAGAGACAGAACTCTTTTTGATGCTGGCTCAGCGCACCGAACACCTGCGCAAAGTCATATTGCCGGCAGTTGCAGCCGGAAAGGTTGTGCTCTGCGACCGCTATTTCGATTCAAGTATGGCTTACCAGGGCTATGCTCGCGGCCTTGATCCGCAGAAGGTGCGCGAGATTCACTCCCGGTTCTTACCGGGATTTTTGCCAGGCTGTACTGTGCTTTTGCAGATTGCGCCGGAGCAGGGTCTCGAACGCGCCCGTCACGGCGGCCGCAAACAGCACGACCGCATCGAATCCGAAGCACTCGAATTTCATCGTCGGGTTTTCGATGGCTATAATTCACTGGCACAGCAGGAACCAGAGCGGTTTGTCGTGGTGCACGCCGATGGCGACCCGCAGGCGATTTCCGCGCGCATCATCGAAGGTCTCAGGCAGCGCCTCACTCTTCCGGCAGGTGGCAATAAATGAGCAAACTTAAAGCCAATATAGCCCTCAAACTCGATCTGCTGCTGGTAATTTTCTGGGTTGTCGTTTATCTGGCTTTCAGGTTCATGGGGCGCGATGTCGATCTCATTTCGTTCGTCGCTGCCGGTATCGGCACTCTGTTTTTTGTGCACCTGAGCATCATGCAGAAGGTTCTCAAACCGCTGCAGGATTTTATCGAAATCGCCGACAAGGTCGCTGACGGCGATGTTCACGAAGGTCTCAAAGATCTGCGGTTGAGCGATCTGGAAGAGGTGCAGGGAAGCTTTACCAAGATAGTTGGCAGCATGATCGAGTCGCGCGCGGCCATCGAAGATTACATGCAGAAGATCAGTGATATCAACCGCGAACTCGAGCAGAAGGTCGATTCGCTGTCGGCGATATATTATGCCAGTCAGGCCATGGGCGGCAGCCTCAACGTCGATACACTGGTGCGCAACTTCATCACCATTTTCACTGAACGCCTTAATTTTGTCGGCGCCGGCGTCATGCTTTACAACGATAAAACCGATCTGGTAAGCGTCAAAGACCTGATTGGCGTGGCGCCTGAGCTGTTCGCCAAGTTCAGGTTCTATTCTGACAACCAGATTCTTGCGAACATTTTCTCAGAAAAAGGCTACTGGGAGCCCTCCGAGCAGGAAAAAAATCTGATGGTCGCCGAGTTCGAAAGCGACGAGGTTCGCTCGCTCAGGCTGATTTTTCCGATGCGTATCAAAGATCACCTTGTCGGTCTGCTTATTCTTACCGATCGCAAGAACGGCAACGGTCTCGAAGAATCAGATTATCTGATGATCCAGGCGATCGTCGGGCTTGCCAGCACATCGATCAACAATGCGATGCTGTTCGAGAATTCCGAGACCACCAAGAATGAGCTCGATCATAAGGTTTTCAACCTGATGACCCTGCAGCAGTCTGGTAAAGTGCTGAGTTCGACTCTCGACCTGAATGAGCTGATCAAGATTTCTATCGATATGTTTCTTGAGACGGTCTGGGCCAATAAAGGCGTGCT